>Ga0265325_10000130_pt1 | contig 51864 bp, 34 predicted proteins | sample 41420metaG_FD_202090 | JGI IMG/M metagenome (GOLD analysis project Ga0265325, IMG submission 202090) | Rhizosphere microbial communities from Carex aquatilis grown in University of Washington, Seatle, WA, United States - 4-14-20 metaG | ecosystem: Host-associated > Plants > Roots > Rhizosphere...
TTCAATTTGGAGAACGGCTTACGTTCCAGCTTCGCGGCGAAGCCACCAACGTGTTCAACCTCGTGAGCCTCAACAATCCTTCCGGGACCAGCGGGCCGCCGCCCACGGTAGGAGCTAGCCCATCCTCTTCGAGCTTTGGAAAAATCACAGCAGCATCCAGCCCGCGCATTATGCAGGTAGGCGGCCGATTGACATTTTAAGCAACGGGCAACGAACAAAGAGCAGGAAAAAGCTGGCCGGATACGGTACCGTATCCGGCCAGCTTTTTGCCTTCGCGTACAAATGAAAAAATCGAGCAGGCCGGCAAACGGCGAATTCATTGCGATAAACTCCACTTACCGCATATTTTGAAGCTGTAACGATCCGGTGCCACTAGCCGATGGAGATTGACATGTCTGAGATTACCCGCCGCGACCTTCTTGCCACTGGTGTTGCTTTATCTGCCTCATCTCTTCTGGCACAATCGAGCTTTTTGCGTAATGTGGCTTTACCGGGAAAAGAGATACTCAAAAACTCGAATATGGCTGAGGCCGCGCTTGCTCCGCGAGAACAGTTGCTTTTCGATTTCGGCTGGAAGTTCACCTTAGGCAATGATGCCGATCCTTCAAAGGACCTGGGCTTCGGCTTTGGGCAAAGTGACTTCTCCAAGACTGGCGATTTCAAATTTGCGAAGGAGGGTTTTGACGACTCCAAATGGCGCACACTCGATCTTCCGCATGACTGGGCAGTGGAACTACCGTTTGAACATGACGAGAGTGGAATCGGCGACAGCGGGTTGCGCTCACATGGATACAAGCCGCTCGGACGTCGTTTTCCTGAGACCAGCGTTGGCTGGTATCGGCGCGAATTTGACATCCCTCAGGGCGACAAGGGTCGCCGCATATGGGTTGAATTCGATGGCATCTTCCGCGATGCAATCGTATTCGTCAACGGCTGCTTCGTAGGCCGAAACAACAATGGCTACGCGCCCTTCCGCTTCGATCTCACCGACTTTCTATCGTACGGCGCAAGGAATTTCATCGTCCTTCGAGTCGATGCCAGCTTTGGCGACGGCTGGTTTTACGAGGGCGTCGGAATTTATCGCCACGTGTGGTTGACCAAGACAGACCCTGTCCATTTGGGCAGGTGGGAGACCACGGTTCGTTCGACCGTGAACGGAAGCTCAGCAACTTTGGCTCTCTCCACAGTGGTGCAGAACGAGAGCAGGCAAGCAGCGAGCACCAAGGTAAGTTGGAAAATCATTGATGCATCTGGTGCGACGGTTGCTACCGCTGAGTCTCCGCAGCAATCCATCGGCGCCGACGACTCCTCTGCATTCAGCGCATCAGTAAGAGTTACGAACCCAAAGCTCTGGTCAGTCGACGAGCCAAATCTTTACCGAGCCATCGCAACGGTCGAGGCTGACGGAATTTTGCGCGACGCTGAACGCGTGACCTTTGGCATTCGAACGGCTGTCTTCGATGCAAACAGGGGCTTCTTCCTCAATGGAAAACAGCTCAAGATTCAGGGCACCTGCAATCACCATGATCATGCTGGTGTAGGCTCGGCCGTACCAGACCGGCTGCAGTGGTTCCGGCTCGCGGTACTGCGCGACATGGGATGCAACGCTGTTCGTACATCGCACAATATGCCCACTCCCGAATGTGTGGATGCCTGCGACAGAATGGGCATGATAATGATGTGCGAAACACGGCAGATGAGTTCGAATCCCGAGGGCATGCAGCAGCTCGAAGCGATGGTGAAGCGCTATCGCAACTCGCCGTCGATTATCATCTGGTCAATCGGCAATGAGGAGTGGCTGTTGCAGGGCGCCATGGCAGAACAGGGTGCGCGCATCGCCGCCAGCATGGTGCAGCGCTGTCACGAACTCGATCCAACACGAGTGGTCTCTGCGGCCGTAAACGGAGATAACGAAAAGGGTGTTTCCGAGCCACTCGACATCATCGGCTTCAACTACAACACGCGCCAATACCCTGAAGCGTTTCACCAGAAATATCCCAAGCGGCCCATCTTAGGATCGGAAACATCCAGCGCCATCAGTACGCGCGGCGTTTATACAACTGACAAGCTGCGCAACACCGTGAACTCTTATGACGGTGTCGTTCCATGGGGCGAGGCGCCTGAAGCATGGTGGAGTTTCTATGGCAGCCGCGAATGGGAAGCGGGCGGTTTTGCTTGGACAGGGTTCGATTATCGCGGAGAGCCAACACCCTATGGTTGGCCGTCGATCAACTCTCAATTCGGAATTGTAGACATGTGCGGTTTTCCGAAGGACTACTTCTACTACTACAAAGCGTGGTGGCGTACTGAGCCTTCATTGCATCTGTTTCCGCACTGGAACTGGCATGGCAGAGAAGGCGACGAGATTTCCGTGTGGGCTTATTCGAATCTCGACGAAGTCGAGCTGCTTGTGAACGGCAAGAGCGCCGGCAGCCAGAAAGTTCCTCATCTCGGTCACGTGGAGTGGAAGGTGAGATACGAGCCAGGCTTAATTGAGGCGCGCGGTTCAAAGGCAGGCAAAGTGGTTCTCACAGAAAAGCGAGAAACAACTGGGCCCGCAGTGTCGATCCGGCTGACGGCCGATCGCACCGAGATCAATGCGGACGGTGAAGACATCTCTGTCCTGAAAGTTGAAGCTCTCGACCTCGAGGGCAGGCCAGTTCCGACCGCGGATAACATGGTCGAGTTCACCATCTCCGGTCCCGGAAAAATCATTGGCGTGGGCAATGGCGATCCCAATTGCCAGGAGAGCGACAAGGAGCCAAAACGTTCGCTCTTCAACGGTCTTGCGCAAGTGATCGTACAAGGCACCAAAATCCCCGGTGAAATTCAAGTGGAGACTGGAAAGGGCGGCGGGCAAGGTTCTGGGCGGATGCATGCGCAGCTCGTCATCACATCAAAGCAGGTGACAGCGCGTCCTTCGGTGCCTGTCTAAAAATTTGGGAGACAAAACCAAGCCTGCTCCAGCATAATGATCCTCGTAAATTATGCAAATGGTCGGACCATCGTCCAGCTGGTTGGATTATCGCGCCTGGACCTTGACGCACACTCAATCCTCACGACAATGCGGGAGATTTCGAAATCATGGCCCTTCTGAACGTAATTCCTCGGCGGCAGTTTCTTAAACTCGTAGGCGCAACCACAGTGGCTGGGGCAGCCGGCAGAACTTATGCAGCAGCCGGACGAAAAATCAGCATCGTCGTCCACGAGGCTGACCCGATCGCTTCGACCAAACCGGTAGCATGGGCGGTTAAGCAACTGTATCAAGCGTTGTCTGAAAAGGGCATCGCGCCGGTGATGGCGTCACGCGAGAATGAAGCGAGAGGAAGCAGCCTGGTCATTATCGTGTCGAGCACGGCACCACAAAGCGCAACGTTTGGCTGGTCGCCCCAAATGACTCCGCAGAGCACTGAGAGTCTCCGCATTGTCTCAGGACGTGTTGCGGGAGCAGAGGCTCTTTGGGTTTCCGCAGCCGATGCGCGAGGAATGATCTACGGAGTGCTCGAACTGGCGGATAGAGTGCGCTGCAGTTCCGATGCTTCTTTGGGCCTGCGCATGACTGGCGCGATTGAAGAATCGCCCGCTAATCGTGTGCGCGGTGTGGCCCGGGCATTTTGCAGCGAAGTCGAAGATAAGCCATGGTACTACGACAAACAGTTCTGGCAGGACTATCTCGACATGCTGGCCTTGAACCGTTTCAACAGGTTCAATTTCGCGTTCGGTTTTGGTTACGATTTTCCGCAAGGCGTGACTGGTGATTATTTCCACTTTCCTTATCCGTATCTTGTCGATGTTCCCGGCTATGCGGACGTCCGCGTCATGCAGCTTACAACTCCTGACGGCAAGCCGCTTCCCGCGCCGGTCCAGGTAAGCAAGGAAGAGCGGGATAAGAACTTCGAGATGCTGCGCTATATCTCCGCCGAGACCGGAGCACGCGGGCTCGAATTTCAGCTGGGCATCTGGACTCATGCGTATCAGTGGACGAGAAGCCCCGGCGCGCACCACAACATTGAGGGCCTGACGCCTGAAACTCATGCAGCCTATTGCCGCGATGCGTTGGCCATCATTCTTAAGGAGTGCCCTGAGATTCAAGGCCTCACGTTCCGCGTTCATGGCGAGAGCGGAATCCCTGAGGGAAGCTATCCGTTCTGGGAGACGTTGTTCGAGGCAATCAGCGGATGCGGCCGCTCCGTTGAAATCGATATGCACGCCAAGGGAATTAACCAGATCATGATCGACATGGCGTCCAAGACCGGCATGCCTGTCAAGGTGGGCGCAAAATCGTGGGCGGAGCAAATGGGCCTCGGCTATCATCAGGCCGATATTCGCGAGCTTGAAATTCCGCGGCCGGATAGAAATGAGTCCGGCTTGTTTAGTGTGAGTAACGGCGAGCGACGCTTTACGCGCTACGGATACGCCGACCTGTATCAGGAAGGAAAGAAGTACGAAGTTCTCTTCCGTCTCTGGCCGGGGACTCAGCGCCACTTGTTGTGGGGAGACCCCGCGATGGCCGCCGGCTATTCTGAGACTGCTCACTTCTGCAATGCGGCCGGACTAGAGATTTGCGAGCCGCTCACATTCAAGGGCCGCGAAGGCTCCGGTATTCCCGGCGGACGCTGTGCCTATTTAGATGAAGAACTGCAGCGAGGACCGCAGGACTGGAAGAAGTTCGCCTACACCTATCGCGTGTGGGGACGGCTTCTTTACAATCCCGCCACTTCGCCCGACGCGTGGCAGCGACAACTAAGCAGCCAGTTCGGCGCAGGCGCTTCAGTTGCAGAAACCGCTCTGGCCAACGCCAGCCGCGTGCTGCCACTGATTACCACCGCCCACTTGCCTTCAGCTTCGAATCATTCCTACTGGCCGGAAATTTATGCCAACATGCCGATCGTGCCTGACAGCGAGCCTTCGCCGTACAACGATACGCCCAAGCCATTTATCTTCTCGACGGTCACCGCTCTAGATCCGCAACTGTTCTCTTCCATTACCGAATACGTCAGCGCACTTATGGATGGAGGAAAGTGCGCGAAGTATTCACCGCTCGATGTGGCGACGTGGCTTGAAGGCTTTACCACTTCTTCCGATGCTGCAATGTCATCGATGCACGGCAGAGTGAGTGCAACGTCGAAGCCAGAATCTCGCCAGTGGGAAGAGGACGTGCTCATACAGATTGGCCTGGGGAAATTCTTTGCTGCAAAACTACGCAGCGGCCTGCTCTATGAAATTTACCGGAAGTCTGGGCATCCAAAGTCTGGCCAGTTGGCGGTCTCGAAGTACTCTGAGGCGCGCGAAGCGTGGGCCGCAATGGCGCAGCGAGCGAAAGGTGTCTACAGATCGGACATCAGCTACGGCAGAACGCCTGGCAGACGCGGCCATTGGGCAGATCGTTTGCCAAGCATCGATCTTGATCTTGACGCCATGCGAAAGGCCGTAGCTGTTGCGCAGACTCCGCTAGACCAGGCGCAACTCGCGAAAGCGGAACTTGCCGTTAAATTAATTTCCGAGCCCGCTCACCATCCGGCCTACGATTGTTCCCACACGCCTGCCCACAGCTTTGCGCCCGGCAAGCCTCTCAGCGTGGAACTCGATGCCAGGCCCGCAAATGGAAAACATGAAAAGCTGTCGGCGGATCTTTACTACCGGCATGTGAACCAGGGCGAACGTTGGCACACAGTCTCAATGCACGAGGCAGGCGGAAAATTCGCCGGCGCCATTCCAGGGGACTACACAAATTCGCTCTATCCGGTGCAGTACTACTTCGTTCTTAACAGCGACGACTCTGCGACGCTCTATCCGGGCTTCAATTCCACCCTGTCGAATCAACCGTATTATGCGGTGTGGAAGAGGAGTTCTTAAGAGGGCCGCTGTTAGTCCACCGCTGGCGCCGCAAGCCATTGATGCGTCGCCCGGCGGGCGGCCCGCAAGACCATCGGATAGGCTTTCAACTTCATTCCGGCCTCGGCAACCCAGAGCTCATCGACCACGCCGAGGTGCTTTGACCTGCTTGGAAGGTCAAAAAGCTTGCCAAATTAGCAGCAGATCGCTCCTACGTAATTCTGGAGGCGGCGGGTATGGTTTCGTCAAAATCGCCCGCTGCCCGCTGAGTCTTCAATAGAGATATCGCTTCGCGAATAAAATCAAATCCTTTGGAATGTGTGATACAGCTCACAATTAAGCGCCTATTTTCGACCCCGAAACGATCACCGGGCAGTAAACAGATTTCCATAGGGACGGACTATCTATCTATGAGAAATCAAAAGAGATAACACTGGACCTAAAAGGTCCAAAATAGATTGACAATCGATTTATTGGGGCGTAACAATGGCGAGCGTTGTTAAAAATGTCTTCGGACTTCGTTTGAGGGTCGAAAGTTAGAAAGGTCCTTCAAATGATTTCATTCCTCCGAAGGCGTCATAAAAGTCATATGAAGACGGTGGTCGGCCGTTGATTAGAAATCTATTCGGGCATCATACTTTGGCCAATTTGTGTTGAGTATCTGGGCTCCGCAGTGCGGAGGTCAGTTTTTACGGAAGCTGAGACTGGCGCGAGACATGAAAAGGCTTGGCAATTGCTGCTTGTAGTTTTTCCGGATTGAATCGATCGACTCAAGGATTCGCAACCGAAGTTGTTCCTGACGTGGAGATCAAAAGGTCGTTGGAAAAACGGCTACGCCACGAGGAACTTTCAAACAGAACGAATTTGGAATAGGAGATAACCATGACTCAAACCTGTTCACTCGAACAGAGACGCATGAAGACAAGTGGATTGGCGGTGCTTTGGATGGCACTTGCCATTATGCTCGTCGTTCTTACCCCCCGCGCATGGGCGCAGGATAACGCGAGCATCGACGGAACCGTAGCAGATGCCAGCGGAGCGGTTATTGCTAACGCCACCGTAACGCTCACCGCCAACGGAACGGGCGTAAAGAGGGAAGCCGCGGCGAACTCCGTGGGCGCATTCCACTTTGGCAATATCGGCGCCGGCACCTACACCATGTCAGCGACTGCCAATGGTTTCCAGAAATACACCAAGTCTGGAATCGAAGTGCACGTTGCTCAACACCTGGAAGAGAATGCTGCTCTGTCAGTCGGTAGCGAATCGCAGACTGTCTCAGTACAAGCGGACGCTCTGCAGGTTCAGACTGAAACCAGCGAAGTCAGCACGCTGATCAGCGGTGAGCAGGTTCGCCAGCTCGCCACCAACGGCCGTAACGTTGTACAGCTTGCAGCATTCGGCCTGGGCGTTTCGAACAACCTGCCTTCCTTCGGCGGCATCGACGCTTTGACGTCGGCCAACGGCATCAGCTTTAACGGCCAGCGCAATACCCACAACGTCTACTTGCTTGACGGCGCAGAGCAGAACGATCGCGGTTGCGGCGGCTGCTTCATGAATCTTCCTTCACAGGACGCCATCGGCGAATTCCAGACGCTTGGTTCGAACTACTCGGCCGATTACGGTCTGGGTTCCGGCGGCACCATCGTCATGATGATCAAGTCTGGTCAGCGGCAGTATCACGGGACTCTGTATGAGTTCAACCGCAACACCGACTACAACGCCAACGATTACTTCCTGAAGCAGGCCAATCCTCCGAAGGCTCGCTCGACATTCCAGTTGAATGAGCCCGGCGGCAACATCGGCGGACCGCTCTACATTCCTCACGTGTACGACGAAGCCAAGAACCGCACGTTCTTCTTCTGGAACGAGGAATGGCGCAAGCTGATTCAGGGCAGTTCTCCATCGGTCTCGAACGAATTATGGTCGGACAACATGCCGAAACTTGGGCAGGATTATATCTACCATCCCCAAGGCGCACTTAACAGCAATGGCAGCGGACGCCAAGCGACAGAGCCAATTGTTCCGAATCAGTCCGGCAACACAGCGTTGACCGCGTTGGAAACAGGTGCGGGGCTAACTCCGGGCCAACCTTTCCCGTTTGATACCACCACCGGAACCTACAGAATTCCGCTCGTTTTGGTCGACCAGAACATCGTTCGTGAGTTGAATTCGGGAGTATTTCCGACACCGAATACCACTTGCACGGGCCCTGGCGGCGCTTGCAAGCAGTACGTTATTTCAATCAATCAGCCTGAGAATATCCGCGAAGACGTGGTCCGTATTGACCACTCCATTAACAGCAAGTTCCAGTTGATGGGCCACTACCTCCACGACGCCATGCAGAAGACCTTCTTCCCGCCGCTGTGGGCCGGTGGTCAGCCCTCTGTTGGTACCGTGATGCTTAACCCCTCCTACACGGCTGCCATCAAACTGACGCAGACTTATTCGTCGTCGGTGCTGAATGAAACCGCGTTCTTCTATAGCGGCAACAAGATCCACCTGACGCCGATTGCCGGTGCCGGTGTCTCAATCTCGCAGCCGTCAGGATGGAGCGCCACCAGCCTGTTCCCGACGAGCGATCAGGCGGCTCTCACGCACGGATTGGCAGCGCCGCTTATGCCCGCCATTGCGTTGGGCGGCACGCCGCTTTCTGCAACCTACACTCCTTCGTACTATCCATGGAAGAACGGATATGAAGGCTTCCAATACCGCGATGACCTGTCCTGGACCAAGGGCCACCACCAGTTCAAGTTTGGCGTGAGCTGGCTGCATGACTACAAGAACCAGGAACTGCAGGCCGAAACCATGGGGCGTGCCACCTTCAACAACAACGCGTTCTCAAGCGACGGCATTGCCAACATGATGCTTGGCATGACCGATAACTTTAACCAGCTCGAGCACCTGTACGGCAAAAACTGGGTCAACAACAACTACAGTGGTTATGCGATCGACAACTTCCACGTCACGCCACGGTTGACCTTGAACCTTGGAGTTCGTTACGACGGAATGCCGCACGCATTTGAACGCTACAGCAAGTTCGCCAACTTCGTGGTCGGGGCTTACAACCAGACGCTCCCGAACCCGATTGCGGATAGCGGCACTCTCTCTCCGGGGCAGCTCAGCACATACGCGACCACCGGAACTGAGAAGTTCTACTTGAACGGAATCCAGGAAGCAGGCGTGAACGGCTTCCCCAAGGGCAACGTCGAGAACCGTTACTTCACATGGCAGCCTCGTTTGGGCTTTACCTATGATCTGACGGGAGCCGGCAAGACCGTTCTTCGCGGCGGCATCGGCGTGTTCTACGAGCGCGTTCAGGGCAACGACGTTTATAACGCCGCTTTGAATCCGCCGTTCGCCTATCAGCCTAACCCGACGAGCGTATTCTTCTCGAATCCGAATACGAGCGTTCTCACCGGGGCGACGGGCACAGCTCTATATCCCTCGGGCTTGACCAACATCAAGTACAACTATCCGCCTCCAGGCACCATGGACTGGAGCCTTGGAATCCAGCACCAGGTTGCACCTTCTGTGATCGCGCAGTTGCAATATGTAGGATCGTCGGGCTGGGATCAGAACAACGATCGCCAGATCAATACCCTTCCATTGACCAACAATTCGAATAACATTTGGTCGACCGCAAACGCATTGCCTCAAGGATCTACGGCAACCGTAATCGCTGGGATCAATGCACCTTTAGGGCCAGCGAGCAACCCCAATTGGACGCCCACCTATTCAGATCGCTATGCCGTTTCTGGCAGCAAAATCCTTGCGAATAAGCTGCGCCAGTTCCCGGGGTTTGCCAACATCAACCAGGAAGAAAACGAAACCAACTCGCATTATCACTCGCTGCAGGCTGGTGTTCGCATTGAGAACAGATTTGGCCTAACCTCTCAAGTGGCGTACACCTACTCACACGAGATTGATACTGCGTCCAACGATTTGAACGGCCTTCCCAATCCTTTCGTAACCTCGTACAACAAAGGTTCGGGCACATTGGATCGTCGTCACATCTTCAACGTCAGCTATGTCTATACGCTTCCGTTCGCGAAGCACACGTCAAACTATGCCGAGAAGGCGATCATTGGCGGGTGGGGAATTGCGGGAGCCACGGTTTGGAATACCGGCACTCCGTTGAACATCACCTACAGCGGCGCCGATGTACTCGGTCTGGGCGGTGGTACCACCAATCGTCCGAACCTTATCGCGCCGATTACCTACACCAAGACGCAAGCCAAGTGGTTCAGCACCAGCTCTTATGCTGATCCGGTTGCACCGTGGTTTGGCGGCCCCAACCAGGGCTTTGGCGCTGCAGGCAAGGACAACGTTCGTAGTCCTGGCCTGTTCAACACCAACTTGACCTTGACCAAGAACATCGCACTCAACGGCAAGGACAACGGCCCCGGAATTGAATTGCGTTTTGAATCGTTCAACACTTTCAACCACACAGAGTTCAGCGGTGTTGATACGGCCAACCACGATAGCAATTTCGGACAGGTAACCTCAGTTAACGCCAGCAACCGTGTACTGGAATTGGGCGGTAGATTCCACTTCTAGTCAGCGGGCTGTAACTAACTAAAACGTGCGACAGCTTCGGCTGTCGCACGTTTTTTCTTGGTGCGCACTTCTCCGCGCAAAACCAGCGACGTGCTATCCTTTTTTTGCTGTGTGCGTTTGCCGCGGCATCGCAACTTCCTCGCAGATTGAGCCCAAGTAAGCCTGCGGCGTTGTTCTTCCTTGTTACTTTTTCGCAGCCGTGTGAGTCCATAATAGAAGTTGTCGATGAACTCGTTCACTTTATGAAATCCGTTCTACTCAAATGCAGTTTGGCCGCTTTAGTATTGGTAGCCGCGGTGGTTCCATCGAGCGCTCAGACGCCCTCTATCAACCAGCAGCGCGCGACGGCGCTCCAGCTTGAGGAGAACGGGCAAATTGTCGAAGCTGAAGCCGCCTGGCATGCGGTCCTTGGGATCCATCCTGCCGATGCCGAAGCTTACGCGCATTTAGGTTTGCTTGAAGCGCACCAGGAGCACTTCGACGCGGCTGTGCCTTTTTATCGAAAGGCGCTGGCGCTCAATCCCGCAATGCCCGGCGTACGCCTTGACCTTGGCCTGGCGCTTTTCAAATCGGGCGCGTTGAAGGCCGCAATCGAAATGTGGACTCCGTTGCTGAAAGGGCCGGCTCCTTCATCGGCAGAGGCGAACCGCCTGAACATACTGATGGGGATGGCTCACTATGGCCTAGGTGAATATGCCGCCGCCGTTCCTTACCTGCGTAAGGTGACAACCGCTGATCCGCAAAATCTTCCTTATCGTCTCTTGCTCGGGCAGAGTTGCTTGTGGTCAGAGCAATATCAATGTGTCCTCGACACCTATCACCAGATTCTGGATTTAAATGCCGAGTCCGCCGAGGCGGATATTCTGGCTGGTGAAGCGCTCGACGGGATGCAGAATCACCAGGGGGCGCTCGATGAATTTCGCGCAGCAGTAAAAGCAGACCCCAAGGCACCGAACGCACATTTGTCTCTCGGCTATATGTTATGGACTGACAATGAATTCGAGGAAGCGGCGCAGGAGTTCCAGGCAGAATTGGTGAACGTGCCTGATAGTGCGCTGGCGCTCGCATTTCTGGCCGACGCTGATATCCATTTGGGTAAACAGGATGAGGCACTGCCATTGGCCGAGAAGGCAGTTCAGATTGATCACAGTGTTGCCAAAGCTCACGTCGATCTGGGCATCCTGTATGCCGGTAGCGGCCGCCAGGAAGATGCTGTGAAGGAGTTCAAGACAGCCATCAAGTTGTCGCCGAATGACCAAGACCCTCACTGGAGACTGGCGCGTCTTTACCAGGCGATGGGAAAAACGGAAGAGGCGAAAGCTGAGTTTGAGAAGACGAAGACCCTTCACGCCGCGCAACAAGAATCAATCTTTAGCAATTTGAAGGCCGCCCAGGCTAAGGAAGCAACTACAGGCCAGGGCAGTCCGTCCGCCGAAAAGTAGACCTTCTGAAACGGGTTCCTGCGCCGCCCACGCGAAAGTTAATAACAGGCTCTAGGATTCGGTGGAGATTCTGACGTAAACTTAGACATCGATTTGAGAACACTGAGATTCACAACGTTGTCAGGGATTCGGGTGGCAGTAGCGGGTTTGTTGTGTTTCACCGCTCTATTTGTCCCGGCCGCCCAGCAGAACTCGCCCTCGAACGAGTTGCCGGACACCACGGTTGACCGCGTTACAGGCCCAGGTTGGTGGCCTACCAAGTCCCTGGCGTCCACCAAGGGCTATGTTGGCAGCGACGCCTGCGTGAAATGCCATTCCGATATTGGCTCTACTCAATCCGCTAGCGAAATGGCCAAGGCGGCTTACCAGCTCTCGGGTGGTGCGGCCGGGGAGCCTGCGCCCGGAGATTTTGTAAGCGGATCCTACACCTACAGGTTCATTCCCAATAACACGCTTCCTGGACATTCGCTTGAAGTGACGTCCAATGGCCGCTCAGTTTCCTCACCGATAGTTTGGACGATGGGCGCCGGCGATCACGGCCAGACATATGTGTTGGACGAGAACGGCGGATTGTATGAGAGCCAGGCCAGCAGTTTCTCATTTATACATGGCGTGGGTTTGACTCCAGGACATAAGGCTGCGCAGGAGGGCTCACTTGAGAATGCGCTTGGCACTCCGCTCAAAGGTGCCGACGCAGTACGCTGTTTCGCTTGCCACACAACGGCATCATCGGCGAATTCTAAGCTGAATCTGGCCGACGCGGTTCCCGGTGTGCATTGCGAGGCCTGTCATGGTCCAGGGCGTGATCATGTGGATGCAGTCATGGCCGGCCAAGTTTTGCAAGCTCGCAGGGCCATCTTTAATCCGGCCTCGCTCACGCCAACAAGCTCGATCGATTTTTGTGGATCATGTCATCGAACCATGATGGATGTCGTGATGAGAGAGCCCGAGCCCGGCGCCTTAACTGTCCGATTCCAACCTTATCGTCTGGAGGAGAGCCGTTGTTGGAAAACCACCAAAGATGCGCGGCTGGCCTGTACGCAATGCCATGACCCGCACGCGCCGTTGGTCAGGGATACAAAGTTTTACGATCAGAAGTGTCTGAGCTGCCATAGCTCGGGTAAAGATGCAAAGCATAACGCTTCCGGCGGCGCATGGACCGCCACTGCGAAAATTTGCCCGAAGGCAACAGCGGATTGCGTGAGTTGCCATATGCCCAAGACCGACGTCCCGGAGATGCATTCAAAATTCTTCGACCATTTCATCCGAATTGTGCGTCCCGGCCAACCAGTTCCAAACTAACTATCCTCTGAAGCCGGAACGAGAAATGCGTCATCGCGCTCTTCCTCTGCGATTAGAAAACCCGAGCCAAAGTGATGCCATGCTATCCTTTTCTTGCCCGTGCATGTGCCGCAGCTTCCTAACTTCCTCTGCGATCGAGCCTAAGTGAGTCCGGACACCAGCGCAATTGAAGCCATCAATGATGCCGCTTTAAAGCGGCCCGATTGGCTAACCCCCTTCGTGCCCCGGCGCGGGCTCTCGAACGGACACGTTCAAACAATTGTTGGGAATTTCCTGCCGCGGCCCGCTTTGAATTTTGAAAGCATTGAAGAAGAAATCGAGGTGGATCCGCTCGACGGAAGCCGCGTGCTCTGTCACTGTCATTGGCAACCGGAACAGGTCCGTGCCGAGCGACTGACCGCCGTGCTCGTGCATGGCCTTGAGGGGTCGTCCAACTCACGTTACATCCAGGGTGTGGCCGCGCGTGCGTGGGCTGCCGGTTTCAATGTTGTGCGGATGAACATGCGCAACTGCAGCGACACAGACAGGCTTACTCCCACGCTCTATCACTCCGGACTGTCCGGCGACGTGGGTGCGGTGATTAACCATTTCACGGCCCTTTTTAAACTCGAGCATGTCGCGCTGGTTGGGTACTCCATGGGTGGGAACCTTGTGCTTAAACTCGCCGGAGAGTGGGGAAGCTGGCCTCCTCTTGCCGCGGTGGCCACTGTTTGTCCGGCCATAGATTTAGCTGCGGGGTCAGACGCTTTGCACAAGCCGGCCAATCGATTGTATGAATACCGCTTCCTGCGCGGGCTGATGCGCCGATATCGCCGCAAGGCAGCACTGTTTCCTGACCGCTACCATCCCGAAGTACAAGGGCCAGTGCGCTCGCTGCGCGAGTTTGACGACAAAATTGTGGCCCGCTACTGCGGCTTTCGAGACGCTGACGACTACTACTACCGTGCCGCCGCGGCCCGCGTCGTTCATCGGATCGCCGTGCCCACGCTGGTTCTTGTCGCCAAGGACGATCCCTTCATCCGCCTGCTGCCCGAAACGCGTGCGCGCCTGCAAGCGAATCCACACATCAGCTTTGTAGAGACAGAACACGGCGGCCACTGTGCCTTTTTGTCACGTGATCCGGGCGACGAGATTCACTGGGCAGAAGCAACACTGATTCGATACCTGCAGTCAGTAACAAAGGCGGAACGTGGAAGCTGATTGGGAAGTGGAGATAGGCGGCGACGCACCAGTAATTGATGCGCAATGGCCAGGGTTTGTCGACTTGCGCGCAACCCCGGAGCGCATGGCCGAAATAGCGGAGGCCAGGGTGTTGCCGCCGTTGGCCGATTTGCTGCTTGCCTTGAATTCAGAGCAGTCGCTGGTGCGTACATCCAAGTGCGACGTGTGGCAGCCCGGCCCCGGGGCACATGCCTGCTACGTGGACCTTCTTCCGGTTAGGGGCGGCTTTTTTGCAGAGTGGGAGCGCGCTGAAGCATTTTGCCGCGTTCTCGTAAAGCGGATTACGCCACGCGCCGTGTTGTCCGCAACCATGCAGCCCGGCAGGCATCCAATCCTGGTTGCAGGCAATGAATCAGAAGTGGGAGCGACCATCTTGTTGGTGGTTCGCCGCGCAGTAACCGGGCAATCTGAGGGGTTCGGCGTGACCGCATATTTCAGTGCCGAAGCGGAAAGCTCGCCCATCGCGGTGGAGGCGATTGCCGACGCCATGGTTGCCTTTTCAAATGCGCTTGTGCCGGCGGCTTCACACGCAGGCCCGGATCAAAGCTAAAATAGAAAGTACGGGCGAGTAGCTCAACTGGATAGAGCACCGGCCTTCTAAGCCGGGGGTTGTGGGTTCAAGCCCCGCCTCGCCTACCACCCCTCTGAAGTCCTCCCGCGTCGGAAAACTCCCGTGTATCACGACCGTATCGAACTGGTGGCTTCACCATTACCGTTTAGTGCACAACGGACTGAATGACATACGGCGTATCGTGTTCAAGATCGGGATAGATCTTGCCTGTGCCATGTCCATCCACAATTTCCACATAGTACATCAAGTCCCATTGCGCCGTGATGAACTCTCCGGGAATGCTTGCGCTGTAGATGCCGCTGGTTCCTTCTTCGGTCATCGGCAGCGTCTCGTAGTCTTCCTTCTGATTCACATGCCGATAGCGAAGGCGGATCCAGCGAACACCCGCCGGCGCGGTCACTTTGGCGCGCACCTTAAAGTCAACACTTACGGGAGCGCCGCTTGAAGACCCCGGAATGAGAGCGACAACGGGTGCCACGGCATTCACATCCGCGGGAGGCAAAACGGCCTTTGCGCCGGGCTTTGACTGGGCTGCTTGCCGCTCTTCGACGAGTTCAGCGAATTCCTTTTCCAATGCCGGTAGTTCGTCCTTCCAGTGGTGAGGGAATCCCCGCAGGCTCGTCCCAAAATACATGTTGTCAATGTATTGATCGCCCGCAGTCTTGACGATTTCGCGCCATGCCTCGACCGCTTTGCGTTGGTATTCAACTGCCTGGTCAAATGCCGGCAGGCTTCCTGATAATTTGTAGAGGTTGTAGGCAACGGCTCCGAGTTGCAGCGCGGCATGATATCGGGCAAGTCCCGCCAGGATTCGCGCATCGGTGAGTGTTGCTTTCAACTCCTTGCTGGGAGTTCCGTGCGAGGCCTGTTCTGCCGCTGTCGCCTCGCGAAGAATTCCCTCAGAGGTCTGCGAAAACCAACGGCTGATATCCTCCGGGCGCTGCATGGCCGTGTCGCCACCGGCAAGAATGCGCTTGGCTTCATCGCGCACATTTTCAAATTGCGCAATGTCGCTGCCTTCTTCACGCGCCGCGTAAATGGGCAGACTGCCAATGTGCATCATCTCAGTCCAGCCCATTGTGGTAGGGAACATAGAGTACGGAATGCTTGCAGCAACAACTCGCGGGAGCACGCGGCTGGAGAGTTCGAGCGCGCGCATTGCATGCGGGCCCGCGTCGGGGCCAAATCTTTGCACGTACTCTTGCTCCCACACGTCCGTTGGCGTATCGGGATTGTAAGCGAGCCGCCCCATGACTCGATAAAAAGCCCAGTAGCGCTCAAACTCGTAGTCGAAGTACTTGTAACGGTCGTTCAGGAAATTGCGCGGCGGATCGTCCGGCGGATCGCTCAACATTTTGGTCGCTTCCATTTCAGTGAAGGCGAATCCGTGGCCATCGTACAGCCGGGCACTTTGCGCAATGCGACGCGCATAATCCGGATCGGACCATTCAAGCAGTCGCTGCGTACCGCCATTCCAGAGTGACCAATTCACCCAGTACGTCTTCGGGTATTCCAGCAGATCCGCGTAACTGTGGCGTGAATTGCCCTGGTCCTGTCTATTGATGTGCGTCGGGTGATAGGGAAGTCCCATCTGCTCCATCCATATCTTTGTATCGATATGTACATGAACGCCCTGTGCCTGCGCGTCGCGAATAACGGATTTAGCCAGGCCCTTGGCACGAAGTTCAAGTTCAATCTCCGGTCGGCGCGTGCTGTAGAAGTGAAAAATGTCGTGCCAGAATCCATCGATTTCCGAGTCGAAGAGGCCGGACTCATTGTGCATACGAAATTGCGTTTCTTTGATCTCAGGAAAAAGTGAATAGAATTTATCGAGCGCGGCAACAGTGTAAGGCACCAGGTTGTCAGCGTTCAAACCCCAGACCAACCCAGGCGTGGGATGTGTTCCGTCCGATGCCCATTCAATCTTCCCATCCTGTCCTGCGCCGCGCGCACCGCGATAAATGTGCTCCCAGATGCCTGGCTTTATACGTATGCCGCGTTCGCCAGCCAGTCGAATCATGGTCCGGAATGAGTCGAAGTTCTGCTTCTGCTGTTCGGGCGTCAGGCCCACGACTTTTACGTCAGGAAATCCGTCGACATTGAAGAAGTAAGGATAGAGCGGAGCCATGTAGCCGCCATCTTCATAGCCGAAAGTCAGCACCAGTTCGTTGATGCGATCTTCGGCGAGCATGTCGAAATAGCGCTCCCAGTAATGTGGATCGTGCAGATGGCTTTCAAAATATGCGCGGTTCATTGTAAAGATAACAACGCCGCGATCACGGAGAAACGGTCTCTCATCCGTGCTGCGCGCAAATGTAAATGGATCGCTGCCTGGTTTTGTCCACGAGACGCGCTGCGCAAGATCGAGTGCGGCATACATCAGCCCAGCTCCATCACCGCCGCACAATACAATCGCCGGCTTCTTCTGGTAGCTCGTGCCCACGCGAACCGCAAGAGATTCAGCGCCGCTGGGCGATGCCTCATTTCCGAGTGCGGTGGCGGCGGGACCATTGCCGCCGGAGATTCCTGCAAGAACCACCGCGTCGGCATTGCTGACATCGGCGGCGCTCTCAGAGACGGTAATTCCTCGCGCTCGCAACGTGTCTTCCAATTTTGAAACACCGTGCCGAGCAGTCGCGGAATTCCCAGCATCGCTGAGCACAACAATCTTGTGAATCGATCCGGCGCTCTTTGTTGTTTGAGCTTTTGCAAATTGAATTGGCGGCATGAAGCACAGCCAAAGCAATGCCACGATCCATTTCGCGGCATTCACCGCGCGCGGCTTTGTCCCGGATTTAACTTGCAGGCGGATGTCGAGTTTCCTGAGCTTAGAGGAAATAATCAAGGGGGTTTCTCCACTGGCTAACCAGATTACACGGTCCCGGGCACCCCGCGCTTCAAGGTTTTGTGGGGGCAGTTAAGTGTTCGTCTGCCAAGAAGAACCTTCTGCAAAAACGAAGAGCGAGGAAGCCAGATTGGCGGTCTCCTCGCTCGATTCAGCGCTTGCTGATTTGACGTTCCAGCGCATAAATTTGCGCAGCCGGGTTATTTCATATAGCCCATCTGTTTGTAATAGCGCGCGGCACCCGGATGCAGCGGCACGTCGCAAACTTTCCACACGTTGTGCACGTTGTACGAAAAGTTCTGGTTGGTCCACTGCAGTTCGTCCTGGTGCTCGTCCATTGCCTTCGCCACGTCGTATGCAAAGCTGTCGGGAACATCGTTGCGCGTATACACCACGGTTCCATTGCGCACGATCGTGGGAATCTCGCGCTCAACGCCGCGCAGCATCCCATTGGGAATATAGCCGCGATACATCAGCGGATCTTTCGTGAACGTCGCAATCACCGGCTCAGGAATATCAAGATAGTTCAGGTCGAATTTCTGGCTCACTTCGTACAGCACATTCCACTCCGGCGCTGACGAAAGCGCACCGCCATGCATGATGATGTCAAAGTTAGTGCGATCTTCAAGGGAGCTTCCTACATATCCACCGGCGGCGGTGATGGACTCAACCGATAGCCCGTAATAGGCAAGAATCTCTTTCACCATCCGGTCGTTCGGCGACGCGTTGATCCTTACGGGCCACTTCTTTTCCTTCACCTGCGACAGGTCTGTAATGCCCGTCTCAGCCTTTGCGGCGACAACGAACCACCACGGCGATTGTATATTCGCAATCAGGCGAAGATTGTCCATCGGCTTGTCTTTCGCATACGCACCTCGACCGTGATAGGCGTCGCAAAGAAACTGTTCCGCCGTGGAGCCAAAGTCTACCGGACCAAGCCCAGGCGCGTTCGGCGGCGCCATGGCAACCGATACGGCCGGATCCTTCTTATACGAAGGCGGAACCTCGGCATGTGCAACAATGCGCGTTGATGCAGCCGCATTGCAGTTGAAGCATGTTTGCACATCGTAACCGTAGTACTTCATGGCCTTCTTTACTACTTGCCCCATGGCGCCCCATGGGCACAGCTTGCAGGCTCCGCCGAAGACCGGCTTCTTGATCGCGATTCCCGTGTTGTAAACTTCGCCGCTCTGCGCGCCAATCAGGCCAATGCTTGCCAGCAATAGTACGGCTACGCCAAGAGATTTCTTCGACATCGTGTTACCTCGTTATTTACAAAGAATTTATTCGTTGAACAAACAACTGCCTGCGCCAGGGCGCAAGCAGTTGTCCCTTGTAGGTTGCGGGTATGATCAGCTCTCGATCAGTTTCCGCACTTCGCCTTCTGGATCATTCACCACGCGGCATTCCTTGTCGAACACCATCGTCTGGCCGTGATCTGGTTCGGCAGCGGGCCAAGCCAGGCCTGGCTGACTTGGATCTCCCGTGCGTGCAAAGTTCGACCACGCGGTCGCCATCTTTTTTGCAATCGCCTGCGCCTCCGGCGTGTTGCCGGTTCCTTGCTCGCAGCGCTTTGTGTTGTCAAAGCAGAAAGCGAGCTCGGCCGTGTGCCAGGCGCCCGCACCTTCCAGCATGGGCGACTGCCAGCTGAAGTAATACTGATAAGCCTTCGCGCCACCTTGCTCATGCTTCAGTTTCGCCATCCGTTGCACCTTGTTGCGCGCGCTTAGGCCGCCAACGCCGAATGAAAGAGTCTTGATGCTCTTTTCCGGATGCACCTTCTTCATTGCGGCAATCAGCTCAGTCGCCTTCCCGTCGCCGATCACTTTGGCAAGACTGGCATGCCACTCCGCCTCGGTGGGATTGGATAGGTAGCGCATGGATTCTTCGCTGACGGAGCCGAACAGGATTGGCACATCCTTCGCCGTCTCTGGCGCAACATCTTCAAACGACTTGCACACGACATTCTTTCCGTCAATGCACGGCGTCCATCCGACCATCGGAACACTGCCCGGCCCAGATGGCGGCCCGAACACCAGGTCATGTCGCGGAGGATTCATCTTCGCGGCCACCGTTCGTCCCGCCGCGATCATTCTGGCCCATTCCATCTTCTGCAATGCGGCCATGTCCCCAGCCCCGACGCCTAGTTCCTTGATCACTCGCGTTGAGAATTCTTTCTGTTGCTCTGCAGTAGGAATCTGTCCGCCGCCTCCCGATTGTGCCGAAGCGCGATGGATCAGTCCTTTCGCAGCAGGCATGCCCAGCAACGTGGTCACTTTCGATCCACCGCCGGACTGCCCATAGATCATTACCTTGTTCGGGTCGCCGCCGAAATTGGCGATGTTCTCCTGCACCCATCGCAGAGCGAAAACCAAATCGGTGAAGCTCAGGTTCCGCGAGTCCTCGTAAGCCGAGCCACCGATTTCAGAAACATCCAGGAAGCCAAGTGCGTTCAGCCGGTGGTTGACTGAGACCTGCACCACGTCGTGATGACGCGCCATCTGTGCGCCTTCATGCGAGGGCAGTTCGTACGACGATCCAAACTCGAACCCGCCGCCGTGTATGTAAAACATCACCGCACGGCTGCCGCTCAGGCTCGGCGTCCAGATGTTCAGCTTCAGCATGTCCTCGCTTTGCCAGCCGTCATCCCAGTCTTGTAGAAACGTTTGCTCATTGCCCGTCCAGTCATGCAGATGTTGTGGGCAATTAGCTCCGTACACCAGGGCAGGGAATTCATCTTTCCACGGGGCCGGCACCTTTGGCGGAAGAAAGCGATTTTCGCCGCCGGTGTTCTGTCCGTACGGAATTCCCTTGAATGTGAAAACATCGCCATCCAAGTAGCCCCGCACAGGGCCGTACTGCGTCTTCGCGACGGCGCTGCGCGGCGTGCTGCATCCTCCAGGTTGCTGGTGTGCAGCCGTTTTGATGCTGTCTGAAGCGCGTGCGGGCCGGCCCAGCGCAATGCCCATGCCCGCGGTTGCCGACATCAAAAGTGCTTCACGACGATTGAGAATGATGCCATCTTTCGAACTTGCCTTCGACATTTCCTCTCCTTACTTTTGCTGCAGGTCGTTATTGCGCTCGTGCGCAGCCGTTAGTTAGCTCAGAATGATCTTGCGAATTTCACTTTCCGGATCGTCGACAACACGGCAATCGTTATCCCACACCATTGTCTGGTTATGCTCGGGGTCAGACGGCGTCCACGTCAGTCCCGGCTGACTGGGATTTCCCGTGCGTGCAAAGTTTGCCCAGGCCGTGGCCATCTTTTTCGCCAGTGCCTGCGCCTCTGGCGTGTTGCCGGTGCCTTGCTCGCAGCGCTTGGTGTTGTCGAAACAGAATGCGAGATCGGCTGTATGCCACGCGCCGGCATCCTCCAGCATGGGCGACTGCCAGCTAAAGTAATACGTGTACACCGGCGCTGCCTTCAGATCATGTTTCAACTTTGCTATGTGAACGACGCTGTTGCGAATGGAAACTGCGTTCAGAATGCCGCCGCCGCCGCACATGTAAGAGAGCGTGCGTATGCTCTTTTCCGGATGCGCCTTTCTCAATGCATCGGCCAGCACTTTACCTCTGTCTTCGCCATAAGCCCTGGCAAGATTGGCACGCCATTGAGCCTCAGTCGGGCGCGAGCGCATACTGTTGCCCTCTTCGCTAACCGAGCCGATGATCAATGGCACGTCCTTTGAAATCTCCGGTGCCGACGTTTGGAATGTGTTCTCAGTAATCACGCGGCCGTCCACTGTAGGCATCCAGAAACGCGCCGGTGGTCCCGGCATTGCCCCAAACGGACCAGGCCGCGGCGGCATCTTGCCTTGCGCTGCATTGGTTGCGGCATTCAGCGAGGCCCAGTCAAGCTTTTGCAGTGCACCAATATCATTGGCCCCGATGCCAAGCTGCTTCACCAGCATCCGCGCAAATTCTTTCGCTTCGTCTTTGTCGCCCGCAAAGCTACCGCCAGACTGAATCGCCGCGCGTTGGAACAATCCTTTAGCCGAAGGCATTCCCATTAGGGTTGCTACTTTGCCGCCGCCGCCGGATTGGCCATAGATCATTACTTTGTTCGGATCGCCGCCGAAGTTGGCGATGTTTTCCTGCACCCACTTGAGCGCAGCCACAAGATCCGACATGCCAACACTGACGGAGTCTTCATATCCCGCGCCGCCAATTTCCGAAACATCCATAAATCCAAGCGAGTTCAAGCGGTGGTTCACTGAAATCTGCACCACGTCATGGTGCCTGGCCATCTGCGCGCCTTCATGCGAGGGCAATTCATACGAGGAGCCAAACTGGAATCCGCCGCCGTGAATGTAGAACATCACAGCGCGGCTACCGCTGAGGCTCGGCGTCCAGATGTTCAGCTTCAGCATGTCCTCGCTCTGCCAGCCGTCGTCCCAGTCCTGCAGAAACGTTTGCTCATTACCTGTCCAGTCATGGAGAGTCTGCGGGCAGTTAGCGCCATAAACCAGCGCGGGATACTCGTCCTTCCACGGCACGGGTGGCTTGGCAGGCAGCCAGCGATTTTCGCCGCCCGTGTTCTGTCCGTAAGGAACGCCTTTGAACGTGAACACTCCACCATCGAGGTAGCCGCGAACTTTGCCATATCGCGTATTGGCAATCGCGCTGCGCGGTGTCGAACAGGTTCCCGGCTCTTGCTGGTGCACGCCGGTCTTGATGCTGTCTGACGCTGCGGCCTTGCGCCCCAACGCGATTCCCAGGCCTGCTGTTGCCGACATCAAAAGTGCTTCACGACGATTGAGAACAATTCCGCTATCCGATTTCGCTTTCGACATTCCCTCTCCTTATTTGTTACCCGGTTGAATTCGCGCAAACGCATTTTAATCGCGTTAGCTCAGCAGGATCTTGCGCACATCGTTTTCAGGATCGTTGACCATGCGGCATTCATTGTCGAACACCATCGTCTGCCCATGCTCGGGATCAGCCGGCGTCCACGCCAGGCCGGGCTGGCTCGGATCGCCGGTCTTGGCAAAGTTCGACCAGGCCGTGGCCATCTTCTTTGCCAGCGCCTGCGCCTCCGGTGTGTTGCCGGTTCCTTGCTCGCAACGTTTTGTGTTGTCAAAGCAGAAGGCAAGCTCAGCCGTATGCCACGCGCCCGCATCCTCCAGCATGGGAGATTGCCACGTAAAGTAATACTGATAGGCGGGTGCAGCATGCAGACCATGTTTCAATTTCGCCATGCGCAGCACGTTGTTGCGCGCCGTCATTCCATTCACGCCGTATGACAAAGTGCGAATGCTCTTCTCCGGATGCGCCTTCTTCATAGCCGCTATCAGCGCGGTCGCCTTCTCGCTTCCAATCTGTTTTGTGAGCGTGGCGTGCCACTCATCCTCAGTGGGACGCGAGGCCATCTTGTTGCCTTCTTCGCTCACTGAGCCAATCAGCATTGGCACGTCTTTCGATACCTCCGGCCCTTCATCGAAGAACGGCCGCAGGCTTAGAATTTTTCCGTCCACCGAAGGCGAATAGCCAACGCGAGGCGATGATGGAGGCGAAGACCCCGGTCCACTTGGCCCTTGCACGGGCGGATTCATCTTGTCTGCGACAGCATTGCCCGCGTCGTTCAGCTTGGCCCAATCCATCTTCTGCAGTGCGGCAATGTCGTTCGGCGCAATTCCAAGAGCCTTGATAACCTGCCGTGCAAATTCGCGCGACTGCTCGGCAGTGGGCAAGTTGGCGCCACCGCCGGATTGAACCGACGCACGATGAATCAACCCTTTGGCCAATGGCATGCCCAACAGCGTTGTCACCTTAGATCCGCCGCCAGACTGCCCGTAGATCATCACCCGGTCCGGATCGCCGCCAAAATTCGCAATGTTTTCCTGCACCCATTTGAGCGCGGCAACCAGATCGGTCATGCCTACGTTTCTTGAGTCTTCGTAGGCCGATCCGCCCACCTCTGATACATCGAAGAATCCCAGCACGTTCAGCCGGTGATTCACTGAGACCTGCACCACGTCGTGATGACGCGCCATCTGCGCGCCCTCGTGCGAAGGCAATTCATACGACGAACCGAAATCGAATCGGCCTCCGTGGAAATACACCATCACGGCGCGTTTACCGCTCAGGCCCGGTGTCCATAGGTTCAGCTTCAGCATGTCTTCGCTGATGTAGCCATCGTCCCAGTCCTGCAGGAACGTTTGCTCAATGGCGGTAAAGTCGTGCAGCTTCTGCATGCAGTTCGCGCCGTAAATCAGGGCAGGGTACTCGTCTTTCCATGGCGCGGGTGCTTTCGCAGGCAGCCAGCGATTTTCGCCGCCCGTGTTCTGCCCATAAGGAATGCCCTTAAAGGTAAACACGCCTCCATCCACAAAACCGCGCACCTTGCCGTACCGCGTGTTGGCGACGGCGGTGCGCGGCGTTGTGCAACTGCCCGGTTCCTGATGCGCTGAAGTTTTCGTGTTGTCCATGGCGCGCGCGGACCTTCCAAAAGCAAGGCCCACGCCCGCCGTTGCCGAAAGCAGCAGCGCCTCACGACGATTCAGAACGATGTCTTTCTCAGCATTTGTATTCGACATGTTATTCCCTCATCTGTTCTTTCCGTTTGTGATTTGCTGCTGCTGTTTGTTCCCTTAGCTCAGAATTATCTTTCGCACTTCGCCTTCGGGATCGTCGACCATGCGGCATTCGTTGTCCCACACCATGGTCTGGTTGCGCTCCGGATCAGACGGCGTCCACGTCAGTCCCGGCTGGCTCGGATTGCCGGTGCGCGCAAAGTTCGCCCACGCGTTCGCCATCTTCTTTGCCAGTGCCTGCGCCTCAGGCGTGTTGCCGGTGCCCTGCTCGCAGCGCTTGGTGTTGTCAAAGCAGAAGGCCAGTTCAGAAGTATGCCAAGCACCCGCATCCTCCAGCATGGGCGACTGCCAGGTAAAGTAGTACGTGTAAACCGGCGCAGCCTTCAGATCGTGCTTCAGCTTTGCCATGCGAGCTACGTTGTTGCGTCCACCCACGCCGCCAACACCGTACGACAGAGTGCGAATGCTCTTTTCCGGATGCGCCTTCTTCATGGCTTCTGCAAGCGCGTTTGCCTTGGCTTCTCCGTACTGCCTGGCCATGGTCGCGCGCCATTCCGCTTCGGTCGGCCGCGAGAGCATTCTGTTGCCCTCTTCGCTCACTGAGCCAACCATCAGAGGCACATCCTTTGAGATTTCGGGAGCGCCGTCCTGCATCGATCTCACGTTGATGACCTTGCTATCCAGCGTCGGTCCCCAGAAGCGGCGCGGCGGACCGGGCCGATTCGGCATACCCGGCAAGCCCGCGCGCGGCGGCATCTTGGCCTGCGCAGCATCAGCGGCAGTATTCAGCGTTTGCCAATCCACCTTCTGCAGCCCTGCAATGTCAGTCACGCCAAGCACCTTCACCAGTTGCCGCGTAAATTCCTTCGCTTCTTCCTTGGGTGCTGCGCTTCCGCCGCCCGACTGAATTGCGGCACGATGGAACAAGCCCTTCGCTGAAGGCATACCCATCAACGTCGCAACCTTGCCGCCACCACCGGACTGGCCATAGATCATCACGTTATCCGGGTCGCCGCCGAAGTTGGCGATGTTGTCATGAACCCACTGCAACGCGGCCACCAGATCGGTCATGCCCACGTTCACTGAGTCCGCATAGGCATCACCACCAATTTCCGAAACATCCAGGAATCCCAGTCCATTCAACCGGTGATTCACTGAGATCTGCACTATGTCGTGATGACGCGCCATCTGCGCGCCTTCATGCGAGGGCAGTTCATATGAGGAACCAAACTGGAATCCGCCACCATGGATGTAGAACATGACGGCCCGCTTGCCGGTCAGGCTCGGCGTCCAGATGTTCAGCTTCAACATGTCTTCGCTCTGCCAGCCGTCATCCCAGTCCTGGATGAAAGTCTGCTCATTGCCCGTCCAGTCGTGCAGAGTCTGCGGGCAATTCGCACCATAAACAAGAGCCGGATACTCATCCTTCCAAGGCACGGGAGGCTTCGCCGGAAGCCAGCGATTTTCGCCGCCCGTGTTCTGTCCGTAGGGAACGCCCTTGAAGGTCAACACGCCTCCATCCAGGTACCCGCGAATTTTTCCATACTGCGTGTTGGCAACTGCACTGCGTGGAGTGGAACAAGTTCCCGGCTCCTGCTGGTGCACTCCGGTCTTAATGCTGTCTGAAGCGTGAACCTTTTTGCCGATGGCCAGGCCCATGCCCACGCTCGCCGAAAGGAACATGGCCTCGCGACGATTCAACAGCATGCGGTTTTCAGAATCTGACTTTGACATTGCTTCTCCCTTTATTTGTTGTCTTGCTTGTTTTGACATGCTGCTGTGCATCAACCCAGCAGAATCTTCCGTGCTTCGCCTTCCGGATCGTCCACCATTCGGCATTCGTTATCGAAGACCATTGTTTGGCAGCGGGCCGGATCTGCCGGTTCCCAGGTCAGTCCAGGCTGATTCGGATTGCCTGTCTTGGCAAAGTTCGACCATGCCGTCGCCATCTTTCTCGCCACTGCCTGCGCTTCATGCGTATTGCCTGTACCCTGCTCGCAACGTTTGGTGTTGTCAAAGCAGAATGCAAGTTCGGCGGTATGCCACGCGCCTGAGTCTTCCAGCATCGGAGACTGCCAGGTAAAGTGATACGCGTAGACCGGCGCACCCTTCTGCTCGTGTTTCAGCTTCACAATGCGCTGTACGCTGTTGCGCATGGCTACGCCACCCACGCCGTACGACAACGTGCGAATGCTCTTCTCCGGATGCGCCTTCTTCATGGCGGCAATCAGCGCGGTCGCTTTGGCATCGCCATATTGGCGAGCAAGAGTCGCGTGCCACTCAGCCTCGGTCGGCTTTGACAAGTAGCGCATGCCTTCTTCACTGACCGAACCAACCAGCAACGGCACATTCTTTGAAAGGTCCGACACAGCATCGGCAAACGAGCGGCACATCAGCACGCGTCCGTCCACCGTTGCGGTCCAGTCGGCGCCGCGTCTCGGCACTCCACCCGGTCCAGGCACTGTGCCGGGATTGAGCTTGATAGCCGCTGCATTGCTGGCCGCTGTCAGCTTGGACCACTCCACCTTCTGCAGTGCGCCAACATCATTGGGCCCAAACCCCAGCTCAATCATCATCTGCTTTGCCAGCTCTCGTGACTGGAACGGGCGGTCAGCAGGTGGATAGTGAATGCCGCCGCCAGATTGCGCTGAGGCGCGATGGAACAAGCCTGCTGCCGAAGGCATCGCCATCAGGCAAGTCACCTTTGAGCCACCGCCGGACTGTCCATAAATCATCACGCGGTCCGGGTCGCCGCCAAAGTTGGCAATGTTTTCATGAACCCATCGCAGCGACGCCACCAGGTCCGTCAGTCCTACGTTCGCCGATTCGGCATACGGTTCTCCGCCCACTTCAGACAAATCGAGGAAGCCCAGCACATTCAGCCGGTGATTCACTGAAACCTGCACAACATCGTGGTGCCGCGCCATTTGCGCGCCTTCATGCGAGGGCAACTCATACGCTGATCCGAATTCAAACCCGCCGCCGTGAAAATAGACCATCACCGCGCGCTTGCCGGTCAGGCTCGGCGTCCACACGTTCAGCTTCAGCATGTCCTCGCTCAGCCAGCCGTCATCCCAGTCCTGCAGAAACGTCTGCTCAATGCCGGTCCAGTCGTGCAGGCGCTGTGGGCAATTCGCACCATAAACCAGTGCAGGGTATTCGTCTTGCCACGGCACAGGAGGCTTCGCCGGCAGCCAGCGATTTTCTCCGGCCGTAGTCTGTCCATAGGGAATCCCCTTGAAGGTGAAAACCCCTCCATCCACAAATCCGCGCACCGGCCCATACTGGGTTTTTGCCACCGCTGTCCGCGGCGTAGAGCAGCCTCCAGCTTCCTGGTGAGCAGCGGTCTTGGTGTTATCCATGGCACGCGCCGGACTGGCCAGCGCAGCTCCCAATCCTGCCGTCGCCGAAAGCATTAATGCCTCACGACGATTGAAAACTATACCTTTTTGAGAATTCGATTGCGGCACTGCTTCTCCTCCGTGCTTTTCTCTGCCACTAACTGATGGGATTACGTTGACCCGGCTGATATTGAAGTGGTCTGCCCCGATCAATACTCTTGGGAATCGGCGCGTTTGTTGCTTCTGGTAAACGTTTGCTCAATGACACTGAACCTACGCGACGCAAAGCTGCACAACCTCGGAACGAGGGCATCCTACGCTGGCGGATTCTTAGCGAACAAGTTGCATTTTTCGAGATCAGCAATCGAATAGTTCGATACGAATTGGCACCGTCGCAGGGAGCCGATTGAGCGCGGAAATCCACAGTATTTACGCGTCTTTTGAGCCATTCTGCGCGTCGAAAAAGTTAAGGCGGAGTGGGCCCCGGGCACAAAATAATCTATTGCGCAAATTCTGCGCGACGCGAAGTTTCTCAATCGCTGATTTTTCTCGTGTAGTTGCCGGGCGCGTCTACTTGCGCATTGAGGATTCGCGGGCAACCAGCGACGGCTCCAGAACGATCGATCGTGGTCGGGTTGGCGGCGTCTTTTCCAGCAGCGTCGATATCATTCTCGCAGCGCGCTCGCCGATCCCGCCGGCATGCTGATCCACACTTGAAAGAGGAACGCGCAGCTTGCTGCTGTAGTGGAAATTGCCGCTGCCCACAATGGCGATATCTTTCGGAATCTTCAATCCCGCATCGAAGGCCTGCACCATCGCGCCCACGGCAATCGTGTCGTTAAAGCAGAACACGGCATCCGGCCGGGGCTTCAGAGCCAGCATGGCGCTCATCGCCTTCTTCCCGCGCGTCTCGCCGTCAGAGTCGGCTGCCTCACCAGATTCAACTACGTAGCTGCCAGGCACTTTCAATCCCTGCTTCTTCAAAGCATCCAGGTAGCCCTCGGCACGGCGGTTTCCACCGTTAGTGTGCGGTCCGCGAATATGCGCGATTCGCTTGTAGCCTTGTGCGATCAGGTGCTCAGTCGCCAGCTTGCCGATTGCGTAATCGTTCACGCCCACAAAATTGGCAGTACAATCCTCAAAGCTCCGATCGAGCAGAATCAACGGCACCCCTGCTTCGCCAATCTTCTTCAGGCCGTCGAAATTTTTCTGGCAAGATGCCACCACAAAGCAGTCAAGCCGATGCGCAAGCATGTGCTCGATCTCATCCTGCTCAAGGCTTGGATCGCTCTCTGATGAGGACACCAGCAGAAAATAATTTTTCTTGCGCAGGCTGGCAGCCAGCGATTTGGCAATCTCTGAAAAGAAGGGATGAATCAGGTCGGGGACCACCAGCCCGACCAGCGAACTGCGGCCCGTAACCAGGCTGCGTGCGGCCAGGTTGGGGCGATAGTTGTAGTGCTTCACCCGCTCCAGAATTCTTGCACGCGTCTCCTTGGCAACGTCCGGCCGATCGCCGAGCGCCTTCGACACCGTAACGATGGAGACGCCAAGTTCCTCGGCAATATCCTTTAATCGGACGACCATATGGAGAGTGTATACAACGGGTTCGAGTTTCAGTCCCTTACTCAACCTTGCCCAAAAAACCGTGGAATGGCCGATGACAACGAACTTTGATAAAGTCAGCTTCATCGGCGCGCCGCACAAGGCTCTCGCCGATGGCAGCTACCCATCCCCCGAGGAGGTCCTAATGATGTCTCAATGCTCGTCCAAATCCAAGGCCGCGTTGGCAGCGATGCTCCTGATCTCAGCCGCAATGGCGGCGCAAGACAGAACCCCTCCAGCGCAGGCGAACCCTACTCCCGGATGCTCGGCCAAGCCAGAACAGATTGAAGCAAACAGAAAACTGGTATTGGATTTCTTCCGGCTCTCGGGAGAAGCAAGAATCGCACTGCTTGACCCTGCCTACAAGCAGCACAATCCCGTCGCGGTTCGACGTGCACAGCAGGAGCACCTGTCTGATTACGAAGAAGCGAGGAATGGGTTTCTCGCACAGGCCACCGGCCCCGTACATGGCCTCGGACTTGGCCCGACGCCCCCCGGGAACCGTTTTGAAATTGTTACTGCGGAGTGTGACATAGTAACTGTCGTCCATCAGAACTTCAGGCACGATCCTACCGGCCAAGAAAAATTCTACGAGGCGTTCACCTTCGATACATTTCGAGTAAAGAGAGGCAAGCTCGTGGAACACTGGGATGGGGCCTCCATCAGCGCCCCCGAACCGACCCCGGCTAAGCCCTAATAGTCGAAGAATTTCATCTTCAGTGAACTATTATGCTGTAACCAGAGGACTGCCAATGAACCGTGCGGAATACGACAAGATGCTTGAGGTTGCCCTCGACGAAGCGCGCCATGGCCGTGTCGAAGGCGGCATCCCCATCGGTGCAGCCATCTTTACGCGTGCGGGCGAACTCGTCAGCCGCGGTCACAACCGCCGCGTACAGCAGGGCGATCCAAGCATTCACGGCGAAACGGATGCATTTCGGCGCGCTGGCCGCCAGCGCAGTTATCGCGACCTCATCATGGTCACCACGCTCGCCCCCTGCTGGTATTGCAGCGGACTCGTGCGCCAGTTCAGGTTTGGCACCGTGGTCGTGGGCGAAAGCCGCACCTTTGCCGGCGGCCTCGACTGGCTTCGCGCCAATGGCGTTGAAGTCATCGACCTCGATAATCAGGACTGCCGTCAATTGCTCGAAGGCTACATCGCCGAGCACCCTGAAATCTGGAATGAAGACATCGGAGAAGAATAGTACGTGCTAAGAGACATAAAAGGGCGGCTCCTTACGGAGCCGCCCTTTTTATCATTGCGAGTGAACCGGGCATCAGAAGTTCAAGTGCAGCGACATCTGGATCTGACGTGGCGATCCAATCGTGTGCGTCACAATTCCCAGTCCCGCCGGCTGAGAATACAAACCACCGGGGCCTGAAACAGGCTGCCCCGACTGCGGGAATGCATTGTAGAACGCGTTCTGCGAGACATCATTCCCAGGAATGTCAAAGCTGGTTGTGTTTGTCAGGTTATATACGTCGAACGTGTACTTAAGGTCGTAACGTTCGGTGATTTTCGTGTTCTTTACAATCGATGCATCCGCGCGCTTTTGGAACGACTGCCGGAAAATATTTCGTTGTCCGGTTGTGAAGCCGGTTTCGTAAGGATCGTCCGCTGGAATTGCACCATTGAGCCCGCCCGCCGGAAGCAGTGGAAGCGTGAAGCAAGCTGAATTCACGGCCGGCTGACCACCGCTCGGAGTCCACGCGCCCGACCCGCCGGTAAGAGCCTGTTTGGGCGTGCATCCCGGTGCCAGCGGCACAATTGGATTGGTGATGCCGTCGGCCGTGGAGTAATAAATGCTGCCGATGGCCCCGGAGTAATCGATGATGCTGTACGGCTGACCGCTCTGCAGCACCGCAAGCCCAATCAGCGACCATCCATTGATGAACTTGCCTTCCAGCGAGTTGACGTGAGCAATATTAGGTTCCTGAAATACATAGTTGATGTTGAAGACGTGCGTACGGTCAAAGTCCGATGAACCATAAGCGCTGCGCAAATTCAAAGGATTGTTACCGTTGTAGAAAAGGCCCAATCCGCTCTGTTCGTCCAGTGCATGAGACCAGGTATATGAAGCGCCGAACTGGATTCCGCGGCTCATGCGTTTGTCCACATGAATCTGCAGCGCGTTGTAGTCGTCAACTCCCGCGGCCTTGTAATCGATCGATTCCGCGGCGTATCCAATATAAGGAACGCGCATGTCGACATTGCCGCCCTCGTACGTTGCAAGGTAGCTTGCCGGCGCGCCGAAACAGGACGGTGTCCCCGCTGGCAGATCGTTAAAGCCGACGTTGTATCCGTAGGTATACCGTTGCGGACATCCGCTGCTGCTTAGCATCGGGCTCGATGGCGATGCGATACCCGGCTGATTGAACGGCACCGGAATCACCTGGTGGCGTCCGAGATTGCCCACGTAGCCAATTTCAACTGCTACGTCGTTGCGTGGCTGCCACTGGATGTCCAGCGTGTAGTTCATTGTGTAAGGCAGCTTGTTGGCGCGGTCATACACGCCAAGCGAAATTGGCTGGCCGTTGTTGATAATCTGCCCGCCGTTCGGCGTGTTTTGGCAGATGCCCGGGATTCCGGCAAGTCCGGTGTTGGCAATGCTGCAGGCGTTCGGCAGGTGACTGCTCAGATCCGATGCCTTCGGGCTTGTTGGCGCAGCGTACTGCAGCGTAGAGCCGTACGGATTCTCCAGGTTTCCTGTATCTGCTGTTGGCGGTCCAGTGGGAGGATCGAAACGTCCGTTTCCGCCGCAGGTCGGAATGTAAAACTCATACAGCGATTGTGTTCCCGTAGGACACGTTGAAGCATTCACGAATGGAAGCTGCTGATTTACGCCGAACGGTCCTCCCGTGACAGTGCCGATGGCGTAGCCGGGTGAGAAATAGCTGAACAGCTCTCCGCGGTCGTAATACATACCGGCCCCAGCGCGAACAACGAGTTTGTCGTGAAACATTGAAGGCTGCCACGCGGCGCCGATTCTTGGACCGATGCCCCATTGACGACCGGTGAGCGTCGTCGGGCTTACACCTGAAGTCCCATTGGCGTTATTGCCCGCGATGATCAATCCTGGGTTCACAATCGTGTCGCTCGTCGCGTCGTACTTGTAGACCTTTGGATCGAAGTTGAAGATGCGGCCGTATTTCTCCGTCAGGCCCCCATCCCAGTCATAACGCACGCCCAGTGTGAGCGAGAGGGACGGCAGAATCTGGAACTTGTCCTGCACGTAAGTGCCGAGCTGGTTGGAGCGATAGTAGCGATTGGCATTGCCTTGCAGAAACGAGGTCACGTAGAAGCCCGTCGCCGAACTGCCCGGTGTTACAAATCCCTGCAGGAACTGGCTGAAGTCGTCTGTAGCCACCGTGCCCGTGCCGGTGCGCTTGTCGATGGTGTTGAGCTGCGTGTAGGTATAGTTGGCCCCGAATGCGAGCGTGTGTTTGCCCAGTATCCAAATGGCGTTCGAGGATGGCGCAAGCCGGTTCTGGAACATTCCAGTCATCGTGGACTGCGACTCCGCATTCGGCCCGACATTCAAATATGCGGAGCTAACGCCAGAGGGCTGGCTGCTGCCGAGGACGTTGTAAATTGAAACGCCAGGGAAATATTTCGACCCGAACATGTTGATCGATCCCGTGCCGGCTGCTCCACCGGGAATCGAACTCGGCCCAAACGGCTGTTCATTATCCGCCCAGTTCTTTTCGCGGATGATGCCCATTGTTTGTGTCGTGCTCAGGTTGGGCCGGATCACCCACGAGTTGATGATTGAGGCCACCTGTGCTCCGGAATCAAGGTGCTCGGTAAATCCCGGCACGCTCGAGTATGCGAAAGGAGCCATCGTGGGATCGTGCTGGTAGTAGTACTTCAGGCTCAGTGTATCTTTCGAAGTCGCATCCCAATCCACGTCGGCAACACCCAGATTTGCGTTGAATCGCCCGGTACCTGGGATAAACGCATTGTCGAGGTGCTGAACCGTTGGTGACACGCCTTTGAGCGCGTCGTTAGGGATCAGCCATTTGCCCGGCTCCCCAGGCAATGCAGGCGAGTTGAACAGCACCCGTGCCAACGGGTCCACCTGCGCTGCGGTAATGCTTGTGCCGAATGATGCGTTCGTGATTGCCGCAAGTCCAGCGGCCGAGCGATCGTCCGACAGACCCACCGGCACATCAAGAAATGAGTCGCCAATTTCCTGGTCTGATACGTGCAAGTGTTGATAGCCAAGGAAGAAATAAACCTTATCCTTCAGAACCGGTCCGCCTACAGTGGCGCCAAGAATGTAGCGGTGCAACTGCGGCACTTTCATGTTCGCCGGAACGTCGGGATCCTGATTAAAGAAAAATGGAGCGGAATTGATCCAGCTAGTTCCGCGATGTCCATACACGGTGCCGTGAAATTGATTAGTGCCCGCGCTGGTGCTCATGTCGATGTGCGCTCCGGACGTTGAGCCCTGCTGCGCATCGTACATCGAGGCATTCACGCGTACTTCCTGCAGAAATTCGGGCGCGGGCGTGGGCAGCGCATTGCCGATTGAGAGATAAATCGACGCGGCTGACACAATTACGCCTCCACCTCCACCCGGGCTGGTCTGCACGCCGGCGCTGTTGATTACGCGCGCTGAAGGAACCTGGCTGGTGCTCTTGCCGTTGAACAAATTGCTGGCGTCAACACCGTTCAGTGAAAAGCTGTTGCTGGTGTCTCGCTGTCCGTTTGCCCAGATAGGTTGATTGCCCAAACCTGAATTTGCGCCGGTCCCGCTCGGCAGTTCGGCGCTTACTCCTGCTGACTGCGTGGCCAGACCCGTAAAGCTCCCCGTCGGCAGCGGAGCTGCATCAATCTGCGCCCTGTCCATTACGTATCCGTTGGTCGTGTCCGTCGCGTTCATCAGCGGCGTCGCTTCCACTTCCACCGTAGTCGTTGCCTCGCCCACCTTCAGTGCCGCGTTCACAGTCGCCGTTCGATATGCCTGCACCGCGATGTGCTGGGTCTTCTGCGCGTCGAATCCCTCTGCGGAATATGTCAGCGTGTAGGCGCCGATGGGAAGATTGACAAACGTGTACACGCCGGTTCCGTCCGTCTTGGTGGCGCGCGTCATAGCCGTTTGCTCTGCGAGCACAGTGACTGTGGCATTTTGAATTGCGCCACCCGTTGGATCAGTCACCTGACCGGTAATTCCACCCAGCGTTTGCTGTGCTATCAGCGCGTACGAACACAGCACGATGACTGCTGCAACCGCCAGCAGCCTAGGGAAGTGGGAGGAAAACAAACGCTTCGAAAACGTCATGTGCCTGACCTCAAGGTAGAGAATTCCCGTACTTTTTATTGTTCATCTGGTGTCTTGTAGTTGAGAAAATCCAGCTTTGTTTTCGGGCCCTCCTAAAAGAAATTTGGGCAAGCCCAGTGCCAAGTGATGCACAAGCCGTGGCCGGCTCGGTTGAGAACTGCATTCGAAGGTAGAATAGCCACATTGCCGTAAGGAACATCTAAAGATTCTCTTGTGAGAAGCGGCCCATTGATGTGGATAATCTGCTCATTTCATACGCTGTTTGACCGGCAGTAAGCGCGCCACAATCGGCCTGAACCTTCTGTAGCTGAGGAACTGCAAAAATGATCACCCGGATGGCCAAAACGCTGCTTCTGGCGGGCATCGGTCTCTTCTATGCACTCGTGGTCTTCAACAATCTCACCGATTTCGGATCGAACTACCAGTTCGTTCAACATGTTCTTTCCATGGACAGCACCTTTCCGGGCAATCACGGCATGTACCGCGCGCTGCCATCACCCGCCTGGTACCTGGCCTTCTATTTCTCCATCATTGCGTGGGAAATCGCGAGCACCGTTCTGCTCTGGTGGGGCTTCGTAAAGCTGATGCGCGCGCTCCAGCTCTCCGCTTCGAAATTCAACGCGGCCAAGCGAATTCCGATTATGGCGCTCACGCTTTCATTGCTGATGTGGCTGGTGGCGTTCCTGTCGGTTGGCGGCGAGTGGTTTCTAATGTGGCAGTCGCGCGAATGGAACGGACAGGAAGCTGCGTTCCGAAACTTCGCAGTTGTGGCACTTGTACTCTTAGTGCTACTGCAGCCGGACACCGATCTCCAACCCTGATCCGTTGCCCCGGCCCAATGTTATGCAATTGAGGCCGCATGCTTCCGCCGCAGGCCGTACCACGCAAGCCCCGCCACAATGTAAGCGAGATAAATAAACGGAATGCGGGAGTGAGCCGCATCGGCCGCAGATCGAATGTCGAACGCTGCAACCATCGCCATGACCAGCGCGGTAAAGATGCTCACTGCAGCCACAGTCTGCGAATGTTGTCCAACCGCCTTGCGGGCGAATGGCAGCGCGATCGCAACCAGCGCGTAGATGGTCAGAAATCCAAACACTGCCAGCGATCCTGACAAGTCGTATATCTCCGATCCCGTAAACCCGAATGCCGCCATTGAAGCTGTGCCCACCAGCACGAGAGCCGCGCACAGAAGAATCGCAGCAACAGGTGTCTTATGGCGCGGATTGGTTCGCTCCAGCCGCGCCGGAAGAATACCGCCATGCGCCATCCGCATCAACACGCGCGCCGCCGCTGTAATGCATGCCAGCGCGCAGGCAAACATGCTTACCATCGCGCCAAAATCAATTGCCACGCCAAGCGGCGAAAATCCAGCCTTGCCTGCCAGCATGTGCAGCGGGCTCGTCAAGTCGCTCAGCCGCGTTGTTTCAACGCGAAAGCCGACCACCTCGGCATACGAGCACATCATAAAGAACACACCCGCGAGCACGCCGCATTGAATGACCGCGCGCGGAATCGTCCGCAGCGGCTCCCGCGCTTCTCCACCAAGCGTTGTTGCGGCTTCAAATCCTGCAAAGCTGAAGATAGACAAAACCAGCGCCGGGCCAAGAGACGAAAACGAAACACCCTTGAAACGGAACTGATCCATGTCAACATGAAAGCCGATGCGGAACGGCAGCATCAGCAACACCAGAACAACCAGGCTCACAGAAACAACTTCGATCCATAACATTAATTCCGCTGAAAGTTTGATATCCCGATATGCGATCATTCCTGCTGCAACGCACACCGCCGCAAGGCAGGGAATTGCCGGTGGCGTCGCGTGAAAAAGCTGTTGCGAAAATAGATCCGCATAATAAAGTGCTCCGCCTGCAACTGATGCGCCTGTTCCCAGGTACGCCAGCAGCAGCGCCCAGGCCGCCGTCACGCCAAATAACGGTGGCAGCGTGCTCGCTGTGTATGTGTAGAGCGAACCCGGTGAGGCTGACAACTTTGCAAAGCGGCTCACACAAAAACCCACCAGCAGAATCGCTCCCGTAGCCAGCAGGTAAACAAACCACGTTGCATTACCTGCCAGCGCAAACACCAGCGGGATGGTGAGCGATGCCGACGTGCTGGGCGCCATGGCCGACACGGATTGCGCGAGCGTTTCAACCGGCCCCAGCGCACCAGCATGCAGGCCATACTCCTCGACCTCAACTTCCGCTGCATACACTCCGGCTGTCGACTTGGAAATATCGCTCACCAGTCTGCCTTTCGCAATCAGTCGTTATCGCTCTACGGTTGCTTCAATGTAGCCGTGTGGCTCGTCAATGGGCACAAAGATATGGTTGGGATTGTCAAGCCCGAATGGGCTCAGGTCAGCCAGCAGGTGATGCAGATTCGGCATCGTGAGTTTGATTCGTTCGATCTCAGGCGCGGCATCCAGCGCGGCCTTCCCCATGTCGAACAACGTATGTTGCACGCTCAGGCTGTCATGCCCGGCAAACTCTTTCAGCAGCGCCGCAACAATGCGAGCGCGGACTTTCGCAAATTCCTGCGTCGGCAAAGCATAGTCCCACGTCACCTTCGCGCAAGTTCCGAAAATGCGGTCGGTCGCCGGCTTGAGTGTCGTCAACTTGTCTTTGATGTAGCCGGTGAACGCCGACTTCGTCGTTTTCAGAATCGTCAATCCGTCAACGCCGGAGCGAATTGACCATTCGCGGCCTTTGTCGCGAACAGCGCGAACAGTATGCACCTCAGGTCCGCAGAGTTTGAAGGTCGTGGCTTCCGCAGTGCCGTCTAACAGCATTCGTTCCCACGCGCGTTCCTTGATCTCCACCTTCACGCCGGAGACCTGCGCGTTATTCGCAAGCAGATAATCGCCAAGCTCCATCGCGAATTCTTCAATCGTCCTCGCCTTCGAGCCCCGGGCCACATAGTAGACGGTGTTCTTCATCGTGTCCGTGGGCAGCACTTTGCTGTTGTCGGCCTCGGTAAAGCTGGTTTCAAAATCGCCTTCGAGCAGCACGTTCACGCTCCACTCGTTAAAATCGTGCCGGTCCTCATGGCGGGTGATCCGCGACAAACGTACGCGGTGCTTCCCATAGCGATTACTGCCCAGTTTTGCCATATCTCAGCTTCCTCGATAGGTTGTGTAACTGTTGTCGCTCAGCAGCAGCGGCAGGTGATAGTGCCCGTCACCACTGCAATGGAAAGTAATGGATATCTCTGGATAGATGGTTGCGCGGCCACGTTGCTTCACATATTCACCCGTAGCAAACGTGAGCCGATAAATTCCTTCACTCGCATCCGGAGCCAGATCACGGCAGCGTCCGTCGCCGTCGGTCACACCAGCTGACAAAGCAAGAAATCCAGCGCCCTGCTGTTTTTCAAGCCGCACCGCGACACCAGCGGCCGGCTTGCCCAGCACTGTATCCAGAACATGGGTCGTAATCGTGCTCATTCCACCAGCCACTTTCCCAGCCGAATCTGCGTAATCTGTCTCTGCTGCTCCGCCGCCTCGCGCCATTCGGTTGCGCGATCGTTTGCCAGTCGCCGCTTCAAAATCGCCAGCATCTCATCCGCCGACTTTCCTGTCGCGCACACAATGTAGGTAAAACCGAACTTCTGTTCATATTCCGCATTACCATCTGCAAGCTCAGCCAGTAACGTCAACTCAGCGGTCGCTACGGAAGACTGTTCCTGCCTCGACCACGCCACGGATTTAGCCGCTGCCGACGCGGCCTTGCGCTCGCCAATGCGCGGATGACACGCGAACGCTTCCATCCAATCGTCCTCGGACATCATGGCCCACACCCGATCCGCCGCTTCACTCAGCTCAAACACATTCTCAATCGGGCGCAATGCAACCATCGCGGATGCCCAGTTCTGCGCCTCGCAGCACGACAGCATCGTATCTATGGCGGTAGCCTCGTCAGCGCAATTCCAAGCATTCAGCGTTTCGTTCATCACGCCGCTTCTCCACGCGAAAGTTCAATTAGAAACTCTTCAAGCAGATTGGCTCCAACCTGCTGTCTGTATTCGGCGGTGGAGCGAATATCGTCAATCGGCTTTGCTTCAGATAACAGCGCCGCCCGTGCCGCCTTAATTGTGTCTCTTGAAATCTTCTTTCTTGCAAGTACGTGTTCCGTTTCGTACAAACGTGCCGGGAAGGGCGCCAGGCTCGCCGCGGCAATTCGAATCTCATCGACCACCCCGGCCTTGAGCAGCGCGGTTCCAGCCAGTGCAACTTTAGAAATCGCCATCGCGCGTCGCGTGCCCACTTTGCGCAGGTATTGGCGATGCCGCTCAAATCTTCGCGGCACATGAATCGCGAAGATCAATTCGTCGGCCGTCATCGTGTTGCTTTTGTAGCCGGTGTGAAATTCAGAATAGGCAACCCGCCTGCGGCCCTTTTTCGAAATCAGCTCAATCTCCGCATCGTAAACAAGCAGCGCCGGGGAAGAGTCCGCAGCCGGCGAACCATTCACCAGGTTGCCGCCAACCGTGGCGCGGCTTTGGTTGGCGACCGATCCAATCCAACTCGACGCTTTAGCTATCAGCGGTAACGCCTTCGCCAGTTCCGCATGTGCACGAAGTTCGAGAAACGTTGTACATGCGCCGATGGAAAAACTCTCGGGAGTCGTTTCAATAAATCGAAGGTCTGGAATGCCCCACAGGTTGACCAGCTTTCGCGCGCTCAACCTGCCGGCAGAAAATGCCACCATCAATTCCGTGCCACCTGCGATGGGTGTCCATTCGCCCGGCGCAGACGCAAGCACATCCAGCACTCCGGCAAGGTTGCCGGGCGTCGCCATCTCGTGTGCTGCCGCATCACCGCGCATGTTCAACCTTCTTCGGCTCGGCGATACTCTGGTTCGTCGCGGCCGCAAGCACCGACTCAAATATGCGCATAAATCCAGTGCAACGGCACAGATTGCCCGCCAGCCCTTCGCGAATTTCCGCCAAGCTGGGGTGGGGATTGCGCTCGATCAGTTGCACCGCAGCCATCAGCATACCGGGCGTACAAATGCCGCATTGCGCGCCACCGCATTGCAGAAATGCCTGCTGTACCCGATGCAGCGCGCCATCGTGCGCGAGCCCTTCAACCGTCTGGATCTCCGCTCCTTCAGCCTGAATCGCAGGCACCAGGCAGCTATTCACCAGTTCGCCATTCATGCGTAACGAGCACGAGCCGCACTCGCCTTCACCGCAACCTTCTTTCGTTCCCGTCAAATGCAAATCTTCGCGAATCACATCGAGCAGCCGCTTCATCGGCGGAGCTTGCACCGTGCGACTTTCCCCGTTGATCGTGAAGTGAATCGCTCGCCCAGTCGTACTCATAAGCTCGCCGACGCCTCCGCTTGCTCGTGCGCAACCATCCCCGTAAACAAATCCTCAGGCAGCAGCGGTATCTGCCGAAAACTCACGCCAGTCGCGTCCTTGATCGCATTCACAATCGCCGGCGCAGGCCCGTCGTGCGGCAACTCGCCAATCCCTTTTGCCCCGTAGCCTCCGTGCGAAAACGGAATCTCCTCAAAGTAAACATGAATCGGCGGAACGTCTTCTGCCGTCGGAATAATGTAGTTGGTCATCTGGTTGTTAGCCATGTGGCCATCTTTGAGCACCACTTTTTCATAGAGCGCATATCCAATGCCCTGCGCCACACCTCCCTCAATCTGCCCGGTTGCCAGCACGGGATTCAGCACCCGGCCCACCTCCTGCACCGCCCAGAACTCCTCTACCTCGGCGGAATAAGTGACTGTATCCACCGCCACCTGCGCCACATGAACAGACCACGCATAAGAGGGATAAGCTTCGCCGTGATATTTCGCATCGTCCCAATGGACGCCCGGCGGCGCCTCGTAGCGCACCAGAGAAACTACTTCGCCCTTCGCCTTGCGATAACGTTCGCATGCAGCAAAGAATTCCTCGTGCGTATAGGTTGCACCAAGGCCAGCCTGCTCGCGAAGCATGTTCAGCAGCTGCGTTCCCGCGCGCTCAATCAGCCGGCCCACCACCATCACGGTGCGCGAAGCGACCGTTGGACCGCTGTTCGGCACCAGCCCTGTGTCCGCGGCAGCCATCAAAATATCGTCGTAATCAATGCCCAGCGCTTCGGCGGCAATCTGCGTAAGCACGGTGTTGGTACCCTGGCCGAACTCCGTGTTCGACACCAGCACCTGCACCTTTCCATCGGCCGTGACTTCGACTCCGGCGAGCGAATTCAGAATGCGCTCACCCGATCCCGTGAAGCCAGATCCGTGATAGAACGCCGCAATGCCCAGGCCGCGCTTCACCATGCTGTTTGGATTCTCCGCCGCAAACCGCGTTCGCTTGGCGTAATAATCGCTCGCCTTCAGCGCACGATCGAGCAGCTCATCCATCATCAACGGCTCGAGCATCAGCTGATTTGTTGCCGTCGTATCGCCCTGGTGCAGAAAATTTCTGCGCCGAAACTCAACCGGCTCCATTCCAAGCGCCGCGGCAACTTCATCCATGTGCCGTTCCAGAGCGAAGATCGTCTGCGGCGCGCCAAAGCCGCGAAACGCGCCATAAGGCACATTGTTCGTTGCCCACGCGTTCGCGGTCACGCGAACATTAGGGCAAGAGTACGGCCCCGGCGCGTGCAGCGTTGCGCGCGAAAGTACAGTGGATGACAGAGTGGAGTACGCGCCGCCGTCTGTTGCCAAATCAATATCCATTGCCAAGAGCTTGCCGTCTTTATCAAGCGCTGTGCGGTGTCGTGTGCGCGACGGATGCCGCTTGGTCGTTGCCGCCAGGTCCTCCATGCGGTCATAGACCATCTTTACCGGATGCCCGCTCTTCTTCGCCAGCAACGCAGCATGCGACGCGAGAATTGAGGGATAGTCCTCCTTGCCGCCAAACGCTCCGCCTGTCTCGGTCTGCACTACGCGCACCTTGTTGTCCGGCAAATCAAAAACCTTGATCAGCGTTTTGTGTACGTAATATGGGCACTGCAGCGAGCCCCAAACCGTCACGCCGCTTTCATCGCTCCACTCTGCAATAATGCCGTTGTTCTCAATGTAAAGATGCTCTTGTGCTCCGGTGCGATATTCGCCCTCAACAATGTGAGCGGCATCTCTCCAGACCGAGTCCACATCACCCTTATTCAGCACAAAACTCTTCAGCAGATTGTCCTTGCCCCACACAACTTGTTTCTGCTGCTCGCTTTCTTCAATCGTGAAAACCGGGGGCAGCGGTTCGTACTCCACGCGTACTGCGTCAATGGCTTCGCGCAGCTTGGGCTTGTCAGGGTGTGCCAACAAAATAATCGGCTCATCGCAATGGTTCACAATGCCATCGGCAAGGCATGGCTGGTCTGCCACGATCAATTGAATATGGTTGTCCCCCGGAACGTCCGCCGCCGTAGCAATGACAAACTCGCTCCAGTCAATGCGACGATCGAAGCTCACCGATTGAATAATCCCGCGCGGAATCGTGCTGCGTACAGTAGCTCCGTACCACATGCCTTCACGCTCGATGTCGTCTACGTAGCGAGCGCGGCCCAACAGCTTGTCAACACCTTCTTTACGATGTACGGGGGCGCCAACAATGCGGGTTGTCGTCGTCGTTTTCATATTTTCGGAAGCCGCAAACGCGGTATAGGTTGAGGCATAGCATACAACGCTGCGCGCCGTATGCCAAATCAGCGCGCTATCTCGCCAGCAATGCGAGCGTTCGCGCCAGTACATGTACGCCGCTGCCAATCCATTCTGGCGAAGCGTATTCGTCGGGCCGGTGGCTGACTCCGCCTCGGCAGGGAATAAAAAGCATGGCCACCGGAGCAATGCAGGAAACAAACGACGTGTCGTGATACGCTCGCGCCACCATGCGCTTGTACTTCTTGCCGGCTGCAATCGCCGACTCCTCAAGCGCCGCCAGAATTGCCTCGTCGCTCACCGTCGGCGGATCGGCGTTGATCAGCTCGGTAGCAATGTTCACGCCTCGCCGCGCCGCCACCTCAACGCACTTGCTGCGCAATGCATCCAGAACGCAATCGCGCCGCGCCCTATCAATGTCGCGAATGTCTGTTTCCAATTTCACGCGTGAGGGAATGCTGTTGACCGCGCCCGGAAAGACTTCGCAAACGCCCACGGTGCCCACGGTGTCGATTGCGCCCGTCGACTTTGCAGCAGCCTCCAGCGCAAGCACCAACTCCGATGCTGCCGCAAGCGCATCTTTGCGCCCCGGCATCAGCTTGCCACCGGCATGTCCGCCTTCGCCTTCAATTAAAATGCGCAAGCTCGCCGGCGCCGCAATGTGCGTTACCAGTCCTACTTCAAGGCCTTCTTGTTCCAGGTAGGGACCTTGTTCTATGTGCAGTTCTACAAATTGGTGGAACCGCCCCTTGGCTTGCGCGACAGATTCCAGCGGTCCGCGAAAACCGGCCAGCGTGCGAAACTCGTCAAGCCCATGGTCTTCTTTGTCACGCAGGGCAAGCGCCTTCTGCGGCGAAAGCACGCCGGCCATCATGCGGCTGCCCAGGCATCCAATGCCGAACCGTGTCGGCTCTTCCGATGTAAAAATTACCAGCTCAATCGATCGCCGCGGCTTGTAGCCAAGCTGCTTCAGTACACGAATTGCTTCAAGACCGCCAAGCACGCCAACGCAGCCGTCATACAAGCCAGCGTTAGGAATCGCATCGATATGCGACCCCGTACCGATCGGTGCCAGGCTCGGGTCGCTGCCATCCCACGTTGCGAACGTGTTGCCAATGGCATCTTCCCGCAGCGTCAGCCCCGCGTTTGCGCAAAGGCTCTTCACGTAAGTGCGTGCCCGCATGTCGGCTTCGCTGAACACAACGCGCGTCACTACCGGCGGTTCTGCTTCCGATATCTTTCCCAGGGCCAACAGCTCAGCAATAAGGCCATCGATTGTGAGATTCGGTTGCGTGCTCATTGGCTATGCTCCCAACGGGTGCCGGCGCCAGTCTTTGTAGAGAAGGTATTTGGCCGGACGCCTGCCGAGCGCGCCAAACCATTGCGGGCAATATGGAGCCATCCAGATAAAATCGCCGGCCTCGACTGGATACCATGAGTCGCCAAGCCGATAAATGCCGCCGCCATCAAGCATCAGCAGCCCATGTTCCATCACGTGAACCTCAACCATGCTGAGCTGAGCGCCCGGATCGTATTCCATGGTGTTCACAGCAAAGTCGTAACCCTGGCCATCGGCCATCATGCTGCGCACGCGCAATGTTTCATCGCCCATCAGCGCCACCGGCTTAATATCCTTCTCGTTGCCTACCACCATCTCAGTCGCAGCCGATCCTGCCGCAGCTTCATAGGGTTTTTCAATCACGGCAACGCGCGAGCCTTTGAGCGCGCGCACTTCATGCGCTATCCCTTCCGGCAGATACGCGAAACCCGCCGGCGCTAGCGTGTATTTCTTTCCGCCGGCCTTCAACTCCAGCTTGCCTTCGAGCACATACAGAAAGCGCTGTGCAGGCGCCGGTCCAAGCGATCCGCCGGCTTTGAACTCCGCCGTCATCTGCGTGAACCTGGCGCCCATCTGCGGCGCGGCATGGATGATGAACTCCACATCTTTGGCGCCGGCCAGCGGCGAGCGAATAAACGTGTCGGGCGTTTGCAGTAGATGGTCGTGCTTCAAACTGCTGCGTGTTGAGCCGGGAACTTGCATTGCCAAGGGGACCTCGCGGGGAATGGCGTTGTTCGATTCTACCTAATCTCTGCGGCCACTCGATTTAAAAAAAACCGGCCCACGCGCAGTGCCGCATCCACATCTTCTTCAAGCACTGCTTCGCCGGGATGATGGCTTAGCCCGCCGGGACTGCGCAAGAACAGCATTGTCGTTGGCACGCGTGATGCCAGCACCATGGCGTCGTGCCCGGCTCCGCTGGTCATCCGCTTCACCGGCATTCCTGCTGCCTCAATCGCATCGCTGACAAATGAAGTCAGCCTCTCGTCCATCGGCACTGCCGGCTGCTCCAGTTGAACCTGATGCTGCACCGCAAGTCCGCGGCGCTCCGCGATCTCCTGGGCATTTTCAAGCAGTTGCTTCACCGCGCCTGATCGCGCTGAGTCCCATGCGTGCCGCACGTCAAGGCTCACCGTTGCCTTGCCGGGAATCACATTGCCCGCATTCGGCTCCACTGCAATCTTGCCTACCGTTGCCACCAGGCCGTCGGTGGAGCGCGCAAGCTGCTCCACTCCGCCAATCCACTCGGCAGCCGCTGCCAGCGCATCGCGCCTCAATTTCATCGGAGTCGTACCCGCGTGATTCGCTTCTCCTTCGAACTCAAGCGACAGCCGCGTCTGGCCAACGATCGTCGTTACAGCAGCCAGGCTCAGCTTCTCCGCTTCCAGCACGGGCCCCTGCTCAATGTGAATCTCCAGAAAGCCCACGGCATTTTCATCAAGCGCGGCTTCTTCCATCAATGCAGGATCAAGTCCGAACGCGCGAATCGCATCTGCCATCGTGATTCCGTCCGCATCCTTACGCTCCAGCAGGGCGCTGTCAAATCGCCCAGCAACAGCGCGGCTGCCGATGAACGGTACGCCAAAACGCACACCCTCCTCGTCAGAGAATGCAATCAGTTCAATGGCCAACGGAAGCTGCATCTCCTTCACGAGCTCCACAAATTCGAGCGCCATCACAACGCCCAGCACGCCATCGAACGCGCCTGCATCCGGCACAGTGTCAATGTGCGAACCGATCAGCAATCGCCTGGCCGGTGCGTTTGCCGGCTGCCAAAGCCCAAGCAGATTGCCCGCGGCATCCACGCGCACTGCCATGCCCAACGCTTCCATGCGGGCGCGCAAATATTGGTGCACGGCCTGCATCGGCGGCGTCAGGAAACGGCGCGTTGTTCGCCCAGGCTCTTCGCTCATGGACGCAATGCGCCGGCACTCCGCAATCACCCGGCTCGCAACTTCGCTCATGGCCGCACCAGCTCTCGTCCGCGCGCATCAGCAGTGCAGCCGCCATCTGCATAGATCCGTACGCCGCATAGCCACGTTTCCTTCACGCGTCCCCGCAGATTCGCGCCGACGTATGGTGATAGCTTGTGCCGAAAACGCAAATCATCTGCTTCTACCGTCCATTCGGCGTCTGGATCGAAAACCGCAAAATCCGCATCCGCGCCAACCGCGATGGCTCCTTTTCGTCCCGTCAATCCGGCAAGTTTTGCCGGAGCCGATCCCATCCACTTTCCAATCTGCCGCACATCAATTCCGCGCCTGTGCATAGCCGTCCACAACACCGGCAGCGCCAAACCCATTGTGCTAATGCCGCCCCACGCGGCATCCCAGCGTGTTTCAACGCCCCGAATCACGCAATGTTTCATATGCGGTAAACACGGCGAGTGGTCGGTGGTCACCATGTCAATCAAACCCGTCTCGAGCGCCTTCCAAAGCGCCTCGCAATTCTGCGCATCACGGATTGGTGGCGCGCACTTGTACTCCGTTGCTCCGTCAGGAATCTGCTCCGCCGCAAACCACAAGTAATGCGTGCAAGTCTCCACGGAGATCGGCAATCCCCGCTCGCGCGCATCCGCCAGCAGCGGCAATGCTGCCGCGCTCGCCAGGTGCACCACATGGATCGGCGTTTTGAATTCCTCAACCAGCCGGATCAGCAGCGCAATCGCATCCACTTCCGCCGCATCCGGCCGCGAAGCAAGATACGTCGCATACTTGCGCCAATCCGCGCCGCTCGCGTTCAAGGCTTTTGTCGCCGCATCCACTGGGCCTGCCACTTCCGCGTGCACCAGCAAGGGCAAGCCTGTCCCGCGCAAGCGCTCCAGTGCGAGTCGAAGATATGCTTCATCCACCCACGCAAAGCCGTCAATCCCTGAGTGAATCATGAAGCACTTGAACCCCGGTACCCCCGCGCGCGCCAACGGTAAAAGCTCATCGGCGTTGCCGCGCACAGCACCGCCCCAGCTTGCCCAGTCCACCCATGCCTTGCCCTGTGCTGCCGCCCGTTTTGCCACAAGAGATGCGACATCAACAGTCTCCGGCGCGCAGTTCAGCGGCATGTCGATCAGCGTGGTAACGCCGCCGGCTGCTGCCGCCTGGGTCGCCGTCGCAAACCCTTCCCACTCGGTGCGTCCAGGCTCGTTAATGTGCACATGGGGATCGATCAGTCCGGGCAGCAGCAGGTCATCGCCGTAGTCGTGCACCGCGACCTCAGGCAGCTCGTCCCAGCCGGCAATCGCGAGGATGCGCCCCTCTTCCACCAGCACGGTAGCGGGCGCCACCCCCTCGGGCAGCAGAACACGCGTCGAGCGAAGTGCTTGAACCATCGTCCCTTTACTTTCGCCTTTCCGCCTCATTGAAAGCAAGTTCACCCTCATTACGCTGTAGCCGATACCATCTCTGCTGCATCGAATAGGGGACGTTCGCTGCGGGCGTGCGCTGCATTGGGACGCACCAACCCCGGTTTTGCGATAATGTCATCTCGTCAGCACTTTGCCCGGGGCACCCCGTGTTCTAAGCCCCGGCCCCCAAAATTTACAAGCAAATTGGAGAGTTCCATGTTGCAGGGATATTCGATCATCGATGGCAAACCCCGCCAGAGCGGCGGCGCAGAATTCGTAGGATTTGAAACCGCCACCGGCGCGCGGCTTGAACCGGCTTACCACTCCGCCACCGCCGAAGACATTGATCTCGCGGCAAACCTCGCAGGCGAGGCATCCGCCGTTCTCGGCAAGCTCTCCGGCAAGCAGAGAGCCCAGTTCCTGCGCCACATCGCCGACGGCATTGAAGCCATCAAGCCGGAGATCGTTGCCCGCGCTCATCAGGAAACGGCTCTGCCAGAAGCGCGCCTGCAGGGCGAAGCAGCCCGCACCATCAACCAGCTCCGGCTCTTCGCCCAGGTTGTTGAAGAAGGCTCGTGGAGCATGGCCCGCATTGACCCCGCCATGCCCGACCGTAAGCCGCTTCCTCGCGCCGACATCCGTTCCGTGCTGCGTCCGCTCGGCCCCGTCGCCGTCTTTGGAGCTAGCAATTTTCCGCTCGCCTTTTCCGTAGCCGGCGGTGACACCGCTTCGGCCTTAGCGTCCGGCTGCCCGGTCATCGTCAAGGCTCATTCCGCTCACCCCGGCACCAGCGAGCTGGTTGCGCAGGTCATCGTTAACAGCGTGCGCGCCTGCGGATTGCCTAACGGCACATTCGCCGTCGTCTACGGCGCTGGAGCCCAGGTAGGCGCGGCGCTGGTCCAGCATCCCGCCGTCAAGGCTGTCGGATTTACCGGGTCGCTGGGCGCAGGCAAGTCGCTTATGGACCTTGCTGCCGCCCGCCCTGAGCCCATCCCATGCTTCATGGAAATGAGCAGCACCAACCCCGTATTCGTATTGCCTGAAGCGCTCAAGTCGCGCACTTCGCAAATCGCCAGCGGCCTTTTCGGATCGTTCACGCTCGGCGTGGGCCAGTTCTGCACCAAGCCCGGCCTCGTATTTCTGCCACGCAACGAGTCGGCAGACGCGCTGGTGGCCGAGCTCGTCACTCTGGTCAAGAACGGTACTGCGTCGCCCATGCTCACCGCCGGCATCTGCAAAAGCTACAAGGCAGGCATCGCATCCAGAGAAGGGAACGCGCGCGTCGAAGTTCTGGCTCAGCCGGCTACCAACGGCGGCGGTCCCGTCCATGTCGGTCCCGTGCTTTTCCAGGTAAGCGCAGAAGACCTCATCAAGGATCCATCGCTCGAACACGAAATCTTCGGGCCCACCACGCTCATCATTCGCTATACAGACAGCGAAGAGCTGGCCAAGCTTGCGCAGCAGCTGGAGGGTCAGCTCACCGCAACCTTGCACGGAACTGAAGCCGACATCCTCGCCTTCGGCCACCTTGTTTCGGTTCTTGAAAACAAGGCAGGCCGCCTCGTCGTCAACGGCTTTCCAACCGGAGTTGAAGTCTGCCACGCAATGGTGCACGGCGGACCATACCCGGCCACCAGCGACAGCCGCCATACCTCCGTTGGCACCCAGGCCATCTACAGGTTTGTGCGCCCGGTCTGCTATCAGGACTTCCCACAGGCAGCCTTGCCGGCCGAACTGAAAGACGAAAATCCGCTCGGCATTCTGCGCCTGGTCGATGGCGTCTACACGCGCGATGCAGTAAGGGAAGCGGTCGGCGCCAAGGCATAGTTACAACCAGAATTGATCAAATGCAACGAGGGCTCGTCCTGAATGTCAGGACGAGCCCTCAGCGTTTCCGCTACTTGTGGCTGAGTGACCAGACATAAGCCGCCACTGCTTTCGATTGTTCCGGTGTAAGCTGAGTGCCCCCGTTCGGCGGCATCGGGCTGCGAAATTGCTTCGGCTGCATCACGCCAGTGGTGATGGTTTTCGTCAGACCGGCCAAACTGCCATCGCTCCACATCCACTTCTTCTTTGTCAGGTCTGGGCCCAGCGGAGTTCCACCGCCATTCGTACCGTGGCAGGCAGTACACATTGCGCCCGCTACCTGGCCGTGAAAGATGCGGCCACCCAATGCCACCATCGCAGGCGTCGCACCGGGAGCAACCGGAAGCGCAGCCGCGCCAGCGTCAGGATGTGTGTCCTCGGGGGGCTTGGCCTGCGCCTGCATCACCTCGCCCGGCGAAGCGGTCAAACTCGGGCAAGGCCTGTACGCGGCCTTCACCGTCGAGCCCTGTGCGCTGCCGTTGTAGGTGATCTTGTAAATGCGGCCCCGCACGTCGTCGGAGACATACAACGATCCATCCGGACCCACTGCCACGCCGGAAGGCCGATGCTGCGCGTCACCCGGCGAAGTGGCTCCCCCGGCAAAGCCGTCCGCAAAAATCTCGCACCGCCCGGCAGTGCCGGTTGGCGTCAGCCCCTGGTAAACAATGTTGTAGCCGCCCTGCGCATAAGGAGCCCGGTCCCACGATCCATGGAACGCAATGAAAAGCCCTCCGCGGTAATTGGCCGGGAACTGCTTGTCGCTGTAGTAGGTCATCGCGTTGGGAGCCCAATGGGCAGGGAAGGCCGCCGTAGGCCCGGTCTTGCTGGCGCACACTCCTGCGGTCTTGCCACCATCTCCACCGTACTCCGGCGCCAGAACCAGCTTGCTCTGATACGGATCGTAGTAGCACTCCGGCCAGCCGTAATCGCCACCCTGCTTCAGCAGCAGAACCTCTTCTGACGGCAGCGTTGCCTCCTGCGTCGACTTGTAAAGTGCCGGCCAATTGGCATGGAGCTGATCGCGGCCGTGTTGCGTTATGTAAACGCGGTGATGGACCGTATCGACACCAAAGCCTTCAGCATTTCGGATTCCCGTCGCAAAGCGCTCTGCGGGTGAAAACGTCTGGTCTGACTTTTTGGCGTCGAATCGCCAGATGCCGCCTCGGGTTTCCAGTTCAGTGCATGGCTTGGCGCCAGGCGATCCCGCTATCCGATTTTTAAATTGGCAGGCGTTGGTGGCCGTGCCCACATCCACATACATAAGCCCGTCTGCGCTGATGTAAAACGGGTGCATCGGGTGGTCGCCTCCCAGCGGCAGTCCGGAAACCACCGTCTCCGCAGATCCCTGCGGAACAATCGCATCCGCAGGCAGCGCATAGCGGACAATTCGGTCGTTGCTCTCCGCGTACAGCGATCCGTTGTAGAGACCGATGCCTGTACCGCCGTGCCCTCCGGTCTCCTCCGTCTGGCCAAAGCGTTCGATCACGTCCGCTTTGCCGGCCCCGGTCTTGTCCTGCAGTGCAACCAGAAAGCCGCCCTTCGGCGCCGGTTGGTTCGGTGGATAGTAGCTGCCGGACCATGTGTTTACATACACGACGCCGTTGTCGGCTACAACCAGTTGACGGGCATGTCCAATGCCATCGGCAAAAACTGTCGCGCAGAATCCGGACGGCAATTTCAGCCCGCTGTCATCGCTCGAACACGCAGAACCAGCTGCGGCCGCCGCTGAAACTGAACCGCTTTGATGTGCCGTGAATGAACCGGCCACCGAGAATACGGCCAGCACAACGGCGACGAAGAAAAGCACTTTTAAGCCCAGCAATCGCATGGAGACTCTCCTTGAAGATGGGGAAGCAAAAAACATCGGAACGGGGCAAGAGGTACCGCACGGCTTGACCGTGCTTCACCATTATCCTCACGCGCAGGCCAGTTCGGCAATTCGGCCTTTGGCAATGCGCCGTCCTGCTTCCGCTGTCTTAACGGTCTGCTCAGCGCTTGCCGCGAGGATCGTACTGGAAGCACTGCTCCAGCGGCACGCCCAGCACCATGGCTACCTTGAACGCGGTCTCCAGAGACGGCGAATACTTGTCCTGTTCGATAGCAATCACCGTCTGCCGCGTTACGCCCACCCGATCGGCAAGCTCCTGCTGCGTAATCTCACGCTGCGCCCGCATTTCTCTTATCTGATTGCGAATCGCACCCATCAGAGTCCTCTCCGGTAAGCCACAATCTGCGTCGCGGTCTTGGCAATATCTGAAATTACCAGCATGCCAAAAAAGACGCTCAAGAAATGAAGTCCCATCATCCGGCTGTCAATGTGAAGAAGCCCCATCGCCGCGTGAAACCACAGCAGGCCAAGTCCGATCACCATCAACGATGTGATGGCAAAATAGCCCACCCGATAGCCGCGCAGCTCGATCAATCGATCGCGCTCGTCGGTGACCCGGCTGCGCGAGAAGGCGGCAATGATCGACTGCAGAATAATCTGCAACACGATAATCGCAATAATCATGCCCGCGACTTTGTTAAGTGAGTTTTGATCGTGCAGAAAGAAATAGGGTCCGTACACAACCAGCTCCGCCGCAAGTGAGGCGTAAAGAGTCTTTTCACGGTAAGAAAGGCTAGGCGCCATGGCAGGTTTCTCCAATGTCAAAAATATTTGACATCAGTGACTGTAGCGCGAGATCGAATGAGTGTCAAATATTTTTTACATGTCTTTTGGAGCGTACGAGTTTCAGCCCGTACAAATGTCACCGCAAATAAAGCGGAACTTTCAGGGCGATGAGCGCGGATACGCCGGCCAGCACTTCGAGAATGCCACGTCTTGAAGTTGGTATTACTTGCCTTCCGGGGCCGCCTTTTTGTGCTCCGTGAAGATGTGTGCCTGATGACAGCTCACACAAGTCTTGCCTTTCATGAAAGGATCAGACTTCAGTTGTGCCACCTGATCGGTGTGACAGGTGTCGCATGTACCTAACCCCGGCTTGCCCGCGAAGTCTGTCGCGGTTGTTTCGCCATGGCACACGGTGCATTCCACACCGTTGGCAGCATGCGGGCTGGCTTTCCATTGGTCAAAGATCGCCTTGTGGCAGGTGGCACAGGTAGCCCCGGCTGGAAGCAGCCGATGGTGTATATGCGTAGCTTGATCCTGCTGAGCATTGGCAGGTTGGACGGCAAC
>Ga0265325_10000131_pt1 | contig 51659 bp, 44 predicted proteins | sample 41420metaG_FD_202090 | JGI IMG/M metagenome (GOLD analysis project Ga0265325, IMG submission 202090) | Rhizosphere microbial communities from Carex aquatilis grown in University of Washington, Seatle, WA, United States - 4-14-20 metaG | ecosystem: Host-associated > Plants > Roots > Rhizosphere...
GTGAAAGGTTCGATATCTCACCGCTGACCCAGACCGACTGGAATGTTCCCTCCAGTATGTCCTTGATCTGCGAGGTCAACTCGAAGACCGACATGACCGGCGGGGGATCGGTGGATCGGAGAAGGGCCATAATTGCGACACAGGACAAACGGTTGAACGTTCAGGCCCACTCGACGCCACTGTCACCGGCGACGACCTGGCCGATCGGCCATGACGCAAGGCCGTTGTCGGCGAGTTGATGGCGAATACTATCGGCGTAGAAAGGGCTGACGACGAGCACCAACCCTAAACCCATGTTGAATACGCGATCCATTTCGTCGGCGTCCACTTCTCCCAGGCGCGCGAGCCAGTCGAAAACCGGCGGCACAGTCCAGCTCCCGCGATCGATCGCTCCGCGGCAGCCCGGCGGCATGATCCGAGCCAGGTTTTCGTGCAACCCGCCACCCGTGATATGCGCGACGCCATGAACCACCGACTTGACCTTATAATAGTTCATCAACCTGCGTATCGCGCGGGCATAAATTCGCGTCGGCTCGAGCAGCGCCCGGCCGACCGTTGTGCCCAGCTCCGGCACGTTCTGGTCGACGGAGAGTTTCGCGATCTCGAAGACGATTTTGCGGGCCAGACTGTAGCCGTTGGAATGCAGCCCGCTGGAAGCCACTCCCACCAGCGCATCGCCCGCCGTGATCGCTCGACCATCGATCACACGCGTTTTCTCGACGACGCCGACGCAGAATCCCGCCAGGTCGTAATCGCCCCGCGCGTAGATGTCGGGCATGATCGCCGTTTCGCCCCCCAGCAAAGAGCAATCGCTCTCGATGCAGCCCGCCGAGATTCCGGCGACGATCTGTTCCAGACGCTCGGGGTCATCGTGCGACATGGCCACGTAGTCGAGGAAGAAAAGCGGTTCGGCGCCGCAGCAGATTGCGTCGTTGACGCTCATGGCGACCAGGTCGATGCCCACGGTGTCATGGACGCCCACGAGCTGGGCGACCTTGAGCTTCGTCCCCACGCCGTCTGTGCAGGAAACGAGCACCGGATCGGTATATCGTCGGGTGAAAAGCGGACTGTCAAAATCGAGCTGAAACAGTCCGGCAAACCCGCCTTCGAGCGGCAAGACTCGCGGTGATTGCGTGCGCCTTAGTAGCCGCGGCAGCCGTGCCATGCTCTGGCGGTAGACATCGAGATCGACACCCGCGTCCTTATATGTTGCTTTGGCCATTGAGTTGGTTCGGTTCCACCGGCGCTCGAAGAGCTAGAATTCTAGGAAGCGATCACGTGGATTGTCAAACCGGGCAAACTCATCCCCTTGGCGGCAGCCGTCGGCGCCGGGTATATTGTGACGATCGTCCGCTCCATTTCCATTGAGATTCGGCTGGTTCCGACGACCATGACACGTGTTGCCATTCTCGGCGCCACCGGCTATTCCGCCCTGGAGCTGATCAAAATCCTGCTGCGGCACCCAGGTGCCCAGATCACCGCCACGACGAGCCGCCAGGAGGGTAGCCCGCCGTTGGCAAGTGTCCATCCTTCGCTCACTGGCCGGATTGCCATCAACCTCGAAGACCTGGCACCGGCGGCGGTCGCCGCCCGGGCCGAATGCGTGTTCAGTTGCCTGCCGCATGGCGTGACGGCGAAGCTCGTCCCGCAACTCCTGGGGGCGAATTGTCGCGTAATCGATTTCAGCGCCGATTACCGCCTGCGAGATGCCGAGGTCTACCAGCAGTGGTACGGCGAAAAGCACGCCGACCCCCAGCGGCTGTCGAGCGCCGTGTACGGATTGCCCGAATTGTTCCGCACGCAGATCGTCACCGCGGCGCTGGTTGCCAATCCGGGCTGTTACCCGACGTCGGCGATTTTGGCGCTGGCGCCGTTATTGAAAGCCGGGCTGATCGAACCTGACGGAATCATCATCGACTCGAAAAGCGGCGTTTCGGGCGCGGGCCGCACCCCGAAAATGACCACGCTGTTCCCCGAGTGCAACGAGAGCATTTCAGCATACAACATTGGCAGGCACCGCCATACGCCCGAAATCGAGCAAGTATTGTCCACCGCCTCCGGCCATGAAGTGCAAGTGATCTTCACGCCGCACCTGGTGCCGATGGACCGGGGCATTCTCTCGACCGCCTACTCGCGCCCTCGCGGCGACGTTGGCGAGGAGGCAGTGCTCGACGCCTTGCGACGGTTTTACGCCAACGAACCGTTCGTACGGGTCGTCGACCACTTGCCCGGCACGAAGGACACGTCCGGCACGAACGATTGCCACATCACCGCTCGGCGGGTCCGCGACCGTGTGATCACCATCAGTTGCCTCGACAACCTCGTCAAAGGCGCCGCGGGCGCCGCCGTGCAGAACTTCAACTTGATGTACGGTTACGATGAAACGACCGGATTGTGATTTGATCGCTTTCTTCATCAAACGACCATGCCATTTTTATTACCTCAGGGCTACCGAGCCGCCGGCGTGTATGCCGGATTGAAACGCAATCCGCAAAAAAACGACGTGGCGCTGGTCGTGTCGGACGTCCCCGCGACGGCGGTGGGCGTCTACACCCAGAACCTCGTGTTCGCCGCTCCCGTCAAGTTCGACCGCGAGCGCACCCCCAGCACGCGCATTCACGCGGTGGCGATCAACTCAGGTAACGCGAATGCCTGTACGGGCGAGCGCGGCGACCGCGACGCGGCGCGGATGGCCGAGCTGGCCGCCGAGGCCTGCGGAGCGAAGGGCGCGGAGGCGCTGGTCCTTTCGACCGGAATCATCGGCGAGTTCCTGCCGATGGAGAAGATCGCCGCCGGCATCCAGGCCGCAGCCGGCCAGCTGGCGAATGACGAAGCGGCACTGGTTGCGGCCGCGCGCGGCATGCTCACCACGGACACGCGGCACAAATTGGCTGAGCGGTCGTTCGACGCCGCCGGCGCGACGCTGCGGATAACAGGGATGGCCAAGGGCGCTGCGATGATCGGCCCCCGGATGGCCACGATGCTGGGGCTGGTTCTGACGGACGCGGCGCTCGACGCCGCCGACCTTCAAGCGGCACTCACGGCGGCCGTCGACGACAGCTTCAATTGCATCAGTGTCGACGGCCATATGAGCACGAACGACACGGTGCTGTTGTTGGCCAACGGCGCCGCCGGCGGCAACAAGCTGGCCGGCGCCGACCTCGTGAAGTTTCGCCGCGCGCTCGACGAAGTATGCCTCGATCTGGCCAAGGCGATACCCGACGACGGCGAGGGGGCGACGCACGTGGTGACGATCGACGTCGGCGGCTGCGCCTCTCGCGAGGCCGCCCATCGGATCGCCAAGACGGTTGCCGAAAGCATGTTAGTCAAGACGGCCATTGCCGGCGCCGACCCGAATTGGGGCCGCATTGTCTCGGCCGCCGGTTACTCCGGCGTCGCGTTCAATCCCAACGGCGTGAGTCTGCACGTCAACGGGCACCTGCTCTACCGCGGCGGGGCGCCGGTGCCGTTCGACGCGGCGACCGTATCGGCTGCGATCAAAAACCAACGCGAAACTTCGATAGTGATGTCTTTCGCCGAAGGCAGCGCGGCAGTGCGATTCTGGACCACCGACCTGACGGCCGAGTACGTGCGGCTCAACGCCGATTATCACACGTGAAAGACATGGCATTGGAAGATTGTGAATCTTAATCGGCAGCGCCATCTACAATGTCAGCATGTTCGACATGCTGACGATCAACGACAGCGACTTCTCCAATAACAGCCCGACAAGCAAGTTCCCGATCACCGGCGCGTGGAATGGGAGCGGCAACACCTTCAAATGACTGGCGCCCTGAAACAACGTGGCAGTCCGCGAAAACCTGGAGGAGCGGCTGGGTTGCAGGACATGACGCGCTCCCTTCGACCTCAAGGTTGGCGCCAAATACTCCGCGATCAGTTTGCCGGCACGATTTCGACGCGGTGGGGCCGCCCGACGAGCGCTTGCCGGATGGCGGCATCGAGTTCGGGTAACTTTGCCATCCGCTCAGCCATGGCCGACTGCCGCTTGGCTTCGATGTCGGCTTGCGAGAGTTTGATGCCGAGGAAATCGGGAATTGCGACGTAGGCCAGCACGACACCGCGGAACACCTGGTCGTGATAGTAGGAATTCTTGGCCTTGACCGCGTCCCAAACCGCTTGAACTTGTTCGGCCACTGGCCCGGCCGAAAGGGCGGCCGCGGCCAATTTTACACCGGCCGCCAGCTCGTCGGCCGTATGGGCGGCGACCTTGGTGCCTCCCAAGCGGACCTCGTAACTACCGGCCTTCAAACCGCTGACCTTCAGACCGTACTGGTTCAGTTCGTCGCGGATCGGCACCCAAGCGTTGATGCTCTCGGCCTCAGCGGGGAAGAACGGCAACGCGAGGTCGAGGCGTTGAAAGCTGACGCCGTTATCGCCCACGGTCAACTCGCTCAGTTTGCAATTCTCGGATTTGGTCACTTGCTTGGCCGCCGCGTCGATCTCCGCGTTCGAGACCTGTCCGGGGAAACTCAAACCCTTGAGGATCGCCCAGGCCATCAAGGCCTGGCCTGGCGGGCCTGGGTGGACTGGGTCGCCGCCGCCGATTCGGTTCTTGGCCGATGCGGCACGGGCTTTGTCCTGCGCAACAATGAATGGATGAAACTGGTCGACAAACGGCCCGCCACCACTCTCGGCGATTTGTTTGACTCCCAGCGAGTACTTTTCGAGCGTCTCGTTGTATCCCTGGAGCGCTGGGCCATCTTCACCCTTTTCGACCGGGCTGGGTGTCAGCCAGGCGACGCGAACGCCGGCGGCCTTGGCCTGGTTCGCCATGCCCGTCAAACCGTCCATGTAGACTTTGTATCCCCCTTCGTCGAAAGCTCGATAGTTTCCGTCGTTCATGCCGAAATCGACAGTCATGGCCGTGGGCTTATGCACCAACACATCGCGTGCAAAGCGGCCGTTGCCGCCCGGCGAGCGGTCGCCGCCGATACCGACATTGCGAAACGTAAGGTTCCAGGTGGGAAAGCGGCTGACCGTCCACATTTCGACGTAATTACTGTAAAGGTGTTGCTCGGTGATGCTGTCGCCGATGATCACCACCCGGTCGCCGTCACGGAAAAAGAATTCATCAGCCCGCAGGGCCGCTGACGAGACGAAGCAAAGGACGAAGGTCAAGAGGCGAGCGACGCGGCGCGGCATGGGATACTCCTTGTTAAAAAACGGGCAGGCGACACTGGACTCTATATCGTACACACCCCGCGATCAACTGCCCACGGCCCCTTGCCATAGATCGAAACCGACCCACATCAGCCCGGCGTCGACGAGCAGGTGGCTGAACCACGGACCGTAGAGCGTGCGTGTGCGGTGATAGAGCCACGCCCACAGCGCGCCCCCCACCGCGACACACGACGAAAAGAACCAGGTGTAAGGGCCGTAGCCGTGGAGAAACTGCCCCACGACCAGCACGTGGTGCGCCATGAAGCCCAAGCTCGACAGAACGACGGCCAGGCCCAGCGGTACCATGCGCGTCAGCCGGCCGAAGACGAACCATCGCCAATAGTATTCCTCGAGTAGCGAGTGCAGGAGCGAAATGAAGCAAGCCAGCACTAGGAACTTCGAGGCGTTATCGACGCCGAAGCCATTCATTTTCTCCACGACCTCGGCCCCCGCGCCGGCCGACACCGAGCTCGTCTTGAAGTATCCGTAGTAGGCAGCCAAGGTGGCGGCCAGGACCACGGCACCCAATGCCAAACCCACGCCAATGCCGGTCCATTGCGGTCGCGCAGGCAGCACCGTTTGCCGCTCGTAGGTCGTCGCCCACACGACGGGAAACGCGAACTGCAAGACCTTCGCGACCGCATAAGCCGCACCCATCAAAGGATGTCCCGACAGCAAGATGAAGTAAACCGCAGTGGTGAGCGTGGGGAATGTCAGGGCAAGCGCGAGGGCAGCCGCCTGGCGCGCGTCGAGCGTTTTGCGAGAGTCGTTTTCCGCGTGGTTCACGTTGGTATCCTACGAGAAGTCTTGATGGCGGTAAAGCAAACACGGGCGAACATTGGACGGTTTCCGGTCTGCGGGATATAACAAGTTGCTTGCACCACGTCAGACGTAAGGCGCTGCGGAATTCGTGAGAATTCCGAACCGTGAAGAATTAACCGGAACTCTCACGAGTTCCGCTACACCAGACCGATTAGATCATGTCCAATCCGTCCGCCGATCCACTGGTCGGTTATCCCATCGTGCTGTCGGTGCCCGTCCAATGGGGCGACCAGGATGCGTTCCAGCACGTGAATAACACGGTCTATTTACGATGGTGCGAATCGGCGCGCATCGCCTATACCGAACGGACCGGGCTGACTGAGTTGATGGCTCGCGACCGAATTGGGCCCATCCTGGCCTCCATCACATGCCACTACCGCAGGCCGGTGACTTACCCCGATTTGGTGCGGGTCGGCGCCCGCGTCACACGGCTCGGCCGCAGCAGTTTGACCATGGAACACCGCGTGACGAGCGAAGTCGGGGGCGGCATCGCGGCCGACGCGGAGTCGACGCTGGTCGTATTCGACTACGCGCGGCAGGCGCCGCTTCCCATCCCCGACGCCGTTCGCGCCGCGATTGCCGCCCTCGAAGGCAGGAGCTTTTGAGTTGGCGACCAGCGAGGCCAGGCCGATCACGGCGCTCTCGGCCGCTCTGGCCATTCTCTGCGCCGTGCTCTGGGGCGGGCTATCGGTAGCCGTCCGCTTCACCCAAGACGATTTGCCTCCTTTGGGAACCGCCGGCATTCGCTTCAGCATTGCCACCGTGCTTTTGGCGTGTTGGGCGCGGTTTCAAGGGGTGCCGCTGGCCATCAGCATGTCGCAGGCTCGGGCAGTCGCCCCGGTGGGCGTATTGCTCTTCTTGCAAATCGGCTCGTACCACTTCGGCATGCAGTTTACCAACAGCGCGCATGGCTCGGTGATGATCGGCTCGTACCCGGTGTTCGTGGCTCTGATCGCCCATGTCGCGCTCGTGGGCGACCGGCTCTCAACGATGAAATTCTTGGGGCTTTGGGTGGCATTTGCCGGGCTGATCGCCGTGGTCATTGGCGGCACGACGAGTGGAGCCGTTTCTAACAACGAAGGCGACAAGGTCACGTTGATTGGCGACGCCATCGTGCTCGTCAGCAGCTTGTTGATTGGGGTGAACACCGTGTTCACGAAGCGGGCTTTGGCGGGCACGAACGTGATGGCGCTTTTATTCTGGAGCAACCTGTTGGCGATCGTGTTGTTCTTCGCCAACAGCCTGATCTTCGAAGGCTTGTCGCGCTACCATTTCAGTGTCGCCGCGGCCTGGGGATTGGCGTACCAAGGTGTCGTCGTGGCCTGGTTCTGCTTTCTTGTCTGGACCGCGTTGCTGCGGCGACATCGGGCTAGCCAACTGTCGGTATACGGCTTCGCCCAGCCATTGTGTGGCATGATGTTTGGCGTTTGGCTGCGTGGCGATCCCATGACTGCCTGGCTGCTGGTCGGCGGGTTGGCGGTTGCAACGGGCATTTTCCTGGTGACGAAGTTCGCCGAGGGTTAGTTGGGTAGGTTTCCAACCTGCGATACCATCGTAATGGCCTTTTGCAAAGCCGTTGCACAATTCACATCGCTGGGGCTTTCGGCTAAGATGGGCTTTGTTCAGTAAACGAAAGACAATGTCTGACGCATGACACCACAAGCGTCCTACCGCGCGAGCGAAGCGACCCACATTGAAACGGCGGGCCGTCGCGATTTTCTTCGGCAGGCAGGCGGCGGGCTGGGAGCCATCGCTCTGGCGTCGCTGATGCATGACGAGCTGTTGGTTTCGCCGGAGCGTGCCGTCGCGGCGTCGAACGGCAACGAGCGATCGGCTGCCTTGCTTCCGCGGCCTCCACACTTCGAGCCACGGGCGCGGCGGGTGATCTACCTCTTTATGCACGGGGGGCCAAGCCATGTCGATCTATTCGATGAGAAGCCGGACCTGGTCAAGTACGCCGGCCAGCCGCTGCCCGACAGTTTCGGACCCGTGATGACCCGCCGCAAGGTGGCTGCCAATCCGCTCTTGCCGCCGGTGCGTCCCTTTCGGCCGCGCGGGCAATCGGGGCTGGCGATCAGCGACTTTCTGCCGGAACTTGCCGACTGCGCCGACGACCTTTGCCTGCTGCGCGGCTGCCACGGCGACAGCGTGAACCATCCTCAGTCGGTCTACCAACTCAATACGGGCAGTATTCTGATGGGCCGTCCGTGCCTGGGGAGTTGGGTCAGTTACGGGTTAGGGACCGAGAATCAGGACTTGCCGGCCTTCGTTGTGCTGCCCGATCCGACGGGAGGAATCAAAGGTGGGCCGCCGGCCTGGGGAAATGGCTATCTGCCGGCCACTCACCAGGGAACGACCTTGCGTGCGGGGGCGAGCCCTATCTTGAACCTCCGTCCGCAACCCGGAATTTCGCAGGCCGGCCAGCGGGCGGTGCTCGATTTCGTCCGCCGCCGCAACGCGGAGCACCTCGCCTTGCGCGACAACGACGACGAGTTGTCGGCCCGCATCGCCGCTTACGAGCTGGCGTTCCGCATGCAGTCGGCGGCGCCCGCGTTGGTCGACATCGCGAGCGAGACCGCCGAGACACGGCGATTGTACGGCATCGGCGATCCCGAGACCGACGAATTTGGCACGCGCTGCCTTTTGGCCCGGCGGTTGGTGGAACGAGGCGTGCGGTTCGTGCAGCTTTATGCGGGCGACACGGTGGGCTGGGACGCTCATGACGACATCGAGAAAAACCACGGCCGACTTTGCCGCCGCACCGACAAGCCGATCGCCGGCTTGCTCAAGGACCTCAAACGGCGCGGCCTGTTTAACGATACACTGGTGATTTCCGGAGGCGAGTTTGGCCGGATGCCGATGAGCGAGCAAGCCAAGGGCCGCGATCACAACCCCTGGGGCTATACCGTCTGGCTGGCCGGCGGCGCGGTGAAGGGTGGTTTCGCCCACGGCGCCACCGACGCGGTGGGGTTGCGTGCGGCGGAGCAAAAAGTCCACGTTCACGACTTGCACGCCACGATCCTGCATTTGTTGGGGCTGGACCACGAACGGCTCAGGTTCTTTCACAACGGGCGCGATGAACGGTTGACCGATGTGGCTGGGAGGGTGGTACGGGAGATTCTGGCGTGACGGCACTTTTTTTCTGTCCCCAAAATCGAAAGGCGATGCATGCATAACGAATTCACTGCCGTCTACGAACGGGACGCGGAATGGTATATCGGCTATTGTCTGGAAATCCCCGGCGCGAATGGCCAGGGAAAGACGATCGATGAGTGCCGCGACAGCTTGCGTGAGGCAATCAAGCTGATTCTCGATGACCGTCGCGACGTGGCCCTGCGGGGCGTTCCGCAAGACGCCGTCAAGGAGAAACTGGATCTGGCATGAAACGTAGTATTGCAACCTTGGGCAAAACCCCCATGGACGTAACTCGGTGAGTTTTTAAGAACCCTGATCGACTTCGAATGACAGCATGACTATTTCGTCCCACACACCCGATGGTTCACCCAACCGCTGCCCGGTTTGTGGAGCGGATGTCGTTCTCGAACCGTCGCAGCCGTTCGGCGATGCGCCTTGCCCGGCGTGCGGGCACCTGCTCTGGTTCGTCGTTTCGGGGAAAACCCTCTCGCTGATGGACGCCGAAAAGGCCGCGGACATCATCCGGGCAAAACTGACCAGTTTGCTTGGAATCCATATGCCGGCCGGAAAGGCGACGAGCCTTGCCGATTTGCTGGCGGACATTTCCTTGGATTCGTTGGACCTCGTCGAAGTCGCTTTGACGTTGGAAGAAGAATTCAACGTGAACTTGTCGGAAGAGGTCATCGAAATCATCCAATCCCAACTGGGAACAAGGAAGAAAAAAAAGTAGTGTTGGCGATGCATTCGATCCTTGTCATTCTGAGCCTTGTTCCCGCGCAGGTGGCCGGCGAGGAGGCGACGGGGGTGGCGACCGTCGTCGAGGAGCCGATCACCGATGCGGACTGCGACCACTGGGCCTTCAGACCATTGCAACGTGTTCGGCCGCCGGTCGTGAATGACACGACCTGGGTGCGCAACCCGATCGACTGTTTCATCTTGTTCCGCCTCGAACGTGACGGTTTGCAGCCGCTGCCGCCGGCCGGCCGGGCAACGCTCTTGCGGCGAGTGACGTTCGACCTGACGGGTCTGCCGCCCACTCCCGAGGAACTGGTGTCGTTTCTGGACGACGCTTCGACTGACGCTTGGGAACGTGTCGTCGACCGGCTCCTCGCGTCAACGGCCTATGGTGAGCGCTGGGCTCAGCACTGGCTCGACCTGGCGCGATTCGCCGAGACCGACGGCTTCGAGCACGACCAGGTCCGGCCCGATGCCTGGCGCTTTCGCGATTGGGTCATTGAAGCGTTGAATCGCGACATGGGCTACGACGAGTTTGTGCAACTCCAGATCGCCGGCGACGAACTGCGCCCCGGCGATGCGGCGGCGGCGGTTGCCACGGGTTTTCTTTTGGCCGGACCCGACATGCCCGACCTGAATTTGCAGGAAGAGCGGCGGCACAACGCGCTCAACGAGATGACGGGCACGGTGGGTGCGGCGCTCCTCGGCTTGCAGATCGGCTGCGCCCAGTGCCACGACCATAAATTCGACCCCCTCAGCCAGGCCGACTTCTACCGTTTGCGGGCCATCTTCGAGGGGGCCGAGTTGTTCAGATCCAGCCCGTTGGGACGCGTGATGCAAGAGACCGGCCCGCGCGCTGAACCTGCGCGTTTGATGCTGCGGGGCGATTTTCGCCGGCCGGGTCCTACGGTCGAGCCGGGCTTTCCGCGGATCGCGAACCCCTGGTCGGACGCCGTGTCACCCCCTGCCGCCGGCGCCGCCACGAGCGGCCGGCGTGCGGCATTGGCCCGCTGGCTCACACGGCCTGATCATCCGCTGGCAACGCGGGTGATCGTCAACCGGCTCTGGCAATCGCATTTCGGCCAAGGCCTGGTCGCGACGGCCAGCGATTTCGGCGTGATGGGGGGTAATCCGACGCACGCCGAGTTGCTCGACTGGCTGGCCACCGAATTGCCGGCGCAGGGCTGGAGTCTCAAAAGGATGCACAGACTGCTGGTCATGTCGGCCACGTACCGCCAGACGAGCCAGGCGGCCTCGCCTGATTGGTCGGTCGACGAAACTGCATCGGCGCGTGCCGCTTGCGAGCGATCGCGCGCGGCCGATCCCGACAACGAGCTTTTGGCGAGAATGAACCGTCGGCGGCTGGAAGGGGAAGCCATTCGCGACGCCATGCTCGCCGCGGCCGAAGGCCTGAACGCGCGGCGCGGCGGGCCCGGCGTGATGCCCCCTTTGCCCGAGGAGTTGGTTCACACGTTGCTGAACAAAGGACAATGGCAAGAGAGTTCCGACGAACAAGACCACCATCGGCGGAGCGTCTACTTGTTCGCGCGCCGCAACCTGCGATACCCGCTGTTCGAAGCGTTCGATCGTCCCGATGCCCTTTCAAGTTGCCCGCGCCGCGACCGCTCGACCACGGCCCCACAAGCGCTTTACCTACTGAACTCCGAGTTCTCACTGGCTCAAGCCCGCCGCCTGGCCGGAAGCCTGATCGCGCGCACCGCCGATGCCGACGCGCGCATTGCTCTGAGCTACCGCCGGCTTCTTTCGCGCGATCCGACCTCCGAAGAATTGGCCATGTCGCGCGAGTTTCTCTCCAACGAGGCCGCTCGTTTGCGTGCCGAGGGCCAGACAGGCACACAGCTCACTTTGCCGCTTTCGGCACCCACGGTCGTCGATCTTTACGAATCCACCGCGCTGGTCGAGTTTTGCTTGGCGATGTTCAATTTCAATGAATTCATTTACGTAGATTGAGTCTCACTTCCTCACGCTCACTTGATCGGGCTTCGGAAAATCCTCCGGGATCGTCGCTTGCGTGACCTTGCCCGTCGCGGCCCACTCGCTTCCGCGCTGTAACGTAACGATGAAACCGACGCAGCGCATCGCGTCAGGGCTGTGGCCCATGGGTGTATGGAACACGCGTCCTTTGCCATAACCAACGGTCATGATCATCGGCTCATGCTCACCCGTTCCGCCGGTGCCGGGATCGGAGTAGGCCGTCGCCAGAATGGTGAGATTGTCGGCGGGGCCGCGCAACCGGTCGTACAGCTCGTCAGGGGCGTGCAGCCACGCGGAAGGGAGCCCGGCGGTGATCGGGTGGCTGTCGTTCCGGACCACGACCTGAAAGGGGTGCTGGCTACCGTGGCTGCCGCCGCCGCCGGGCGAGTTGTCGCGGACGAACCTGCCGTCCTTGAAGCGAACGTAGGGGCCCGATTTTTCGTTCCGCCCGCCCCAGCCGCCCAGCCCGATCATTTCGTTGTACTCTTTCCATTCGGGAAACGAATTGTTGGCGGCATGGACCACGACCAACCCTCCTCCACCGCGCACGAAATCCACCAGCGCGTCCTGGGTGGCTTTGGGCCACGCGGCGCCGTTGTAGTTCGATACGACGATCTGATAATCGGCGAATTTCGGCTCGAAGCCCGCCAGGTCCGTTCCGCCGGGCGAGGTGGCCACGTCGACCGTAAACAGCCCTGAATCCTCCAGGTGCTTCTTCAGCAATGGAGTCGTGGACTTCCAATCGTGGTTGTTCTGGCCGTCGACGATCAGGGCCTTGAGCTTCGACTCAGCGAAAACCGAGGTGGCGAGGACAAGCGAAAGACCACATGCAAAGAAACTGGTCCGATAAAGCATGGAAGGGCTCCTTGGATTTCGGTGGAAGTCGTTCTCAGGCAAGCGTCGTCACGTTCGCCAGTTTAGTCTCTGGTCGCGGGGAGGGGAATTCATTCGCATTAGTGCCTGATGCGCGGCTCGTCACCAACGACGGCGCAGGGCGCGCTGATTGAGGTAGTCGACCAGCACCTCGCCCAGGTTTCGGCTGGTGTCGACCAGCACCCGCTCGACGCGGCGCCGGCCACACAGCTCGTCGAGCCGGGCATTAAAGCCGGCCAGCGCGTCGAGATAAGCCCGCCGTAACTCGTGGGCATCGGTCAGCAGGACATCGGCCGATTCGAGGCCGGTGAACTTGACGCTGCCGTCGAATTCGAATGCCAGCTCGTCGTGGTCGAGCGTTTGAAACAGCACCACCTCGTGCCGCTGGAAGCGGAGCTGGTCCAAGGCCCTGGCCAACGTCGACAGGTCGCTGAAGAAATCGCTGAAGACCATCACAATTTCGCGGCGGCGCATGCGGCCGGCCAGGTCGATCAGGCACTCGCCCAGCCTGGTGGTCCGCTTTGACTCGATGTCGTCGAGCTGCTGGGCGATCCGCACGACCTGCGCCGGCGAATTGCTTGGGGGCACCCATACGAGCACTTCTTCGTCGCAGGTGGCCAGCGACACCTTGTCGCTGCGATCGACGATCGCGTAGGCCAGCGCGGCAGCCATTTGCGATGCAAAACGCAACTTCCGCCGCGAGCCCGTTCCGTAACGCATCGAGGCGCTCACGTCGAGCACCAGGTGGCAAGTGAGATTGGTCTCCATCTGGTATTGCTTGACGACGTACTTGTCGCGGGTGAAATACACCCGCCAGTCGATGTGCTTGGGGTCGTCGCCCCAGACGTACTCGCGGTGGCCTGAGAACTCCACCGCAAACCCGCTGGCGGGCGAAGCATGTGCGCCGGCCAGGTTGCCCAGCACGAGCCCGCGCGGTTCGATTCGCCGACCAGCCAGACGGCTGAGGACCGCGGGGTCGAGATAGCGAGTGAGGATGCTACGATTGGCCATCGTTTGTTACGTCAGCCGAAGGTATGGGGCCAGCCCTGGCGAGGTTAGTGGGCCTGGCGCGCCGTGTCAATCAGACGCCACCCAAGCCAATGAGGTTCCACCCATCCCGACGAGCGGCTTTCCCGCCCGGGCAAGTTGCGATATGCTGGGAAGCCAGCGAAGTGAACCATCGGAACAGCGAACCATTCGAACCCTGTCGAGTTCCGAAACTTAACCAGAGGTTGCGAGCATGAGTGCCAGCGACGACAAAGAACCTGGGCAATCGTCGCCCCAGGGGCCGATCAACGAGGCCGTGCAGCATTCGTCGGTCAGTGCCCGGATACCGCCGAATGTGGGCCGCGGCGTATTGAGCACCGGCGCGATCGTGTTCGACAGCCCGAACGAATTCGTGATCGACTTTCTGTTGAGGTTGGGCTCGCCGCACGCCGTCGCGGCGCGGGTGGTATTACCGCCGGGCGTCTTCGTGCAATTCATCAACGCGCTGCGTGAGAACCTCGACAAGTACAAGGCGCGCTTCGGCGCGCCGCCGGCCCTGCCGGCACCGCCGCCTCAACCACCGGGCGACAGCCGCGGAAAAATCGCCGAAATGTACGAACAACTCAAGTTGCCCGACGAGATGCTCAGCGGCGTTTATGCGAACGCGGTGATGATCGGCCACAGTCCCGCCGAATTCTGGTTCGATTTCATCACCACCTTTTTTCCGCGCTCCGCCGTTTCCAGCCGTGTGTTCCTTGCCTCGCACCACATCACCGGAATGCTCGACACGCTGAACATCGCTTACCAGTCGCACCGTCGCAAGCAGACCGAGACCCAGCGTCCGCCCACCACATCCCCCGAGCCGTAAACCATACTCTAAGCGGCTTAGAACGAGACCTTTGTGACGAAGACATGGTGGCTGGCGGTGGAGCGTCGGCGATGCCCCGGCCAGAAAGCAACCGGGGCATCGCTTAGGCTCTGCCCCAACCATCGTGAATGTCTCATTGTCGGCCGCGCGACGTCTATGCTTAAAGCGGTCGTTCCGCAAATAGAACGGAATTCATTCCGTTTGAATGCGGAGACGGAATTCATTCCGTTCGACACAGGCGCCTTTTCACGGCCTACGCGGCGCGATCAGTGCCGTGGGCGGCAGGCCGGTGGCGGCGGTGACGGCGGCGGCGGCCTGGGCGACTTCGTTCAGTGCATCCAACCGCGCCCGCCGGGCCTGAAACATGCTGTTGCGGGCTGCGACAATCCGCTGCACCTCGATTTCGCCATCGCGAAACAGCTCCTCCAACCGTCGTAACTCGTCGGGCGTCTCGATCCCATCACCGTCGAATTGCTCGATCAATTGCCTGGCGCGCTCGTAGCGATCGATCGCCGCCTCGGCTTCAAGCTTGGCACGCTGCTCGAATTGCCGCAGGGTCAACCGTCGCTGGTTCAATTCGGCCTGCCGCTGTTGCAGAAGCGGGCGACCATTATTGGCAACCGGTACGTCGAACTGTGAACGAAGACCGTAGAAGGAGGTGCCAAAATCATCGCGTTGATAGTACGGCCCGATTTGCAAATTCGGCACGCGTTGGGCATTGGCCAGGCCGACGTTGGCCGAAGTCATTGATACGTCGGCGCGGGCGGCCATGACGTCGGGCCGCGTCGATGCGATCTGGGCCACGGCCTCGGCCGTTGAATTGGCGCGCACCGCCGGCGCTCCACTGCTGCGCGCCGCCAACAAGTTCTCGGCGTTGGCCGGCAACCAATACCAGTTCGACAGATCGCCTGGCAGCTCAAAAGCCATGGTCGGCGGCAGGTTGAGCTGGCGGCGCAGATCCAAGATGGCCGTCTGGTAGTTGGCCTCGGCAAGGCGTGCTTGCCGTTCGGTCGATTGGCGATCGAGCCTGGCTACGGCCACGTCGGCGGCCGAGGTTTGTCCCTTTTCGAGCTGGCGCGCGAGCGTCGAGGCTAATTCAGCGTTTGAGTCGGCTGTTTCGCGCGCCAGGTCGCGCAGGCCGCGCTGGTACAGCGCCGCTAAAAACAGCCGTTGTGTTTGCGCCATGTTCAGTAGCTCCGCCTGCCGCACGTTCCAACGAACGCGTTCCAAGTCGGACATCCCGGCCCGCTCACGATAACGTCCCTGATGGGCCAATTCCATGGTATGCATCAAGAGCACATAGTGGTACACGGCGGGATGATCCCCTGACAGAGTGTGCTCGAGCGGTGTCACCTGTAACTGTACGAAGGGGTTAATCGGGTAGGTCTGGGCGACTCCGAGTGCGGCCCGGCTGACGGGCTCAGTCCCCCGCAGCGCAACGAGATCGGGGTTCTGCGCCAGCGCCGCCTCAACGGCCTGTTCCAGCGAGAGCGGAAGCGGTGCACTTGTGGCCGAAGCGGCCGGCGGTGGCAGTGCCTCCTGGAACGCGATTTGGGTCGCAGCGAGGCCAGGCGTTTCAGGAGGTGCTGAAGGGGGCGCGTTCGAAACCGCGCGCATCGACGAAGTCTGAATTGGAGAGGCGCCTGGTGAATTCGTACGAGCGCCGGCGGCATGCACGGTGGCAATGGGTGGGACATGGTCCCCGCTCGGCACACCGCTTCCTTGTGGCGGTGGGTTTCCGGGTGCTACCGAGGCGCTTGAGGAAGGCGACAGCGCGCTTGGCAGCGGGGGCGGGGCAGGTCGGGAGGAGGCGCAGCCGGGCAGAGTACTGGCGGCCAGTGCCGACAGGGCTAAGGCGACACGCACTGCGGCAACCGGCCGAGGCATGGCGGCGATGTTGACCCCCTGACAGAGGAAAAATCAATGATCCGCGTGTGAGCCAAGAGTTGACAATCCGTCCCACATCGACTTCGATCGGCCGGTAAAATGGGCCGACTTTAACGAATTTGCCGAACATGCGGGTTCATGGCGACTTTGGCGGCTCTTGCTGGTAGGACTTGCCTGAACGATAGAGTTCGAGTCGTTGCAGCACTTCAGTGCGCTGCGGGTTATCTCCCTCCGGGAGGAGCTCGAGCGACTTCTCCTGCCACTTGACGGCGGCGGGGAAGTCGCGATTTTCGGCGAAAGCGGCGGCCAACGTGTCGATCAGGTTGGCATCGGTCCATTCCGAAAGTTCGCAAGCCTGGTTGGCCATTTTGACTGCCCGGGTCCCATCGCGGAACTTGGGGTCGGGACATGTGGCCCAGAACCAGGCCTGTTCGTTCATGGCGGCGGCCGAATCGGGATTCGCTTCGAGCATCGCGGTGTATTCGGCCGCGGCTTTGGCGAAATCGCCCTGTCGTTCGTAGACGACGGCCCGCGTGGCGTAGGCGTGTACGAACGTGGGCTCAATGCGGATGGCCTCCGTACAATCGGCGACGGCGCCGTCGAAGTCGTGTTTTTCTCGCTTCGCCCATCCACGGTTACAATAGGCGACGGCATTTTCCGGCTCTAGTCCGATGGCCGTGGTGTAGTCGTCGATCGCCTTGTCGAATTCGTGTTTCTGCGTCCAGGCCCAAGCGCGAAAGACAAAAGCCCGCGCCAGCTTGGGTTCCAGCTCGATGGCCGCGTCGAAGTCGTCGATCGCGGCGTCGAAATCGCGCTGTTCTCCGCGAACTCGGCCACGTTGGAGTCGGGCGGTCGACGACTTGGGATCGAGTCGCAGGGCCTCGGCAAAGTCTTCGAGGGCCTTGTCGAATTGGCGTTTGTCTGCCAATACGGCTCCACGCATCACAAGGACCTGCACCAATTTCGGATCAAGCCGCAGACACTGATCGAAGTCCTGCGTCGCCAGGTCGAGTTCGCCCAAGAGCACGCGCGCCTCGCCTCGCGCCGCATACGCCGGGGCCAGCCTGGCATCGAGCCGGAGGGCCTCGTCGAAATCGATGACGGCGTTTCCCAAGTCGCGCTTGGCCATGAATGCCGCCCCTCGGCGGAAATGGGCCATGGCGAAGCTCGGGGTCAATGAAATCGCCCGGTCGAATCCTTCGATCGCCTCGTCGAGTTGGCCTTGATCGGCCAGGCAAGCGGCGCGATGAAAATGGGCCTTCGACAAACGGGGGTCGAGCCGGATCGCCTCATCAAAGTCGGAGAACGCCAGATCGAGCTCATGTTTTCGTTCGTGGCACTCGCCCCGGTGCAGTAATATCTCCGCCGAAGGATCCAGCCCTAGCGCCACGCTGTCGTCTTGAATGGCGTGGTCGAGGTCTTGCTTGCCGGCGTGGGCCCAGCCTCGTTTGGCATACGCCGGGGCGTGATCGGGGTCGAGCCGGATTGCCTGGCTGAAGTCGCCGATCGCCTGATCGAATTCTCGCTTCTGTCCCCATGCGATTCCGCGCAGATAGTAAGGCAGAGGATCGTTCGGCCGGAGCTTGATCGCCTCGCCATAATCGTCGATCGCCTTGTTCGAGAGGCTGAGGCGGTTCCAAACTTCGGCGCGCACGTAGCGGTTGGCGACGTCGTTGGGGTCCAGGCGGACTGCTTCATTCGCATCGGCCAATGCCTGGTCATATTCGATCTTGGCGATGTGCGCCATGGCCCGGTTCGCGAGCGCCCTTGCGAACGTGGGGTCGAGCCGGACGGCTTCGTTGAAATCGACGATCGCTTTGTCAAGCTCGCCGATTCGGGCTCGAACCATCCCACGCAGCGCATGGGCCAGCGGATCTTGCGGCGCCAGACGAACGGCCTCGTCGCAGTCGGTCAGCGCCGCCGCGTATTTACCCTGGGTCGCGAAAAGCCGGCCGCGGTGATAGCGGCCTGCCGCAAGTTGGCTGTCGAGCTTGAGGGCCTCGTTTAGGTCGGCCAGCGCCTGCCCCAGTTCGCCGCGCTCGCCGCGGACGTGGCCGCGAACGGCGTAAGTCGTGGCTTCGCGCGGTGCTAACTGCACCGCCAGATCGCAAGCCGCCAACGCCCCATCGAGCTGGCCCCGGCGGGCGAGCACCAAAGCCCGCATGGTGTAAGCGTACGCATCCCGCGGCTGAAGGCGAATCACGGTGTCGAAGTCGGCCAGCGCCTCATCACCCAAGCCGCGCTCGGATTGCAGGACGCCTCTCGCGAGGTATGTACTGGCCGACTTTGGCTCAAGCCGAATCGCTTCGGAAAAGTCGGCCAGGGCCTGCTCATATTTGCCATGCTCGCCGTATGCCATTGCCCTGGCGCGAAAGCCGTAGGCCGACGGCCCACGCGCGTTCTCCGCGGTGAAAAAGTCGACCGCCTGTTCCAGCGGCACCACGTCGTCGGAGCGAATCCATCCGCCCCCAAGCGCACCGCCGCTCCAACCGAGCCAGAGCCATGTTCCATCGGTCTCGCCAACCGTCAACGGCGAACCGTAGCCGGGCCACGCAAGCGTCTCGCCGGCACGTTGAAGTCTCGCGTCGGGACGCTTCGCCAGTACCCTCCGGCCGACCCAGTCTTGCGGTGGTTGGGCGACAAGGAGGCGGCTTGCCAGGGCAATCAGGCAGACAATCGCAAGCAATTGGGCGACGAGATTTCGCATGGTCACGATCCTATCGGCGGCGGGAGCACCGCTCAATCGGTTACCCCCTGATTGACCATCATTTTAGCCGAATATGGGATGGGGAAGCACCATTATTTCCTTGACCCTGGGGTGAAACATGGTATTCTGGCAGCATGGAAGAGGTGAGACGGGCGCAAACCTGACAGGGTGTCCTCACCAGCCCATTGCGCCTCGTGTAGCCGGCATCTCCTCGAAACATTAGTTTCGAGTCGGAACAATTCTCTCGACGGCGTTGATCTCACTTTCCCATTGCCCATTGAGCGGCCGCCGAGGTAATCGATTTCGTTCTTAGGAGTACCACGAATGTCCTACCGTCGCTGGTTTGGGCCTCGCCTCGTGCTGTCCATAGCCTGTATGGCGATCCTCTTCGCGCTCTCTGGAATCGTAAGGGCCGGCGACGCCAGTCGCGCGGCGCGCCTCGATACATTCGTCGCTCCCGACGGAGAGGGTTATTTTGCGCTGAGCCTGAATCCGCAAATGGCGCAACCGATGCGTGCCGGACACGACCTGGTGATCTTGTTTGACACTTCAGCCAGTCAGGTTGGCGCCGCGCGCGAAAAAGCTCTGGCGGCGCTGGATGCGTTCGTGGCATCGCTCGACAGTAAGGACCACGTCGCATTGTTGGCGGTCGATTTGAACGCTGTGGCGCTGACGCCGTCGCTGGTCGCTCCCGGCAGCGAAGAACTGCGGCAGGCCTTCGCCGCCCTGCGGCGGCGCGTGCCGCTCGGTTCGACCGACATGCACCAGGCGATGGAATCGGCCGTGGGGGTATTCGCCGCGGGCGCGGGCAATGGTCGCCCACGCTCGGTCGCTTACATTGGCGACGGTATGAGCGCCGCCCGGCTGATTGCCACGCGCCGCATGGAACAACTCGTCGGCAGGCTGGTCGATGCCCGTGTGTCGGTCAATAGTCTGGCCATCGGCCCGCGGCTCGACAACGAATTGCTCGGCGCGCTGGCCAACCATACCGGTGGCCGATTGTTCGTCGACCAGGACGATTCCAGCGCCAGCAAGGAGGGTCAGACGTTGGCCGATGCCGCGCGCGGCGCGGTGGTCTGGCCGACGGCGCTGGAATTGCCCGAGGCCTTCGGCGAGGTCTTCCCGCGCCGTTGCCCTCCGCTGCGATTCGACCGCGACACGATTCTGCTGGGCAAGCTGGATGGCAAAGTGATCGGCGAGCGCCCTACGGTGCCGGTGCGAATGCGAGCGGAACTAATGCGCAAGGAAGTTCAGCTCGATTGGAGCGTCCCGGCGGAAGTAGCCAGCGATGACCACTCGTACTTGGCCCCATTGGTGAGCGCCGTCGAGCCCAACGGCGGAATTGCGCTGCCAGCGGTGGGGAGCGCCGGACTGGCGGAATTGCGGCTGTTCGTCAACTTCCGGGCGCAGAACTTGGCCCAACTTGGTCAACAGGCCCTGGCCACGGGCAACGTGAACGAGGCTGGCTATCTGGCGAACGAGGCGGTCCGCTTCGATCCGATGAACCCAGAGGCGGCGACGGTCCTTCGGGCCGTCGACAAAGCGCGGCGCCAGGTCACTACCCGTCCCCAGGGCCCCGCGACGGGGTCGAGCGATTTGGAGCAAGCCAAGTTCAAGAAATCCGCGTCGGCGGCTGACACAGGCGGCGACTCGACCGATGTCGAATTACTCGACGGTAACCTGCTCGATGGTAAGTTGATCGACCAGGTTGAGCGCCGAAGTCGCGTCTTCGAAGGTTTCATTCGCAGCGAGGTCATCAACGGCGTCAACCAGGCGCGCCAAATGATGACCACCGACGCCGAAGGCGCGGATGCCAAGCTCAAGTTGCTGTTGGAGAAGGTGGAGCAATCGACCGAGCTCCGGCCCGACGTCCGCGCGCAGTTGGCCGACCAGATTCGCACGGCATTGCAGGCGGCCAGGCGCCAAAGCCAGGTCCAGGCCAGGCGCGACTTGCATGTGCAACAGGCCGCGGCCGAGTCGGAGGCCCGCGAGCGAATCCATCGCGAGATGTTCGTGCGCGAGCAGAAAATCGAACAATTGATGGATCGCTTCAGTGCCTTGATGGACGAAGAGCGCTATCGCGACGCCGAGGCGGTGGCCGATCTCGCCGAAGATATCGAACCCAACCGCCCGGGATTGCGGTCGGCAGAGCTCAGTTCGCGGATGGTCGGCTACACGACCGACCTGATGGCCGTACGCGTTGCGCGGCACAAGGGCTTCGTCGATACGCTGTATGCGACCGAGACGTCGACCGTGCCGATTTCCGACAATACGCCAATCGTCTACCCGGCCCCCGAAGTCTGGCAGATGATGACCGAGCGGCGGAAAAAACTCAACACGCACGATCTGTCGAAAAGCAGCCCGGCGGAAGCCAAAATCGAAGCCACCCTCACCGAAAACACCGATCTCGACTTCACCGACCAGCCTCTCTCGGACGTCATCGACTACCTGAAGGACAAACACGAAATCGAGGTCCAACTCGACAACAAGGCCCTGGCCGACGCCGGCGTGGGCAGCGACACCCCGGTCACGAAGAATGTAAAATCGGTCACGTTGCGTTCAGCACTGCGGCTGTTGCTGGGCGAATTGGATCTGACATACGTAATCAAGGACGAGGTGCTGATGATCACCACGAAGACGGAGGCCGAGAACATCCTAACGACCAAGGTCTACCCGGTCGCCGACCTGGTGGTTCCCGTGAAGCTGCCACAGGGCGGCGGCTACGGCAGCGGAATGGGCGGCAGCATGCTTGGAGGCGGTGGCATGGGCGGCATGGGAGGCATGGGGAGTGGCATGATGGGGGGAGGGGGCCTCGGTGGGCTTGGCGCGCTCGGCGGACTTGGTGCGCTTGGTGGCATGGGCGGCATGGGTGGTGGAATGATGGGCGGGGGCGCATTTTAGCCGGCCCTAATTCATCCACGGAAACTTCGGCACGTGCTTGATCTTGAGCGTCGAAATCAAGGCGGATGAGGTGGCTTCTCGCGTGACCCGCTGCCAAAGATCGTCGAGGTCGCCAAACACATGGTCGACGGTGGCGGGCACCGTGAGCCACGAACCCTCGTCCATTTCGCGTTCCAATTGTCCCGCGCCCCAGCCGGCGTAGCCAACAAAGAACTTCGCTTTCGGTTTGGCTTTCTTGACGAGCTGTTCCAGGTTCTCGCCGCCGGCGCTGAAATGGACGCCCTCCACGATCTCGAGCTCCGAGAGCTCTGCATCGCAGTGGATCGCCATCAACGGTCCCTCGACGGGACCACCCAGGTGCAGGGGAGCTTCGCAACGGCAGGGCTTTTCGCTAACTTGTTTCCAGACCTGCCGCACCGTGGCGTTCAATCGCCGGTTCAAAACCAGCCCGGCCGCCTCATCATCGTGGCGAAAGATCAGAACCGCCGTGCGAAAGAAGTTTGGGTCGCGCAGGTCGTTCGAAGCGATCAGCAGTTGGCCTTGAAGCGATTTCATGATTTCATGCCTCCCAAACATTCCGCATCATACCAAATTACGGGGCGTCGGCATCAGGTTCCGCTGGCTTGAATGGAACGAGCGCATCGCAGGCGACTCGCAACCCGGTTCCAAGGTTGCGACGCGTCGCGCGGGTGAAATCGCGGTTCGCGGAACGGCAATCCGAAGCTTCGCAATGCCAGTCGCCACCGCGCACGACGCGGCCGGTGCCCGCGGCCGGCCCGGACGGATCGTCGGCGGGGGCCAGTCGGTAGTAGTCGTGTGCGTACCGATCGGCGCACCATTCCCAAACGTTTCCGTGCATGTCATATAGACCGTAGGCATTCGGCCGGAACGAACCGACCGCCAGCGGATGTCCCAGGTGTTTGGCCGCGGGCGGTGGTCCTTCGAGTTGGGCCCTTGCTTCGCCCGGACGGAGCGTGTCACCCAGATTGAATCGCGTGGTCGTACCGGCCCGGCAGGCGTATTCCCACTCGGCCTCGCTGGGCAGCCGGTACGTTCGGCCAGCCGCTTTCTCGGCCGGGGTTTGAGAAAGCCCGCGGCAGAATTCGACCGCGTCGTTCCATGAGGCCATGTCCACCGGCCACCGGCCCGTTTCCTGTCCTTCAACGGTCTTGCGGCCCGGTCCGGAGGTGGAAAACCAGCAGGGGTTCGTCCCCATGACCGTCTCGTATTCGGACTGTGTCACCTCGTAAGTGCCCAGGTAAAACGACCGCGTGAGTCGAACACGGTGCCGCGGACGCTCGTCGTCGTTGACACCGGGTTCGTCGTCTGACGAACCCATCTGAAACTCTCCGGCGGGAATCAGCATGAGTCGCATGCCGATCGAATTGACGAGCGTGGCATCCTTGGGTTCGGCGGCGAAAACGCGCGGAGGCGCAAAGAGCCATGAAAGCGACAATATCGTCGGCCAAATCGAATACTTCGACATTGGGTTTCGGCGTTTGGTGTGGGTTTGGCTTTCCAGCGGGATTCTCGCAACGCGCGATATCGTCTCGCGGGGCGCGTGCGAAGTGCCCGCTCGCGGTGCGACTTGCACTCAAGTATCATAGCCGACGGGCAGCCTTGTCGACGCCCTGGTTTCGTCAAAACCCCCTACGTCCGAACTTCTGCTCCCCATGCCCCAACCGCTCGTCGTAATCGATCTGGTCGGCCTGACGTTTGACCTGGTCGGGGCGCACACGCCGAACCTCCGACGATTGGCTGAAGAGGGGTTCATGCGGCCGATGGGTACCGTATTGCCGGCCGTGACCTGCGCGGCCCAAACGACTTTGTTGACGGGCTTGTTGCCGCGAGAACACGGAATTGTGGCCAACGGCTGGTACTTTCGCGATCTGGCCGACGTCTGGCTTTGGCGGCAGTCGAACCACCTGGTGTCGGGCGAGCGAATCTATCAGGCCGGTCGGCGGCGCGATTCGACCTACACGACGGCCAAGCTCTTCTGGTGGTACAACATGTATGCCGACGTCGACTGGTCGTTGACTCCCCGGCCCAGTTACCCGGCGGACGGCCGCAAGCTGTTCGACACCTACAGCCAGCCGCCTGAATTACGCGATCGGTTGCAGGCCACGCTTGGGGTGTTTCCGCTGCTGAAGTTCTGGGGGCCCGGCGCCGACATCACCAGCTCGCGTTGGATTGCCGACGCCGCCGTGCAGGTGCTGGCCGAAAACCGTCCAACGCTGACCTTGGTCTACCTGCCCCACCTCGACTACAACCTCCAGCGCCTGGGACCCGACGACCCGCGGATCGTCGATGACCTGCGTGCCATCGACGCCGAGGCGGGCAAATTGATCGAGGCCGCGCGGCGAAATAGAGCGGCAGTGGTCGTGCTCTCCGAATACGCGATCACCGCGGTCGATCGACCGGTGCATATCAATCGCTTGCTGCGAGAACGGGGCTTTCTCACTGTCCGTCGCGAGCCATTGGGCTGGGAAACGCTCGACTGCGGCGCGTCGCGGGCATTCGCGGTCGCCGACCACCAGGTGGCCCACGTTTACGTCCGTCGGCCGCAAGACGTGCCATCCGTGGCCGCGGCGCTTGAGGGCGCCGAAGGAATCGACATGGTGCTCGACCGGGGGCGACAGGCTGAGTTCGGCATCGACCATCCTCGCTCGGGTGAGTTGGTTGCCGTCGCGGCGCCGGGCGCATGGTTCACTTACTATTTCTGGCTCGACGACGCATTGGCGCCCGATTATGCAAGGACCGTCGATATCCATCGCAAGCCGGGCTACGACCCGGTCGAACTATTCGTGAACCCGGCCCTGCGGTTCCCAAATCTTCACATCGCGCGTCGGCTGGCGCAGAAAAAACTTGGCTTCCGCTATTACATGGACGTAATCGGGCTGGACGCGACCATCGTCCGCGGCAGTCATGGTCGCTTGCCTTCGCCCGGTCGCGAAGCGAGCGAGGGCCCCGTGTTTATTTCGTCGAGCCGAACGATCGAACGCGACACGGTGCCGATGACGGCCGTAAAGGAGATGTTGCTGGGGATACAATTTGGATAACTCTTTGGCGCTGGCACCTGGCGCCACCGTGGCGATGGATGTAGTTCCTGGCAGGCCCGTTCACACGGGGATTTGCACGACTTGCGCGCGCCCGACGGTCGACTCGAGCGCCGTGCCGGGGATCTCGCTGCCTCGGCGGACATACGCCAGCGCGAGCGGCGCGTTGAGGCGAGGCGAGTACACCGCCGACGTGACTTGCCCTACTCCTTGCCCTCCAGCGGTCAACTCGGTGCCGGCGGTGGGGATGTGCTCGCCCGCAAACCGCACGCCCACAAGTGTCTTGTTGACGTGGCCCAACGCATCGATACGGGCAACGGTCTCCTGCCCAATGTAGCACCCCTTGACGAAGCTAATCGCCAGCGAATCACGGCCCACTTCTTGTGGCAAGTTCTTGTCGCAGATATCCGGGCCATACCAGGGAAACCCGGCTTCGATACGCGCCGTTTCGAACCCTTCCGAGCCGCATGGGCTGGCCCCCGCGTTCACAAGCGCCTGCCAGACCGGGGCCACCTCGTCGCGCTGGCAGAAGACCAGGCAGCCGAATGGCCGAGTCAATTCCACTCGAACAACAGTGACCGGCCGGCCGGCCAGCGACATATCGACGTTTGCCAGCCGCTCCGCGGGAAACGGCGTTGCCGCGAGTTCGGCAAGAATATCTGGCGTGTTTGGGCCTGCCATCAGCAACTCGCCCCATTCGGCGGTCCGCCCGCGTAGTTCGACCCGCTCGCGGATCAGATAACGGTTCAGATGTGCGAGCAATCGTTCTTCCTGTCCAGGCACGGTTTCGAGTACCAGCGACTCCGGACGGCAAACGACGAACACATGGAACAATACGTGGCCGCGCGCGTCGAGCAAGAAGGCCTCGCAGCCGGAACCGGATGGGAGTTTCTTGATATCATTCGTCGAGAGGTTGTGCAGGAAGTTGGCTCGGTCGGCGCCGGACAGCTCGAACCTTGTCCGGCCGCTCAGGTCGACTAGCCCTGCTGACGTCGTCAGAGCCGCGTATTCCGCGCGCGGATCGTCCCCAAAAGGTTGGTTTAGTTGGGTCATGCATCCTCCCTGGGAACCACCCGAGCGTGTTGAGCGTTGGCCAGCACGATGCACGAGGAGTGGCGTCGCGCAAGCCGCGCCACTTCGGCGCCGCTGCTCACCGGCGCCAAGCCCAGGTCGGCTACGAGCGACTCGTCCAGTCGGCTGAGCAAGTAGACCTTGGCCTGGTCCAAGACTCGCGCCAATGCGACGGCGGCCAGGGCATCGGGCGGACTCGATCGGCGGATCTGCCGCTCGGCGTCGGCCAGGTCCTCCGCCTGCGCCAGGCTGCAAATGGCCGGTCCTGGTTCGCTGGCAAGCTCCGTGCAAAGGACCACCGCTCCACCATCGGCCGCGATCCGCGAAGCCGCCGCCAATGCGCGGGCCACGTTGTCCCAAGTTTGCTGGCCAGGACCGCCGGAGACGGCCGCCACAACGAGGCTCGCCCGCCGTGGCGCGATAAAATTCCATGCGGCCTGACATTGCTCTTGCCCTAACTCGAAGACCCGGCGGACCTCGCCCGCCAGCACGGCCAACAATGCTTCGCTCGCGCCCGGCACGACTTGCACGGTGAACAGCGCGCCGAGCATCCACCCCGCCTCGTCGATCTCGCGCCGTGCCCGAGTCTCGTGTTCGCGCTGGTGATCGGGCGCGTGCGGTTTGTGGAACCGACCCAGCGTCTTCGCGTTGGAAAACGCGGGAAACAGGCCGCCGTGCCGGCCGTGGAACCCCATCGTCGGCTCACATCGGAGGCAGCCAATGGGGATCACCAGATCGGCGTCCAGCAGAGTTCGATTGAGGTAAACGCTTTCACCGCTGTGCGTCGAACCCAAGAGCCCGAGCCGGCCAACGGCCGCTGAGTCGTGTATCTCACACGCCACGTGGTCCCGCCAGTTGGCCGGCAGCAACCGGCGCGGGTCGCCATCGGCCTCGGAGACGGCCAATTCGGGAGTCAGAACGGTCAATGCTTCGGGCGAAGTGCCGGTCTCGACCAGGTACCGCGCAACCGCAGCCACCAGTTCGGCGGTTTGAGGCAGCTCGTTCTCGACAGCCAGCACAATCCGATCGCCCGGCACCGTGGCCCGCGACAACGCGGGAAATTCCAATGGCTCGGCCAACGCCTTCGCGACCACCTCGGCGACGTCGCACAGCGCCTCGCCATGCGGCGCCGCGCAATGCGCCACGAGCGTCTCGGACGGAATGTCCAAGGCGAGCGAAGCGGCGGAACCATAAGGGAGAACGCAGGACATTTGACGCGGCAACCCTGTGGCGACGTTGCGTGAGTGGACTTATAATGGACTTCTGCACAACGGAGCCATGTTACCATGAAGCATGAGTACAGCGTAGCTTATCAAACGATCGAGGATGGCTGGATCATGGCCACCGTACCGGAATTACCCGGCGCCGTGACTCAGGGAAGAAATATGGACGAGGCCCGCGCTATGATCAAAGAGGCCGTGGAACTGCTGCTGCAAAGCTATCGCGCAAATGCCACCAGGGATGTGCCAGGCAACGCCCTTTGGGAAATCCTGACGGTCGAAGTGCCCACTGCATGAAACGCCGCGAGCTCATCCGGCACTTGACACGCAACGGCTGCACGTTGGACCGCGAAGGCGGTAACCATTCGATCTACCGTAACCCGGTGAATGGGCGCTGTGCTCCAGTGCCACGCCACCGGGAAATCAAAGACACCGTCGCGGGGGTGATTTGCGATCAACTTGAGATCTCTCGCCCGTAAACCGTCAAAACACCCGATACCGACGTTGAACAAACGCATATTGCACGTCTCGCTTATTACCTCGCTTCTGGCGGCCGCGTTGCCCTCACGCGCCGATGATAAGCCCGCGGAGCCGCCCTTCGGCCTCGCCGAGAGGACGCTCTGGACGACCTCGCGGGTCGTTGGCTCACCCGATCCCCCGCCCCCGTATCGCGTTCGGCGGGCCTTCCCCAAGCTCAAGTTCGACCAACCGCTTTATCTGACCAATGAACCAGGCACCGATCGCATCATCGTCACCCAGCGCGACGGTAAAATCCTGGCCTTCATCAATGACCAGGAAACGGCCGAAACCGAACTGCTGCTCGATTGCGGCCGGGAGGTCTACGCCGTCGCGTTTCATCCCCGCTTCGCCGAGAACGGATATCTGTTTGTATTGAGTAACAGCGCCAAGGCCGAGAAGCCGGCCGATCTCCTCTCGCGATACGAGGTCGAGCGCGGGCCGGTGCGGAGCGTGAAGCCCGACAGTGAGCTGGTGATCCTCGAATGGGAATCAGCCGGGCACAACGGCGGTGATCTGGCCTTCGGCCCCGACGGATTTCTCTATTTTTCGGCGGGCGACAGTACAACTGGCTCCGACCCCAAGGAGACCGGTCAGGACCTGGTAGACCTGCTGGCGACGATGGCGCGGATCGATGTCGAAGGCGCGACGCCTGAGCGGCCCTACCGTGTACCGGCCGACAATCCGTTCGTCGGTGTGGCCGGCGCGCGGCCGGAGATTTGGGCCTACGGACTACGCAACCCGTGGCGGTTCAGCTTCGACCGCGCGACGGGCAGGCTCTGGATGGGCGACATTGGTCAGGACCAATGGGAGATGATCTACCTCATCGAGCGCGGCGGCAACTACGGTTGGAGTGTGATGGAAGGTCGCCATCCCTTTTACGCCGAGCGCCGCCGCGGCCCGACACAGATTACGCCTCCGGTGGTCGAACATCCGCATTCCGAGTTCCGTTCGATCGTCGGCGGCTTCGTCTATGATGGTGAGCGATTCCCAGAACTGCGCGGCGTCTACCTTTACGGCGACCACGAAACGGGTCGCGTCTGGGGCTTCCGTTACCACCTGGGTGGTGTCACCTGGCAGGGAGAGTTGGCCAGCGCGCGGATTAAGTTCCTCGCTTTCGGAACCGACCTTGCCGGCGACATCTATTTTGCCGATCTCCTCGGTGGCGAGTTGTACCAGCTTGAACGAGCGCCCACCGAGCACGTGACACGGCCGGCCGATTTTCCCCGCAAGCTGAGCGAGTCGGGCGTGTTCGCCTCGGTTGCCGAGCACACACCGGCGCCAGGCCTGGTCCCCTACTCGGTCAACTCGCCCCTCTGGTCCGACGGGGCGCACAAGGAACGCTTCTTGGGCCTGCCGGGCGACTCGAAAATCGAATTCAATGCCGACACCACGTGGATCCCGCCCGAGGGAACAGTGTTGGTCAAGACATTCTCGCTTGAAACCGAGCCCGGCAATACGGCCTCGCGGCGACGGGTCGAAACTCGTTTCCTTACGCGGCAAGAAGGGCATTGGTACGGCTATTCGTACCTCTGGAACGACGAGCAGACCGACGCGATTCTGGTTGACGCGGCTGGAGCGGATCGAAACTTTACGATTGCCGACCCCGCTTCACCGGACGGCAAACGCACGCAAACATGGCACTTCCCCAGCCGGGCCGAGTGCATGATGTGCCATTCGCGCGCCGCCCAGTGGGTGCTCGGACTGACCACGGCGCAGATGAACCGATACCACGATTACGGCGGCACGGTCGACAATCAGCTTCGCGCGTTCAACCGCGCCGGGCTTTTCAAGGAAAAGCTATCGCAGCCTCCCGACACCTACCGGCGGCTGGCCGATCCGGCCGACGAGACGGCCGCGATCGAAGCCCGCGCGCGATCGTATTTGCATGCCAACTGCGCCCACTGCCACGTGACCGATGGCGGCGGCAATGCGCGGATGGAGCTGGGCTTCATGACCGAGTTGGCGAAGGCCAATATTGTCGGCGTCAACCCCCTGCATTACTCCTTCGGCATCGCCGAGGCCAGGCTCGTCGCCGCTGGCGAGCCCGGCCGGTCGGTGCTCCTTGAGCGGATCACCCGCCTTGGCCAGGGCCGGATGCCCCCGTTGGCGACGTCGGTCGTCGATCGGGACGGCGCGGCGTTGATCCGGAAATGGATCGAACAGTTGCCAAAGGCGGAGTAGCCCAAAGTGCCCGGCTTGTCGGGGTGGAGCGGAGCGAAGAAAACGGACCTCCGCCATTCCTATGCCGGCGAGCGAGCCGCGTAGCGGCACCTTCATTGGCGCGCCACACTTGTTCCCGCCGACTCGCGCCGCCGTCAGAGCGTGTCGGGGAATGCGGAGTCCGTTTTCTTCGCGGAGCGGTTGACCGCCGGTGTTGCGGCGCTGTCGCCGCTATGCCACCGCGCCATTTTCGGTATCCGGGCGTGTCCCGGGGTGAAAAAGCCGACAGAACGTGTTTTTCATCCGACGTGCCCTTCTGTACCGTGGGGCTTCGTCCGTACGAGCACCGATGTAGTGGCTCGTGATATTGCGCCGCGGCCTAGCGGCCGAGACCACTGGCTTGTCGATAAAGAACACGTTTTGTCGGCTTTTTCTACCGCCTTCTCGTTGCTGCACAACGAAAAGAACTCGGGTGTCAGCCTGGAAAGGCTAACCTACTTGCGCAGGGTGACAACACGTTTCCTGCATCACGAGCCGCTGGGGCAAGGGGCCGGCATAAACCCAGAGCATGGCCATGGGCTGTTGCGTCTGGTTGATGAAGTAATGGCACCGGCCCCGAGGACAGAGCGCCGTGGCGTTATTCGCCAGGCTATAGCTCTGGCCGTCGACCACGCAGGTGGCTGTGCCTTGGATGATCGTAATCGACTCGTCGAAGTCGTGGATGTGACAAGGGAGCCGGCCGCCGGGCTGGAACAGGCCGTAGCCGCCGCTCATCTCGGGGCAGCCCAGGTCGCGATTAAAGAAATCCTGGAACCGCGCGCCGGGGTTGGGCTCGTACCAGGCCGTCGTCGCGTGCCGATTGACTCGCTCGGCGCCCGGAGTACCCGCCGCGTCGTCGCCCATTTCGCGGCGGGCGAACGCGCGCTCGACCAGCGTGCGGCTGGGGGAGTGACTCGCCATCGCGATATGGACCATGGCGGGTTGGTTCGCCGAGAGATTGGTCGCCTGGTGGGCTACTTCCTTGGGCACGTAGATATTGTCGAGCGGCCCCAGCACGTATCGCCGCCCCTCGACTTCGAACGCCAGCCGCCCCTGCAAGACGGTGACCGCCTCGGCGTGCGGGTGCGTATGGTAGGGCAGCCCTGCACCGGGCATGAAGTTAACGATGCCGGTGGTCAGGTTCCGTGCCTGGTTGTGCGACCCGACCAGTGGCCGGAAGATCACGCCCCGTTCGATCTCGACGCGCCCCGCGGAGGTCACCGGGTTCATCGCCTCCGGGCGGTCGGGCTTCATCGTCTCGGGCACGCTCGCGGCGGGAACCTGCGCCGCGGTCTGGGGGCGGTTCTCCGGCTCGAACGTGGGTAGAATCTTTCGTTCGCGCCCCACCGTGGCCAATGCGCCAGTGAGGCCCCGCAATAGAAAGCCGCTGTCAAGTCCAAGACCCAGCATGCGGAACCCTTGCTCGCGCCGCTCGATCAGGTTTTCGTTGCTGGTGGCCAGCAGGCCACACTGTTTGCCGTGGCGGCGAATCGTGTCCTTGACTCGCAAGATCTGCTCGGCCACGCCCGGCCCTTCCCACTGGCCGGGATAGCCCGCCGTCGAAGAGAAATCGGCCGGCCCAATCACGAACAATTCGACGCCGGGCACTTTGCAAAGCGCTTCGATGTCGCGGCCTGCCCGCACCGACTCGATGATGGGCACCACGAGCACGTGTTCGTCGGCTTCCGCGACATGCTCGCCGAAGCAGCGGCCCCAGCAGGTAGCCCGCTCGGCGCCGATTCCGCGCCGTCCGTCGGGCGGATAATGGGCGAAGGCCACAGCTTGCTCGATTTGTTCGACCGACTCGATCCAGGGAACCACGACACCATCGGCCCCAATGTCGAGCGCGCGTTTGATGATGGCCACATTCAACTCGGCGATCCGCACCAGGGCGACCGTCTCGCTTCTCACAGTGCACCGCAAGTGGGCCAGGATATCTTTCCAATCGAGGTGGCCGTGCTCGGCGTCGATCACGACCCAGTCCAGGCCCAAGGCGACGGCCATCTCGGTAATGCTCGCCGATTCGAGCGTGACCCACATACCGTAGGCCGGCTGGTCGGCGGCCAGCGTCTTGCGCAGCTTTTTGATCGCGGGAGTGTTCATGGAGGACGAGTGGGAGTGGTGAGTGGTAGCGAGAATCGAAGCAGCGCGGCGGGTCAGTCAAGCATAGCTTACAGCCTGCGGCTGAACTCGCCAGAAATCAGGCCTTCGGATAACCCTGCGATCCCGAATTCCGATGCTTGGCCGTCACTCGCAGTGGATTTACGTGCGGAAAACCCTGGTTTTTTTAGGTCCAAATTCCTTTCGCTGCAAACCGCACGCGCGGAATTACTTCCGCTCACCGACACGTTGCTTTCGCGGTTTCATCTCCCTCGACGCTTCGAGAACGCGCCGGAGCGAATGCAGGACCTCGCTCTCAGCGGGGACAACGGATCCCTGGCCTTCCCTTGCCGAGATTCGTTCTTCCAGCCCGCCGATGGGGTTCGCGCCGGTCGAGCTGATTGCGCGCTCGAGCTCTTGGCGAATTGAACTTAGTTTTTTCGGTCCGATCACACCAGCGCCTCCAAAAACGCTTCGGCATAAACTGTCAGCAAATCATCGAACACTGCGCCACCGCGAAGGTTCTTTGCGCCGCCCGTCTGGCTATAAAGCCTAACGCACCAAGCGGCGCATGTCGAGTTGCCTGACCGTCAGACAGACAAGCCTGACCTACGATGTGCTCCATTGTCGCAAACGACCTCCGGTTGAGAAATAAAAACAACGACCCGCTCAAGGCTAAGACGAGTTTCGGCGGCCAAGAGTCGTAGCGAGGTCGTTTGGCCTTGATCTAGGTTTGATTTCGCCGCAAAGTGGAACATAACATGCCACATGCCACCGGCTTGCCCGGTGGCCTGTGACGCTTGCAGCTACCCAAGGCAGGCGCCATTCCTGTTTTCGTACCCCGATTGCCCTGCCGCTGCCAAAGGCAGCGGCAGGGCAATCGGGTGGGGCGGTAAGTTGGGCCCGCGGATTGTAGCTGCCAGCGTGAAACTCCACCGGGCAAGCGGCAAGCCGATGGCATCATTTGGTAAGTCCTAGCCTTTGAGCGGGTAGTTGATTAGAAACGGTACAATCGAGCCTTGAAGCGTCTGCCGCGTCAAGACTCGCACACCGTGGAACATCGCCGTGATCGAACTTAATCGCCTCGAATCCATCCTGGCTGCTTTTCCACAGCTGAAAATCGGCCTGGTGGGCGACCTGTTTCTCGACCGCTATCTCGATATCGACCCGGAGCTACAAGAAACGTCGATCGAGACCGCCTTGGAGGCGTACCAGGTAACGCGGGTCCGCAACAGCCCCGGCGCGCTTGGCACCGTGATCAACAACCTGGCCGCGCTCGGCGTCGGCCGGCTGCTGCCCGTCACGGTGCTGGGCGACGACGGCCAGGCATACGACCTGCTGAAAGAGCTGGCAAAACTGCCGGTCGACCCGGACCGTATCATTCGCGATCCGGCGCGGCTCACGCCGACATACACCAAGCCCATGCGGCGCGACACGATGGGCATTTGGAGAGAGCTCAACCGACTCGACCTGCGCAACCGCGCGCCTTTGTGCCGGGCGATCGAGGAACGGTTGCTGGACCTGGTAAGCGAGGTCTTCGACGAGTGCGACGGGCTGATTGTACTCGACCAGGTAAACGAGGAAGGGTGGGGCGTCGTTGGCCCACGGCTGCGCGATCACCTGGCTGAACTATGTACCAATCAGCCCGGCAAGCTCGTATTCATCGACAGCCGCCGGCACGTGGGCCACTTCCGTTGCGGCGTGCTCAAGCCCAACGTCGTCGAATGCCTCGCCGCGCTGGGCGAATCGGCGCAGGTGGAAGACGCGCCATTCAACCTCGACATTGCTCGGCGGGCCGCACTGGGCCTTTCGCGGCAGACAGACCGGCCGCTGTTCTGCACGCTGGGCGAGCGGGGGATTTTGGTCGTAGGATTCGACGAGTGTGGAGCGCGAAGCTTCGACGAGCGCGGAGTGCGGAGCGCGGAGTGCGGAACGGATGAAGACAGCTCCGCGCTCCGCGCTCCGACCTCCGCGCTTGTCCCAGGTTTCCCCGTCACCGGCCCCATCGATGTGGTCGGGGCGGGCGACAGCGCGACCGCTGGGATCGTGGCTTCGCTTCTGGCCGGCGCGACACCGCATGAGGCGGCAACCATTGGCAACCTCGTGGCCTCGATCACCGTGCAACAGCTCGGGACGACCGGCACCGCATCGCCCGAGCAAGTGGTCGCAAGTTGGAAAGAAATCCATGCTTCGGCCGGCCATCAATGAGACATATTGTCACGAGAATGTGGTGGTTGGGGCAAGCTCGGGCCGTACTGGCTTCCGCGCCGCAGGTTGATGAGTCGCGGCCCGAGAGGTATGGATTTCTTTAATCGTCTTATTTAATCGTTTTACAAAAAACATTGCATTTTGGCATGACCTTCCGAAAGTCAGCAATGCCGTCCGCCGTAACACGGGTGCGGTACAGGTCAAGGTCGTCAAGATTGGGCAGCCCCTTCAGGTACTGCAGCGCCGCGTCGCTAGTCTCTGTGTGGCTTAAGCGGAGGGACGTTAGATTGGTGAGTCCTTTGAGACTCGCAATCCCGGAGTCGCTTATTTCTGTTTGTGATAGATCAAGCTTCATTAGGTTGATGAGCCCTTTGAGGTTCGCGATTCCGGAGTCGCTCGTCGCCGTCTCCGATAGGTCCAGCGTCGCAAGGTTGGTGAAACCGCTGAGGTGTATCAGCCCTGCGCCACGGACCTGCGTCTCCCCGAAGTTAATGTCGGTGAGGTTCGTCAGGCCTTTAAGATGTACTAACCCCGTGTCAGTTACTGCCTCCGCGCCGTATAAGTCGAGACATGTTAAGTTGGCCAATTCGTCGAGGTGCTCGAGCCCGGCGTCTGAGACGTCTGTCCGCGCAAGGATAAGCTCGCGGAGCGATCGCATTTGTCGCAGACTCCGTAGCCGGTCGTCAGTAACACTCGTGTAGGTCAAATCCAAGCTTCTCAGCCCGCCGAAGCCGTCGAGGCCTGACCCTGTCACGTCCGTGCCACTGAGTCCGAGCCTTTCCAGCTTTGGCATTAGACCAAGGAGTTTAAGCCCGGCGTCACTGATGGCGGTGTTACCCAATTCAAGCGTGTGTAGCTCGTTGAGGCCCACAAGATAAGCCATCTGCGCATCAGAAATCTCTGAGTTGTCAAGCACCAACGCGCGCAATCCCTTGAGCGAGCCAATGGCTCTTACGTCCTCGTCGGTCAAGTTCGCAGAAATTCTCACAGATGTGATCTGGGAAACGTAACATTCGTAATCACGGCCCACCAGTCGGTGAAGCCAGAGAGGGGGTCCGCTGGCGTGCGGGTCGAAATTTACACCATCGGGACAGTCCCAGCTATAGCTGACGTGGCCTCCGAGTGCGTCAATTCTGTGAGACACCCGGAGTTGTAGCGCCACCCGTCGCCTCCAGGAACTGGCGTAGGCTAATATGCAACAGAGGACGGCCACGACGATGAGCAACGTGGACAGCCGCATTTGAAACCAACGGCGACCTTTTTTCATCTCAAGCGTCTCAGATGGGGGCGACGTCTGCCCCGTCTCATATTACCCGGCCGGAATTGGCGGCAATAGTCCCAAATGTGTCGGCATTCGGACGGCCATCAATGAGAAGCATGCCACGAGAATGTGGTACCTGGGGCAGAGGCTAAGCGATGCCCCGGGCACCGTGAATATCTCATTCTCGGCCGTCATTCTCTCCACGTGAAATCTACACACGTTCAAGCAACTGCCGAGCGACGGTCCAGAGCGCGTCGTCGCTTCAAGACGCCGCGGGCTGCGATGCCGCGGCGGAAAGCGGCGACGCAGGCGCGGTCTCATCGACGTTTGGATGGGCGTGCACATGGTGCCCCGGGGCGAACCAGGCCAAGACGCGATGCCAGTTTTGGGTGAAGTCGTCCCACATCGAGTAGGCGACCGGCGTCACCAAGAGCGTCAGCAAGAGCGATAGCGATTGGCCCCCCAGGATCACTTTGGCCATGCCCGCCCGAGCGCCGGCGCCGGGGCCCTGGCCCAAGGCCATCGGCACCATCGCCGCGACAAGCATCACCGTAGTCATCAAAATCGGCCGCAAGCGGGTGTGGTTCGCCTCGAGAATCGCCACGTCGCGCGGCAGCCCGCGGGCTCGGAGCACGTTCGTGTAATCGACCTGCAAGATGCCGTTCTTCTTCACGATGCCGAACAGCATGAACAGCCCGAACATGGCGTAAATGTCGAGGTTCGTACGCAGCATGAACAGCGACAGGATCGCGAAGGGGATGGTCAGCGGCAAGGCCAGCAGGATCGTGATCGGATGCACGAAGCTCTCGAACTGGGCTGCCAGGATCATGTACATGAACAGGAACGCCAGGCCGAAGGCGATAATGAAGCCGGTGTTCGCCTCCGAAAGCGTCTTCGCCTGACCGATGAACTCCCAGCGAAAGTCGCCCGGCAGCTCCAGCGAAGCAACGTGGGCGCCCAGCGCGTCGACGGCGTCGCCCAGGGCCTTGCCGTCGAGGTTGGCCGAGATCACCACCTGCCGCTGGCGGCGGAAACGGTCGATCGTGTTGGGGCCGTGCGCGTCTTCGAAATGGGCCACGTTCGCCAGCTCGACCACGCCCACGTCCGGCTTGCTCGACGGAACGGTGAGCCGGGCGACCGCGTCGCGATCGTCGCGCTCGCGACGCTCGGCCCGCAGCCAGACGTCGTACTGCTCGTCGAACTCCTTAAACTTGCTTACCGGCTCGCCCCCCACCAGCACGTTGGCCGTGCTGGCGATCGTCTGAATCGACACACCCAACTCGCTGGCCCGTTCGCGGTCGGGGCGGATGCGCAGCTCGGGCTTGCGCAACGAAAGACTGGTGTCGACATCGACGAAATACCCTTGCCGCTTCATCCATGCGGCGACGTCGGTCGAGAGCGATTGCAGTTTGTCCATATCGGGACCGCGCAGGTTGAGGTCGATCATCACCTGCCGGAAGCCCGTCCCCTGGAACGCCGACACATCCTGCACGGCGACACGCAGGTCGGGATACCCGGCGACGATCTGCCGAGCGTCGTTCATCACGTCGAACTGCGTAAAGTCGCGCTCGCGCAAGTCGACGAGCCGGACGTAGATCGTGCCGGTGGTCACGTCGCCTTGGGCCTTGGTCACGCGGCCGCTCGTGTCGCCGATGACGGTAAAGGTGTGCGTCACGCCCCTCAAGCCGCGCATTTGATGTTCCAGCTCGGCGAACACGCGATCGGCCCGTTCGAGCGAGTAGCCCTCGGGCAACAAGATGGCGACCTCGAATTCGCCCTGGTCGTCGCGTGGAACGAAGGCCTTGCCGACCATGCCGAAAATGCCCGGCGTGGCGACCATCAACCCGACCGTGGCCAGCACCACCACCCAGCGGTGCCGGAGCGACCAGGCCAGGATCGCACCGTAGCCGCCGTCGACGAGTCGCCAGATCCAGCCCCCCTTACTCGCTTTGTGCCCGGCTTCGACCTTGAGAAAACGGGAGCAAAGCATGGGCGTCATGGTGAACGAGATGCACATGCTCATCAGGATCGAGAAGCCGACGACCATGCCGAAGCTGCTGAAAAACCGCCCTACGCGCCCCTGCATGAAGGCCACGGGAATAAAGATCACCAACAGCGAGAGAGTTGTGGCGACCACGGCCAGGGCGATTTCGCGAGTCGCCGTCGCGGCGGCCTCCATCGCCGTGCGGCCGTACTCCTCCATATGGCGGAAGATGTTTTCGTGGACCACCACCGCGTCGTCGATGACGATGCCCACCGCCAGGATCAGCCCCAGCATGGTGATGTTGTTCATCGTGTAGCCCATCAGATCCATGAAGGCGAACGTGGCCACGATCGACGTGGGAATCGCCAGCGTGGCGATGATCGTCGTCCGCCAATCGCGGATGAAGAGCAGAATCGTCAGGCTCACCAGCACCGCGGCCAGCATCAGATGCAGCTTGACCTCGTCGATCGAGTTGCGGATGAAGCGCGACTGGTCGCGGATCACCTCGCATTGAACGTCGACCGGCAACAGCGGCTCGATCTCCGCCAACCGCCGCCGAACGGCGTCGACCACCTGCACGGTGTTCGTGCCCGACTGTTTCTGCACGATCAGGCTCACGGCGCTGTCGCCGTCGTCGTCCGGGTCGTCCGCATCGGTACTGTCTTTGCCGCCGGCTCCAGCACTGCTGGCCTCGACGTTGCCCGCCTTGACATTGCCGGCGACCCAAAGACGGCTCAATCCGCGCGGCTCCTCGAACGAATCTTCCACCCGGCCGACGTCCTCGATTCGCACGGGCTGCCCGTGCCGGTTGGCGACGATCAGCCGGGCAAAATCGCTCGGTTGGGCGACACGGCCCATCGTGCGAAGCACCACCTCGCTGGCGCCACGATCGACGCGGCCGCCGGGCTGTTCCTGGTTCTCGCGAACCAGTGCCTGCCGCACGTTGTCGATGGTCAAATTCTTGTACTTCAGCAGCTTGTCGGGCTCGACGATTACCTGGATCGCGCGTTGGCGACCGCCGACCATGGTGACGGCCCCCACGCCGTGGATCGTTTCCAGATCTTCCTTGATTTGTTTCTTGGCGATCTCGGTCACTTCGCGCAGGTCGCGGCGTCCGGAGACGGCAATCGTCATGATGCTGCCCGCATCGAGGTCGAAGCGATCGACGATCGGCGTGTCGGTCCCCTCGGGGAGCTGGCTGAGGATCGTACGGATTTTGCCGTCGACCTCCTGGGCCGCGACGGCACCGTTTTTTTCCAGTACGAACTGGATCGTCACCTGGCTGAGCCCCTCCTTGGTGGTCGAGCGCAGCTCGTCGATGCCCGAGACCGTGTTGCAGATTTCCTCGATCGGTTTGGTGACGCCCGATTCCATCTCCTCGACGCTCGCCCCGCGGAGCGTGGTGGTGACACTGACGATCGGGAGATCGACGTTGGGAAACAGGTCGACTCCCAGGCGGCCGTAGGAAGCGAGTCCCAGCACGATGGGCGCCGAGACCAGCATCGCGGTGAACACGGGGCGGCGAATGCAAATGTCCCAAATGGCCATGGCTACTCGCGCACCCTCACTGCCGCGCCGTCGGTCAATTGCGTCTGGCCGCTGGTGACAACCAGGCTGCGCGGTTCGAGCTCAGCCACGACCTCAACCCAATGTTCCACGCGATCGTCGCCTGGGACCTCGATCCCTTCGCCCACCTCCACCGGTACGGCGATCGCCTGGTCGTCTTCGACGACGAACACCTTGGTGACGCCCGCGAACGAGACCAACGACTCCTCGGGAACGGTCAGCGCCTCGGCATCGTGGCGGGTGATCACTTCGCCCTTGGCGAAGCTGCCTGAGCGCAGCCGCCGCTCCTTGTTGGCCACGAGGACCTCGATTTCGAAAGTGCGGCTGGCGCTATCGACCGTGGGGTTCAGCCGCGAAAGCTGTCCCTGGAACGATTCAGACGGATAGGCCTCAACCGCGATTTCGACGGTTTGTCCGATGGCGAGCTCACCGACGTGCCGCTCGGGTACGGCGGCCAAGAGCTTGAGCGGCTGATCCATCACCAGGTGGAAGAGGGTGCCGGCCGACGTGCGCACCAATTCGCCCTCGGAGACCTGCCGCGACGAGACCACGTATTCGACCTTCGGCGCTTCGCCGGCGGAACGCCGCGGCGTCGGCAGCCAATCGCGGACCACGTCCAACCGTTCGGCCGACGGGAGAGGGACGCGTATCATCGTCTCGGCCAGTTTTCTACCTGCCGTGGCCAGCACGGCCTGGCGATGGCGCACGGTGGCCAGCGTGGAGTCGGCTTCGAGCAACATCTGGTCGTGATTGGCCTGGGCGATCTCAAATTCGGCTTCAAGCTGGTCCAGTTCTTCGGCCGTGTTGAATTGCTTGACTCCGCGGCGCCGCTCGAATTTGCTCTTGGCGTTCGTCGCCTCGCGCCGGGCTTTGACGACGGTGGGGAGCCCGTGGACGTCGAAATCGTCTCCGGGGATCTCGTGCAATCCAAGCTTTGCCAATTCCAAGTCGAGCGAACATTGCGCCTCGTCGACGGCGAGCCGGTACTCGGTGTCGTCGATCTCCAGCAGCACGTCGCCGGGGCGAACGACGTCGCCGACGTCGTGCCGAATGCGCACCACGCGGCCTTCGACCTTCGCCGCCACGTCGGCCTCGTCATGGCCGTGAAACGTGCCGACGATCCGCACGCGGCGCTCGACCGCGCGCTGCGTGACTTCGCCGACGGTCACGGCGACGGCGGGGCGCTGGTCGTCGACGGCCTGGCGGCGGCCGGCGGCGGGCGAGGTGCCTCGCCCGTGGAGATGACCGCCTCCCAAGAACATCAAGAGTGCGCAACCGACCGCGGCGGCGAGGCCCAGGGGAATGCTCCAGCGGAGAAAGGTACGTTTACTCATCGGCGAATCTCGCTCTGTTTTCGCTCAGACTGTTTCCGCTCGGTCTCGCTCAGGATGCCATTGAACACCACGTCGAGAATCTCTTTGGCCTGCTCACCCAGCGATCGCCGGCGGCGGGTGAAGTAGTTGGTGAACATCGTGCCATACACCAAGTCGCTCATGACGCGCGTGATTTTCTCGGACGGCAAGTCGCGGACGCGGCCGGCGGCGACCAGCGATTCGAACAAGCCTTGCCACTTGCCGATATTCTTCTCTTGGTGCTCGAAATAGGTTGGCTGTACGCGGTCTTTGAACTGAGCCCGCTCAAGCATTAACAATTCGACGTACTCCGGACGGTTGTCGAAAAAATCGAGGTAGGCCTGGATGGCGACCGCGATGCGTTCGAGCGGCTCCTCGACAGCCGACGTGGCCTGGTTGACCACGACTTGCAGTTGCTGCATCGCGCGGTCGGCGGCGGCCAGGAACAGTTCCCGCTTACTGGGAAAATAGCGATAGATCGTCCCCTTGCCGATCTTCAGGTTGGCCGCCAGCACCTGAGTATCGGCGTCGGTGTAACCATCTTCCGCAAAAAGCTTTACGGCGGCATCGAGAATCTGCTCCCTGCGGCGCTCGCGTAGCCGCAGATCGATGGGGCGACCGAGTTTTGGCGAGGGGCTGGCTTTCATTAACGCGCTGGTAATCGGTGGAGCGGGATATTTAACGGGGGGGGGGGGGGTATTTAACGGACTGGCGATTCCGCTAATGGTAGAGAATGTGGCGGAAGGGAGCAAGGGCAAACGAGCAGCGCCACTGCTATTGACCGCGATACATTGCCGTGTTATGTATCCATACCTAACGCGACAAGGCATTTAAGGGATGGCTTATGGATTCGCGATTGCTTTCCGGTGCGGTGGATACGCTCCTCCTGGAAGTGATCTCAGAGGGATCGACCTACGGTTACGAGATCGCCCAGACGATGCTCGCCCGCTCCCGGGGGTACTTCGCAATCACCGAAGGGAGCCTGTATCCGGCATTACACCGCTTGGAGCGGCGTAAGTACCTGGAATCGTTTTGGAAGGATGCGGATGGTCGCCAGCGGAAGTATTACAAATTGACCGCGGCCGGCCGAAGCACCCTGGTGGCCAAGAAAAAAGAATGGCGGCAATTTGTCGCCGGCGCCCAGAGGATTTTGGGGGGCGCCGATGGAGTGGCTTGACGATCTTTCCGTCGCGCTTCCCGCGCCGCGGGATGACGAACCGCCCGATCTAAGGCGAAAAATCGTCGCCGAATTGCGGGACCATCTGCATGCGGCGATGCGACGTGAGCTCCTCTTGACTGGTAACGCCGAACAGGCGCGACAAAACGTCCTTGCTCGGTTCGGCGATCCGGCCCGGCTTGCCTGTAAACTTTGGTATGAGGCCATGTGGGAAAGAATCATGACACAACGGTTGACACTGGTAGCGCTGGTGGCGGTTGTTCTGGTCAGCATCGCGTCGATGGGACTGACGTGGTTTCTGGCCCTGCAGGCCGGGCAGGTCAATCAGGCCCTCCTTGAACAGAATCGGGCGGCCAACGAGCTCATGCTGGCCAAACTGGCGGCGCTGGGCAATGCGGGTGGCAATGCCGGAAAATCGATGGAATGGAATTCGTTGAAAGTGCGTTTGTCGCTGGAAGAGCCGGGCGGACCGCCGGCAGTGGGTTTCAAAGTGGATTTGTTAGGGCAAGTTTTCGATGCGGGCAGCAGCACGTCATTGGATCGCACAACCGGTCCGGATGGAGTGGCTGACTTCGGGCTCGTAAGGCCCGGCCAATACCTCTTCGACGTCGAGACCCCTTGGGGCGAATCGATCGATAGCGGCGATATGCACGGACGATTAGTTACGGTGCTGCCCGGTGAGCCTCAAACGCTTGAAATTGCCTGCCCCTCATCCCTGGAAGAAACTGAGATCACCATGGCCGTCGACTGGCCGAACGATCTGGTCGGCCAGCCGCTGTGGCTCGTGTGCGATTTCGTCCGTTCGCCGCGCGACGTTGGCGGCCAGTTATGGGCGCGAAACGACGATCATGGCCCACGATATATCGCCGTCGACCCCACGGGCCAGTTGACAACCAATGACACCCAAGGTTCGGGCGACGAACGAAATCGGAGCAACCGCTCGAAGTTCACGTTCTTTCGCGACGGAGAGAGTTTCTATGTCGACCGGGACAAAGTCATGAGATCCTACGTTGAAGACTCGAGATCCGAAGCCGACTCGCCTGGCATTTATCTTTATAACGAGCCTGTTTCAAGCCGATATGCGGCTCCCCGAATCGGCGCAGCCATGCCCCCGCATATCTGGCTTTCGAAGTCGGCCGCCGTTTCGCGTCTGAAGTGGCCGGTGGGCACGTATCGAGTGGCGCACTTCGCCGTCGGCTGCGAGGCTGAAACGGGGGAAGCTACGTTGCCCGAGGACCTGCTGCACCCCGTCTTTCTGGGCGGCATCGCCTTTAGTGTCGGTAGCGGCTTCGACGACGACCAGGTCGCGGTGCGCTTGCTCTATCCGACCGACGAGCGCGCTTCCGCCAGGCACCGGAATCGACGGGCAGCGAGACCCACCATTCCCAGATTCGAGGCCGTGGCGGGCCGGTTGAATGAATGGCGGTTAACGTTGCCGGAATCACTGGTGGAGCTTCTCACGGAGCCAAAAGCCGAGCCAGAAGCTGAAGCCCCGGTCGAAAATCCGCCCGCGAACCTGCATTGACGTGGAAGCCGAAGCCGGTCAATCTTCGGTTACGCCCGCGGCAAAAACTCCTGCGTCTCCACAAGTCCCATATGGCCAATGAGTGTCTTTCACTTTGCTATTCACCCGGCAGGCGAATCACGATCCCGGAGTCAAAGGCCGAAGACTTGAAGTCGACGACCGTCCCACGCAGTGGACCGAGTTGATCGAAGGAGAAGCTACTCGGACTGGTGGTTGCGCTCTTGTACCAGAAGTCGTCCGGCGGTAACGCAGCGTAGTGCGCTTCCCATCCGGCGTGTTCGTCCCAGTCATCGGGCATTTCGATTTCGTCGCGCATCGAGCCTCTCTTGCTGGCGAACGTTGCGGTTAACGTGGCCGGGAGTTCGCGTTGCCGAGCGAAGCGAGCCAGCCGGCCTGTTCTGGCCCGCGTTCAGCCGCTGGTTATGCTCGGACTCGATCGCGGAGGTCATCCACAGCGGTTCGCCATTCATTCGCGTCGGCTTCTTCCCAAAGTTGCAGCAATTCGGAACGCGGAGCGAGGATGCGGTCGATGACCTCAAGTGCTGTTTGTACTAAACCTTCATACGGCTGGATCTTGTGCGTTTCGATCCATTGATCGATTGTTTCACTATAAGCGTTGCGCAGACCCCAATTCCCTTTCAACCGGGCAATGACTTCACATGCGGCGAGACCTTCGCATGCGATGTCCGCCTCACAGTAATCGTCTCCAGCCGTGAGCACAGCTTCGAAAGCCTGGCACACGAGGCTAAGATCATCGACCTTTTCCAGGCCGTATGTCCAATCGCAGGCGGTGTCGTTGCCGAAGGTATCGGCAGCCCAAGCTCCCATATCATGGCACTCCATGTTCAGAACATAACGGATTAACGTTCAATGGCCGGTGCCACGCCGACCGACGCTCAATATACCACAACGCTCAATGCGGGGCCGAATTGCAGCGTTTGGTTATGTCGTTTCCTGCCGCTTCGCCAAAATCGGCGGGCCGTCTTCCGTTCCGAAGAACCACCAGGTACCGCGCGGCGCCTCCGGCAGTGAAACATCCAGAAGCTGGATGATGGCACGGCCTAGCTGGATGGCCGATTCCGTCATAATACTCGCGTAGCCGCGCGGGAATACGCCCTTCCCGTCGAGCAGAGACCACGACGACTTCTCCTCCGCTGAGATCTCGCGCCGCATCGACAGCAGTGCGCACGCCGACGTCGCAAGTTCCCTTACCGATTGGACTTGTTCGGCGGACCAGTTCTCATCGAGAAACAAACCGCAATCCGCGCAGATCGCATTGAAACGCCAGTGGCCGACCGCCTCTGCCAGGCATGGCTCGTGTTGATCTGCAATGCGTGGCTCAGCGGCGTCGATCAGATGCTTCAGGAAGATGCCGGAGACGACATCGAACGCCCAGAAGCCTTGGCCGCGAAAACCGACGTCGAGCGTCTTTGACATGTGACCAGCCGAAACACCGAAGCGAAATAACACCCAAGCTCAGCGGACCAGCCCGCCGAAAATAGCCTTGATGATACCAAGAAGCAATGCAGCGCGAGGTTAAGCGTCGGCAAACTGCCGGCGAAAGGTTTCGGGGGTGTGGATTTCGCATTCCCGATTATGGAGCCAGATCGCCCGGAATCGCTTGCGGAGCCAAGTCCAAAGCCCCATCACGTCCTCCAACTCGCAGAGTGCCTCGACCTCCGAACCACCCCAAGATGGTGGCTCCGTCTCGAACAAGGACATGCCGACCTCAATGAAGCGATCCCCGCCCCTCCATTCGGCGCGCCAGTCCCACCAAGTTGGGGAGGCGTGTTTCAGGAGCCGGCAACCGGGGTACGAGAGAATGGAATCGGCGACTTCCTGCGGCTCATAGGACGCGACATCGTGCAGGTCGATGCTGCTGGCTGGCGGATCGAGAATGTGCCAGGGGCCAGGTATGAGCGACCAGCCCTCCAGCGTCAACAGCCCCATAGCCGACCTGCTGCCTAACGACCAAGCTCAGCGATCGCCGCCGGAAACGCCCGATCGGCTGCAAGAGTCGTGATGTCTCGAAAAACCTTCATGCAGGCCCGTTCAAGTGTAACAGTTGGTTCGCTCCCCCCTATGTCAGCGGCTGTACCGCGGGAATCAACTTCTGAAGCCGCGCGTACTCCGCGCGAGTAACGCAACCGATGATGCAGCCCTGGCCGCCAAGATCGTAATAGATGAACAGCTTGACCGGATCACACTTGGCAAGAAGATCGACGAACTTGCCGAACAGCCTGGTATCGACCCAATCATCTTGCACTTCGCAGTCAATCTGCATTGGATTGCCTTGGCACTTGAAGCGAAGCCACGCTTTTCCCGAGTCAATGTCAACGTGGTCCTGAACATCGGAAAGCGGCAAAGAGCCCAGAGCCATTTCCTGCATACGATTCGCGATCCGAACGTAGCTGCCGTCTCCGTCAATGCACTCGGTGTCGAAATGCCAAAGGTTTTCGCAATGAGGGGTCCAGGGCCGTTCCTCCTGTGTCATGCCGAGGGAAACCAGAGCCAGGTCCCAGCCTGGTTCGTCGAGAGCTTCTCGTCCCCAACTGTCGGCGAGGTGGGAAACACCGAATTGGTCGTTGAGCTTGAGGCCGCAGTCGGCGAGTGCTGCGAACTTTTCTTCGATGGTCATAGAACGCCTCGGATTACCAGTGAACGAACTCGATTCGACGTGACTTGCGTCATTGCAACCCACATGCAAAAACAGAACAGCGGTGAGTAAGGCTGTGTGTTTCATGTCCAGCCACTGGTTATTTGGCATTCACAGGTCCATGTCGAGAATGCCGCTGACGTGCCGACACTTCGCGCATCCACCGAAGAAAATGATGTTACAGAAGTAGTCTTGTGTTGGCAAATGGGGTTCGTCATCAAGCAGTTCGTCGCAGGCGTCCCAGTAATCGAATTGCGCCGTCACGTGGAAACGGTCGTGCCCACACTTCCCACACACGAACTCTCGCGGCGCACCGGAGCCGCGCAGTTTTGCCGACGAATCCATCTCGCCATGGTATCCGTGAATGTCGCGATCGAAGACGCATGATTCGCTGCGGTCCGACCATCGCAGCGTGAGCGGACCGATGAAGTCAGGATCGTTCTGCACGAAGGGTTGTAGTCTCCGAGCGGGTAACCAAGGACTTGGGCCGTAACGTCATCGATTCGTTTCGGCCCAAGCGAAAATGCCGTAACGGTGCAATCGCGCGACTCCGGTGGGGCAACCACAGTCGCGTTGACACCGTCGAGACATCGAGGGAGCTCGGTCCTCGGGAGCGACTCAAGGAGTGTCCCAGGAAGTACCTCTGCCAAATCACGATACCGTTCATGTGCCCCACCGGCTCCTGGAGCGCCTAGTTCTGCGAGCCTCTGCTACGTCGAGTAGTCGCCGCTGTCCCACGGTGGGTGGAACATGATGTCGTTGGGCTCCAGCATGACATACTCATGTTCCTCGCCATCTTCCACCCACCGCTGGCACTCGTAGATCAGGCCGTGGACCACGCCGCCGACCTCGACCCGGAAGGGGCGGACGCGGATGTCCCCGAAGTTGACGCCGCCAAGTCCGGCGATCATCTCCTCCAGCTTCGCCCAGTCCCGCTCCCCCGAGTCCCGGGTACCGTTAACGCGCTCCACGTCGGTGCCCAAGTGCCGGCCCGCGGTGTCGAACCGATGGAGCACGGCGAAGCAATTGGTGTTCTCGCGGACGATGACCTGCCCCTCCGGCGTCCGCTCTTGGGTGTGGTAGAACTTGGGTGAGGCATAGGTGACGTACCCCATGAACTGGATCCTGTCGTCGGTCCGCCCGACGTGCGTGAAACGCCCGTACTCGAAGTCCTCGTATTGGATCAGCAGATTGTCCGGTGCTGCCACGACTGTCCTTCCCCGAAGCATTCTGCCGACGAACACCAAAGGCGACGTGCCCGATGCTGCCGGGCCGCTCGACACGAATGATACCACAAATTCTTCCCTGGCAGCAGCGGGTCATGACGTAGTCCGCGCAGCAACGTTCGCCATGGGCGGAGGGCAGGTCGAGGTCCGCGTTGCGGCCTCGACTTGGGTTACTTGAAGTGCTCGACACCAGTTGCTGTATGGAGGCTGGTTGACGGCGCCGGAGGTCGATGACGGGCAACTGTGGCAAGTGAACGAGCAGGGAGTGTTGAAAGGATAGACCACGGTCGTTGTCGAAATCGGCCCAGGCGGCTTGGTACGTCTGCCGCAGCGATAAGCCAGGTGTTGTCCGACGTCGGCGGTATACTGAATTGCGATACGCGGCGGCAATCGCAATACCTTGAACTGATGAGTTGGTTGCAATGAAATGGACCATTCGGGCCCTTGCTTCTTTGATGATGATTGCCGTGGTCCACGCATTCTTGATCGGCTTCGCTGTGCCGTCACCCGCTGCGTGGTACCTCGGGGCGATGATCTATGCTGGACTTGTCGCTGTTATCTTCTCCCACTCCTCCATCGTTGACAAACTCGGCACATATGTCCTGTTCGCAGTTGTCACCGTCGTTGGTGCACTGACTGTCTGCCCATGTACTTGCGCACATTTCTTCATTGCGCCGATCGCTGGGTTCGCGGTGATTGGACTGATTCGAGTGCTTAAATCGTTCGTGCCGCAAGGGTGGCTTGCCATTGCACACGCGACCGAACAATCGCAAGCGATTGAGCCGGAGGCCGGGCCGGATTCAGGTCGAGAGTCGTCAACGCCGGCTCAGTGAGCATTACGATCGCGACCGTAGGTGCGCAAGTCAGCGCCGGTCCAACATCCTTATGCGCGGCCAGACGCGCGATTACGGCACATCGGTCGATGTGACCAATGAAGAATCGCATCGCGATGATCGTCGGCTGCCGAGCCCCGCCCGATCGGGAATTCAAGTTGTCGCTATACGCTACCGGTGCGGAAGTGGGGCATGAGTCAGCCCACTCCCTCTGGCGCCGGTCGCTGGACGCACACTTGCGCTTGGCATAAACTGATGCCTCGACGCTCGCCTCGCGCGATCATCGAACCTCATAAGAAAACAGACGCGTTTTGCACAATCCTCCGGAACCCCACGATGAACGCGGCAGAGATCGTCAAAGAACTCAAGGCGTTGGGCAGCGAAAGCATCAAGAAGGTACTCTTGAAGCACGGCATCCAAGAGCCACTCTTTGGGGTGAAGGTAGAAGAACTGAAAAAGATCCAGAAGCGGATCAAAAAAGACCACCAACTGGCGCTCGATCTGTACGATACCGGCATCTATGACGCCATGTACCTGGCCGGCCTGATTGCCGACGATCTCAAGATGACCAAGAAGAACCTTCAACACTGGGTCGAAAAGGCGACGTGCATTGCGCTGTGCGGGTCGACCGTCTCCTGGGTCGCGGCCGAGAGCCATTACGGCTGGGACCTGGCTCTGGAATGGATCGAGTCCAAGGAAGAGAAGGTGGCCGCCACCGGCTGGGGAACGCTGAGCAGCCTGGTGGGAATCAAGGACGACGCCGACCTCGATCTGGCCGAGTTGAAGAAGCTTCTGCAGCGAGTTCAAAAAACACTTCCCAAAGAACCGAATCGCGTTCGTCATGCCATGAACGGCTTCGTGATTGCCGTCGGCACTTACGTGAAGCCGCTCTCGGATCTCGCCCTGAAAACCGCTCAGAAGATCGGCCAGGTATCGGTCGACGTTGGCGACACGGCGTGCAAGGTTCCGTATGCGCCCGAGTACATCGAAAAAGCCCTGAAAAATGGGGTTGTCGGTAAAAAACGCAAAACAGCGAAGTGCTGAGCCGGCGTCGCATGAGTCGATCATCGAATGAGACGATCGAATGGCGCCGAGTTGAGTTTGCGCGCCTCGGAGAACGAACCAAAGCCATGGCGGATTCGATATGCCGGATGACGTTCTGCTGGTGGTGAATTGCCAGCACGATTATTGTTATGCCAATCGGCATGTGATCCAAGAGTTGTACGCGCGGAACTTCCCACGAATCGCGTTTGCCGTTGGCGCTTCGTGCGCGGTGGACCCCGCGTTTGATCACATCGTGGCGACGTGGCGGTGCGATCCGCTGAAGAACCGCTGCACATGCGTCGCCCCCTATTACGGCGAACACTCGGCGAACGTGCATTGCTTCCACACGCGGCTGGCCGATATCGCGGTCGCGGCCGACGACGCCGAGTACGTGGTTTTCGTCGAAGACGACTGCATCTTGTCGCCCCGCGTCGACGCCAAAGCGATCCGCCAGATGTGCGCCGAGGTCGACGCGTTGCTGCCGCCGGTCTTTTTCTGTCCGCGCGAGAATACGGCGTGGATCTGGACGCAGCACGAGACCGGCTACCCCGCGTACGACGCCGTGTCGGCGCAGTTCGATCGGGAGCGACTGCTGCACCACTGGCGGCAATACAGCGGCACAGAACCGCCGGCGGTGACCTATACGCCGCTCTTGTCGGGATTCGTCGATGCCTTCGTGCTACGCGTCGATTTGCTGCGGCGGATGACCGACGACTTGAAGCTGATGCGGGAAGTCTGGCATGAGGCGGCGATTCCGACTGCCGTCGTGTACCACGCAAGCCGCGTCGGCCGGTTGAATGGACTGGCCTTGTGGGGCGACGTGCGGCAGCGCGTCCTGAGAGAACTGATGAACCTGCTGGCAACGCATGACTTCGTTCACCCGATCAAGCTTTCCACCTATTCTCAAGAAGAGATACTCCAGACGTACCGCGCCCTGTTGCCAAAACGTGCCGGCTAGCCGGTGGCGCCGAATTTGCCGAGCCAGAGCGCGTGCAGCAGTTGTTCGTAATCGGCGGCCATGCGACGCGCATGGGCGGATTCGTCGGCCCAGGCCTTGGCTTCGGTTGCTATGCCTTGCGCCCAAGCCGGGTAGGCGGCAAGCCGCTCGGCGGCGGCTTGAATGGAGGCCGGCGTGCCATCGATCAGCACCCCGTTGACGCCGTCGACGATCATCTCCGGCGCGGCTCCCACGGAAGTAGCCAGGACCGGCCGCTGGCACATCATCGCTTCGAGCAGCGCAAGGGCGTTGCCCTCTTCGACCGAAGGCAGACAGAAAGCGTCCATCGCGTGATAGTAGTCGCCCAAGTACGACGTCGCGGCCACGAACTTTACGCGACCGGGAGCGAGTGATTCGGCCAGGCCGCGGAGATCGTCCTCGAGCGGTCCCCAGCCCAGCATCAGGGCTTTGAAGCGCGGCGGCAACCGAGAGGCGGCTTCGATTAACGCGGCAGGATTTTTCTCCGGCGAGAACCGCCCGACATACCCCAACACGAAGTCTTCGACGGCCAGGCCGAGCTCGCGGCGCACCTGCGCCCGCGACCTTGAACAAGCAATGTGTGCAGCGTCGATGCCGTTGGGAATCACCGTGCAAGGAACATCGTGGCAGACGCGCTGTTTCGCGCGCCGGCTCACCGCGACAACGTGATCGATGACGTTGGCGCACCCTTCGAGCACCGAGCGTGTCCAATCCCCTTCACCGTGCGCCACGAACAGGCACAGTTTCGGCCGACAATCGGCGATCCATTCGCCGAGGTCCGCGGGACCGCAGGCCACCAGCACATCACACTCCGCGGCCGCGCGGCGAACGCTTTCGCAACCGCCCACCTCGATCGGCACGCCCATCCGCGCGGCCATCCGCGGGTCGATCATCTCGGATAAGCAAGTGATGCACCGCAGAGATTGCAGCCGGCCTGGGCGTGAAAAGCGGATCAACGCCATCAACCACTGCTCGATTCCGGCGCAGACCATGCTTGGGCAGATGTAGACCACCCGCAGCGCAGGCCCTGACGCTCCTAGATCGCCGCGATCCGTCACATCCGGGTAACCATCCCAACCTTCGTTGTCATAGACGTAGCTGAGGGGATAGCCCTGCTGAAATGGGTAGCAGAGAGGATATCCCGCGCGCATCGAATAGGCGTATGCTCCCGATCTCGCTGCTCGCTTGGCGTCGCGAGCCAGATCGTAGTAAGAAAACTGCATTGCCCCGTTTGGTCGGCGATCGGAGTTGCTGGGAGTCATTGACGTTGGTGCGAGATTCCAAATGTGGTCGAATCAAAGGTGCTGTGAAAACAACGCGTAGTGCGATCAAGGCGCTAGATGGTCAATGTGAATCGCCTCCTCTGGCGGGCTTCAGGGCTCCGATCCATCCAGGCGAATCTTTCCGGCCGGCAGCGGCGAGAGGAGAATCGGAAGGCGGCCGCAAAAAGTCGGAATGTGCGGGATCGCGCGAGAGGACATGGATCGACGATTCGACGATCGCCACTTGTGAAATCTGCTGCCGATCGGCGTCGGCGCCGGCCTCCCACCAGTTGTCATGGAACCAGGTGCCGGCGATTTGCGCCAATTCCTGAG
>Ga0265325_10000132_pt1 | contig 51601 bp, 37 predicted proteins | sample 41420metaG_FD_202090 | JGI IMG/M metagenome (GOLD analysis project Ga0265325, IMG submission 202090) | Rhizosphere microbial communities from Carex aquatilis grown in University of Washington, Seatle, WA, United States - 4-14-20 metaG | ecosystem: Host-associated > Plants > Roots > Rhizosphere...
GTCGCATCCCAATGGCGTTGACGGGAAAGTAATCCCCGGGCATCGAACGAATGCGGTGGATCGTGCCGCCCACCGGCGCGTGCACGCGGTGATAGTCGCGGGGCGCGAGATAGATGACGCACCCACCTCCACCCACGAAGCGACGTGCCTCATCACGGTCGTCACCCACGAGCTCCTCCACCGCGTACGGCCGTCCCTTGACCACGAACGCGCCTCCTTCGTGGATGGGCCCCGTCGCTTCGATGCGCCCGTCGGCTGGGCTGACGATGGTATGCGGGTCTTGATCGACATCGCGTGCATGCAGACGTCGCGTGAAGAACGCATCGAAGTTTGGCCATCCTTCTCGCTCGAGGCACTCGCCAAACTCGATGTGGTAAAGGCGCGCGTAGAGGCCGACTACCGCACGCGCCACCCGCGGAGGCCACTGCCGGTCAGCCAGCCGCCCGATTGCGCTACCGATGCGTGCCCGCGGAAGAGCGCGAATGAGCTGGGCGGTAGCGTAGGTGACGGCGCTCATCGGGGAAGGCGGCCCTACGGTCGCCGGAGAGACTGGCTTCGTGCGGGGCTCGCTGCTGACGAATCGCCCTATTCCAATGCTAGCCGCGTGGCTCGCGGTGGGTCAATCTCGCCACGCAAACCCTCGGGCCTTTGCCCCGTCGGGCTGCAGGTACCGGTCCGGTCATTCGTCGTCAAATGGTGGATCTGCGGTAGCCTCGCGGGCAGCATCGCACAGCGGTACCTTGTCTGCGTCTTTCGGAACCGCGCTCCGCTCGGCACCCTCGCACGCCGCCTCCACGTTGAACGGATCGACCGCGACCGCTTCCCCGAAGGACTGACCTGCCGCCAGTTCGTCGCCGCCCACGCGCTCCCAACGGCCCCTAAGCGCCCACCACGGTCCGAATGAAGAGGTGAGCCGTGACGGATCGGCAATGAGCGGTTCGGCCTCCTTTCGCCTTCCGGCTTCCTCCAGAGCGCGGCCGCGCAACCAGCGGGCGCTTGGATCTGCGTCCAGACGCGCAATTCGGGCGTCGAGGCGATCGAGTTCGGCAAGCGCCTCGTTCGCATGCCCGCGTACGAGAAGAAGCTCCGCGAGCCGCGACCGGTCCCGCAGTTCGACCCACTTTTCCGTTTCGTGTCGTTCCGGATCGAGCCCCAAGAGAGTTGGTCCCGGCCCGCGGGGCTCCAAGGCCAAATGCGCTCGCCACTTCGTATCCCACGCTTTCAAATTCACGCCGCTCGCAGCAACGAGAGCGTCGTCGGTTTCCTTGCCGTCCTTGAGCTCTGCCAACAACTTGGAAAGGGCTTGGTCTCCTTGGGTCTGCACGTAGAACCGAACGAAGCTCGCCACTTCCGCGAAAGCGACTGTCGCTGCATCGGCGCTCGGAAGCATCGCGATGCTCGGTCCGAGCTTGTCGAGCGGGAAGCTCAACCCTCGCTGCCGGCCGTGCTCGACAATCGCATCCGCGGGCGGGTTGTCGTCGAACGGGCCCGGCGCCCGCCAGCGCACTTCTTCACGTTTTGCGACACCCTCCTGGAGCCAAAGAGGTGCGCGATCGCGCGACGCACGCGTGACCGCCAAATGGGAGAGTTCGTGGGCGACCGTGTCTCGCCAAGAATAGCCGTGACGGCTTGCCCGCGGGCTGAGCAACGTGACGCGGCCCCACTTCGCGACGGCCACGGTGCCGGTGGTCTGTGCGCTCTTGTAGGGAAGACCGGTCATCGCCGAAAGCGAGAGAAGATCGCGGACAACGACGATGCGAGTAGGGCGCGGCCAGTCGACCCCCAAATCCCTGGTGAGCATGTCGCGGGCACTGGCGACGGTATCGAAAAGGAGCGGCGCGAGGACGCGGTCGTGCTCGTCCTGCCAGCGCACTTCGATTTCGCGCTGCGAGTCGGCATCTACGGCGAGCGCCGCCGTCACGCGCTGACACCCCCTCGCAATGTCTGCCAGCTCCTCGCCGGCGTTCGACTTCTGCAACTCCGGTCGCCCGAGAATGGCGACCGCGCCGTCGCAGTCGAGCTCGTAGATCGCCAATCGCGCCCGCTCGATCGCAACAGTGGCGTCTTCCGGATCAGCCGAGGCGAGTTCTCCCCTCGCCTCTTCGTAGTCGAGCCCCGCGACCAGCGCCCGTGCGTGTTTCGCGACGTTGGATTGTGCGCGCGACTTCGGGTTCCCTACGAACGGGGCGGCCGCGAGCAGAACCAATGCGATCCAGCGTGCATTCATCGGAGAAGGCCCTCGGCATACCGACGCACTGCGTCTCGGAGGGCGCCGCTCGACGGTTGTCCCAAGCCTCGAACCACGCGCATGCGAAACTCCTTGGGACCGCCAGTGCCCGGCTTGGGAACGTCCACCCGCCCCGGCGAAGTCTTCCAATCGCTGCCTTCGCCCCCGCTTTGCGGCGATCCACTCGATTCGTCATCCTCGTGGAGTTGCTCGTTCGCGGCCTCCAAGCTGCGCTGCGCTTCGTGCTGCCGATCGATTCCCTTTTCGCCATCTCCTTGGCGGAGCGCTTCGGCAGCTTGTCGAGCGGCGCGCTCGGCGTCGTCGATCGACTCCACTGCCCTCTCCGGAAGAGACCCTCGTCCCCGCTCACGCTCTGCGAGCTCTCGCGCCCGATCTGCAAGCCTGCCTTCCTCGTCCGCCTCTTGCTGGAGCTGCTTGCGCGCGCGCTCGGACGAGCGCTTGCGCATTTGATCGAGCGCTTGTTCGACCCACTTTTCTTCCGTGTCGATCTTGCGCCGCACCGCATCGACCCGGTGCGCTTCCTCGCCGCTCGGGTCCTGCATCCAGGGGCCCTTTTGCAGCATTTTCTTCGCCTCGTCGAGCGCGGCCAACGCGTTTCGTCCGCTCTGTACCGCATCTTGCGTCGCTGCGCGCTCGAGCGAACGCGCCATCTGCTCGGCGAGCTCGCGTGCCGCGGCCCCTTTGCTGGTCCATGAATCGCTTCCGTTGCCCACGCTCGGGAGCGCGCTGGCGGCCTCGCGGATCGCTTCGGCGTGTCGCTTGGCATCTTGGCGGAGCTGTTCGCGCTCCTCGTCGCTCGTCGCGGCGGCGAGCGCCTGTTCAGTCTTGGCGATCTCCCCCGCGTGATCTTGCGCGAGCTGATCGACGCTCCCGGCCGCCTCTTGAAACGCCTGATCGGCGTCTTCCGGCGCACCTGTTTCGTCGCCGGCCGTGTTCTGCGCGCCGCCGGACTCACCCCCCGCACGGCCCATGCTCCCGCCTCGCGCGCCGAACGAAGGATCGGGCTCGCGCAAGCGCGCCGCCAAGTCGCGAGCGGCCAGCTCCGCGTGCACGGAGTCTGCCACGTCGCGTGCACGCTTCACGCGAAGCAAGTCCGCGTCGACAATCTCCCCCAGATCACGTCCCAGGGCTCCGAGCCGTTTGATGGCCTCAGCCCCTCCCGAGAGCACGGTCGTCGCCGCGTCCATCAGCCGCCGCCCGCGTTCCCGCGGATCCGATGGCCCGCCGTTGGGACGCTGGTCCTGCGACGCACCCAGCGCCAGATCGTCGGCCGTGTCGGCCAGCTGAAGCGCCGAGTCACGCGAATCGCGTACGCCCATTCCCCGAACGACCGCGTCGACCACGAGCGCGAAGCGCTCAGTCGCCTTGACCACCTCCGCATGGGCCGCTGCCGACGGGCGTCTACTTTCGGCGTCGACAGCGTGGCGGAGCGTGCGTTGCTGCGAAAGCAGAGTGGCTCGGATGCGGAGGGGCACTCGAACGCCCGCATACCCTTGGGTCAGCGTCCGCCCGAGGAGCGCGTCGGCTTCGTCGGAACGGGTCGTTTCGTCCGCAAGGAAGGCTTTTCTCTCGAGTGTTCCGCTCGGGGGTAAATTCGACATCCGCCATGCCAGCACGTCGACTAGCTTGTCGCGCACCCTGCGCATGGCATCGAGTCGCAACGCCTCCGGCTCGCCGACGTTGGGCGGCACCAGAATGATGGCCGGGCTCGTCCCCCATTTGGGTCCTATCAGCGGGTCGTTGTCCTTCGCCTCGACCATGACCTCGATCGGCACGTGGCTCTTCTTGATGAAGGAATCTCGGAGCTTAAGGAGGTACCCCCCTTTGTCGGTCCGGGTCTCGGAGTCGAGGTGTGAAAGAACGCGGCGATCCTCGCGCATTCCAGATCGCAGGACCAATTGCACTTCCCGGAGCCCGTGGTCGTCGGTCGCTTCGTATTTGATCGGAATATCGGTATCGCCCTGGGTAACCAGAAGCACCTGCCGCGGGGCCCCCTCCAGGCGCACCGCCGGCGGATTGTCGGGGATGGACTCGACCACGAGCGCCTCGGGACCCGGGATCGCGACGTCCCCGAACCGGGCGACCACTCTCAAGTTCGTACTCTGCGTGACCTGCCAACGCGCAACCACGGCGCCGGCGCCGTCTTCGACGAACGGCACTTCCGTGGCCCCGTCACTCAAGAAGAGTCGCCTGCCTGGGTGAAGGGGGAGCCCCCGCATCGTCACTTGGGTTCCGAACGGCAAGCCCAGCGAGACAAGTGCGAGCCCGTGTCGCTCGGCTTCGTGAAGATAGTCCGGGGGCCGAGCTCCGACGTCGAGGTCATCGAGCCAACGCATGCTGAATGGAGCTACTCCCCGACGCGCAGCTAGCACGTCCGCACCTTCCAGTATGGACCAAGAGCGTGAGATGCCGATCGCAACAAAACACGCCAGCCCGACAAGCGCGAGCAGGGCGACACGCGAAGCGGTCCGGCCGGCCAGGTCGACGATCTGCGCTGAGGGCAGCTGCGCAATGGACCGTGCCACGTGGAGTTCGGCGAGCGCCGCGGACGTCCCGTCCGTGCGCCCCGCTCCCTCCACCAGGGACAGCGCCCGTATCGCGCGCTCCGCGCCCGCGGGATCCATTCTGTGCACGAGCCGGCGTACAATTCCGGCCGGTTGCCGCAAGCGCCGTTCCTCGAACATCGGCCAGGAAACCGCTAGGGCGGCGCTGCCCACCATCGCGATCACCGCGCCGAATCGGGCCCCGGAGCTTCCCTGCCTGGCGACTAGGACGGCAATGACCCAGGACAAGGCAACTCCGGCCGAGGCGAGGCGCCGACGCGACACTCCCGTCGCTGCACGCCACGCGTCGGCAAGCTCGAAAAGCGGCTTCATGGGCTGCGGAGACACGATCGGAGCGTAGCTTAGCGTGGAGGCAACGAAACCCACCGTGGTAGTCTGCCGCCGAATGTCGCGGTGGCTCCTCGTCGTTGTCCTTCTGGCTGCAAGCGCGTGCGGCGGCAAAGGCGCGAACTCGGGGGGGGAAAAGCAGTTTGATTTCGACGGCGATCCGCTTGCGCTTCTGCCGCCCGCCCCAATTGTCCTCGCAAGGGCCGATGCGCGCGCTGTATTCGACAGCGGTGGAGCTGGCGCGGAGGTGGCCGCCTTGGCAAGAAAGCTTGTTCCGCTCGGCGAGCAATCTGGGTTTCAGGCGACTCGCGACGTCGATGGCATCGTCGTCGCCGAGTACGCAACCGGAGGGGTCGATTTTGCAGCAGTTCTCAGCGGCCGCTTCGACCCGGCCAAAATTGCGCAGGCAACCACGGCAAGCAACGGCGTGCCCATCGTCCGGGCCGTGTACGCAGGTCACACGACCTATTCCGTGGACGCGATTCAGTATTCGGTGCTCACTTCCCGAACCCTGGTCGCCGGAAGCGGCGACGGCGTACGGCGCCTTCTCGAACGCCTGAGCGCGGGGCCGCTCGAGCGGTCAATGGCCCCGTGGATGGCCGATACCGTGGAGACAAAGGGGGCCGAGGTTGCGCTCGCCGCGGATTTCGATACGCAGCCGATCGCGTTCGCGGCCTTGGGCGCGGTCAACTTACCCTGGCTCAACGGAATGCGCATCGCCCGCGTCATCGGAAACTTCGAAGCGTCCGGGATGAACGTCGCGGCGACGCTAACTTATGGCGATCCCCGGCAAACTCTGACCGCAGCCGACGGAGTACGCTCTATCGACGGGTTGCTTCGGATGATCGGTCCGCTCTTGGGCGGTGTACGATTGCGCCAACTCGAAGTCACCGCAGAAGGAAGAGACTTGCGCTGCAAGTTCGCCCTCGACGACGAAACCTTGCGTACCATTCTCGCCCTGACCCCCCGTTTTCTACCGATGACCCCATGACGACACTCATTGTTCATCCAGCGTCCAGTCCGCTCGTCGGCAGCGTTCCCGTTCCATCCGACAAGAGCATTGGCCATCGCTCACTTTTGTTCGGCGCGATTTGCGAGGGACAGACGCGGATCGCAGGGTTCTCGCGCGGAGAGGACAACGTGTCGACCGCCAATGCGCTCCGTGCGATGGGAGTACGCATCGAGGCGCCATCGGCCTCCGACCTCGTGATCCAGGGCGTCGGGCTCTTCGGGTTGAGGGCATCCGACGGCGACCTCGATTGCGGCAACTCGGGTACGACCATGCGGCTCTTGTGCGGAGTCCTCTCGGGACAGCGCTTTCGCTCGGTGCTGGTCGGCGATGAAACGCTGTCGCGCCGTCCCATGATGAGAGTCGCGCGGCCTCTTCGCGCGCGCGGAGCCGTCGTCGAAGGGCGACCGCATCCGACCCGCGAAGGAGATATCGTCGCGCCCCTGGTCGTCGGTCCCCTACCCGACGGCCGCGAGCTCATCGCGCTCGAATATGAGAGCCAGGTAGCGAGCGCCCAAGTCAAGAGCGCGATCCTGCTCTCCGGCCTCCAGGCGCGCGGCGTTACGCGCTTCAGGGAACCCAGCGTTTCGCGCGACCATACCGAGAGAATGCTCCGCGCCCTGGGGTGCCCCATCCGGACGGTGGGGACGATGGTCGAGGTCGACCCGAGCGGGTGGGACCGGCGGATGCCCGGTTTCGATATCGAGATTCCCGGGGACGTCTCGGCGGCTGCGTTCCCTCTGGTTGCCGCCCAAATCGTCGAAGGGTCGAAGGTGACGGCACGGGGAGTCGGGATCAACCCAACGCGTACGGGCATTCTCGAAATCGCGCGCGACATGGGCGCTGGCCTGACCATCGCCCCCCAGGGCGAGCGCGGCGGCGAGCCGGTGGCAGAGCTGCACGCTTGGTGCGCGCCTCTCCGGGGACTCGCCATCGGCGGCGAAACGGTGCCGCGAGCGATCGACGAGATTCCGATCACGTGCGCACTCGCCGCGCGCGCCCGCGGAACGACGCGTATCTCCGACGCCGAAGAGCTGAGGCACAAGGAGAGCGATCGAATTGCCACAATGGTTCACGTGCTTCGCGCTTTTGGTGTCTCGTGCGAAGAGCGGCCCGACGGCTTGGATATCGAAGGGCGCTCGGACCCCCTCGAGCCCGCCGATGTCGACAGCCGCGGCGACCACAGGATCGCCATGACCGCGGCGGTCCTCGCCCTGGTCGCCCGCGCGCCTTGCCGCGTGAGAGACGCAGCTTGCATCGCAACGAGTTATCCCAAGTTCATTGCGACATTGCGCGCGCTCGGGGTGCGCGTCGACGTCGTGGAGTAATTGTGGCGGACGCGGAGCGACCTCGCCCGATCGTCGCCATCGACGGCCCCGCCGGCGCCGGCAAGAGCACGGTCGCACGGCGCCTGGCCGACGCCCTCGGTTTCGTTCTCGTGGATACGGGCGCGCTCTACCGAGCCGTCGCCCTCGCGGCCGAGCAATCGAAAATCAGCTGGAGCGACGAGGAAGCGGTCGGCGCCCTCGCCCGGTCCCTCGTCGTTCGCCGCGCGCTCGCCTTCGAGCGCGATCCCGAAACCGGCCTCCGCGTCGCGTTCGACGGCGACGACGTCACCGACGCGATTCGGGCACCTCACATCGGCATGGGCGCCAGCACTGTCTCGGCCCACAAGCCGGTGCGCGACGCACTTTTGGACATTCAGCGGCAGGCCGGGAGACGGGGAGGCGTCGTGCTCGAGGGCCGCGACATCGGCACCGTCGTGTTCCCCGATGCGGAGGTGAAGTTTTTCCTCACGGCGCGGCCTGAGGTGCGAGCCAGGCGCCGGTTCGAGGAGCTCGTGGCGAAAGGGATCCGCGTCACTCCGGAGGAAACGCTCGAAGACGTTCGGCGCCGGGATGAGCAGGACACGACCCGCGCGGTGGCGCCCCTTCGTCAGGCGGACGACGCAATCCTGCTCGATAATTCGGATCGCACCGTGGATCAAACGGTCGAGGCGATGGTTTCGGTCGTCCGCGCGAGGAGCGATGCGTGAAGAGGCCGGCCCTCGCCCTCCTCTTTTTGTTCGGCGCCGTCTCGCTGCCGAGCTGCAGCAACGGCGCCGGGGCACCTCCCCAGGTCACAACTCCGGTGTACGCCGAGGCCCGCTGGGAAGGTGCTCTTCAACCCACCCCCGACATCCTCCTCGTCGTTCGGCCCCAGGCAGTCCGCCGGGATCCCCTCTACGGGCCACTCGTCGGCCGCGCCATTGAGGCTGCCCGCGAGCAGACGCTCCTCGTGACCGCGACCGGCGTACTCGACGCGATGGAAGACGCCGAAGAGGTGATCGTCGGAGTCCGAGAAAGCCGCGCGAACCCCGCCGGCGACCTCGTCCTGGTCGTCCGCGGCGTTCGCGCCGAGGTCGACCCTGCGAAGATAGTCGACGAAAGCGGTCGGGCTCTTTGGGCCGCCGGCCCCAGCCCCCCTGCCCGGGGCGTACGGGAGCTCCTGCGGGCGCCCGCCGAGCCCGGTGGCGAAGGGGATGAGAACGCGCCCGCCGCGTCTCTCTTCGAGCTGCCCGGGAGGACCTGGGTGATTGTCACCGGCGGAGCGCGCGCGCTCGCCCGGGCGGCCTTTGAGCGATCCGTGGCCGTTGCGGATGCTGCTTTGGAGCTACCAGAATCGGCGATCGCGATGCTACGCCTGAAAGGGCCGTCCCTCGTATCCAGGGTTCGGGCCCTGCGACCGCCCGCACTGCTGGCGCCCCTCGGCACCGGTCTGTCGGTCGTCACTATCGTGCTGTCTTCGGGCTCCGACGCCGAGATCCGAGCCACGCTTATGTACAATGACGAGCGCGCGGTAAGGCTGGCGCGCGAAACGCTCCGGGAGTCGATCGATGCGCTATTCCGTGCAAAGCCCGACGACTACGAATGGCTGCGCTCAGCGAGCATCGACGCGTCGAGAAGCGGTGTCCTCGTCGTGACTGCGCCGGTGCCGCGCAAACTGCTGATGCATGAAGGCCCGCGCCCATCGGGGGTCGAGCGGCCTCGAGCCGAGCCACCGGAAGCCCGCGGAAATAGTTCCGAAGCCCCCCCGAGCGTTCGCGAGACCCATGCACGGGGGGACGAGCACGGATCGAAGAATCCCCTTTGACAGACGGGATCTCCCAAGCTATTCCCCGGCTCGGGCTCGGGTCAGCTGGATTGGTCCGTCCTCTGCACGCGAGCCGCTGAACCACATCACCCAAGCCTGAGCGCGCGCGCCGCGGCTCAGCCTGGACCGTCGAGGATTCCCCCAGCCACATGTCGACCCAATCCACTGCCCTGAGCTCCACAGGCAAAACGCTGGAGCCGGCCGCCTCGGCCGACAATTTCGCCGCCCTATTCGAAGCCAGCATCAGCGCGGGCGATTTTGGCAAAGAGGGCGAAATCGTCAAAGGGACCGTAGTCGCCGTACAGCGCGACAACGTCGTCATCGACATCGGTGGCAAGAGCGAGGGAATCATCGCGCTGAGCGAGTTCGCCGACGCGCAGGGCCAGACCGCGGTCAAGCCCGGCGATCAAATCGACGTATTCATCGAGAGCCGCGAAAACGACGACGGTCTGGTGACGCTTTCGAAAGAGAAAGCGGACAAAATGAAGGTCTGGGATGAGATCTCCGCCGCGTGCGAACGCGACGAGCTCATCGAAGGAACGATCAGTCAACGGGTCAAGGGCGGCCTCTCCGTCACGATTCGCGGGGGCGTCAAGGCGTTCCTCCCCGGCTCCCAGGTCGACCTTCGTCCAATCCGCAACTTGGACAAGCTCATCGGGCAGACCTACCAGTTCAAAGTCATCAAATTCAACAAGAAGCGCGGCAACATCGTCCTCAGCCGCCGTGTCCTTCTCGAGAGGGAGCGCGACGAGCAAAAGACCAAGACGCTGCAGACCCTCGAAGAGGGCAAGGTCGTCAAAGGAGTGATCAAGAACATCACCGAGTACGGCGCCTTCGTCGATCTCGGCGGTATCGACGGGCTGCTCCACATCACCGACATGAGTTGGGGGCGCGTGAACCATCCGTCGGAGATCTTCCAGGTCGGCGACGAAGTCACGGTCCGCGTCCTCAAGTACAACGCGGAAACCGAGCGCGTTTCGCTCGGCCTGAAGCAGACGCAGGAAGACCCGTGGAGCCACGCCGAGGAGGCTTATCCGCCCGGCAAGAAGGTTCGCGGCAAAGTGCAGTCGATCACCGACTACGGGGCCTTCGTCGAGCTCGAGGCGGGCGTCGAAGGGCTCATTCACGTCAGCGAAATGTCCTGGACCAAGAAGGTGAAGCACCCGAGCAAGTTGCTCGAAGTAGGCCAGGAGCTCGAGTGCCAGGTTCTCGAGGTGGACGCCAAGAGCAAGCGCATTTCGCTCGGTCTGAAGCAGCTCGAGCCCGATCCTTGGACCCTCTTCACCGAGAAGTACAAGCCGGGCGACAAGATCACCGGCAAAGTGCGGAGCATCACCGACTACGGCGTCTTCATCGGAATTGAAGAGGGCGTCGATGGGATGGTTCACAAGAGCGACGTGTCGTGGACGGCGAAGGTCAATAACCCGAGCGACATGTACAAGAAGGGCGACGACGTCGAGGCCATCATTCTCAGCATCAATCACGACGAGAAGAAGGTGAGCCTCGGAGTCAAGCAGCTTTGGGACGACCCTTGGCCGACGATCTTCTCCGAGCTTCCGCCGGGCAAGCTGGTGACGTGCAAAGTCCTCAGCGTGGTCGACTACGGCGTCTTCGTTCGAGTGCGCGACGGAATCGAGGCTCTGATCGCGCAGAGCGACCTCGCGCTCCCGAAAGACGAGAATGGAGAAGAAAGGGCGCTCGAGCCCGGCGAGCAAATCGAGGCGGAAGTCGCGAACATCGACTCGCAAGAGCGTCGCATCACCCTTTCGATGCGCAAAGGTGAAGCCGCGCCTACACCCCCGATCGCCTCCTCGTCCGAGGCAAAGTCCTCCCCGCGTACGTCGAAAGCGCCCAAGAAAAGCGCATCGGCCGAGGCGGTCGGCGGCACGATCGGAGAGCTCATCAAGCAAAAGCTCGGTGACAAGCTCGCCGCCATCGGCGACCCCAAGAAGGACGACGAGAAGAAGGACGACTGACCGAGCGCCCACACATGTCCGAGCGTTTGTGGGCCCCCTGGCGGATGGAGTACATCCTCCGTCCCAAAGGGGGCCCCTGTATCTTCTGCGATTTCGCATCAGCCTCGCCCGAGTCATACCGGAGTAACCTCGTCCTCTTGGTGCAGGCCCACGCGCTGCTGTGTTTGAACAAATATCCCTTCGCAGCCTCACATCTCCTCGTCATTCCGCGACGGCACGTGGCTGACGTAGGCGACCTTCCGACCGACGAGTATCAAGCCACCATGGGGCTCGTGCGCGAGGCAGCCGTGAGGCTCAGGCGTGCGACCGGTGCGGAAGGGCTGAACATTGGGCTGAACCTGGGAAGGGCGGCTGGTGCCGGGATCGCCGACCACCTTCACGCCCACATCGTCCCGCGATGGAGCGGTGACCAAAACTTCATGCCCGTCATCGCAGGCCCGCACGTGATTCCCGAATATCTCGATCAGTCATGGGCGCGCCTCGAGCCGTTCTTTGCCGACCTCCCCGGTCAGCATCCGGCTACCGGCAGCGCCTTTCAGTAGTCGGTCTCCTCGGCTATAGGGCCCCATGGCCGAGCGCAAACCAGATCGTTGGCGCAGGGCTCTGTTCCTTGGCGGGACTGCGTTCCTCGCGATTGCGGTGGTGCTTGCGGCGCACGCGGTCATGCTGCCCTTCGTGCTCGCGCTTCTCATCGCCTACGTGCTCACGCCGCTGGTGGCGTCGGTCGAGCGGCATGCGATCCCTCGCCCGCTCGCAGTAATCATCGTGTACGCGGTCGTGCTCGGGTCCATCGGCGGCCTGATCAACGGCATCGCGCCGCGCATCGCGCTCGAGTTCCGCAACCTGCGAGGCGAGCTTCCCTCGATCGCAGACGAGGCCCGGGAAACCTGGGTTCCGGCGATCGCGGACCGGCTTCGGGCGATGGGACTCGCGCCTGTTCAGCCGCCGTCCGACGACGCGTCCGAGCCCGGGTCGGGGAGCGCGTTCGTGGCGCGCCCGCTGCCCGATGGCACGATCGCTATCGACGTGGGAGCCGGGGTGAGCATCAACGAGACGAAGCACGGATGGCTGGTCGAGCCGACGCGCGACAGGAAAGACGAGCCTTTCGATCCAAACAAGATCGTCGCCGACGCGATCGGGAAGAGTTTCGCCTACGCCCAGCACAACTCGCTCGAAATCGCGCGGGCCGTGCGCGATCTGGTCGCCGGCGTCAGCCGCATCGTCTTCATATTCTTCATTACACTCATGCTAGCCGCGTACTTGATGTTCACGCGGGAGCGCATCATCGACTTCTTCCGATCGCTCGTACGACCGAACGCGCGTTCGAGCTTCGACTCGCTGCTCGAGCGGGTCGACGAAGGCCTTTCCGGGGTCGTCCGCGGGCAGCTCCTGATCTGCCTCATCAACGGCGTGCTCAGCGCAATCGGCTTCGCGATCGTCGGCCTCAAATATTGGCCCGTGATGGCGCTCGTCGCCGCGGTCTTCTCGCTCATCCCGATATTCGGGTCGATCGCCAGCTCGGTCCCCGCGGTTGCGATCGGGCTCACGCAAGGACTGGGGACTGCCACGTTCGTCCTTCTTTGGATCATCGGCATTCACCAGCTCGAGGGCAATCTTCTGAACCCGAAGATCATGGGAGACTCGGCAAAGATTCACCCCGTTCTTGTCATCTTTGCACTCCTCTTGGGCGAGCATTTCTTCCAAGTGGTCGGCGCACTCCTCGCGGTGCCCGCTATGTCGATCACGCAGAGCGTCTTTCTTCACGTTCGCGAGGCGGTCGCGGCAGACGACCCCGATTTCGAAACATGACCGGGGAAGCGCTTCTCTCCGGATGTCTGCCCAGCTAGATTCCTGGTCGCCCCATGGATTTCGAGCTGACCGAAGAGCAGAAGATGATCCGCGATACGGCGCGGGATTTCGCCGCGAGGGAAGTGGCTCCGAAAGCCGCCGAGTTGGACAAGACCGGCAGGTGGCCGGACGAGATCGTCTCCAAGATGGCGGAGCTGGGGCTCCTTGGCGTCGCGATTCCTCTAGAGCACGGCGGCGCGGGGATGGACGTCCTCTCGTACGCGCTGGCAATGGAAGAGATCAGTGCGGCTTGCGCGAGCTGCGGCGTCATCATGAGCGTCAACAATTCGCTCTTTTGCGATCCGCTCTTGAAGTTCGGTAGCGACGACCAGAAACGGCGCGTTCTCGCGCCGGTGGCGCGCGGAGATCAGCTCGGCTGCTTCGGGTTGACCGAGCCGATGAGCGGCTCCGACGCGCAGACGATGGCTACGACCGCGGAACGAACCCGCGATGGTTGGATACTCAACGGTAGCAAGAATTGGATTACCAACGGGCCGCATGCCCAGTGGATCCTCGTTTTTGCGGTGAGTGACCGCGGCGGCGCAGGCTCCCACCCCGATGGTCGACCGCGACTCAAACACACAGCGTTTCTCGTCGAACGCGGTACGCCGGGCTATACGCAGAATGCCGCTGACCACAAGCTTGGAATCCACGCCGCGCATTCGTGCACTGTCTTCTTCGAGAATTGCAAAGTGCCCGACGAGAACGTCGTCGGTGCGGTGAACGGCGGCTTCAAGGTGGCGATGGCAACCCTGGACGGCGGGCGAATCGGAATCGCGTGCCAGGCCATCGGCATCGCGCGCGCTGCCTTCGATACCAGCGTCGCATACGCCAAAGAACGCCGTAGCTTCGGTGTGCCAATCGCACAGCATCAGGCGATCCAGTTCATGTTCGCCGACATGGCCACCCAGATCGACGCGGCGCGGCTTCTGGCGTGGCGGGCGGCCAAGATGAAAGACGAGGGAGCGCGGCACACCATGGAGAGTTCGATCGCCAAGCTCTACGCGAGCGAGATGGCGACGCGTGTGGCGCACAAGGCCATTCAAATCCACGGCGGGTACGGGTATTCGACCGAGTTCCCCGTCGAGCGGCACTATCGTGACGCCAGGATCACGGAGATCTACGAGGGGACGAGCGAGATTCAGCGGATCGTCATCGCCGCCAACCTGCTACGGTAACGGGCGATGCGAAACGCGATGGCGTTTTTCTTGGTCTTCGCGGCGATGGGGTGCGGCGGCTCGGAGCCGCCTCCGCGGCAGCCGGAGTCGGCCCACGACTCGTCCCAAAAAGCCGTGCCGCTGGTCGCAAAAACGTCACAAGAGCTCGGGAGCATCGATCCGAAGGCCGTTAGGCGGGCCTTCGGGGCCCTCGACGAGAAGTATATGGAGTGCCAGAAACGGGCTCTCGGGCGGATCGAGCTCGTCGCAGGCAACGTGAAGTTCTTCTTGCGCATCGGTTCCGAGGGAACCGCCAAGTGGGCGTATCTCGAAGAGAGCGAGATCGGCGATCGGGAAACCGAAAAGTGCCTCGTCGACGTCGTCATGTCGGCCCAGTGGCCGAAGCCTGACGCGGGCGATGCGGAAGTTCGCTACGCGATGGAGCTACCGCTCCAAGCCGCCCGCCCGCCGAGTGATTGGAGCCCGGACAAGGTCGCGGGAGCGCTCGGGAAGAACGGCGAGGCCATCGACAAGTGCAAGGCGGGTGCGGGCACCACCTTCCGGGCGACGATGTACGTCGGACCCGGAGGCAAGGTCCTGTCGGCGGGCGTCGCCACATCGAGCAAGGAGGCCCAGGAGAGCGCCAACTGCCTCGCGAAAGCCCTCGTAAAGATGAAGGGCCTTCCTTCCCCGGGAAGCTGGCCTGCGAAGGTGACGTTTCCACTGTAGCGACGTGTTCGCCCTATCCGAGACCGAACGTCTGGTACGCCGCACGGCACGCGATTTCGCGACGCGAGTCATTGCCCCACGGGCGGCCGCGATCGACGCCACCGAGGCGTTCCCTCGAGACATCATCCGTGGGCTCGCGGAGCTCGGACTCATGGCCGTGCACGTCCCATCGGAGCTCGGGGGAGCTGGGGCGACGGCTACGGCTTTCGCCCTTGCAATCCAGGAGATCGCGCGCGCGTGCGCTTCGACGGCCGTGATGACCAGCGTGACGAACATGGTCGCGGAGACGATCGCCCGCTTCGGAACGGAAGCACAGCGACAGCTTCACTGTCCCAAGCTCGCCGGGGGCCAGCACATACTCGGGAGCTTTGCGCTGAGCGAACCGGACTCCGGAAGCGATCCTGGTTCCATGCGCACGACTGCGCGGCGCGACGGAAAAGGGTGGGTAATCGACGGCGCGAAGCAATGGATCACCGGGGCGACGTACGCCGGCGTTCTGCTCGTGTGGGCGCGGACCGCCTCTTCGGACCGCGGCACGCGAGGAATCTCGTGCTTTCTCGTCGAAAACGGGACAAAGGGACTGAACGTCGGACGGCCCGAGGACAAGATGGGAATCCGAGCTTCGAACACCGTTCCGATCGAGCTCGATACCTGCCGTGTCGGGCCCGAAGCGCTGCTCGGCGCTGAGGGCGATGGCTTCAAGATCGCGATGGCGGCGCTGGACGGCGGACGCATCGGCATCAGCGCCCAGGCAGTCGGAATCGCACGAGCCTCGCTGGCCGAGGCAATCGCGTATTCGAAGGCGCGCCAGGCATTCGGCGTCGCGATCGCCGAGCATCAGGGAATCGCGTGGAAGCTCGCCGACATGCAGATGCACGTCGATGCCGCGGAGCTCCTTTCGATGCGAGCAGCGCGACTCAAGGACAGAGGCGACCCCTATACGCGCGAGGCCGCGATGGCAAAGCTCTTCGCGAGCGAAACCGCGGTGCGTGTCAGCAACGACGCCGTGCAGATCCACGGCGGCTACGGCTACGTGCGCGACCTGGCCGCGGAGCGCCACCTACGCGACGCCCGAGTGACGACCATTTACGAAGGCACGAGCGAGATTCAGCGGCTGGTGATCGCGCGGAGCGTCCTATCGTAAAGGCGCCGCTTCACGCTCACCGCTTTCTAGAACGCCCTCGCATCGCAACGACGTCCGCATGCGGCGATGGGTCCAACGGAGGCAACGCTAGGACAAGTCGCTCGATTCGCGGAAGCGCCTCTACGACCGCGCGCTCGGCGCGCAGTTCATCCAAGGGTGCGTCGAAGACCAGCACCAGCAAGTAGATTCCAGCAAATGAGTGGACGACGATGGGAGCGGCCCCGGTGCGCTCGACGTACCTCAGGTGCCTGCCTTTGCGAAGGGCAGCGAGCTCTGGGAGGCCGCGTACCACCTCCAGCGCGCGGCGAGACGCAAGAGCGACGGGAGCCTCGGCCTCGGCTCCCGCCTCAGGGGCTTCCGCGGCGTCGGCGAGGGTCGTGCTCGACGCCCGCGGGGTCAGCGAGGTTCCCCCTTGGGGTCGAGCGATGCCCCATTCGATCGGTGAGTTCGCGTCGATGACGATCGCGTTGAGGGCAGCAGCTCGATCGCAGAGCGCCACCAGTTCGTCCCGGAGGGCCTGGGCCACGGGCGGCCGCGACCGCCGCTGCTGGCCCGGATCGTCCTCCGCAACCGCGTCGAAGGAGCTGGCCAACATCTCCAGCCGGCGCTGACAGGCTTCTCGCTCGGAAGGCGGCGCCGCGAAGCGCACCCCGATGTTCCGCCCGTCGGTCATGCGGCAGCGCAGCTCGCACGGGTCTTCTACCCCCTGCTCCTCGCCATCGAGGACGCGAACGTTCTCCGCGCCGAGCTCTCTACACACGAGAGCCAGAAAGCGTTCTAGATCCGATTGCACCGTAGGAATTCCTAACACGAAATGCATGCGGGGAGGCTCAAGAGGTTCCCCTGCGACCTCAGCGTCCCTTGGAAGCACCCTTGCACCGGCGGATCGCACAACGTGGGTGACACCGACCGGAGTGGCGGCCGCGGTCGCCGCTTCCCGGTCGGCAGCGGAGGCGGGCGGCTCGGTTTGCCATCCTTGTTCGCCGGGGGGGAGAAGCGCCCTCGCACACGTGGCAAGGGCGTGACAAAGTGCGAATCGGTCGCCGCGGGTCACAGTGTCCCGCGGCCCGGCCACCTCGCAGCCCCGCATGAGCCTCACGTTCCGATTGGGCAGAATTCCCGTCCGCATTCTGCCGTCCTTTTTCATAACGACGGTCTTGTTGAACTTCGGGCTTGCCCAAGCCGACCCGCGACGCCTGCTCGTATGGCTTGCGATTGTGCTCACGTCCGTTCTCGTGCACGAGCTGGGGCACGCGTTCGCGGGAATGGCGTTCGGGCTAAAGCCGCGGATCGATCTTCACGGCTTCGGTGGAACAACGTCGTGGGCGTCTGGCGAACGCATCTCCTCGGCGAAACGCATCGTCGTCAGCCTTGCTGGGCCTGGGATGGGATTCGTGGCAGGCCTAACGACCATGGCGTTTCGAGCCGCCTCCGGATCAATCGACGGGGGGTCCGGCGCTTCGCTGGCGGAGTTCGCTTACAGCAACCTGCTTTTCGTCAACTTCGGCTGGGGAATTCTCAACCTGCTGCCAATGCTTCCGCTCGACGGTGGAAACGTCATGACCCACGCTTTCGACATCGCGATGCCAGGCCGCGGCGAGCGACCCGCACGAGTGATTTCGCTGTCAGTGGCTGCCCTCGCAACCGCCGGCGCGCTCCTCACACAATGGTGGTGGCCCGCATTGCTCGGAGGCTCGTTCGTCGCTAGCAATTGGCGCGGGCTCAAGGACTTGAAGGCTCGCGAGAACGACGCACCGATGCGCGCCGAGCTGGAAGCGGCCTACGCGGCACTGGAAGCGAAGGACGCCTCCAAGGTGCTGGCGCTCGCGCGCCCAATTGCGCTTCAATCCAAGACCGCTCCGGTTCGGGCAGAGGCCCTCCAGCTCCTCGCCTTCGGCTTCCTCCTTGAGGGACGCTTGGCGGATGCTGACGCCGCGATTGCCGCGCTGCCCCAAGGGTTCGCCCCGCACGCCTCGCTCCTGGAGCTCCGTGCGAGCGTGACCCGGCCCAGCATCTAGGGACGGCGCCGCAGTTGGGCCCGCACTCGTCGTCTGCCTCTTTGACCCTCGGCGTCTGGCGGCTCTCTCCCTACCGCGCATTGAATGGCAGCACCCGCTAGGCTCTGCTCGCAGACTGGAGCTTCGTAATTTCGAACGAATTGAATGAGTCCCATCGGCTTCTTCACCGCGTCACTTGACTAGGTGGCCCTCGGCGTCGCGGATCTCGGGCGTCGGCAGACCCAGTTTGTCGACCATCGGCTGGACGCGAGCGCGCGGACCAACGACCACCAGAATGGCGTCTGACGGGTCGTAGAACTGCTTGGCCAGTCGGTCGAGGACCGTCTTGTTGGCGGCCTCGCGGGCGGCACTCGCTTTGGCTTGATAGTCGGCAGGAAGGCCAAGCGACGCGTCGCCCGCGAGGTGCCCCGAAATGCCTTCGACCGTTTGGTACACGCTCACGAGGTCGCCGCGCGCCTGCGATCGCGTCCGCTCGATCTCGCCCGCATCCATCCCGCTTTCAGCGAACTTTTGCAGGTCGGCGAGCATCGCCGCCAGCGCATCCCCCGTTTTGTCGGTCACGACGTTCGCCCACGAAACGACTTGCCCCGGACCGCGCGAGAGTGAGTACCGGGAACGCGCGCCGTACGTGTATCCGTGCGCCTCGCGCAGGTCTTGATTCAAGCGCGACGTGAAGCTTCCGCCGATGGCGTCGTTGACGCGCCAGAGCGGCGGCAGGTCCGGACTCGAGGCGGCAATGCCCTGCTTGACCGCTGCAATGACCGATTGCGGCGCGTCGGTGCGATCGACCAGAACGAGCCGCGGTCGCGGCCCCTTGGGCGGTGGCGGCACGACGGGCACCGGTGCGGGTTTCGAGGGCGCTTTCCATCCCCCGAACGCGGTATTCATGAGCGGGGTCAGCTCCTCTGCCGTGACATCTCCCGCGCAAACGAGCGTCGCACGGTCCGGCCGCCATTCGGTCGCATAGAAGCGTTTCACGTCGTCGAGGGTGATGGCTTTCGCGCTCTGCGGACTCCCGTCCCAAGGATGACCGTACGGATGATCCGCGCCGAAGAGGACAACGCGGTAGACCACGCGCGCCGTTGCATCCGGGTCCTTTTCACGTGCCAGAAGCTCGTTGCCCCAGAGGTCTTTGACGCGCTTGAACTCGGCCGGCTCGAATCGCGGGCGCGCGACCACGTCGCCAAAAAGAGCGAAGGCACGGTCGAAGTTGCGCTTTGCGACAGTGACGGAAGCGAAGCTCGCGTCGGCATTCGCGTCCGTGTGAATGCGCGCCCCCAGTTCGTCGATGGCCCGCGCCAGGTCGATGGCGCCGCGCGTGCCCGCCCCCTCGTCGAGCATGTTCGTCGTGGCGTAGGCGAGCCCCTCCTTACCCGGAGGGTCGCTCGACGCCCCCGCTGGTATGGTGAGGCTGCACGAGACCACGGGAGCTTCGTGGCGTTCGAGCAGCCACACTGTGATCCCGTTTGTACCCGACGTCACGGCCGGCGCTGGCGGGAGATAGGGCGGCGGTTGAGGGGTCACCGGCCGCGGGCCGAGGGGGTCGGGTGGGGCCGAAGGAGCGACCGCCTGCGGAGCGCTTGCCACAGGGGGTGGTGGGGGTAGCGGCTGGGGCGGCGGGGTAGACCCTCCGCCGCACGCGACCGTCATGAGCGTGGCGAGTGAAATCCCGAACGAGCGCTTCATCGCCTGGCTTCCTTTTTCGGAACGATCGTGAGGATGACGACCGAGTCGGGCAAGAGAATCTTCTTCGCGTAAGTCAGGAGATCCCCCGCCGTGGCGCGCCGATAGCGATCGAGATCCCGCTGCACGTAACCCGGATCGCCGAGTTCCGCCTGATACATGTTGAGCAGCGAGGCGCGCTCAGGAACGCCCTGGAGTCGATCCACGAAAGCCATTTCGTACTCGTTCCGAGCGCGCTCGAGCTCCTCCGCGCTGACCTCTCGAGCTCGCACCTTGGCGATTTCGTCAAAAATCGCCCTCTCGACTCTCGCCGGGTCGATCCCCGGGCGAACTGTGGCTTCGATGACGAACTCGGACGCGAGCGCGTGCGACTCCTGGCTCGCCGACACGTCCTGGGCGATCTTCTGCTCATATACCAGCGACTTGTACAGGCGACTCGCTTTGCCGTTTGTGAGCACGCTCGCGACAAGATCCAGCTCAGCGTCGCCGGGGCCGAAGTGGTGCGGCGACTGCCACGCGAGGGTCACCCTCGCGAGTTCGACGTTGTCGGGCACGGTTTGGCGGACGACGCTCGTCAGCGTCGTTTTCTCGTCGGTGAAGCCCGGTGCGCCAGGATCGACCGGCTTGGCTTGGCTGACCATCGTTCCGAACCACTTGTCGATGAGCTCTCGTGCTCTCGCCGGATCGAAGTCGCCCGCGACGACTAGCGACGCGTTCGACGGGTCGTACCAAGTCTCGAAGAACTGCTTCACGTCGGAGACCGCGGCGGCTTCCAGGTCTTCATGCGATCCGATGACCGGATGGTGGTACGGATGGCCCTCGGGCCAGAGCAGCTTGGGCAGCTCCAGCTCGGCGATTCCGTAAGGGCGGTTCTCGATGCTCTGGCGCCGTTCGTTTCGCACGACGTCGCGTTGGAGGTCGAGCTTTTCTTTGTCGATGAGCGGGCCGAGATCGCGCATTCGATCGGCCTCGAGCCACAGCAGGAGAGGCAGCGCGGTCGGCGGCGCGATATCGAAGTAATCGGTGCGGTCTTCCGCCGTCCACGCGTTGTTGCGCCCGCCCGACTCCTCCATCCAGCCGTCGAAAGCCTTCGTCGGCGCACGGCGCGTACCCATGAACATCAAGTGCTCGAACAGATGAGCGAAGCCGGTACGGCCCGGGTGTTCCATGCGCGAGCCGACGCCGTAGGACACGTTGACGGCCATCTGCGGCACCGCATGATCTTCGCTCAGGATGACGACCATGCCGTTCGAAAGGGTCGTTTTGGTAAAGGGGATCGTAAGGTCACTCTTCAAGTCGGCGAGGGCCGGCAAAGCGTGAGCGGCCGTTGCGATGGCGGCGAGAAAGAGCACGGCGAGGCGCATGTCGACGCAAGGTACTGAGGAACTGGGGCGGCGCCAAGTCGGGTTCCTTTGTCCTCGTGCATCCTTGTCGCGGACCGAACAGCCCGCCGTCTCCCACCGCCTCTCTTGACGTTCGGTTTCACGGACATAGGATCTGCGCACCGAAACGACAGGAGACACTTCCATGGGCATTCAGCTCGGCGATATCGCCCCGGACTTCACGCAAGACTCGACCGAAGGTCCGATCCACTTCCACGAATGGCTCGGCAAATCATGGGGAATTCTCTTCTCCCACCCCAAGGACTTCACCCCGGTGTGCACGACCGAGCTAGGCGCGGTGGCCAAGCTCAAGCCGGAGTTCGACAAGCGCAACGTGAAGGTGCTTGCGGTCAGCGTCGACGACGTGGCGTCCCACAAGAAGTGGACCGTGGACATCGAAGAGACCCAAAAGGCCAAACTCAACTTCCCAATTCTGGGCGACCCCGACCGCAAGGTCTCGAATCTCTACGGAATGATTCACCCGAACGCGAGCGACACGCTCACGGTCCGATCCGTGTTCGTGATCGACCCGAACAAAAAGGTGCGGCTCGTCATCACGTATCCCGCGAGTACCGGGCGCAACTTCGACGAAATCCTTCGGGTCGTCGATTCGCTGCAGCTCACCGACAGCCACGCCGTGGCTACCCCGGCGAACTGGAAGGACGGCCAGGACGTGATCATCGTCCCCTCGCTGCAAGATCCCGAGACGATCAAACAAAAGTTTCCCAAGGGCTACACGGCGCTCCGCCCCTATCTGCGAGTGACCCCCCAGCCCAACAAGTAGCCTTGCCCGAGTCGGCGGTCGCGAGGGGTCCCCTTCGCGACCGGCGCGCGTTCAGGGCTTCTTCGTTTCCGGAGTCATCGAGGGCGCTCCGCTCGAAGAGCTTGCCGGGCGCGCAGGGGTCGGCGCGCCCGCGGACCGTGCTGCGTTCGCTGGGCCGGCATCCCGCGCGGCGCTCGCAGAACCAGCTGCGGGCGCGGCGCTCGGCTCGGCTGGAGCAACCGGTGGTCCAGACGCCATCGGCGGAGCGACCGCGGGGACCGGAGCCGAGTCGGCGGACGGCGGCGCGACTGCACGAATGGCGCCCATGTGCGTATCGCGGTCCTCGTTGCTCGACGCACCGTCCTGGTTACAAGCGAAGAGCACCGCGGAAACGATGATGGCGGCGGCACCTCGCCGCATCGAAAAGAACCCCGGCATCGTCAGCCGCTGGACGTGAGCTCGCATGCCACCCTCTTAGTCCACGGGGGCCGAGCGTGGGAGAAACAAATGCGTCACACTCCGTTTGGCCGGGCGCCGACCAGTTTCTCACTCAGCGCCCAAAGCTTGCGCTGGGAGGCCTCGCAGCGGGAAACCTTGCTGGACCTCGCCACTTTGCAGCGAGAAAAGTACTCTCCGCTCGTCCCTGCGACCGCTTCGGAGGACGCCAGGTAAACGCTTGTTTTGGCTCCTTGCTCCGGAGTCAGCATGAAGAACCGGGCGAGCGCCAGGACGACGCCCATCGGGCCCGGGTACGTATGTCCGAAGCCGGACGCAACGACGCCCGGATGGAGGGCGTTCGCGGTTACGTGGCTGCCCTGGAGACGGCGAGCGAGCTCGTATGTGAAGAGGAGGTTCGCGAGCTTCGATTGGGCATAGGAACGCCAACCGCTGTATCGGCAATTGGCGAATTGCAAGTCGTCCCAAAACATCTTCGCGTGCGCGTGAGCGTCGGAGCTGACGTTCACGACGCGCGCCGGCGCGCTCGACTTGAGGAGTTCGAGAAGCTGCTGCGTGAGGAGAAAAGAGGCCAGGTGGTTGACGGCAAAGGTCTCTTCTAAACCGTCTACCGTGACCCGGCGCTTCGGAACGAACACGCCCGCGTTGTTCACGAGCACGTCGAGCCGCTCGTGGCGCGCGTTGAACTCCGCGGCCAGGCGCCGGACATCGGCCTGCGACGAAAGATCCGCCACCATGAGGTCCACGTTCCCGCGTGAACCGGACGCCGCTTCGATGTCCGCAACTGCCGCGCGTCCTTTGTCCGCGTTGCGCGAGACGATTGTGACTCGAGCGCCTCGCATCGAGAGCCCGATCGCCGTGGCCTTCCCGATCCCCTGATTCCCGCCCGTCAGCAGCACCGTTTTGTCTCGCATGAACCCTCAGAGCGTGGCTTAACACGCTCTCGACGGGTCCGATGGTGCAGAAACGCGATGCGTTGCGCTTCGGTCGGAGACACGTTGTACGTAGCGGGCTGAAACGGACCTCGCTTCGACGTCGTGTGCCGTGGGAGAGTGGGAGGCGAGTTATTTCCACCGCTAGCATGAAACGGACATTCACCAGCTCGTGGCGCGACGCATGGAGCGACGGGTCCCTTCGCCTGCAAATCGTCGCAACACCGCTCGCACTGGCGCTGGTCCTTCGCACACTTGCCCGGTTTCTCCTTTGGGTCGAAGAGCGCCCTGGCGTCCGCTTGACCGATCCGCTCTTGCAAACGCTCGTTCCCCGGGATTGCACTTGGCTCGTCTTCGGCGTGATCTACATGGCGCTCGCCGCAGGTCTCGCCGTGCTGGCGGCCCAACCGAGAGCACTCGTGCAGGCCATCCAGGCGTACCTCTTGATGCTCTTGTGGCGCATGTGCGTCATGTACTTCATCGCGCTCGATCCCCCGGCGGACATGATTCCGCTGCGCGACCCGCTCATCGAGGTTTTCGGGACCGGTCGCCTCCTGACGCGCGATCTTTTTTTCTCGGGCCACACTTCGACCCTATTCCTCCTGCTTCTCGCTGTGCCCGATCGTCGAGTCAAGCCGCTCCTTCTCGCCTGCCTGCTCATGGTCGCGGCGGGGCTGCTCCGTCAACACGTGCACTATACGGTCGACGTTCTGGTCGCCCCGTTCTTTTCGTTTGCCAGCTACCGGACAATTCTGGCGCTCCACGAGCGCTTCGGGCGCAACGTCACGCCTCGGTAAGTGCCGTGGCCGCGAACGCCTGCGCCAAGAGTCAAGTCACGAAAACCACGCGCCCACGACGCCGATCCCGAGCGTCACCCACCACATGGGCTTTCGCCGTCTCGGCCCGCTCCTTCCTCTCCCGTCATCGTATTCCAATCTTCCGACGAGGCACTCCGGGCACGCGAATCTCTGCGTGACGTGGACTACACTCGAATCGCTTGAAGACGATCCTACACGTCGACATGGATGCCTTCTATGCCTCGGTCGAGCAGCGCGACGAACCGATGCTGCGGGGCAAGCCGGTCATCGTCGGTGGCTCCTCGCGCCGCGGCGTCGTCCTCGCGGCCTCATACGAGGTCCGCCCGATGGGCGTCCGCTCGGCAATGCCCATGGCGGAGGCGCTTCGCCGGGCACCGAACGCGATCGTCGTCGCGCCTCGGCACGATCGCTACGCGCAGGCAAGCGCAGAGGCGCTGGCAATCCTGCGTCGCTTCACCCCGCTGGTCGAGCCACTCTCGCTCGACGAGGCGTTCCTCGACGTGACCGCGAGCCGGGAGCTCTTCGGGGACGGGAGGACCATCGCAGGCGCGATCAAGGCCCAAGTAAGGCGCGAGCTCGGACTCACGGTTTCGGCCGGGGTCGCGCCGTGCAAGTTCGTCGCGAAAGTGGCGAGCGATCTCGGCAAGCCCGACGGGCTGCTGGTGGTGGAACCGGTCGATGTCGCCGCGTTTCTCGCGCCGCTCCCGGTTGAGCGAATGTGGGGGATTGGTCCGAAGACGGCGCCCAAGATGCGAGCGCTCGGCTACGAGACGATCGGCGATTTGGCACGCGCCGGAGAGATCGTCCTCGAGCGCGTGCTCGGAGCGTGGGGGGCTGAAGTCGCCCAGCTCGCGCGCGGGTCCGACGATCGCGACGTCGTCGCGAACGGCCTCGCCCGCTCGATTGGCGCCGAAGTGACTTACGAGGAAGACCTGGTAGGCGCCGAAGCGATCGCACGAACGCTTCTTGGGCACTCTGGGCGGGTCGCACGGCGCCTGCTGCGAGCGGGGCTTGCCGCGCGCACGGTGGCCGTGAAGATCAAGTATTCGGATTTCACGCTTCGAACCCGGCGCGCGACGCTTTCCGAGCCCGTGCAGGATACGGACTCGATCTACCGCGCTGCGGTAGAACTCCTCGCTCGCGTGCCGCTCGAGCGGCGTCGCGTGCGATTGACGGGAGTCAGCGTCAGCGGGATCGTATGTGGCCAACAGGTCGCCACGCTCTTTCCCGATGCGCGGGCGGCAAAGCGTCGCTCGCTCGAAGAAGTGACAGCGCGAATCGCGGAGCGCTTCGGAGACGAAGGCGCCGTGATGCGGGCCAGCCTGATCGGTAAGCCTCGGTAGCGCCCGCTGCGCCGGCCTCACTCGCCTCGCTTCAACTCGTGGACGGGTGGGATGTAGCGCTCGCGACGCCTTTCTTCGTGGCGATGATCCGCGCTCGCCCGGTGGCCGCCCTCGCCGTCGACCGTATCGAGCGCGGCGGCCAGCTCGTCGTCTTCCGACCCCGCGCTCGCGTTGGCGGCCGCCTTCAAGGCGAGGCGCACGCGCGGTTCGGCACACGAAGCTGCCGCCGCGCGGAGCCGAGTCCTGCCGTCGACGTCGAGCGAAGGGCCAAGCGCGAGGGCTGCACCCGTGCGGGACGTCCAGTCCGCCGTCGGATCTTCCACGACCCTCCAAAGCCTACACGCGGGCATCGCGGCAGTCCGGTACCCGTTCCAGGCGGTCGAAATCCCGCGCACGGACCGGACCCATTCGCGCGTGTCGCCACCGGCCCGCTCCACAAGACGCGCGGCGGGGTCGTCGGCTCGCTCCGGAGCGCAGGCTCGCCACGCAAAGTTCATTCGTTCGAGGAGGACATCCCGCTCCGTACGCTGGAGCGCGGGACCAGCGGACGTCCGCAGGGTGAGCCATTCGCCCGACTCGAGCGCGAGGACTAGGCCATGCTCGGTGGCCTCGATTGACGAAACGCTCGACCAGGCGACGAACCGCCCGGTTCCGAGCCATGCGACGAGCACCCCGTCCGCCCCGACGGTAACGCGCGTGGGCGCGGCGGCTGCGACCACGAGCACGCCCAGCGCAACCACCGCGAGCGCGAGCGCGACCGGAGTCGATTGTCCGGCCACAAAGCCGAACGCGAGAAAGAGCCCTGCGGTAATCACCGCGGGCGCGAAAAGGCGCCGCTCGGCCAACGGCCGAGCCATGGTCCAGGAGTGGGCCGTGACACGCGTCGGGTCGACCCCGAGCGCGCGCAACACCGCACGGCCGGACTCGCGGCTATGTACCGCGAGAGTCACGCCGCGCGCCAGACCTCGAGCGCGCAAGCGGACGATGGTGGGCCCGCCGCGTCCGGGCTCGAGCCACGCCGCGCGGAGGCGACACGCCTCGAGAAGGAGGCGGCCGTCGATGCGGAGGCCGCGCGCGTCCGCATGGACGCGAGCAGAGCGCTCGTCCGCGGCGGGATTGCGCCTCCAGAGATGAATCAGAAGCCCCATCGCGACCCAGGCGAGGAATGCGCCGACCGATGCGACCGTCGTCTGGGCTTCGCTCGCCAGCACGGCGCAGCAAATCGCCACAATCGCCGCCGTCGCGAGAAGCGAGTGGTTGCGCCTTACGACAAGGACATATTCGTCGAAAGCTTCCACGGCCGAGCCCACGTCTCCGTGCACTGTGCCTATGCACGCGGCTCGCCGTGACCCTTCTGGTTCAGCTCAACGCGGGTAAAGCGTAGCGCTCGCGCGATCGCCGGACGCTCGCCGCGGAAAGGCCGTGCAAAACTACAACTACAACGCCAGCGTGCCTGGTGCTCTTGACCGCTTTGGTCGAGCTTCGACCGCGATGCGTGCGCTCCGGCCCACAGTTGTCGGGCAAAAGCGCGCTAAGCTCCGCCACGTCAATGCGCTACGCCATCGTCGTCGCGCCGCCCCGCTTCTTCATGCATCCGGGAGGCAGTGTGTTTGCGGCACCGGAGCCCGTGGGGCCCGTATGTGCGGCTCTCGCGCGTGGCGGCCGCGTCGTTATGTACGTCCCGACCACTGCGGACCTCGCGAGCGCATTCGAGCGCGCCGTGGAAAGAGTGACGTCGGACGACGACCTGGTCGTTTACCTCGCCGCAGCAATCGGGACGCGCCACGACGCGGCAGTCCTTCTCGCCGCCGGAGACGCAGGGCCGGACGAGAGCCCGCTGGAGCTTCAGGTCATTGGCCGCGCCGTCGCAGCGCGACGACCCTCGGCCGCGCTCTTCGTCGTCGAGGCGTATCACGACGGCCACGAGGACGACCCCATCCTAGCGGCGGAGCACGTCGAGCGGATCGTCGGTGCCTTGGGCGTGCGCGCGAACGACTTCGGTGCGGCAGTCGGCGTTCGGCCGCACTCGCCGCCCGAAGCAATCGAGTCCTGGCCGTTCACGAGTCATGTGCTCGTGACGATCGACGATCCGGCGACGCACAACGAGCTCCGCGAAGCACGAATGTCCGTGGTTCTCGACCAGCTCCACCGGATCGGGGCGTTCGATCCACGGGTTCAAAGCTTCGCTTTCGTGCGCTCGCCGAAAGACCTCGTCATCGTCGCGCCCCAGCAAGCGCCTTCTCCGGCCCTCGAAAACGACCCCCCAGGGGCCTCCCTCCCTCCCCCCGCGCCCGAGAGCGGCTCGTCGGTCATCGACCGAGCGTGGGACTCGGTCGCGAGCGAACCGTCGCTCTTGCGCGACGCCGATCGAGATCCCGAGCGCACGGAGCAGCCGGCTCATTCTCTCGGCGTTCTCAACGGGACGCCCCACGACGCGTCCGCCCGCCTTCCGACGTCGTTGTCGTCGGAAAGCGGCGCCATCCCCGAGCCGCGCGCGACGCAACCGTCGCTGCCTGCCATCGAGCCGCTCGTCCGCCTCGCCAACGACGCGCGAGAACGCGGCGCCCTGGACGAGGCCCTCGCAGGTTACAAGGCCGCGCTCATGGTGGCAGATCCCGCGGACACCAAGGCGCGCGCGTCGATCTATGTGCACATCGGGGAGTTGAAGCGCGCCCAGGGCAAGCAACGCGAAGCCGAGTTGAATTTCGAAAAGGCACTCTCGGCCGATCCCGAGCTCACGAGCGCGTTTCTGGCGCTCGTGAACCTCGCGACGGAGAACAACGACGCGAAGCGTGCAATCGAATTGCGACGCAGGCGCGTCGCCGATCTGGTCGTGGCAGACCAGCGCGCGGACGAGTTTCGGGCAATCGCCGACCTCTACGCCGATGCGCTTCACGACGGAAGGGCCGCAGCGGACGCACTCGATCAGGCGCTTGCCATCCCGGGCCAGAGCCGGTCCGCGCTCGAGGGTCTCGCACGAGCCTACGAGAGGCTCCAGCGTTGGCACCGCGTGGTCGACGTGTACAGTGCGATCGCCGAGTCTAGCCAAGATCCAAAAGAGCGGAGCGCCGAGCGATTTGCCGCCGCCGACTTGGCCCTCGCGCGCCTTCGCGACGAACCGCGCGGAGTGCGATTGCTTGAGCAGGCGCTCGACGACGATCCGGCGAACGACAAGGCGCTCGGAGCCCTCATCGCCGTTCGCACCGTCGGCGGCGACTGGGCCGCGATCGACCACGTGTACTCGCACCTCATCGACCGATTGGCCTCCATTGGCGATGTCGAACGCGCTTGGGACATCTGCCGAAAGCTCGGCCTTCTCCGCCGGGACAAGCTCCGCGACCCGGCGGGCGGCGTTCGGGCGTTTTCACGCGCCGTCGATTTCAAGCCCGAAAACGTCGACACTCGCGGGCTTCTCGCCGAGACGCACATCGCCGCAGGCGACGAGGCCCTCGCCGTCGGCGAGTTCGAACGCATCGCGGAGTACGCGCCGACGCGGTCGAGCACGTATGCGCGCCTCTTCACTCTACACCGTCGTGCCGGCCGCATCGATCGGGCGTGGCTGGCGGGTTCCGCGCTCGCGGAGCTCGGCGACGCTGACATGGATCAACAGCTGTTCCTCGATCAGTATCGGCTAGACGGGCCTATCCGCCCTACGCGCTCGCTCGACGACGCCGCATGGGACGAGCTTCTTCGGGCCCCGGGGTCGGACGAGGTCGTGACGGACGTCTTGCGCTCCATCGGCTCGACTGCGGCGGCCGCACGCGTCGAGGAGTTGCGGCAAGCGCGAGTACTCGTCACGATCGACCCGGCTCGCCGTCAGAGCGCTGGGACCACCGTATCGGCCGTGCGTTCGTTCTATTGGGCGGCCCAGGTTCTCGACGTCGTTCCTCCTGATCTCTACGTCATGGAGAGTGTCCCAGGGGGGATCGCCGCCGTGCACGCGCTCAATCCAACGACGGCGCTAGGCCCCGACGTGCTTCGCGGCCTAGCAACGAAGGACCTCGCGTTTCTCGCCGGTCGACATCTGACCTACTACCGGCCCGAGTACTACGCACTCATCTGCTACCCCACGCTCCAGGACATCTCCGCGCTCTTTCTGGGCGCTGTGAAGCTCATCTTGCCCGAGCTCGAGGCCCCCGCGCACATACGCGACGCGGCCGCTCACAATTGCAAGGTGCTCGCGAAGCAAGTAACCGAAGACGAGAAGCGTCGCCTCGCAGCGGCAGTCGAGCGCTTGCAGGCGCGCGGCGGTCGCGCCGACCTCGCGGCGTGGATTCGCAGCGTCGAGCTGAGCGCCCAGCGGGCGGGGTTGCTCTTGTGCGGCGACTTGGCCGTATGCACGGCCCGCCTGCACGCCGAAAAGGAGACGCGGCCCATCGCCGACTTGACGTACGAAGACAAGAGGCGCGACCTCTTGACGTTCTGCGCGTCCCAGAAGCTCGCCCGTGCCCGCGCGCTGCTCGGCGTGGACGCGCATTCGAGCGTAGGCGGTGGGCTTTCCGCAGGTCAGCCCCAAGCCTAGGCCGTCCCCGATCGCCGCTGGGCCATCGTGGCCGAGGACTGTACCGAAGGGGCAAAGAAGCGCGGTCGCCGATCCGTTCGTCCAGCCCCGACCCCCTCGGCGCGCTTTTCGCTGCGTCGCGCCGGAAGAGGCTCATGACATCCACGGGCAACGGGGGCCGGAGCCCGGCCGCCTTCACGGCGGTCGCGCTTCGCCGCGCGCTCCTGCTTCCGCTGACGCTCTCGACGATCACCGGCGCGCTCGTCCTCGCCCTGGCGCTGCACGTCCGGGACGCGGTCGACTGCGAGACCCAAGACGAGCGCGAAATGCATGCGATTCAATCGATTTATCGTCGCCTGAGCGACGACGAAATGATGGTCCATGGCGCGGTGGCCGCCGCGACGAATCGGAAGCCGGCGCCCGAGGTTTCCGCCAACTTGGCCATGCTGGAACAGGTCGCCCGAAGGCATGCGAGAATCGCGCAAAGTGCGGTCGCACTCGACAATCTCGTGCGCGGCTGGATGCGCGAGCGCGAGCTCATGGGCGCACACCCCGCGGCGGGCGGTGCGGCGGACGAGCAGCGACTCGACGGAATGCGGGCCCAGCTCGATTCGTTGGCGGCCGACCTCATGAAAGAGGAGAGCGCCGACGAGGTCGCCGTCCGCCACCGGTTCGCGGTGATGCTCATGCTCGTTGCGGTGCTCTCCGTCGCGTTGGGCGCGGCCGCGGCAGTCTACGTCCGGCGAGACTTGGCGATCGTCGCGAAAGCTTTTGCACAGAAGCTGAACGAGGAACAGGAGGCCAGCCGCGTGAAAGACGAATTCGTCGCCGCGCTGAGCCACGAGTTGAAGACGCCCATCAACGCCGTCCTGGGATGGACGACGCTGCTCAGGCGCCGGTGCGACGACCCGATCACGGTCCGGCGCGCCATCGACCGCATTGAAAGGAACGCCCGCAAACAGGCTCGGCTGGTCGACGACATCGTGGACATGTCTTGCATCGTGACCGGAAAGCTCACGCTCTCGCGAGAATCGGTCGACGTTCCGTCGGCCCTCGAATCGGCCGTGGCTTCTAGGCGTGCGGCCGCCGAGACGAAGGGGGTCCGAATCGTCCTGGCCGTGGGAGACGACGCAGGCGCGATATGGGGCGATGCAGGTCGCGTGCGACAGATCTTGGAGAACATGATCGACAGTGCCGTGAAGTTCGCGCCGCACGGCGGGCGCGTCTTCGTCGGAGCGACGCGGCTGGGCAACGCGGTGCAGCTTCGCGTGAGCGATGAAGGCAACGCCCCTTCCGCTGCACTCGCGCAGCAGGCGTCCGGTGCGCTTCGACGAGCCGAACCCGCGTCCTCGCGGTCGCCGGGCAGTTTCGGACTCGGTTTGGCGATTGCCCGCCAGCTCGTCGAACTACTCGGAGGAACGGTCGACGTAAAGAATCCCGGTGAAGCCGGCGGCGCCACCTTCGCCGTTACCCTCCCGAGCGCGGCGGGCCACGCGCGGTGACAACTCGAACCCCTCACTCTGCCCGTCGAACCGGATCCTGGGAAGGTACTCCTTCTTTTCCATAGCTGGGGTCACGCAGAATGCGCGCCAGGTGGAGCCACGCGCTGATCGCGTGCTGGACGTAATCGATGCGCACATCTTGGACGAAAAGGCTCTCCCGTACGCCTCCGTCGGCCTTTGCAGGATTCTTGAGCCAGTAGGCGTTGTCCGAGTCGAACTGCTGTGCGAGGGTCGAACGTGCCACTTGCCTGGCCGAACTCACGAGCCAATCATCGGGCTTTCCGGCGAAGCGGGAGAGCGCGATGTCGGCGTCGTACGCCTCGACGCGTGTCGACCCGGGCGTCGTCTGTCCTTCGTAGAACGTGCCCACGAAGTCCGGGGCGGGCGAGTCCTCGGGGCCGTGTTGCTTGCTTTGGATCGCGCGAGCGATTGCGTACGCGTGGTTCACGTAAGCTTCGTCGCGGGTCACTCGATAAAGCTCGTTGAATGCGTACGACATCCAGTGATCGTGGTTCAGATCGCCCCGGAAGACGGAGCTGTCGCGCACTCGGACGATCCAGTCCGCCCCTTTGCGCGCGGCGTCGAGATACGCCTGCTGAGGTTCGATGGCGTAGAGGCGCATGAGCGCGAGCACGGCCTCGCCTGGGTAGTACCAGAGCTCGTGTTTGAGCTTCTTGCCCTTCTCCTTCTCGAGGTCCGCGTTCGATCGAAAGTGCCCGTCCGGGTATTGCTGCTTGACGATGAACCGCGCGAGCGCGCGCATCGTTTCGAGGTCGTCGCGCCTGCCCGTGACGGCCAAGTGCTTCGCAAAGGCAAGGAGCGCGAGTCCGGCGCCGCCCACCTTCTGTTGTTCCTCGTCGTTCGTGTCCATCACGTACTTGCCGTCGCCGACGGGATCCTGGGACAAATGGGACGCGAGGTACCGGAGGGCGAGCTCGCCTTTTTCCAAGTACGTTCCGGTACCGAACTCCTCGTATGCCTCGAAGAGGGCATACGTCGTCCCGGAGTGACGCAACCAGCCATACGCCGAATCGTCGCGGTCGCCGACGGGGTGATACATATAGAGGTAACGTCCCTGGCGCCCGACAATCCGCGCGAGGTAGTCCGCGCCGCGGCGAACTGCCGCGAGGAGCGCTTCGACCGTGATGTCGCCGGACGGCTGAACCATTCCCCGCAAGACCGGCAGCGCGGCGTCGCGGTTCGGCGACTCGACGTGAACGTCCGCGCGAAAGCGGTAGGCGCGCATCGTCGCGAGATCGCGCTCGGGCACGCCGGAGCGTGCGGAAAGGAGGGTGCCGATGGCCACGTGGTCGAGTTTGTTCGAGTGGAACATGGCGCGCTGGACGACTTCCCCGGGCAAGACGACGCCAGTCTTGCCGTCGTCCCGAACGACCAACAAGCCCTCGAGTCCAACGGTGGGGAGCGGCACGGACATGTCTTCCTCGACGCTCGCACCGTCGACGCCCGTCGGCACATCCAGCTCGAGGCGGCCGTCGGCCAATGTCACTGGGCCGGCCTCGGCGCCCTGGGCCACGATGGATTCGGCGGCCCTTGTCACGGCGTCGGCGAGTGTCGGGCCGTCGGCGGTTCCCACGAATGTCTGCGCGCGCAAAAAGAGCCCGACCATGACACGACGACCCGGGACCGTCGGCGGCGCGGTCGGCGGGCGGCTCGTCTTGTCGACGACAGCGCGGGCGAGGGCGAGGTAGCCAAGAGCATCCGGTGTGGGCGGTTTGGTGTCGCCGAAGTCTCGCTCGGCCTCGGGTGGAATGCGCGGCGCGCAGATGCAGCCGCTGTGGGTCGAGAGAATTGCCAATAGACACGTGGCGAAAATGCCTACAAGGGCGCGCCGTGCGAGAAGCCCAGAGCTCTGCATGCGCGCGCAACGCTAGTGTAGAAAGAGACATTTCCGCTACCATGGCCATCGAATGAGGCTGCGTCGTCCGTCGCGCGCTTTCACGCTCATCGAGGCGATGCTCGTCGTCTCCATCGTCGGGGTGCTCGCGCTCCTGGCAACGTTGGCCTACCGCCGGTGGGTGCATACCGCCTACGTCGCCGAGGCGCAGGAGATGGTGGCGAACATCCGGACCGCCGAAGCCTCGTTCTACAGCGAGAATGGCGGCTATCTGAGCGTGTCCACCGGCCTCGGTCACGGCTACGACTATCCAGCCGCGACGCCAGGGAAGTTCAAGACGGCGTGGGGCGGCGCCTGCGCAACGTGCGCCCCGGGCAGCAGCTGGGCGGCGCTCAGTATCCAGCCCGACGCGCCGCTCGCGTTCGGGTATTCCCTTCTGGCCAACAATTTCTCGGCGCCTCCGGCGAGCGTGTCCTCGGCGACGGTCAACGGCCAGGCCCTTTTCCCGACGCCGATGACCGCGCCTTGGTACTTCGTCGAGGCCGACGGCGACATGGACGGCAACGGCGTCTTTACGAAGGTGTACGGGATGTCGTCCACCAACCGGATCTTCGTGGACAACGAGGGCGAGTGACGGCTCTCGAGCACCGAACGGTCCTCTACGTCTCGCGCTCCAACAGTCGTCGAAGCAACGGATCTTCCCGGCGAAGGACAATCACGTTCTCGCGATCCACCACGACGAGCCCGGGAACGCTGCCACGGGGTTTCCGCAGATAGCGGCGCGGCGTGTACTGCACTTCGACGAGGAGCTCCTCACGCGCCTCCGAGAAGTATACGGCGAGGTGCGCTGCCTCGACGAGCACGTCCGCCGGACACGTCTGCCCTTTCTCGAGGGGCACGACCACATGGGCTCCAGTTCGGTTCTTCGCGTGTAGCCACAGGTGGTGCGGGCTCGCGACACGAAAAGTGAGCGCGTCGTTGTGCGCGGCGCCGCGCCCGACGAGAATCCGCGCGCCCGACATGCCCGTGAAGGTTCGATAGGGCGGCTTCGGCGCCTGAAGACGGGGGCGGGGTCCAGCGTGGGCGGGTCCGGATTCGAAACGAAAGTCGCGGGGAGCCGCGGCCCGAGCGTCCGCCGCAAGCCGATCGAGATCCACGCCTTGGCCGGTCCCGATGGCGTCGGCCAGCAAGGCCAACGCATCGCGCGCGTTTCGAGCGTCGGCCAGCCGCTCGACCGCGATGCGTCCGCCCTCCTTCAGTCGCCGGGCGCGCTTGAAGAGCGAAGCGAGCTGCTCTTGTGCACCGCGCGCTGGGTCGAGGGCCATTTCGATGGGTCTCCCCTCCCCGCTGGACCAATCGATAGCCACGAGCTTCGTGGCGCCGCGGGGGGCTTGCGCGGCACCAGCAACGAACAGGCGCGCGCGTTCTGCGTCCGCCTCGGCGCCCTTGATCCGCCCGAGATCGCCCTGGATGGCGACTACGCGTCGATCGAGCCGCGCGATGGCTTTGGCCAGCGCTCGGCGTAGCGCCTCGCGCCGGCCGCCCATCTCGGCGCGGACGAGCGTTTCGACGATGCGCGCCCCTTGCTCGGCAAGGTCCCCGGTTTCCAATGCGGCGGCATCGGAATCGACCGGGTGCGCGTCGAGCACAAGAGCCCCGGCACGCTCCGCGCCCACGCGCGAGGTCCCGCCGTCACGAGCGACCGCGACCGCCCGCTTTTCGACCGCGACGATGCGGCCCCCGTCGAGCTGCGCTCGCCACCGCGACTGATCGGCCGATACGGCGCCGCAAAGCGCGTTACGCAAAGCCGCCCGGCGTTCTGCGTCGACGACACCCACCCCCACCCCCGCCGCGACCACCAGAAAGACATTCTCACCCCGTGGGGCACCTAGGTCCGGCGGGAGCCGCACCTGAAAGAGGGCGATCTCGCGCCCGGCCAAGGCCGACAGCGCGACCCGCTGTATCCGTCCCCCGACGAGCGGGCGATGCATCGTTCGTAGAGTGCGATAGCATGAGAGTACGTTGGTCCCCGACCGAGCGATGTCTTCGTTTCCCTTGCTCATGAGCCGTCGTAGTTTTCCGACCGGCCAGGCCAGCACCGCCATGCTCAAAGCGCTCTTGCGCACCGTGACGGCCGAGAGGGGGATAGCCGAGGCGGACGCGTGGCTTCGCACGATTCGGATGGTGCGCACTGACCTCGACGACGAAACGCGGATGCTCCCGCTCCCCGCGCTTCACCATGCCCTCGTCGCCTTCGCGGACCTCGGACTGCGCGACGCCATCCCGCGCGCGACACGATACCTTATCGAGCCGGATGTACTGGGCGTCTGGGTTCGCGTCTTGCGCGGGGCGACCTCTCCCGCCCGGGCCTTCGAGCGCCTCGACGCGGCCGACAGCGAGTACGGCCGTACGACGCGATGGGAAACAATCGCGGCGGGAAGGGGCTTTTGGCATGGTCGCGTGAGCATCGCCCACGATCCATCCCTGGAAGAAGATGGCCTGCTCCGCCTCGCCCGCGCAACGGAGCTCGCGGCCGTGCCCGCGCTCTTCGGCTGGTCCCATGCGGTCGTGCGCGCGAAGTCGGACAGCGGGCCGCGCCCCTCCGCGTCCGTTCAAGAATACGAAGTCGAATGGTCTGTCCCTGACCCCACTGCGAGCGGCGGCGTGGGCGCGGTGGTGGGAGCTCTCTTCGGAGCAAGCTCTTTCCTGGCCAATCCTGGTTCCATGTGGCTCGACGCGGTCCTCGTCGCGATTGCCGGCGGCGGCGGCGGGTTCCTCGGCGCGATGCGGGCCCGCGATCAGCTCCGACGCGCCGAGACCCAGGCGCAGGCACTGCGCGTTGTCGCGCTGGAGCGCAGCTTGTCGCTCCTCGAGATGCGTGAGCGAGACGTGCCGGGCCAGCTCGAAGGGACCGTGGCGGCGGGACAATACCGGATCATCCGTCGTATGGGGTCCGGGGCGACGGGCGTCATCTACGAGGCAGTCCGGATCGCGGATGGACTCCCTGTGGCGATCAAGCTGCTGCGCGCTGCCGCAGCGCACGAGGGCGTGGCGAGCGATCGGCTTCGCCGCGAGGCCGAAGCGCTGGGCCTCGCATGGCACCCCAACGTCGTCGAAGTCATCGACCACGGCCGCCTGCCCGACGGAACTGCGTACTTGGTGATGGAGCTGCTCCATGGCGAGTCCCTGGCGACGCGCCTGCGTACCAAGGTGCGCCTCACGACGGCCGATCTATGGCCGATCGCGATGCAAGTATGCGAAGCGCTGGCCGCGGTTCATGCCGCCGGGGTGGTACACCGCGACGTGAAGCCGTCGAACATATACTTGATCCCCGACCGGGACGACCCGCACGTCGAGCGGGTGAAGCTGCTCGATTTCGGGATTGCGCGTGTCGAATGGGAAGAAACGCGAATCACGAACACCGGCGGTCCGCTCGGCACTCCTGGATACATGTCGCCGGAACAGGAGGTCGGGAGCGGCGAAGTCGACGGCCGAAGCGATGTATTCGCGCTGGGAGCCGTTCTCTACGAGGCGCTCGTCGGCGAGCCTCCCCCGGCCCAATCGTCGAGCGGCCTCGTTCGCACCGGTGATGGTGCGCCCGTCCGATTCGACGCCGAGCTCTTGAAGGCTTCTTCGCAGATCGCGCCCGGCTGGTACGCGGTGATCGAGAAAGCCATGGCCCCGAGCCCGCTCGACCGTTACCAGGATGCGCGCGAGTTTGCCCAAGCCCTGAGAACCGTGCGCGAGGAACTCAGCAAGTCCGAGGCTTCGCCCATTTAGGCTGGGAACGTCTCCCGTTCAGCTGTCTATAGAAGCCGGGCTTCTACGCCCGGATGGCCTTCAACGGCGACGTTCTAGCCGCCCGAACAGCCGGGAAGAGACCACCCAGGAGCCCCATCACGCCGGCCGATACGAGCGCGGTCGTCATCACGCTCGGCGTCGGTTCGAACGAGAATACGATCTCGGACCAGCTCGCGAAGTTGACCATCGAGAACCGTACGAACCCCATCCCGAGCGCGGCGAACGCTCCGACGGCCCCGCCGAGGACGGCGAGCAACACCGACTCGAACACGAAGGACCCCAGAATGCTCGCGCGCGAAAAGCCAATCGCCCGGAGCATGCCGATCTCGCGCTGTCGATTGGCCACCGCCGCGTACATCGTGATCATCGCTCCGATCATCGCCCCCACGGCGAAGAAGATCGAAACGATGGTGCCGAGCGCTCCGATGAAGATCGCCACGCCCTCGGACTGCTTTTCGTAAAACGCGGTCTCGCGGAGCGCCTGGAGGCCGAGACGCTTGTCGTTCTCGACCCCGGCTCGAAATCCATCGAACTTCGACGGCGACTCCAGGCGAACGCGCACGCTCGAGACGATTCCTTCCCGGTGGTACGCCTGCCGCAACACTTCGCGGTCGACCCAGACCTCGGACTCGTACGACGACCCGCCCGCCTCGAAGACGCCCACCACCGTGGCCGGTCGGTTCTTCTTCAACTCGAACGTTTGACCGACCTCGAGGCCCTTGATGCGCCCCCGAATACGCGCGCCGACGATCACTTCGTCGCTCCCGGGGCGGGCCGGCCTGCCGGCTACGATGCGCGTTTCGGGGCGAAAGCGCATCACATCGTCGGGAATGCCTCGGACGGAGACGTTCGTGATGCCAGTGGTCCCGAGCTTTTCCATCGCGGCCACGACGACGATCTCGCCGCTCCCGAGCGGCTGCCCGTGCGCGTCGCGCGCGACCCCGGGCGCGGCGAGAATCAGCGGCACGCTCGACTCCTCCACCACACTCCCGAGCTCTGCGTCGCTTCCCATCCGAAGCACGATCGCGTTCTCGGGCTGTCCCGACGAACCGAGAGTCTTCTTGATGCCCGCCGCGAGCATCAGCGACGAGGCGAGGACGAACACGACGAGCGCGATGCCCCCAGAGGTGGCGACTGTCGTCGCCTTCCTCACGGCGAGGCTGCGGACGTTGTACCGGAACGGAACCATGCTTTCAGCAGCCTTTCATGCCACGCGGCGCACCGCGTCGATGACGTGCAGCCTCGACGCTCGCCACGCGGGGATCACCGCCGCGCTCGTTCCCAGAACGGCGGCGAGGACCAGCGCCAAGATCATGTTGGGGGGCTCCAGGCGGAAATACGGGAACATCGAACCCAGGTTTTCTTCGATGAAGCGCCCGACGCCCAGATTGATGAACGGCCATGCGAGGCCGAGCCCGACCAGGCCCCCGAGCACACCCATGACAAGCGCCTCGCCGACGATCCACGCGGCGACGTGCACGGGGAGAAATCCGATCGCCCGGAGAACGCCGTACTCCCCCGTGCGTTCGCGAGCTCCCATGGCAATCGTGTTGCCGAGGATCAGCGTCATGATGACGAGGATGACGCCGGAGATGATGTTCATCCCTTTGATGACCGCCGAAAACATCGCCATGAACGAGCCCTGAAAGCTGTGCTCGTCTTGCGAGAGCGTCGGTGTTTCCCGGTCGTCGAAGCGCTTGTCGAGAGCGACGCCGACGTCGGCCACCTGCGTCGGATCGTCGATGCGACTGACGATCCAGCCGACCATGTCCCGCCGCGCGAGGGGGAGCGAGTCGTTGAGGTAGTCCCAGCGAAAGACGAACGTGGAACGGTCTACCGACTTGGCGGTCGCCGTGTAGATGCCGTCGATGTTGAACTGCCAGTCGCCGGGGTAAATGCCGCTCTGGAGGATGATCTTGTCGCCGACCTTCCAGCCGAGCTTCTTGGCGAGTACGTCGCCGACGATGGCGCCCTGGCGGTCGTGCTTCCACGTGGCCATTTGCTCGGGGGGGACCTTCATCTCGTCGTACACGTCGAAATACGTGTCCGGGTCTGCGCCGAGCGCTCCGAAGAACTCTCGCTCGTGCTTCGGGTCCTTGGCGCCGAACCAGTTGGCCCACGTCACGAGCTTCACGTGAGGCGCCTGGCGCACCTCTTCGACGTATCGCTTCGGCAGCGACATCACGAACGTCACCTTGTGGCGCGTCACGACGCGATCTTTGGCCGCCCATTCGGCGGCGTTGGTCCACGCCCAGGTGACCGTGCGCAAGAGCAAGAAGGCGAGGATCGCCACGGCGACGCCCGAGACGGTGAGGATGACGCGGAACTTGTTGCGCGCGAGATTGCGCACGGCGAGCGACGTCAGGGTCACGACGCGAGCCTGCCTTTGTCGAGTCGCCGGATGATCTTTGCGCGGTCGGCCGCCGCCGGGTCGTGGGTGACCATCAAGATGGTCTTGCCCAGCTCGGAGTTCAGTTTGCCGAGCAGGCCGAGGACGTCGTCGGCGCTCTTGCGGTCGAGGTCTCCCGTGGGCTCGTCGGCCACGATGATCGTGGGATCGTTGACGATCGCGCGGGCAATCGCGACGCGCTGCTCCTGTCCACCCGAGAGCTGCCGCGGGTAGTGCTGCATTCGGTCCTCGAGCCCGACGACGCGCAGAGCCGTCTGCGCGCGCTTCTTGCGGTCCGCGGCGCCCAGGTTGGTGAGCAGAAGCGGCAGCTCGACGTTTTCGAGCGCGGTGAGAACCGGGAGCAAGTTGAACGACTGAAAAACGAACCCGATCGTGCTCGAGCGCCACTTGGCGAGCGCACCCTCACCCATCCCGTCCAGACGCTTGCCGGCCACTTCGATGCTTCCCGACGTGGGCCGATCGAGCCCCGCGATCAAATTGAGCAGCGTCGTCTTGCCCGACCCCGACGGTCCCATGAGCGCCTCGTAGGATCCGGTGGGAATCTCCAGGTCGAGCTGCTCGAGGACTCGCACCGCCTCGTCGCCCCGCTCGTACGTCTTCGATACCGCTCTCAGCGTGACGATGGGAGGCACACTCGCATGCTCGGTCATCCCGGGCTCCTCTCTTTGACTGCCTGTCCGTCGCCGAGCGTCGCCGGAGGATCGCTGACGATCTTGGTGCCCGACGCCGGTCCTTGCACGAGCTCGAACCCGCCAGCGAACGGTCCACCGAGGGTCACGGGCACCATGTGGACGACCCCCGAGTCGACCACGAAGACGACTTTGGCGCCGCTCCGCTCGGCCACCGCCGCGGCGGGGACAATCTTCTTCGGCGGCTCGGCAAGCTTCGCCCGATCGAGCGGCGAGTCGAGAAACGATACGCGCGCAGCCATTTCGGGAAGCACAGTGTCGTCCCGGTCGAGGAACCGAACTTTCACGGTCGCCGACGCCTTGGCGCGGTTGAGCTGCGGGCTTGTCTCGACGACCTCGCCGCGCCAGCGCTTGTCGGGATATGCGTCGAGAACGATCTCGCATGGCGCGGCCGTCCGGACCAGGTTCAGTCGGCCCTCGGGCACGTCGGTCTCGACGACGATCGAGGCGAAATCGGCGATTTTGGCCATCGGCGTGCCCGGCGTGACCACGTCGCCGGACTGCAGCGGCTTGATGACGACCGTGCCGTCGATCGGCGCGCGGATCGTCGTGTTCGTCAAGTTGGTGGACTGGGCCACGACCTCGGCCGCCGACGCCGCCACGTCTGCGTCCGCGGCGTGAACCTGCTCTTCGAGCGACTTGGCTCGTGCGGCCAAATCGTCGGCCGTGGCCGATGCGATCGCGCCGGTCGCCGCAAGCCTCATTTCGCGATCGCGCTGGATGACGACCTCGGCAAGCTGGGCTCGTGCGGTCGCGGCCCGCGCGCGCGCGGCGGCCACGCGCGCCTGGGCGCTCGCCACGAGAACGCGCTGGTCGTTCGCGTCGAGCTCGAACAAGATCTGCCCCGCTTTGACCTTGCTGCCTTCGCGGACGTTCGCCTTCTCGACGCGACCGACGAGCTTCGACGAAATATCGACCTCGACCTGCGGAACGACATATCCCGTGGACGTGAGCTGGACCTGTGCCTGCGCCGGCGAGACCAGCGCGACCTCGGTGATGGCCACGTCGAGCTTGAAAAGCCTCGCCTCGACCTGAGGCGCGGCCAGGCGCCAACCCACGACACAGACGACCCCCGCCGCCGCCAGCGCCGCAATCCAGCGCACGGCTCGCCCGGTCGACGAAGCGCGCGGACGAGCACCGCGGTCGATGCGGAGCGAAGCCAGATCGGAGCTGAGGCGGTCGTCCATCGGGACCCTGGCCCGCAGCATATGGGAGTGGCCGCCAACTGCCAACCGTCGGCGATTTGCAGCAAAAGGGTGGACGTACCCGCCTCTTTGCCTGCTTCCCTACTTTGCCTGCTTCCCTACTTTGCCTACTTTGCGTCGCGGCCGAGCGCGTGCTCGAGCTGGATGCGTGCGATGCGCGCGTCGGCCCTCGAGTAGAGCAGATCGAGCCGCGCCCGCGTCAAGTCCGTTTCGGCGTCGGTGAGCGTCGTCGACGTGCCCCGCCCGTTGTTGAAGAGCTCGCGCGCGACGCGGTAGGCCTCTTCTGCGCTCGCGAGCTCTCGGGTGCTCGCCTCGGTCGAGAAGTCGGCCTCGTGCACCGCCTGCCAGTACTGCGTCACTTCGACCGTGATGTTGTCGCGCGTGGTGTTCTTGTTCGCCTCGATCGACGCCGCGCGGGACTCGGAATCGGCGGCCGATCCGTTTGCCACGAGGATATCGTTGGGCGACCAGGTGAGCTGCGCGCCGACGTCCCAAGTCGAAAAGAAGACGTTGGACGGCGGGAAGTAGCGGGGGTTCGGATTTCCGACGATGCCGTCGGCGAACGCGCTGAGCGACGGGTACCGACCGGCCTTCGCCGCGGTCGATTGCTGGCGGGCCGCTTCCGCGTTGGCATCGGCGCTCTTGACTTCGGGGCGTGACGAAAGCGCTTCGGCGGTCATCTGCGGAATGCTCCCCTGGACGGGCGCGAGCGGTGCTTCGAGGTCTTCTCCCGGAACGAACGCCTCGTCGTCCGACGCGTGCACGGCCACACGCACTTGCTTTTCCGACAGATTCGCGAGGTTCTTCGCCTTTTCGAGCGTGAGCTCCGCGGACGCGACCGAGGTCTCGGCGCGCAGAACGTCGGCCTTCGACGCGTTGCCGGCCGCGAACTGGTTTCGTGCGTCCCGAAGGTGCGTCCTCTGGTCGTTCAGGGCTTGCACAGCGACGATGACGGATCCGCGCGCGCGCAGCCACGAGTAATAGGCGACCTTTCCGTTGGCCCCCGAGAGCGTGCGGGCGGTGACGACGTCCCAGCGCGCCGCCTCTTCGGACCGCGTCGCGGACGTGTACTGCTGGTCGATGCGAAAGAGGTAGTCGCTGATGGGAACGGTGATGGTCCCCTGCAAGAGGAAGTTGTTGGCGATGAGCGGGAATCCTCCGCTGTTCACCGTCTGAATCATCCCGGTCGCCGGGTTCGTGAACGGAAACGTGAGGCTCGGCGGCGTGAACGGGCTCTGATAGGTGTACTTCGCGATGCCTGAAAGCCGCGGAAGAAACGACGCCCACGCTTCGTCGACCCGCGCGGCGGCGCCGCGGACGGTTTCTTGCGATGCTCGGGCGTTCCAGCTCGTGGCGGCCGCGCGGGCGCCGACGGCGTCGGATGTGAGGCCCCCCGGGTGCGCGCGAACGAGATCGGTCGGTACCGGCAAGGGCCCATCGTCGGCCGTCGTGGCCGGGGTTGGCGCCGAAAGAATTGGTGCCGCCGCAGGCCCGGCCTCCTGCGCGGCCGCAGCGTGAGTAGCCAGCCACAACGGCGTCCCAATCCACAACGCGACGCCGCCCGAACCCATCCTGATCCGCATCGTTTCCATCCTTTCGAAGCGCTCTCGTGTGACGCGGCCGGCGAGCCTACTGCAAGCCGCCGGTCCGATGATCCGTTATGCTCGGGCCGTGGACCTTTGGAGCGCGGATCGCGTTTGGGCGCGCGTGGAATCCCTCGCAAATACCCAGCCCGGCGGCGCCATCGCGATGGACGCCGACGGAACGCTGTGGAGCGGCGACGTCGGTGAAGATCTGTTTCATGCGTTCGTGAAGCACGGTCGGGTTGAGGATCCGGCGCTGGAAGCCCTGCGCCGGGAGGCGCGAGAGCACGCCCTGTCCGATGCCGGAAGCGGCCCCGACATCGCGCGCCGAATCTACGCGGCCTATCTCGGGGGCCATTTTCCCGAAGAGCGCATGTGCGAACTGATGGCCTGGTGCTTCGCCGGCTGGACGGACGGCGACGTGCGCGCGTTCGCGCGGCGCGTCGTCGCGCAGTCGGGGCTCGCCTCGCGGCTGCACGAAGAGGTGCAGCGGGTCCTCGCGTGGGCGCGCGCTGCTTCGGTCACCGTGGTGGTCGTGAGCGCGTCGCCGATCGACATCGTCCGAGAAGCGGCGGGGAGCATCGGATTCGAAGAACACGACGTCGTCGCGGCACGGCCTCGATTCGAGGGGGACGTCATGCTGGCGCAAGTGGATCGGCCGATCCCCTACGCCCAAGGCAAGGTCACTCGCCTCCGCGAACGCATCGGTCCGCACGGGGCGCTCTACGCCGCCTTCGGAGACAACGCGTTCGACGTCGCGCTCCTGGCCACCGCGAGCCTCGGTGTGGCCGTGCGCCCCAAAGCGCGACTGCGCGAGCGCGCGAACGAAGTGGAGGGGCTGATCGAACTCGCACGCGAGGAACGGTCGGGGCGTTAGGCTATTGACTATTCCCCGCAGAATACCGCCGCCGTAACCGAGAAGAAATCCTGGAAGGTCTGCCCGACGAGACATTGCGCGGCGAGCCCGCCGTCCGCTGCGAGGTTCTTGACGCAGCTACTGGCAGCGAACCAGGAGCCGCACCCGCACGTGTTCGCCGCGGCGCCGCATTGATCCCATTGGTCGAACGCCGCTGCGCTCCCCGCTCCACACCCCGGGTCGCACGCCGCGTGCTCGCATTCGTCGTTGGCTTGGACGGCCTTCGCGCAGTCGAGGGCGCTCGGGTCGAGCAGCGCGATGCACCCGGAGCCGTTCGTTTCGACGACGCCCCCGCTGCGCACGAGGGGCCCCCAGGTGGGATCGCCGAAGTTGCTCGAGATGCAGCCGGCGCACGTCTGGTGGGCCGGGTCGGAGCCGGCCCCGAAGGCGTCGCAGGCCTGCGCGCCTCCGACCGATAGGCAGTTCTGATAGTACTCGTCGATGAGCGCGGGCGTGCACTGACCCGTATGCGCTTTCCTCGGCGGCCGCCACGCCGGGACGAACGCGGACACGTTGCCCGGCGACGGGCACCCGCCACCGCCGCACGCGATGGGCGCGCTGCTATCGTCGAAGGGCGCGTGGGGTCCGCGGCCACCGCCGGAGTCGGCTCCGCCGCGAGCCGAGGCAAGACCGGAGTCCCCGCTCTCCACCGCCGCCGTGACCGCCCCGCCGCAGGCGCTCCCGCCGACGAGTCCGAGCGCGCAGACCCAAACGGCCCAGGATACGCGCGCGATCACGCTCACTCGCTTAGCGTAGCGCGGATGGTTGCGCTATTGCACGAAGCGCGGGTCATGCGCGTCGTCTACGCCGTCTTGATCGCCGCATCCTCGGGGGCCACGGCGTGCGGGAGCCGGACCGGCCTCACCGTCCAGCCCGGCGACGGGGGCCTTTCGGTGGCCGATGCCCAACTCACGCCGCCTTCGGTCGAATCCGGGAGCCCGTGCACGAGCGACGCCGACTGCACGGTCGACGCGTTCTGCGTGACTTCGGCGACGTGCGACCCGGCGACCGGGTGCGTCCTCGTGGCGCGGAGCTGCGACGACGGCGTCGCCTGCACCACGGACTCGTGCTCCGAAGCATCCAGGCGCTGCACGAACGTCCCCGACGACTCGGTCTGCCCCGATACGGAGCTTTGCTCGGCGACCCGCGGGTGCGACGCATTCGTCTATGCGGTCGCGGCGGACGGGCATCTCTACGAGGCCCGTGTGCCCTCCGGCGATCTCGTCGACTTGGGGCAACCCGCGGCGTCCGTCGGCGATCTCGCGCTCGGCCCGGGCGGCGTGCTCTATGCGACCGACACCTACGTCCTGTCGAGCGTAGACCGGGCCACCGCCCAGACGACGACAATCGCGTCGATTCTGCCGCTCCACCCGTACAGCGGGCTGGGCACCGGGAGCGGAGAGCTTTTGGCCACGACCGACGTCCCACAGGTATTCGCCGTCGGCATGCTCGACGGCTCCTCGACCCCCGTCGCATCGTTGCCCCCGGGTTATGGAGAGGGTGGCGACGTCACAGCCCTCGGCGCACGGGTCTTCGTCTCGCTGCCGGCGACCGGGAATATGTCCACCGACACGCTGGTCGCCGTGAATGTGGCGACGGGCGGCTCGACGGTCATCGGGGAGTTCGGGTACCGGTGCGTGTGGGGGCTGGCCACGCTGGGGGGCGTCGTGTACGGGCTCACGTGCGAGGGGCGGCTCGTCACCATCGACGTCACGACGGGAAAGGGGACGGCGGTCGCGCGCGTGGCGCAGCAGTTCATCGGCGCCGCAGGAAGGTGAGACTCGCGGGGCCAGGCGGGAAGCGCGACTGCGTCTGATGATAGTCACGTGTCGCGGTGCGTGGTCACCCGGTTCACTCAGTGAAAATCTCGGCTCATCGCGGGCACGTCGTAGAGAGCCAGCCGCTCGAGCCGGTCGGGAATCACGTAAACGACGTCGCCCTGGCGTTCCACTTTGCCGTGCGCGACGAGCATCGAGCTCGTCGTGGCGACGTGCCGCCAGCGTTCGAACGTCTTCGCCCACAAGATGAGATTGACGAATCCGGCCTCGTCTTCGAGCGTCACGAAGACCACGCCGCTCGCGGTCGCTGGTCGCTGGCGACAAATCACGACGCCCGCCGTGCTCACGCGAGCGCCGTGGGGAACCGAAGCGAGATCGCGTGAGCTCTTGTAACTCCCAGGGAGCTTCGGGCGCACGACGAGCATGGCGTGGTCGCCGACCGCCATCCCGGTCGCGCGGTAGTCGAGCGCGAGCTGCTCGGCGCGCGTCAGCTCCGGCAGCTCGGGCTTCTCGTCGTTCGGCTCGACCCCTGCAAACAAGCTCTCGCTACGCGGTAAGGGCGCGTGGACCTTCCACATGGCCTCTCGTCGAGCCAGACCGAAACCGGCGAGCGCACCCGCGCGGGCGAGCACGTCGAGGTCGCGCTTGTCGAGACCACCGCGTGCGACGAGGTCTTCCACGCTGGAGAACGCTTGCTGGCGGCGCGCCTGTTCGATGCGACGGCCCACCCCTTCCCCGAGACCGCTCACGAGCCGCAACCCCAGGCGAAGGGCTCCGGACTCCGGGCTGAAGGTCCCTGCCCACACCTGTTCGTCTCGAAGCTCCAAGCCTGGAGCCTGCTGTCCGACTTCGAGCGTGCAGTCCCAGTCGCTCGCGTCGACCCGCGCCGGGAGCACCTCGACGCCGTGACGCTCGGCATCCTTGACGATCGACCCGGGCGAATAAAATCCCATCGGCTGGCTGTTCACGAGCGCCGCCGCGAACGCCGCCGGGTGATGGACCTTCAGCCACGCGCTCGCATAGACGAGAAGCGCAAAGCTCGCCGCGTGACTCTCGGGGAATCCGTACTCCCCGAAGCCTTCGATCGACTGGTACAGCCGCTCGCCGAATTCGCGTGCGATCCCGTTCTCCGAAAACCCTCGGAGCAGCCGTTCGCGATGTCGCTGCAGCTTGCCGTTTCTGCGCCACGCTGCCATGTCGCGGCGGAGCTGATCGGCCTCGCCGCCCGTGTACCCGGCGCCGACGATGGCGAGCTGCATCACCTGCTCTTGAAAGAGAGGAACGCCCAAGGTGCGTTCGAGGATCGGGGCAAGCTTGGGATGGGGCAAGCTCGCTTTCTCCTCGCCGGTGCGGCGGCGCAAGTAAGGATGGACCATGCCGCCCTGGATCGGCCCAGGGCGCACGATCGCGACTTCTACGACGAGATCGTAGAACGTACGCGGCCGGAGGCGCGGCAGCATGGCCATCTGCGCGCGGCTCTCGATCTGAAAAACGCCTACCGTGTCGGCCGCGCAGAGCGCGTCGTAGACGCGCGAGTCCTCCGCCGGGATCCGCGCCAGCCGATCGATCGCCGTCGGCGCTCGCACGCGCTCGTCGTACGCCACGAGCGCGAGCGCCTTTCGAATCGCCGTCAGCATCCCCAGGCCGAGCACGTCCACCTTGAAAAATCCGAGGGTGTCGAGGTCGTCCTTGTCCCAGGGAATGATCGTCCGGCCTGGCATCGTCGCCGGCTCGACGGGCGCGACGTGGACGAGCGGCTCGGCGCTGAGGACGAAGCCTCCCACGTGAATCGACAGATGACGCGGATAGCCCTGGATCGCCTGCGCCATGGCAAGCACCTGACGCACGCGCGCGTCGTCGGGATCGAAACCGCACGCAGCAACCCGCTGGCGCGGGACGCCTCCCAGCTCGTCCCACCACGATACGAGCGATCCGAGTCGGTCCACCTGTTCGAGCGAGAGTCCGAAAACTTTTCCCACCTCGCGCAGCGCGCTCTTACCCCGGTACGAAATGACTTCGCTCACCATCGCCGCGCGGTCGCGTCCGTACTTGTCGTAAATCGCTTGAATGACCTCTTCGCGCCTCTCGTGCTCGAAATCGACGTCGATGTCCGGCGGCTCGCGACGTTCGCTGGAGAGGAAGCGTTCGAACAGGAGATTGCTTCGCGACGGATCGACGGCGGTGACGCCCAGGCAATAACAGACGGCGCTGTTGGCGGCGCTACCCCGACCCTGGCAGAGAATGTCCTTCGCGCGAGCGAGCGCGACGATCGATTGTACGCTCAGAAAATAAGGCGCCACTCGAAGCTGCGCGACGAGCGCCAATTCCTTCTCGATCTGCGAAGCGACCCGCTCGGGTACCCCTTTGGGCCAGCGACCGCGTGCCCCATCGAACGTCAGACGGCGGAGCGCTTGGTCGGGGGTTTCGTCTTCGCGAGTCGGAGCGTCGACTTCGCTCGGAAAGCGATACTCGAGCTCGCGCAACGAAAAGCGACACGCGCCGGCGATCTCGCGCGATCGCTCCAGCCACGCGGGATGCTTGCCGAGGAGGCGCTGCACCTCAACGGGCGACTTCAAGTGAGCCTCGGCGTTGGGCAAGAGCGCCCGCCCGGCGTCGTCCAACGTTCTATTTTCGCGAATGCAGCAGAGGACGTCGAATATCGGCTTGTGCTCCGGGACCGCGAAGAAGACACGGTTGGTCGCGCATCCCGCGACGCAGAGTCTTCGCGCGAGCGCTTCTGCGCCCGCCAGGCGCACACCGTCGTCCCCGTCGAGATGCTGCCACGCGGCGATGGAGAGCCGCTCACCGAACGCCTCTTTCAAGAGCGCGATCGCCGACTCGCCCTCCGGCGGCGCAGTGCACCAGAGCCCGCGAGCGTTCTCGCACACCCTCTCGAGCAACACCCCCGCGAACTGGTTGCGCGGGACGCCGTCCTCGGCGCTGCGCGGCTTTCCCTTCGGATGACGCGCATGGCTCTCGGTGAGAATGCGACAGAGGTTCGCGTAGCCCTCGGCGGTCGCAACGTGGAGCCAGAGAGCGGAGATCGGCGCGTCGTCGATCGCCAGCTCGCAGCCTACGACGAGCCGTACGCCGAGTTCTTCTGCGGCCTCGAGCGCACGCACCATCCCGTAGAGCCCGTCGCAGTCGGCGATGCCCACCGCGTCGTAGCCGAGCTTCGTCGCGCGCTCGACGATGGTCCGCGGCGACGAACCTCCGCGGAGGAAGGAAAAATGGGTCCGCGCGAAGAGCTCGACGAACATGGCGTTGGAGCGCCTTCACGCCATCCGAGCGCGGACGAGCTCGAAGAGCGCCTCGACGTCGAACGGCTTGGTCACGCGGACGTTCGGGACGCGCTCGAGGAATGCGCGAGCGCGTGCGGTGAACGGGCCGCCCGTGATGAACACCATTCGCTCGGCCTGATCCGGAGCGATCTTCCGGAGCGCTTCGTAGAGCCCTGGTCCATCCATTTGCGGCATGAGCAGATCGCAGAAAATGATGTCGAACCGATCGCCGGATTCGACGTGAGCGAGCGCCTCGCGCGCGCTCGTCACGGCGAGGATGCGCCCTTCCCTCGAGAGCAACTGGCGGAGCGACCGGCTGACCATCGGCTCGTCATCGACGATCAAGATCCGTCCTCGGGCGTGCGAGGCGGGCGAGACGGGCCCTGCCTCGCTCGCACGGGCGGCGGCCGCTGCTCCGATGGTGCGCCCGACGCTCGGCAACTCGACGCGAAAGACGCTCCCCTTTCCCAACTCGCTCTCGACCGAGATCGTTCCGCCGAGCGACGTGATGATCCCGTGGCAAATCGCGAGACCGAGGCCCGTGCCTATTCCCACGGGCTTGGTCGTGAAAAAGGGTTCGAAGATACGCCCGCGGACCTGCGGCGGGATGCCGGCGCCGTTGTCGTGTACTTCGACGACGACTCGTTCGGACTCGGACGGACGCAGGACCACTCGGATTTCGTTCGATTCATACGGCCTCTCCGGGAGCGCCTGCACCGCATTGAGAAGCAGATTCAAGAACACTTGTCCGAGCCGTGCCTCGTTCGCGACGACCTTCGGAGTCTGGGCGTAGTCTTTGATCACGCGGGCTCGATGGCGAATTTCGTTGGCGACCATGGCGAGCGTGCCGTCGAGCACTTGCGCCACGTCGATGGGGGCAAGCGTTTCGTTCTCCGGTCGCGAGAACGTCTTGAGGCTGCGAACGACGTCCCGAATTCGCTCCGCTCCGTTTCGCGCGTGATCGAGCGCCAAGCACACTTCTCGCGCGCGATCGTCCATCTCTTCGGGTGGCGTCGCGAGGAGCTTGGGCAGCTCGCCGATGACGTAGCTCAAGTTGAGGAGCAAGTAGGCAAGCGGATTGTTGATCTCGTGCGCGACGCCGGCGGTGAGCGTTCCCAAGGACGTCAATCGATCCGTCTGCGCGAGCCGCGCCTGCAGCTCACGATGCTCGCTGGCAACGAGCAAGTGATCGATCGTCTCGAGGAGAGTCTCGTACTCCACCGGCTTCTTCAGGTACGCGTCGGCGTCGATCGCCGCGGCCTTCGCCGTCGCATCGGCGCTCAGCGCGACGACAGGAATGGCCGAGAGCTCCGGGTCCTGTTTTTGAACGACGCGGAATTGCCAGCCGTCCATCACCGGCATCATGAGGTCGAGCAAGATCACGTCGGGCTTCGGTGAAGCGTGGAGCCAGTCGAGGGCCTCACGACCGTTGCTACAACCGATCACGTGAAAGCCCTCCATGGAGAGCAGACCGTCGAGTGTTTCACGGATGTCGGCGTCGTCTTCCACGACGAGAAGCGACCGGCCGGACGCCCGTTTCTCGAAACCAAACGAACGCATGGATTCATCACTATGCCGTAAGAGAAAGTCCTGTCGAACCCAACATGGCCGTGGCAAATTGCCTCAATCGATCCATCCTCGAAGGAGCGGACATGCCCCTCGATGTGCGGAGAGCTCGAGCCACGCGAGCGCCCCGTCGATCCACGCGGCGAATAGATCGCGGCGCTGCGCCGGCTGTCGCCACCACTGGACCGCCTCGAGACGCGCGAGGTGCTGCCCGCGCGCGAGTGCTTCGAGAGGCACGGGGACAGCATGGATGAGTCGCGACGGCTCGAGCGCGGATGTAACGAGAAAAGGCGGCGGAGCGGAGACCCCTCGTTCTCCGTCACGATCGAGAGAGGAACCCTTCACCGGCACGAGCCGCGTTCGTTCGGTGGGGGCCCACGTATCGACGAGCGCCAGAGTCCCGACGATGCCTTCTCCGAGCTCCGCCGAGAGCTCCGCAACGAGGCGTGGGAGCGCGCCCATGGCTTTCGGTTCCGGCGCGAGCAGATCGATCGTTCGCCCTGCCGTGCGCTCGAGCGCGGGGGCGCGCAACGTGACGGCGAGCACCGGGGCCGGCGGCGAACAGCCCTCGAGTCGCGCCCGCACGACGAGCAAGAGATCCGACGCCCGCGAAATCGGGGATGGAAGGACGATCGACAACGCCAACCGAGGAGGGCACGGTTCGGAAGTCGATGCAGCCCGATCGAGCGTGAGCACGAGTTCCAAGCTGGCCGCTCCGAGCGCACGTCCCTGGAGCCGGGCCGCGAGTCGATCGCACAACATCTTGATGAAGAATGCGAGGGTTTCGGTCGAGTGAGCGCCCCACTCGAGCTCGACTCGCTCTTCGGGAACTTCGGGAGGCCGCCAAGCTTCGAGCGGTGCTTGATCCCGACCTTCGAGAAACTGCATGACGTCTTGCGTACGCCCTCCGAGGCGCATGCCGAGAGCCCGACGCGGCAGTTTTTGCAAATCGCCGCACGTGGAGAGTCCGAGGTCGGCCAGCCAC
>Ga0265325_10000134_pt1 | contig 51550 bp, 45 predicted proteins | sample 41420metaG_FD_202090 | JGI IMG/M metagenome (GOLD analysis project Ga0265325, IMG submission 202090) | Rhizosphere microbial communities from Carex aquatilis grown in University of Washington, Seatle, WA, United States - 4-14-20 metaG | ecosystem: Host-associated > Plants > Roots > Rhizosphere...
TGCGGCCGGGCTCGGAGCCGGTAAGGATTATTCAGGACAAGACGCTGCAAAAGACGTGGCTGGCGGAGAACGGATTTCCTGTGGGGCCATTTCGTGTGGTCCGCAGTGAAGCGGGGCTGCGCGAGGCAGTCGCTGTGCTCGGCGGAAGCGTGTATCTGAAGATTGGTTATGGCGGCTATGATGGCCGCGGCCAGGCGAGAATTGGGTTGGATTCGCCGGCGACCGAAGACGCAATTGCAGCGGCTTGGAAAGCGATCGGTGAAGGGCCAGCGGTGGCTGAGCAGGCCCTCGACCTTGACTGCGAGATCAGCGTGATGGCTGCGCGAAGCCCATCGGGCGAAATTCGCGTGTATCCGGCGGCGCGCAATCACCACGAGAATCAGATTCTGGCGTGGAGCGTTTTGCCGGCGGGCGTACCGGCCGAACTCGAAGAGCACGCCGAAAAGCTGGCTGCCGAGCTGGTGGAGAAACTGGGGATCGAGGGGTTGCTATGCGCCGAGATTTTCATCACGCGAAAGGGCGAGATCTTCATCAACGAACTCGCGCCGCGACCGCACAACAGTTATCACCAAAGTGAGCGTGGGTGTGTGACGAGCCAGTTTGAGCAGCTTGTGAGGGCGGTTTGCGATCTGCCGCTGGGGTCAACGGAGTTGATTTCGCCGGCGGCAATCGTGAACTTGCTCGGCGATGTGTGGCTGAAGGGCGAACCGAATTTCGGGGCGGCGCTCGCTGTGCCAGGAGTGCGGCTGCATTTGTATGAGAAAAAAGAGCCGCGGGCGGGGCGGAAGATGGGGCATTTGTCGGCGACGGGAGCAACAGCGGAAGAAGCGCTGGAGCGGGTGCTGGAGGCGAAAAACCGACTCTAGCGTTGCAATCGATAGAGGACGTGGCGCCGGAGCGGATGGCCTTCTGGCAGGCGCGGATGATCAAAGTCATCGCGCGGGTCGTGGGTCATTCCGATCTTTTCCATCACGCGGCGAGAACGGACGTTTCCAGGAACCGTGAAGGAGACGAGGCCGTCGAGGCCGAGTTCGCTGAATGCGTAACGGATGACGGCGCGCGCGCCTTCGGTGGCCAATCCCCGGCCCCAGAAGTCAAAACCGAGCCTCCAGCCGACTTCGACGGCGGGCATGAATGTCGCGTCGAAATTCGGAATAGATAACCCAATGAAACCGATGAAGGCTTGATTCTCAAGCAGCTCGGCAGCGAATGGTCCATAGCCGTGGCGATCGAAGTTAGATTGAGCGCGGTCGATGAGCGCGTCGGATTCTGCCTCTGAAAGGAGCGAGGGCATGAACTCCATTACGCGCGGATCGGCGCTCATGGCTTGAAAGGGCAGGCGGTCGGAGTCGCGCCAGCGGCGAAGGAGGAGGCGGTCGGTTTGCAATGATTTCTGCATCGGAGCGCAACCAGATTCAAAAAGGAAAGCGCAACCTCAGGGGCTAAAGCCCCACTCTCATCCTAGCGTCGTTGCGGCACGACTAAAGTCGTGCCCTGACACAAAGCTTCTTGGCGAGCGAATTTCTTCTGCAAGCCGTAAGATCGTGCCCTTACACATGCTGAAATACAACCGCAGGTCCTTCGACTTCGTCCGCCACGGCGGACTCCGCTCAGGATGACAATTCTAAGAGCATACGGGGCGGGTCGCTCCGGATGACAAATCTACTATGATTCAGCCCCGGCCACTCCGGATGACAAGCAGTCGTTAGACTGACGCGGCTTGCTCGGCTTTTTCCCAGCGCTTGGGGCGCTTGTTCTGCTGCAAGACCTTCTTGCGCAGGCGCAGCGACTTGGGCGTGACCTCAACGAATTCGTCGTCAGCGATGAACTCGATGGCCTGCTCTAGGTTCAGCGTCTTATAGGGCACAAGGCGGATGGCGTCATCGGCGGTGGATGCGCGCATGTTGGTCATTTTCTTTTCGCGGACCACGTTTACGTCGAGGTCGTTGTCGCGCGAGTGCTCTCCGACGATCATGCCCTCGTAGACTTCCACGCCCGCCCCGACAAAGAGAATTCCACGCTCCTGAAGGCCGTTGAGTGCGTAGGTTGTCGTCGGTCCCTGGCGATCCGCGATGAGCGCGCCGGTAGGCCGCTGCGGAATCTCGCCCTGGTAGGGAATGTAGCCGTCAAAGAGCGTGTTCATCACGATCGTTCCGCGCGTTTCTGTAAGCATTTCAGAACGCAGGCCGATGAGGCCGCGGCTGGGCACACGAAACTCGAGGCGCACGCGGCCCGAGCCGTGGTTGTGCATTTTGGTCATCTCGCCCTTGCGCGGGCCGAGCTTCTCAATGACCGTGCCGGTGAATTGCTCGGGCACGTCGATGGTGAGGTGCTCGACTGGCTCCATGCGAACGCCGTCGACGACCTTGGTGACAATCTCAGGGCGGCCAGCCATCAGCTCGTAGCCTTCGCGGCGCATCATCTCGATGAGGATGGCAAGTTGCAGTTCGCCTCGGCCCAACACCTTGAAACTGTCTGGCGATCCGGTCTCTTCAACGCGGATCGACACGTTGGTGAGCAGTTCCTTCTCCAGGCGCTCGCGCAAGTTGCGGCTGGTGACGTATTGCCCTTCGCGCCCGGCGAACGGAGAAGTATTGACGCTGAATTGGATTGCGATTGTCGGCTCGTCGATGACGATAAGCGGCAGCGGCGCCGGATTCTCGACGCTGGTGATCGTTTCGCCGATGGTGATGCCTTCAACACCGGCCACGGCCACAATGTCGCCCGTCGCGGTTTCCTGGGTCTCGATGCGCTTGAGGCCGGAGAACGTGAACAGCTTGGTGATGCGCGTTTTGTAAAGCGATCCGTCGCGGCGCGAGATGTTCACCTCGTCGCCGGCGTGCAAGGTGCCTTGAAAGACGCGGCAGATAGCGATGCGGCCAAGGTAGTCGGAGTAGTCGAGATTGGCGACGAGGATTTGCAGTGCGCCAACGGGATCGCCCGTAGCCTCGGGAATGGTTTCCACGATCGCGCGGAATAGGGGCTGCAAATCCACGCCCGGTTTTGTTGGATCGGTTGTCGCTGTACCGTCCTTGGCGACCGCGTACAAGACGGGAAAGTCCAACTGCGATTCGTCCGCATCGAGGTCGATGAACAAGTCGTAAATCTCGTTCAGCACTTCCTGCGGGCGCGCATCGGGCCGATCGATTTTGTTGATGACCACGATGGGGGGCAGCTTGGCCTCAAGCGCCTTCGACAACACATAGCGCGTTTGCGGAAGGGGGCCTTCCGCGGCGTCGACCAGAAGCATCACGCCGTCGACCATTTTGAGCGCGCGCTCGACCTCGCCGCCGAAGTCAGCGTGGCCCGGTGTGTCAACGATGTTGATTTTTCCGAGGCCGAAGTTAATGGCTGTGTTCTTGGCGAGAATGGTGATGCCGCGCTCGCGCTCCAACTCGTTTGAATCCATCACGCGCTCGGCAACCTGCTCATTGGCGCGAAAGGTTCCTGCCTGGCGCAGCATGCCGTCTACGAGGGTCGTCTTGCCGTGGTCCACGTGGGCGATGATGGCGATATTGCGTATGGTTTGGCTCAAACGGGGGCAACTTTCCTTCGCGGGGATGGGGCTGACCGGGCGGTCAGGTTGGCGGATGGGAAGACTGTTTTACAGCGTCGCAGACTTAATTCTATCAGGGACGCAAATGATCGCAAAACGAGGGCTAATACGGCCTTGAGTTTGCGGCGTTCTGTTCGGAGCTTCGATGCGTGCGGTGGCGCGCGTTTGAAGCGGATTCCAGATCGAAGGCGGCGTTGACCAGAGCAATGTGCGAGAAGGCCTGGGGGAAATTTCCAACCATGCGCTGATGTTCGACGTCGTACTCCTCGGAAAGCAGGCCGACGTTGTTGCGCAGGCGTAGAAGTTTCTCAAACAGCGCCCGCGCCTCGCGTTTGCGGCCGACAGCCCGCAGGGCACTCACCATCCAGAAGCTGCAGGCGATAAACAGGCCCTCCCCAGGCGGAAGCCCATCGTCGACCTTCGAGCAGTTGTAGCGTTGGACCAGACCGTCAGGCATCAGGCCGCGCTCGATGGCCTTCACTGTGCCCCTCACGCGCGGATCGCTGCCTGGCAAAAAACCGACCACGGGCATAAGCAAGAGCGCTGCATCGAGCTGCTGGGATCCGTAGGATTGCATAAAACTGTTCTTCTTGCGGTCAAAGGCTTTGGCGCAAATCTCCCTATGGATTTTGTCGCGGATCGCCTTCCATTTTTCTACAGGCGCGTCGTACTGATGATGATCGGCCAGGAGCACGGCGCGATCGAAGGCGACCCAGGCCATCATCTTCGAGTAGGTGAAATGCTGTACAGGCCCGCGCATTTCCCAGATTCCGTGATCGGGATCTTTCCAAATGGTCTCCAGATGTTCCAGCAGCAGAACCAGCACACGAAAGTCATCCTCGGAATGCTGCAGCATGCCCTGTTGGGCGTGGAAAAAAGAGTCGAGCATCTCGCCGTAGATATCGAGCTGGACCTGTTGGGAGGCGGCGTTGCCGATGCGGACGGGGCGCGAATTCTCATATCCCTCGAGCCAGTCGAGCGTTGACTCCACAAGGCTGCGCTCGCCCCGGAGCCCGTATATGATTTGCACCTGATCCGGGCTGCCGGCGAGCGCGCGCAATAGCCAGTCCTGCCATGCGATGGCTTCATCGAAGTATCCGGCGTTCATCAGTGCAAGCAGGGTGAAGGTGGTATCGCGCAGCCAGCAATAGCGATAGTCCCAATTGCGCACGCCTCCAATCAGCTCAGGGAGAGAAGTGGTTACGGCGGCAACGATGCCTCCTGTCGGCCTGAAAGTCATGGCTTTGAGGGTGATCAACGAGCGTTCGACGGCGTCACGATACTTGCCTTTGTACTTGAGGCGCCTGCCCCATTGGCGCCAGATGCGCAGGGAATCGTTGAGGGCGCGCTCAAAGTCGATTTGTTCAGGATCTGGCTCGTAGGATGCGCCATAAGTGAGCGTGAACCAAACTCTCTGGCCCTTGCGGACGGTGAAATCCGCAACGGTTTTGAGATTTTCGCCGTGAACGGGCACGGAGGCATGCAGGACGGCGAGAGCCGGGCCTGCGACCGCGCGAACTCCATTGCGGATGCCGGTAACCCACGGCACGGTGCGGCCGTAATCGAAGCGCAGGGCCAAATCCATGCGCAGCTTGACGCTACCGCGCACGCCTTCGACAATACGCACCACTTCGGAATGGTTTCCGCGGGGCGGCATGAAATCAATCAGGCGTACGGCTCCATCGGGTTGCTCAAACGTGGTTTCAAGAATCGGAGTGTGGTCGCGATAACGGCGCGAGGCGGTCCATTCACCTTCTGCGGGAGCGATTTTCCAATAGCCATTCTCCTTGGTGCCAAGCAGCGCGGCAAAACAGGCAGGGGAAGAGAAATCGGGCCAGCAGAGCCAGTCAATGGAGCCGCTGGTATCAACGAGCGCCGCGGTTTCGCAATCACCGATAAGGGCATAGTCTTCGATTTTTGAAGGCATCGTTTGTCTTTATTACTCGTGATAACTGCGCATCAAACCGCCATCGATGACAAAGGTTGCGCCGGTTACGTATGCCGCGTCTTCCGACACGAGAAAAGCGACCAGGCCGGCGACATCGTCGGGGCTGCCCAGGCGACCCAGAGGAATGTTGGCCAACAATGCCTGGAGCTTGGGCTTATCGTTAAGCAGTGCTGTGTTGATGGGAGTGGCGACAGCGCCAGGCGCCACGTTATTCACCGTAATTCCCAGAGGTCCCAGCTCAACGGCCAGATCGCGCATCAACATGCGCAATCCGCCCTTGCTGCAGCAGTACGTTGCGAAACCGGGGAAGGCCATATCCTCATGCACCGAGCTGATGTTCACAATGCGGCCTGGACGCTTCGCGCTGCGGAGTCTTTGGACGAATGCTTGCGTGAGAAAGAATGGGCCGCGCAGGTTTACATCCATCACTTTGTCGTAATCGGCTTCCGCAGTATCCCAAAAGTCCGACTTGTGCTCCATCCCGGCGTTGTTCACCAGGAAGTCCGCCGCACCAAAGCGCTTCCAGGCTTCATCCACCAGACAGCGGTCATCGCCGATGCTGGTTACATCCGCGCGAACGATCACGCCTTCACCGCCCGCCTGCTCGATGGCTCCGAGCGTGTCGTCGGCGCCGGCCGGGTCGCCGACATAATCCACGATGACCTTGGCGCCCTCGCAGCCCAGGCGCTTCGCAATGCCCTGCCCGATTCCCGAACCTGCCCCGGTGACAATTGCGACCTTTCCCGCCAATCGCTGCATGGATGACTCCCGCGCGCCAATCTTCGTGCGTCTCTTTTGCTTTGGATGCAAGGCCGAGCGCGAGCGCCCAAAGACGGCAGGACCGGTGAAAGGGAGCGGAGCTTCAGAACGCCGCTCATCCTCGGGTTCTGAATTGATTCAACCGGGGTTCACACTCTAAGCGCGATCGAGCGGGTACGATTGGCGGAGGCGAGCGTCGGGTCAGGCCGCAGTTGGCGCGAGCCGGGGTCTGCTTCTAAAACAATGAGATCACTTGAGATACGCGTGCACAAGGTCGATCAAGTCCTCGGCCAATTCCGGCGCAATGTGCTCTTTGGAGCCGTCGAGCAAGTGAAAGCGGATATGCGTTTCAAGCACCTCGCCCATCAGGCCGTTGATCCCGCCGCGTACAGCGGCCAACAGCATCAATTGCCCTCCGCAGTCATCATCGGCTTTGACAAGCCGTTCAACTGCATCCAATTGCCCGCGCAGTCTGCGAATGCGCTGCAGGAGTTTCATTTGCTCGCGCTCAAGAAGAGCCATGGAGTTTCTCCTTTGCTTGACAATACCCATCCGGGGCATAGTATATACCCATCGGGGGTATAGTCATACTTGAATCATTTTATGCGTATTCGGATTGCCATCTCGTTCTTTCACTCATTATCTGGACTTGCCTGCGCATTTTTATTTGCTGCCGCTTTTGCAGGTGCTCAAGTTCCGAGCGAGACGCCATCCGGTCCCGAGCCGACGCCGCGGCCCGAAGCAGAAACGCTCACGATGTTCCCCCACTCTGATACTGCTCGTTACTGGGTTTCGGGCCAGGCCAACAGCATCTTCCAGATGCACGGACATTTTCATTCGCCCTACGAGGGCCCTAACAGCCTCATCGACGATTTTGAGACCAAGGCCTCCGAAGTCGCGACCCTCTACCTTGGCTATCAACTGTGGCCGAACAGCCGTTTCAATACCGATCTAATCGTCAACTTTGAGAATGCCGGGGGGCGTGGGATCTCCGAGGCACTGGGCCTGGCGGGCGAAACGAATGTTGACGTAGTTCGCGACCCCAGCCTGGGTATCGGGCCGTATCTCGCGCGGGGCGAAATCCACCAGATCATTGGCTTGACTAGCGAGATGACTGATCAGGACCGCGGGTCCCTGACGCTGGCATCGAAAGTACCGGCGCGTCGGTTTGAGATTTTCCTTGGGAAGATGACCCTTCCCGACACTTTCGATGTCAACTCCGTTGGGTCCGACAGCCACCTGCAGTTCGCCAACTGGACGATTGTCAACAACGGTGCATGGGACTACGCGGCAGATACGCGCGGCTATACATTTGCCGGAATACTGGAGTACGACGATCGCATCTGGTCGGCGCGCTATGGGATCGCCGCGATGCCAACTGTCGCGAACGGCACGAACCTCGATTGGGACTTGAGACGCGCCAGCGGGCAGAACTGGGAGTTCGAACTACGCAAAGGGCTCTTTTCGAGTTGGCTGAATCCGAAGCGGCAGGGCGTGGTGCGCGTGCTGAGCTACGTGAATCACGCGCATATGGGAAACTACCGGGAGTCGGTCGACCAATACCTCGACGGCCATGTAGCGACGCCCGAGATCACCAACACCGAGCGCTTCGGCGCGGTGAAATATGGTTTTGGACTGAACACCGAACAGGAAGTGACCGATAGCCTGCGGCTGTTTGGGCGGTTTGGCTGGAACGATGACCGGAACGAGTCATTCGCGTATACCGAAGTGGCGCAGACGATTGAATTGGGCGGCGACTACAACGGCCAGAGCTGGCGGCGCAAGAATGACAAGGTGGGCGTGGCGTATGTTTCGAACGCCATCAAGCGCGACCACCAGAATTATCTGCACTATGGGGGGCTGGGTTTCCTTCTGGGCGACGGCAGCCTGCGGTACGGGCGAGAGGACACTCTGGAGTGGTATTACAACGCCCACATCTGGCGCGGTCTTTATGGCATGGTGGGCGGAACCGAGATCGCTCATCCGGGCTACAACACTGACCGCGGACCGGTTTATGTAACAACGGTGCGAGCGCATGTCGACTTCTGAACGAGCAGAGACCAGGGATCAGGCGCGCACAACCTCATTCAGTCGAAAGGCAGGAACGATCTTTTCCTTCAGAACCGCGAGCCTGCTTTCCAGCATCCTGGCGGATTCAGGTGTCGGAGGCGCATTCACAGGGATTACGTCATCTGACCAGCGCCCCTTCTTTGCCAGCCGCACCCACTCTGAAATGGCGTCGATGTATCTCTCAAGCGTCTGCGACGGAGTTTTGCACTCGTCAGTTACGAGATAAGCGGATGGCAGATCGCCCACGACGACCCATAACCATTCATCCACTTCGGGCCGGGAGGGCTCGATGCGGAAGAGGAAGACCGCGACGATTCTTCCGTAGCCGTCGCCGAAGTAGGCTTCACGAATCGATCGGCACCATGCGAATCTTGAAATATAGTGATTCGCCTTGAAAGCCATTTCGCGCAGAAGCCGAGTATCTTCCGCATCGTCGCAAAGAATCTGTTCGATTGGTATGACGCCGCTAATCTGTGACTCAGTGTTACTTACTGGCATAATTCTCCCCCAAGGAGTTCCAAAAAATCCCCAATGGCGAGGAAGGGACCGCTGGGAGACAAGAGCTTGAAGCGATAGATTTACTTGCCCGGCGTGTGCTGCGCCTGCGACGTGTCGGGCAGATTGACGATGACCTCGCCGGGCTTGGCGTAGTGGAGCTTCTCTCGCGCCTCGCGCTCAATGGCCTCGGGGTCCGAATTCAGATGATCGATGCGCTGGCGCATCTGCGCATTTTCCCGCTGCAGATCCTTGATCTCCTGCTGCAGGGCGCGGTCTTCGGCGCGCTTTTGCTGCCAGATCGACAAGCCGTGATTGCCATAGACGACGTGACCTGTGACCAGGAGCGCCAGAACGATCGCGATCACGGTGCCTGTTGGCCGCCAAATGCGTTGTGTTAAATCAAGCGCCCAGGCGCGCAGCGAAACGCGCTTGGCGGCTGGTCCTTTCGTCTTTCCTTGCACAATCACTTCCGGCATCGAGTTCCAATCCGTGTTCAGGCAGGTTCTAGTTCAGCACAAAGTTCTCGGCCGCCGACCGCAGAGCCCTGGTGTCCTGCTCGTTGCGCGCTTCAGTGTAGGCACGAACCACCGGCTCTGTTCCTGAAAGGCGATAGCAAACCCACGAACCATCGTCCAGAATAAGCTTGAGCCCGTCGGTCCTGACGACGGAGACGACTTTGCGGCCGCCCAACTCCTTCGGGTCGGCCTTCAACTTCTCAGTGAACGCGGCTTTCTGCTCCGCGGTCAAGTGGAAGTTCTCTCGAACCGGGAAATAGGAACCAACCTTGGCAAAAAGCGCCCCTAATTGCACGCCGAGGTTGGTTCCGCGCGTCGCAACCATCTCCGCAACGAGCAGGCCGGCAATGATGCCGTCTTTCTCGGGAACGTGGCCGCGAATGGTTAGCCCGGCCGACTCCTCGCCGCCAATGGCGATTTTGTCCTGATCGATGAGCGCGCCAATGTACTTGAAACCCACCGGCGTTTCATAGAGCGGGACCTTGTAGTATTCGGCCAGCGCATTGATCAGGTTGGTTGTGGCCACGCTCTTGGCTACGCCATTTTTCCAGCCGCGCGTTTCGACAAGATAGTCGAAGAGCAACGCGATGATGTAATTCGGCTGGATGAATGTCCCGTCGCCATCCACGATTCCAAAGCGGTCCGCATCGCCGTCAGTGGCGATGGCCAGCGCCGCACCGATCTCCTTCATCTTTTTCCTGGCGGCATCGAGTAGCTCGTCGGAAGGTTCGGGAGCGTGGCCGCCGAAGAGCACGTCGCGGTAGTCGTGGACGGTTTCGACGGTGACGCCGGCCTGGCGAAGCAGATGGCAGGGATAGCCGCGGCCAGCGCCCCAGAATGGATCGTAAACGACTTTGATTCCAGATTTGGCGATGGCTTTCAGGTCGACGAGTTCAGCGAGCCGGCTAAGAAAGGCCGGCTTTACGTCAGCAGTCTCGAAGTTTTCCGCGAAGGGACTTGGAATTCCGCCGCCTCCGCCACTTGCGGCCTTTTCGATTGCAGCTTCAATCTGCTTTGTGGCTTCGGGCAGAGCCGGCGCGCCATCGGGCGTGGAGTACTTGATGCCGTTGTACTCGGGCGGATTGTGCGAGGCAGTGAAGTTGATGGAGCCCGATGTTTTGAGCGTGCGCACGGCGTAGGCGATGGCCGGAGTGGGAGCAGCGTCGGGAATCACAATGGGTGTGACGCCTGCGCCAGCGAGGACGCGCGCCGCTTCAGCCACAAAGCTTTCGCCGAGAAACCGCGGATCGCGGCCGACCAGAACGCGGTGCGGGGCGGGGAGGGTTTTGACATACTCGGCGATTCCCGCTACCGCCAGCCTGATATTGGCGACCGTAAACTCGTCGGCGACGATCGCCCGCCATCCCGAGGTGCCAAATCTGATCGCAGTGCTCATCCGTTTCTCCAGGCGCGGTCGATTCGTTCGCCGCAAGGACCATACTGCAACACCAGGGCGGGATCGGCAAGAAGCAGAGCAACTTTTAACGAGAGGTGGGGCCGAGGACCGGGGCGGCAAGGCCGCAATGATTCACGATGAGGGTTTCGTCGATTGGCGCGAGCCGGCCGCGTCTCCGCATCTCGCCGACTGAATTGTCGAGCGGAATTCTCGGCTTGGCGTCTGTGTGCATAGAAGATGTCCGGCAAGAAATGGGGAACCAGACCGCGTTGTTCCTGGGAACAACCTTGAGGAGGAGACTATGCAGTTGAAGAGAATCGCAGCCCGTGCGTGCAGGCTAGCCCTGGCCGCTGTCGCATTGGCCCTGTTATTGATGCCGCGAGGCGCAGGTGCGCAAACCAAACCGGGAGACGAGCAATCCACCGATGCCAGGCTCGCTGCGCCAGCCACGCCGGAAACAGTTCGGACAGTTTTCCTGACCAACGCCTCTGAACAAAACGACTTCAACGATCTTCAAACCGATCTGCGTAATGTACTGCCCAAGGCGAAGATCTATGGCATTCAAGAGCAGAACGCCATCACACTTCGCGCCACAGCCGAGGACATGGAGACCGCGCAAAAGCTCGTTGCGGATCTCGACCGACCGCGCAAGCTCTATCGCCTGACCTACACGATCACGGACATCGACGGCGGCAAGCGCCTGGGGTCGCAGCAATTCACTTTGCTGGTTGCCCCGGGAGAAAAGTCGACGTTCAAGCAGGGCAGCCGCGTGCCTATTGTGACTGGGGCTTTCGAAGGCCAACCTGCAGGCACACAAATGCAATACCAGGACATCGGACTGAACATCAATGCGCAAGTGAACGGGCCGCCAGAGGCGCTCCATCTGCATACGAAGATCGAGCAATCGAGTCTTGCGGACGAGAAATCCGTCGCCTCTGCGCAGGATCCGGTTGTTCGGCAGACCACATTCGATGAATCGTCAGTGTTGTCACAGCACAAGCCGCTGGTTCTTGGGTCGCTCGATCTTCCGGGTACCGCTCGGAGCGAGGAGATCGCAGTGGTGGCGGAACTGGTCCAGTAGAGTCTTCGACGAATCGGTACGCCGTTGCCCAGGCGGAGCCGGGATGTTCCCGCGTTCCGCTTCGGCAAGGCTTCTCCGAAATTGAAAAAACACGATCGCTGCTTACGAGCGGCGGACTGCCACACCGCGCGCCCCCCGGCGTAGAGTGATGGCAGAATCGTTTTCAAGCAGGAGGGCCAATGATCGAAGCTACGTCAACCGCCCGCATCGTGATGACCACCCTGGTCAGCCCCGAGGAAGCCACTCGACTGGGCTGGACGCTTGTGGAGGAACGCCTAGCCGCATGCGCCACACTCCTTCCTCCGGTTCACTCGATCTACCGCTGGCAGGACAAGATCGAATCGTCGGACGAGACCCTGCTGCTGCTGAAGACCGAAGTCGATCAGTTGCCCGCTCTCGAGGCACGGCTTCAGGAGCTTCATAGTTATCAGACTCCTGAGTTTCTGGTGTTTGAGATTGAGGCCGGCAGTGATTCTTACCTGCGATGGCTGCATGCGAATCTGGGCTCGCCGCGGAGTACCAAAGTGTAAACGAACGTCATAGGCGCAATGCGGCCCTCTGGTATCCTTGTTGGGGTTTGTCCTCATGCGCTTGCTCCTCATTGTTTTTCTCGTTTCGCTCGGGGCGCTGCTGATTGCAGCTGCGGGGGCTGCCCGCCATATCTGGCGGCATCGTGCCAAGCCCGGGAACAAACCGCCCGCAGCCGTTGAGCCGGCCGAAGGGCCGGACCTCGAACTGAAATCCAGATAAGATTGCAATGAGATGAATTAACCGGCGGCTTCGCCGGAAATAGTCATTCGACGTGTGTCATACACTGAAGATTGCCGCAAGATTGAGGAACGATTAAAGATTCGTTGCCGAAAGGATCTCCCCCGACGTGAGCACCAAGACCCCCGATCTCGCAAACGCGAAGACCCCAGTCGAAATTTCCATCGCTCATAGCCCCGATTCCGACGATGCCTTTATGTTTTATGGACTGGCAACGCAGAAAATTCGTGTGCCTGGCTACCGCTTCAGCCACACGCTCTGCGACATTGAAACGCTCAACCGTCGCGCCCGCGATGAAGCCTTCTACGATGTCACGGCCGTTAGCTTTCATGCCTACCCGTATCTGCAGGAAAATTATGCGCTGATGGGCTGCGGCGGCAGCGTGGGCGAGGGCTACGGGCCCATGGTGGTTTCCAATCGCATGCTTGATGTCAACGATTTAGGCCGCATTCAGGTCGCAGTCCCGGGCGTGCTGACCACAGCCTATCTTGCGCTCAAGATCCTGAACCCGGAGATCGAGACGGTTACTGTTCCCTTCGACCGCATTATCCCCGACATACTGGCGGGCAAGTATGAAGCGGGGCTCATTATTCACGAGGGCCAGCTCACCTACTCCACCAGCGGTCTTTTCCGGGTGATTGACCTCGGAGCCTGGTGGCGCGAAACCACGGGTCTGGTGTTGCCGCTGGGCGGCAACGCAATTCGACGCTCCTTAGGCGCGAAAGCGCACAAGGTCCTCTCCAAGGCGTTGCGCGACTCGATTCGTTATGCTTTGGACCACCGTGAGCCAGCCTTGGAGTACGCCATGCAGTTCGCGCGCGACCTGGATACCACGATGGCCAGCCAGTTTGTGAGCATGTACGTGAACGAGCGCACGCTCGACTACGGCGCCGACGGCCGCGAAGCGATCCGCAAGCTGCTTGCGATGGGGCACGAGCGCGGCATTATTCCGATGGCTCCCCAAGTAGACTTTGTGGATTAGCGGGGTTCCGGAGGGAAGCCAATGCCGCGCACGTGGCTGGAGACTTTGTCCTTTGTGGGACATAGGGCCCATGGGGGTAACAGACCCGCTGAATAGTCATTATTGTGGCCCAACGAACTTCGCCCCGTTTCTAAATATTTTCTAATCTCTGCCGATGCTTCTAAACAGGAGCATTGCCCGGATGACCTCGCACGATTCTCCCGCAATTCTGCTTGCATCGCACGATTCGGCACTTCTTGGCGCGGTTGAACCGCTGCTTCGGGCGGCTGCGGCGCGCGTCGAAGTTGCTCTCTCGGCGGAGGCGGCGGTCGCATTTCTCGTTGGCGGGAACGTGCCTACGCTCTTTGTGCTGGATGCGAGGTTGCCTGAGATGCCGACTAGCCAGTTGCTCGCTGCGGTGCGATCCATTGGCGAGGGCCCGCGCGTCCCGATTGTGCTGGTTGCAGACACCGTGACGCAGGAATGGATCGATCGCCTCGCCGACGGCGTGATCGACGACCTTATCCTGCGCCGAGCCGAACACGCGTACTGGCAGCTTCGTATCGATCTGTTGCTGCGCAACCAGCGCCTGGCGCTCGAGCTTGCGACTCTGCGCGAAGCCGCGATTCGCAACGCTCAGTTTGACCGCCTCACCGGCATCTACAATCGCGAGACCATGCTCTCGATGCTGTTTCGCGAGACCGACCGAACGCAGCGCATGAACAGCTCCTTATGCCTGGTGCTCTTCGATATCGACGACTTCGGTCACTGGAACTCGCGTCTGGGCGTGGACGCTTGCGACGAACTGCTTTGCCAAGTGTCGAGTCGAACGGGGGCGCTTTTGCGCAGCTACGATCTGCTGGGGCGACCGGGGATGGATGAGTTTTTGATCGCCTTGCCGGCTTGCAGCCCCGCCAGCGCTATGATCCTGGCCGAGCGTCTTCGCGTCGACGTTTTCTCAGTACCCTTTTGCATCGCGAGCGAAGCGATTCGGCTTTCCGCGTGCTTTGGAATTGCGAATAGCCGCGGCCGGTCGCCGGTGGTGGTTCTGCGGGAGGCTGAGAAGGCCCTGGAATGGGCGAAGGCAGCCGGGCCTGAGTCAATTCAGTGTTTCGGATGTCCGCAGGAACCTGCGCCATCGCCGGTCAAGTTTCTTTCCGCAAGTTCGGACGACGAATTGCTGGCCTGGTAGCGTAGATTTCTCCGAGGTCGTCGCTTTCGTTAGTCGCAGAACATGCCAGACGAAGACGAGTTGGGAAGTCCGGGCCGGGAACTGTCTACGTTATCGCAACGACTTCCAACTCCAGGAATTCCTGAAAGACGTCATTGGAGAGCATGCGGCCGCGAGATGTGAGCCTTACACGTTCGCCGTCGACAGTCAGCAGGCCATCGTCGACAAGCCGCTCGACTGTTTCCATTGTCGTTGCGACCTTCTCGATGCCGAATTCCTGTGTGAGCGCAGCGATGTTCACACCGTCATTCATGCGCAGCCCGAGGAACCACGCTTCCTCGAATTGCCACGCGGGCGAGAGGCGTGTCATCTCGGGCGTTTGAGGGCCTGCGAGATATGGTTTCAAGTCGTCGGTTGTCGTGAAGCGAAGCACATCTGGATGTCTTGCTTGGCCTTCCGAGTCATTCCAAGAGGCTGCTGCATGCAATGCCATGGACGAGGCATCCAGGCCGACTCCCAGATAGGGCCGACGGCGCCAATATCGAATATTGTGCTTCGATTCGAATCCGGGCCGGGCGAAGTTCGAGATTTCGTACTGAGCGAGACTGGCGCTTTCTAGCCGCTCAATGGCGCGCTCATACATGCGAGCGATTGTGTCGTCACCAGGCACCAAATCGGCGCGATATCGCACGCCGCCCTTGAGCATCTCTCGTCCCAGCCGCGAGTCCTCATCGACCTCGAGCATGTAAACGCTGGCGTGATGCACTTCTGAGTCGACGAGCGCGTCCAGAGACTCCTCCCACGAGGCGAACGTCTGTCCGGCCAGACCCGCAATCAGGTCGATATTGAGGTTCGCAATTCCCGCCACTCGCAACCGCCGCAAATCGTTCTCGACGATTGCGCGACTGTGCAGACGGCCGCTCGCGTGCGCTTCAGAATCAACAAAGGACTGCACGCCGAGGCTCACGCGGTTCACGCCAGCGGCCGCCATCGCTTCCAAAGTGGAGTCGGCTATTTGGCCGGGCGCGCACTCCATGGTGATCTCCGCTTCGGCGTCGAGATCGAATTCCACTTGCAGTGCGGCAAAGAGGCGAGCGAGCAGCTTCGGCTCGAGGAGCGATGGCGTTCCACCGCCGAGATAGACCGTGTCCACGGGTCGAGGGCATTCCATGCCCATACTCCTGGACCAGATTCGTGCCTTAGAAAGGTCCTCGACCAGTCGGTCGACATAGCGCTCGTGATCGGCCGCCGGGTATACACCCGAAGCAAAGTTGCAATAGGTACACTTCGACCGGCAAAAGGGGATTGAAATGTAAATCCCAAGCGCGCTGTCGCTGTTACCGGTCATGAAAAGATTGTTTCACGCTGCCGTAGAGCAACGGCTCCGGGAATCTCTGCCGGGGCTCATGCAATCATGAATATAAGGAGATCCGGATTTGAAAGCGTGGCCTATTCTTGCCATCCTCGTCATCCAGGCTATCCTTTTTCTTGGGCATTGGTTCGTTTACTCCACCTTCATTGCATTCAATCCTGGCTTCAACCCCGCTGCAGCTGCCAATCTGCGCGTCGCGATGCTCGTTCTGGCATTTAGCTTCGTCGTCGCCTCGCTGCTCTCCTTCCGCTATTCGAATCCCGCCGTCCGGGTCATTTACTGGGCCGCCGCCGTCTGGCTCGGTTTCGTCAATTTCTTTTTCTGGGGGTCGGTTGTCATTCGGATGGCGTGGCTGGCGATTGAGGCTTCGCATCTGGCCATGAATCCCAGCGCATTCCGTGCACCGTTAGCGGCCGCCATCTTTATAGCCGCTGCGCTCACTGGAATATACGGCCTCATCAATGCCCGCATCACTCGCATCCGCCGAGTACCGGTGCAGATCGCTAATCTCCCCGCATCCTGGCGCGGACGCAGAGCCGTTCTGATGAGCGATTTGCATCTGGGACCGATCAATGGCGTCCGTTTTTGCCGGCGTCTGGTTGCGGCAGCATCGCAACTCAAACCCGACGCAGTTTTCATTCCCGGCGACCTCTTCGACGGCACGAAAGGCGATCTCGATCAATTAGTCGCGCCGATCGAAGCGCTTAAGCCGCCACTCGGTGTCTTCTTCTGTACCGGCAACCACGAGGAATTCACTTCGCCGAAGCCTTACATTGAGGCCATTCGGCGGGCAGGCATTCGCGTTCTGGCGAACGAGGAGGTTGTGGTCGACGGCCTTCGGATCGCCGGCGTGCTCTATCACGATTCGTCCTCGCCGCTGCACATGAAGGCCGCGCTCAGCAAAATGGGCAACGCGGGTACCCAAAGTGATGGCGCACTTCCGGGCATTCTGCTGAACCACGCGCCCGCGCGCCTGCCAATCGTGGAGCAGGCAGGTTTCAGTCTGCAACTCTCCGGCCACACACACGGCGGGCAGTTTCTGCCTTTTACCTGGATCACGCGCCGCGTCTACGGCCGCTTCACAAGCGGGCTGCACAGGTTTGGATCGCTCCAGGTCTACACTTCAACCGGGGCCGGAACGTGGGGTCCTCCCATGCGCGTGGGCACTCGGCCGGAGATTGTCGTGCTGGAGTTTACCTAGGGCCGCATCGTTTATTGGCAAGGAATTCTGGAAGCCTGGAGAACCCTGTTTTGAGCACTGAATCGACCGCGCCAGGATCGACCGAAAAGGGCCAGCCCGTAATTCGCACCCACCTTAGCGGGTTCAATCTGCTCATGAGTCCGCGTCTCAATAAGGGAACTGCGTTCACTGAGGCGGAACGCGACACATTCGCGCTGCACGGTCTGCTGCCACCGCACGTCGGAACCCTCGAAAGCCAGCGCGAGCGCCGCAAACGCGTCCTCGACAGCCTACCCACCGCGTTTGACAAATACAGCTACATGCGCGACCTGCAAGACAACAACGAGACGCTGTTCTACTCGCTCATAGCCAACAACACTGAGGAACTGCTTCCGATCGTCTACACGCCGGCTGTTGGTGAAGGCTGCCAGCGCTTTTCTGAGATTTGGCGCAAGCCGCGCGGGCTCTTCCTCAGCTTCCCCAACAAGGATCGCATGGAACAGATTTTCTCGAGCCCCCATTTCGATCCCATACGCTGCATTGTGGTCAGCGACGGGGAGCGCATTCTCGGCCTCGGCGATCAGGGCGCCGGAGGCATGGGTATTCCCATTGGCAAAATGGCGCTGTATACGGCCTTGGGCGGCATTCCGCCCGAGCATTGCCTGCCGGTCCTGATCGATGTAGGCACCGACAATGAGGCGAGGCTCAACGACCCCATCTATGTCGGTTGGGAACACAAGCGGGTCCGCGGGCAGGAGTACGACGATTTTATCGAAGCCTTTGTAACGGCCGTCGAGCGCCGGTGGCCGCACGTTCTCTTGCAGTGGGAAGATTTTGCCGGCGTGAATGCGGCGCGTCTGCTGGAGCGCTACCGCGATCGGCTATGCACCTTCAACGACGACATTCAGGGAACCGCGGCCGTGACGACCGCCACGCTGCTCGCGGCTGTGAACGCAACCGGCATTCCGCTTCGGGAGCATACGATCGCCATGTTCGGCACGGGATCGGCCGGCGCCGGAATTCTGGATCTGCTCATCGCCGAGATGAAAAATGAGGGCCTGAGCGATGAACAGGCTCGCCGGCGCATTTACGCGTTCAACCACCTTGGCCTGCTCGTCGAGGGATGCGAAGGCATCCGACCCGCTCAACAACCGTTCGTTCGCAAGCGAGAGGACGTTGCCGGGTGGAAGCTGTCGGCGCCGGGAACAGGCGTTATATCGCTACTCGATGTGGCGCGAAACGCTGGCATCACGGTGCTGGCCGGCGTCAGCGCTCAGCCCGGAGCCTTCACCGAGGAGATTGTGTGCGAGATAGCGCGACACACTCCACACCCCGTCATCTTTCCGTTGTCGAACCCCACCTCGCAATCCGAGGCTGCGCCCGCCGACCTGCTGCGATGGACCGGGGGCCGCGCGATCGTCGGTACGGGCAGTCCATTTGCCCCGGTCGAATTCAACGGCAAACTCATCCGCATCGCGCAGGTCAACAATTCCTACATCTTCCCCGGTCTCTCGCTCGGCATCCTCGTCAGTCGCGCTCGGCGCGTGACTGACGGCATGATTATGGCTGCCGCCAAAGCGCTGGCGTCGCTTTCGCCTGCCCGCGTTGACAAGACTGCTCCGTTGCTGCCGCCCATCGCCGAGTCCCGCAAAACGAGTGCTGCAGTTGCTGCGGCCGTGGGTCGGCAAGCAATGACAGAAGGGGTCGCTGATGCTTGCGACGAAGCTGCTTTCGCCGAGAGAATTCGCGATTATGTGTGGGAGCCGGAATACCAGCAGTATGAACGCATCCTAATTTCTCGCTAGGCGTGGCTAATCCCTGGCCGGTACTTCTTCCAGCAATCGCTTCCACGTTTTCTGGTTTTTGCGGAAGCTTTTCTTCAGATCCTCGAGGATCCGCTCAAAGTCCGCGTTGGTGCGAAGGTTGTTCCACGCGGGATTCTTCTGGAACCAGGGATAGTTTTCGTTGCCGAGGTAGATGGCGCGGCGCAGCCAGTGCAGGGCCTCGCTGGAGTCGCCATCGACGGCGAAGTACGTGGCCAGCCGGTAGGCCATTTCGCTGTCGGCCTCGGCGGCCGCCAACGTGTCGTCCTGGAGCAGAGCGGCGCCGCGCTCCCGCGCATTCGCCTGCACGTAGCAGATAGCCAGCGTAGGCACCGCGATGCGCAGCGAGGAGTCGTCAGCGATCACAGCCTCGAGAATCTCGATGGCCTTGTCGAGATTCCCCAGCCGCATCTGCTGATAACCCGACGAAGTGCGGAGCAGCGGATGGCGAGGTTCCAGCGCCAATCCCTTGTCCAACTCGTCGCCGGCCAGCTCGATTTGATTCTGGTAGTGGTAGACGCGGGCGCGATGGTTGTAGAGGATGGCCGCGTTCGCCGGATTGAGTTTGAGCGCGCGGCTGAATTCACCCAATGCCTCCTCGTACATTCCATCGCCGCGCAGCGCCAGGCCGGCTACCATGTGCACGTTCCAGTCGTTGGCGGCGCCGGCGAGCAGGTTGGCGATCCCGTGCCGCGCAGATTCCTTTTCACCGCGCGACAGCAGCATATAAATGCGGTAGAGATTGGTTTCGGTCGATGCTGGATCGAGCTTCAACGCTTCATCGAAGGCGCGGCGCGCGCGCATCACGTGGATTTGCCCTCCGAAGCCATGCCGTGCGTATTGCAGCTCGGCGATGCCCAGTCCGCTCCATCCCGCGGCGAAGCCCGGATCGGCTTCAGTTACGCGCGTGAACAACTGATGAGCACGATCGAGATCCGCCAGGGAACCGGTCCGTACCATAAACGAGCTGAGCAAAGCGCGGGCCTGTAGATACCTCTCACTGACCAGCCCGCGCAGCGAACCTTCACGGGCAGAGCCGCGAAGCGGAGCACGCGTTGCGTCGGCGCTTTGGCCGGCGCGCGAAGACTGGATTCCTTCCGCGGCCCCCATTCCCTGCAGCGTGGCGAACACTTCGTTTGAGATCTCAGACTGCACCGCGATCAGATCCAGCGATGCGACGCGGATCGAGCCGCCCGTGCGTACACTTTGCGATGCAACGTCAAGCAGTTGCCAGTTCAGATCGAAGCCGCTCTCGGAGCGAACAAAGTTCCCGGCAAGCACAAACTTCACCAGCAACTTTTGCCCCACAGCCAGCGGATCCATCTGTGCCCAGGGTTGCGCGCCCGCCAGCGGCATCAGCGCGCTCGAAGGTCGCACGACCAGTGAGGGAATCCGCGCCAGGCGGGCCGCAATCGCATCAGCGAGCGCGTATCCGTAGAGAGGTGCCGCTTCTGTTGCACCCAGATTGGCGAAAGGGAGCACAACCAGCGAGTTTTGCGTCTTTTGCTCTCCTGCCGACTCGCGAAATCGTTCGGCCAGCATTGAAAGCAATCCCGTGGTGCGCTTTTCCGCCTCGGGGCCCGTCGCGGGCAGGTTGGTCGCTGCATCGCCAGGAATGATCGCGGTCTCGATGCGCAACACCTTCATGATCGTCTTGAGCCCCTCGCGAACTTCGGCAGCCGATGCTGTGCGCGCGCCAGGATTTTTTTCCAAGCAGGCAGCAATCACACTCTTGAGCTCAACCGAGATATCCGGGACAATTGCAGTCAAGTCGTCCGGCTCCAGAAACTGAATGGCGCGGATGGCCTGAAAGTCTTCGGCGTCGGCGCGGGCGAATGGGTGGCGGCCGCCAGCCAGCTCATAGAGAATCACGCCCAGTGCCCATACGTCTGATTGAACACTCGAATGACCGGTGACGAATTGCTCCGGCGCCATGTAACGGATGGTTCCACCGCGCGCCGTGTACGTTGAGACGGCGGGTTTGTCCTTGGCCAGCGCAGGCTTTGCGGGGTCGAAACGAGCATCTTCGGGAGTAATCCGCCGAGCCAGCCCGAAATCCAGAATCTTCACCAGTCCGCCATCGGTCAGCATCACGTTCTGCGGTTTCAGATCGCGGTGAAAAATGCCGAGCGCGTGCGCCGCCTGCAATCCGTCGGCAATCTGAATTCCCACGGAGAGCACAAGCTGCAAAGTCGCCGGGCCGCGTTCGATCAATTCGTCCAGGGGCTGGCCGGGCACAAATTGCATGGCGATATACGCTTCGTCGCCGCTTTCGCCGACCTCATAGATCGCGCACACGTTTGGATGTTCGATGGCCGAGGCCAGGCGTGCCTCTCGCAATACCGTCGAACGCATCTGCTCGGCTGTAAGCAGCCCGGTGTGGAGCATTTTGAGCACGACGGGACGCTGCAATAGCGTGTCGTTGGCTGCGTACACCACGCCGCTGCCTCCGGCGCCGAGGCGCCGCAGAATCTCGTAATGGGCAATTGTCTTGCGCTTCATCGCTCATCTCAAGTCTAGCTGCCGGCGCATAAGGACTATCTCAAGATGAAGCTCTTCGCTGCGCGGTTGTCGATCTGTTAACGTCGAATTGAAGATGCACGACGTGAGCAGATTCGAGGTACAAAACAACGGGCGCCCGGTGCAGTCGCATGAAAGCGCGCAGCGGCCGATGGTAGTGCTCGCATTCGCCATGATGCTTGCGGCGCCGTTCTCTTCTCTCGTTGCACAGCAAAACGGAGAGCAACCGCAGCAGCTGCAAAGCCAACAAAACGCACCCGCAACCTCCACTCCAGAAAGCGAGCCACCATCTGCGGCGAAGCAACCAGACGCCGGCGCGCAACTCCACACGGGAACAAGCAGCGGCCTCGATACCGACTCGCGCTTGCAGAACCTTCTAGCCGATCACCAGTACCTTCGCATTCAGGCACAGCTCGATCAGCTACCTCCGGATCAGGCACAGTTCTATCGCGGCATTCTCGCCAACCGCTCAAACCAGCCGGAGCAGTCGGCCAAGCTCCTCGAGCCGCTCGTCGACAATGCGACTGAGAGGGGCGACAAGGTACGCGAAAAGCTTCTGCGCATCACGCTCGCCGAAGATTACCTGCGCCTCGGCGATTGGACGAAGGCCGCCGAGGCCTACCAGACTCTCGACAATCGACTTCACGAAAACCTGAGCGCCGGCGAACAGGACGAAATTGAAATGCCGCTCAAGTTGCTGCCGCTAGCGAAGGACAATCCACCCATTACAGTCGATCCCTGCGAACCATTCAGGCTTCAGGTTAGCAACGATCCTCTGGGCCTTGTAGATGTTCCAGTCTTCATCGATGCGCGGTCACACAGCTGGATGCTCGATCCGACTGCGCCGTTCAACTTGATTTCGCGGTCGATTGCGCGAGACGTCGGTCTCGATGTCTCAGAGAAGTCTGCGACGATTCGCACCCTCACCGGGCGCCCAATCCAAGTTCACTCGACAGTAATCCCGCGATTTACAATTGGCGGCCGCCTGACGCTGCACAATGTGACTGCCTTCGTTTTTGAAGATGCGGACTATGCGTTTCCTGATTCCGGCTATCGGGTTGAGGGCGTCTTAGCGTATCCCGCGCTTGCGGCGATGGGCAGAATCACGGTTTCCGATAACACCATCCTTGTTGACCCCGCCAAGGAGATCAATCCACCTGCCGACCAGGATCGCTTGACCACGGGCGCCCGTTTCTATCTCGACGGCGATGAAATCATCGTGGCTCTTGGGCGGTCACAGGTTCCGAGCGCCGATTCAAATTCGCAAGCGGCCCCAGGCGGTAGTCGTAACACCTTCGGCGGAAGCGACGACCGAATGTTCGCCATCGACGCGGGTGGCCAGCAGACTTACCTGACGTCACGCTGGTTCGACGAGCACGCCGCCGAATTCAACGGTAAGAAGATGGAACCCTTCTCGTTTCCCGGCATGGATTCCGGGCCGAGGTCAGCATACGTCGCCGCGGATGTATCACTTGCGGTAGGGGATAAAACGGTCGACCTTCATTACATCCCGGTCCTCACGCAGCCGCTTGGATCCGCGGCGCGCGACGACGTTTATGGCGTGATCGGCGTTGACGGACTCGACCAGTTGAATAGCTATACGTTCGACTATCGGACGATGAGGTTCAGCGCGAAAGGCGAGTGAAAAAAGCAGGAGGCTAAGGAACTTCAGAACAGTTGGCCGAGGTGCAGAAAAATTCATCCACTCCCGCAGTTTTGAATCGCTCACTCGACGGTCAATCGACGCCGGAGTTTCTGGCCACAATATTGCAATGATTATTTTTATGAGCCTTTCTGCACAGCTCCAAGCCATCGTGGTCGGCGGATGGCTGGTTATACTCCCCAGTTGCCATCCATGTGGCTCCGTCATCGCCGGCAACCAGAGTTTTAAAGGGAGGGGCAAGAAGGAACCGGTGCCATGCATCGCCGTTCGAACTGTTCACACCCGGGGGCAAGGGCAGATCGTGCGCTTTTGGGGCGGGTAATATCATGTCGCCAAGCGGAAGCAGATTATGTGCCTTGAGAAACGCGTTGACAGTGCCAGACCACGCTGGGACGTTCAAAAAGAGATCTTGACCGTCAGCCCCGTCGGGCGGAGCCATCACAAGCTGGGATGCACCTCCAGCGCCGGTGTATGCGTCCTCGAACCGCTCCACCATATAGGGCGGGTACCAGTGATCATTTTGCGCAAAAATCCAGAGCATCGGCACTGCGCCATGCTTGCTCGCACCTTTTCCAAAGGCGCGGAAGGCATCGGCCGCGACGGGCAAATTGCAATTGTGCTCAAAACCGTCGCGGCCTGTTCCTCCCGCGAAGTTGATGGCGGCCTTCAGTCCGTTCGGAGGGTCGGCGACGAGCGCCAGTTGCGCAAAGCCGCCAGCGGAGACTCCGACGCTGACAAGTGTCGTGGAATCCACCTGGGTTTGTTTTTGCGCGTAATGCAGGACGAGATTCAGATCGTCAACGCCGGCATTCGCGATGTCCTGGAACCCACCGTGATCAGCCAGGCACGGCCCCTCGTCGATATCCAGGGCTCCGGACGATGCACCATATCCCGAGCGCACGACGATGAAGGCCACATATCCCCGCCGCGCGAACCACTCCGCCTGTTTCGCCAAAGACCAGGGAGTGATCCGGGCGCGGTCCCTCGCATCATCTGGTGACGCGTGCGTAAGCAGAACCAGCGGGTGCTTCCCTGGGGTCGCGTAGTAGACCTCCAACACATCAAGGCCCTCAGGCCTTGGTGTGTGCGGTACAAACTCAACGATGGGCGGGGACGGGATGAACAACTCTCTTTCGATCAGCTTATAGGCCACTTGCTGCGCGGGACCCGGAGATGCGGCGGGGGCTGCGGGGCTCTGGCCGAACGCACCTGTACAGAGCGCAGCAAACAATACGCCAAGAAACCCGCTAGCTTTTTGCATCGCCAACAGTAGAGTGCATATTGGAACGGATGTCAATCCGCCGGGTGCCGAGTACGTGGAATCGCCGAGTAGGTTGATCGGCACGCTGCCAGGCACGTCAGACTTGGCGACGATTAAGGATTACTTAAGCGGCCGGCACTCGTGAAGACGAGTCTCCGGGGGCCTGTACGCCCGAAGACTGCGTCATTGACTATGTGCGCCCCGTAGTCCAATCGATGGCGGCGAGGTCCACTTGGGGCCGCCCGAGCGCGAAACCTTCTCGCGGATCCGTAAAGTGTGCATTTTTGACCAGGCACGGAGGTAACGTATCCACCCATTCACAAGCCAATTTGGGCTGAGATCAACGTATACTTAGGTCCAGCAGACGCCGGAAGAGAGCCTTGGCATGGCGAGTGCACTTAATTTGCGTGCACTACAAATTGCTCAGCAGGCGCCGAAGTTCCAGCGGGACGAGAAGATCCTGAGAACAAGGTGCGGGAATCTGCGCGAGCGATAGATTATGAGGACTTATCATGCCATTAATTAGACATACGGCCTTGACCGGCCGGAAAGCCCGTTCCTGCGCAGCGACACTCCAGGCGGTCTCCGCTCTCTTGTTGCTGGCATGCGCCAGCGCGCCGGCGCATGCACAGACCAGTCCCATTCCCTCAACGCGAGCGATTGATTGGACACAGGCAGGAATTCCAGGCGGGATTCCTGATGCGAACTGGCCGATTTGCAAAACGATTTCTCCAAGCGGCGGGGCAGATGACAGCGTGACGATTCAAAACGCGATCAACTCCTGCGCGGCGGGCTCCGTTGTGGTGTTGACTGCGGGAACCTACACGCTGCACCGGACAGGGACCGTTTGCTCGGGAAAAGGCGATGACTTCGGATCCGGGGTATACGAGGCCGGCCTCTGCCTGACGGACAAGTCGATCGTGCTGCGCGGCGCCGGGCCTAATAGCACCGTCCTTAACTACGGAGACGGGGCAAGCATCATCAGCATGGGGAAGACGTATCTTTCGTCGTCTTCCATCAAATTCATTAACATTTCGAGCGGAGCAACAAAAGGCTCCACATCGCTTACTCTGGCGAGCGCCACCGGGATTACTGCGAATAGCTATATTACGATCACGGAATCGAATCCAACCGATCCGGCCGACGGGAACCCGCTCGTTTCAGCGACAGGCTACACAGGAGCCTGCAGCTATTGCGGACACGATCTTTCGACCAAGCTGATGGAGCAGGTGGATCGAGTGACCGCCGTGAGTGGGAATGTCGTAACCCTGGAACGGCCGCTCTATTTCGACTACACGAATTCACCACAGGTTTATTCTCTGCCGATGATCGAGAGCGTCGGCCTTGAGAGCCTCCGAGTGGTTGGAACCGCAGCATCCGGGACTGGACTTGTTTACAAAAACGTCAACATCGAAGCATGCGCGAAGTGCTGGGTGCACAATGTGGAATCGGACTGGGCCGTCGACAAGGCCAATGTCTATCTTTCAGATACCTACCAGAACGAGATCAGCAATAACTATCTCTATCAGGGATTCAACCACAACAGCGGCGCGAGTTACATGCTGCTGCTGGAATTCAGGAATTCAGAAGACTTGCTTCAAAACAACATTATTCGACTGGGCCGGCATGCGACTCCTGAGAGCGGCGGCTCAGGAAACGTGTATGCATACAACTACGAGCTGAACGGCTACATGGGCGAGTATCACAATTCATTGCCTGAAACCGAATCGCACGGCGCGAACCCGTATATGAATCTATGGGAAGGCAATGTGACGCCCAATTGGGAGTTCGACTATGCCCATGGCAGCAGCAGCGACAACACCATGTTCCGGAACTATGTGAACATGACGAATCTGGATCCCGACAACAACAAACCGATGACGGGTGGCTTGATCGCCCTGAACATCGCATACTACAGCAACTACGACAATATCGTCGGCAACGCGTTCGGACCCTATGGCTCAGCCTGCAACGCAACCGTTTACGAGACGGATGCGGACGCTTCGGAGACTGATGGGGTGATCTATCAGCTGGGGTATTACGACGACGGAGGAAGTGCGTCGCCGAATCTGACATTGTCGGCCAAGGTCGGCCAGACTGTTCTGCGTGGAGGCAACTGGGACTGCGTCACGAAGTCGGTTGTATGGAGCAATAACGTGCCAAAAGGTAGCCTGGCGTCGTCCTATCTCGCGTCCCAAACATTGCCGAACTCGCTGGTCTTCTCAGCGGCTCCAAGTTACTTTGCAGCAACGGGCGCTGTATGGCCTCCGATCAACACGGCTGCCAGCACCATCGTTAATCAGATCCCGGCACAGATCTGCTACAACTCGGGGCCGATCAACAGTCTTGGCGGAGGATTCAATCCGGCTGCATGTTACTCAGGCAGTGCGGCACCACAGCCCGCGGCTCCTACGAACCTGACTGGCGTTGTGCAATAGGCTCTCAGCGGCTCCGCGCCTTTTTGGACGGGGTATTTTTGTTCCCTGGCGGTTGTCCCGCTCCTTCAGTCTTTTCCAGGCGCGCCTGGCCGCGGCGGCCCAGCGTGAGAGCGGCGATTCCAAATGCGAGCAGCACTAATCCCCACCACAGATTGGCGTCGATCCCCATGCTCTTTGCATACACGTCCAAGTTGGAGCGCGTAGACAGGCCGAACGCTGTGAGAATCGTCCCGATCAATGAGAACAGCATGCCCATCGAGATACGCGGATCGTAAGACATGATTTCCTTTCTGCCTAAACGATAAGCAGGTTCACGGCGATCGCAACCAGCAGGATCGCTGCGGCCATTGCCTCTGGACGCTTCCACCACTTTGTGCTCGCCGATGGTCGCGGCGCCATTGAGTGCACAAGGCCGTTGAGCTCATTTTCAGGGCGCGCCTTTGTCAACACGCTTACGGCCAATGCAGCCAGAAGACTGACGAAGAACGCCACCATCGCTGTCCCCAGGCCTAGCACCATTTCGCTCGAAGGATGGAACAGCACGGCGATCCAGCCGCCGTGGATGCCAGGCTGTTCGCCGGGCGGCAACGCGAGCCCGTGATGGAGGAGGGATGCGGCTGCTCCCGCAATCAATCCCGCAAATGCACCGTGCCCGGTTGAGCGCTTCCAGAAAGCCGCCAGCAACAATACCGCAAACAGCGGAGCATTGACGAAGGCAAAGACCAGAACCAGCGCCTCAAGCATGCCGTTGAATCGCATTGCGGCGCATGCCGCACCGAAAGCAAGCAGCATTCCGCCTACGACCGCCCATCGGGCCACGGCAAGCAACCGCTTGTCAGCGGGATTTCTGGCCAGCATCACCTGAAAGATGTCGCACGTGAAGACGGTGCTAAACGACGTTATGCTCGCCGCCACGCCGCCCATCAGGCAGGCCAACAGAGCGGTTACTCCCAGCCCCAACAGGCCAGCGGGCAGGAACTCAATAAGCACGTTAGGCGTAGCCATCGCGTAGTCGAGTTCGGCGTGGCCGTTGCACATGATCGGCTTTCCGTCCGCGCCGCTTTTTGCCGGAACCAGGCCGCTTCCCGCTTCATCTGCCGGAGGTACAACTGTTATCTCGTGGTAAATCACGCCATTGTCGTTGTGAATCACGATCGACGTGTGCGGAGTTGGCAATGCCACGGCAATCAGCCCCGGAATGACCACTACGAAAGGCACCAACACGCGCAATGCGGCGGCGATGATCGGACTTCTTTGTGCTGACTCAGCGTTCTTCGCCGCCATTGCGGTCTGCAACAGCCTGAAGTCCGTGCACCACGTGCCGCCTCCCAGCACAAGTCCCACGCTGAGTACGAGCACAACCGCGCCCGCTCCCATGGGATGCGTGCCAGCATGAGCCGCGCCGGAGGGCGAATTTGTGAGGCTTTGCAAAGGGGCTGCCGCAGCCGCGGCCTTTAGTCCGCTCCAGCCTCCTATTCTCTTCAGTCCCAACAGGACAATCGGCAGCAGCCCGGCAATGGCAAGGCAAAACTGAATCGCCTGGTTATACATCGCGGCGCCAAGTCCGCCGAGCAGAACATAGGTCAGCACCAATGCCACCGGCAACACCATAGCAAGCAGCAGAGTTCCGGTCGGCGGCAAGTTCAATGTGCCGGCAACCCGATCGAAGACATGGAGCGCCACAAAGACGCGCGCCATGGCATAGAGTGCGATCCCCGCGGTGAATGAGGACATCGAAGCAAAAAGAAATGCACTCAGCACGCGCGTCTTCCTGTCGAAGCGCAGACCGAGATATTCCGGAATTGATCGCGGGACAATCAAGGCAGTTTTTGAGCTTGACGCAGCGGCCAAATTCGAGCTGTAGAAGACGGGCATGAGATAAAGGCCAGCGAAGAGCATCGCAGGAATTGAGCCAAGCGCGTAGAGTCCCACACTGGCCAGCCCGTATCGCGCTCCAGCTGCGCCCATGCCCAGCACTTCCTGAGCTCCGAGGCCTGCGCCGAGCATCGCCATGCCGCATAGCCAGCCGGGTAGAGAGCGCCCGGCCTGCATGAACTCTCGGCTTCCAGTCATCGAAGGCTTGAGCGAGAATCCTGCTGCCAGCATAAAAAAGGCGTAGATCAGCAGGATCAGAGAGTCAGTCGCGGCGAGATTGGGCACAAACGTTCCTTCCATCCTGATGGTACCGAATCCGCGCGACCCGCTGCCTGGCGAGGCACGCAACTTCGTTTCTCCGCGGCTCGACCCTGCTGCGCGCATACTAAAAACGGCGACAGAGGGAACACCCCCTGCCGCCATCTAATTGTCTTTTAACTATCGTTGGCTGGTTATGCGAAGCACTTGTGTTTCTGCGGCGCTCAATTCCATATGCTGATCACTCGCGAGCAGGCGCTGCGCGAAACTTGCAGAGCTCCTCTATTGCTCCTGGCCCGGTCCCGGCGCTGGAGCTGCTTGCGGAGCAGCATCCGGTGGCGCGGGCGGTCTGTGGAACTGTCCGTCTGGTCCGCGGAACTGGTTGCCCGGGCCGTCCATGCCTGGCCCGCCACCGTGTCCCCACTGGCCAGGTCCACTTTCGCCCATCCCCTCGTGATGCATCCGGTCCCGATGCATGGCCTGGAGCTGTTTCCACTGGTCCGGCTTCAGTTGCATCCGAATATCGAGTAGAAACCGTGCATTTGCTTTTTCGAGATCTGCACGCGCGCTTACGACCTTGTCGATTTGTGCTTCGATCGCGGCCCGGTCAGGAGTGTCGGCCGTCATCAGAGGAATCATCGACACCTCGGCCTTCCGCAACGAAGCTTGCATATCGATCAGCTTCATGCGGTGGTCCTGCAGAATTCCATCCATCGCTTTGCGCTGATCGTCAGTAAGGTTTAACTGCTTCATGACGTCCGGATTGTTCCAGAATTGCCCATTTGCAAATCCGAACGAGCGTTCCATGGGAGGCCGATGCTGCCCGAAACCAGGTTCCATCCCTGGCCCGTCGGGGCCCTGCGCAGACGCCCAAACTCCCGCAATCAAAACTCCCGCCACCGCCAAAACCAGTCGTACAGTCTTCAACTGCCTCATTGATTTCCCCTCCCTTGCGTCCCAAGGGACCCTTTCTCGCCCTCACTTCTCTGTCAATCGTTGGTTTGTTTTACGAGCGCATCAATTTGCCCCGTCGCTTACCATCATTTGCGCCAGCGGCTCCATGGCCGCTGGAACCTGCCGTGATACATCGCTGTCTACTGTTGCCAGCAAATCTTCGTTTTCACTGGCTGCGTGTTTCATCGCAGTCGGCTGCCGCCTGGCTACGATTGTGGCCGTGACGGGCTGTACTGCGGCCTTGTGTTCCAGCGCGGCCTTTTGCTCTGCCGCTTTGATTGCTGCTATTCGCGCCGACTCTCGCCGTACGTGGCGGTCGTACAAAGTGCCGCCCAGGCTTCCTGCGGCCAGCAAGCATCCGAGAGCCCAGCTTGCCGCCAAGCGCCAAGTGCGCCGCGTTGTCTCTAGCACTGTGCGCGGCGGACTGTATACGGCTTCGCTCCAGGCATCCACGCTGGCCTTGAAGTGCTTCAACGCACCGGCCACGATCGGATCAGCGATATCTTCCGCCAAATTGTTTCTCCAGCTCATCGTTTACCCCTCAGCTCCGCGCGCACTCTGCCAAGCGCTCGCGATAAGTGTGCTTTCACGGTGCCTTCACTCAATCCCGTGGCTCGCGCGATTTCATTCAACTCGCGCTCTTCCACATAGCGCAGCAGGAACACAGTCCGTTGCCGCGCGCTCAGGCCTTCGACAGCTTTCCAAACCTGCGCTACCTGCTCCTTCGCCAAAATCTGCTGCTCGGCGTTTCGTTCGCCGTTCGGCAACCAGTCGCTGGCCTCGTCTACGTCCACCGCGTTCGACTGTGTGTGCCGCCAAAACTGCAAGCGCCGGTTGCGCCAGTGGTCCTTTTGCAAATTGATGGCGATCCGCATCAGCCAGGTCATCGCGCTCGAATCGCCGCGAAAGTGTTTCCAGTTCCGGTGCGCCTTCAGAAAACACTCTTGCGTCAGCGTCTCCGCCAGATCCACGTCTCTTAGCGAAGCCAGCAGGAATCGGAAGATTTGCCGCCGGTGGCTTTCGACGATGATCGCAAACTCGCGCGCAGCGATTTCGTCCGCGGCGTCCGCAGTCATCGGCTTAACGGCTGTTCCTGCTGCCATCGATTTGATAGACGTCACCATGCGGCGCAAGTTTACAACCCCCAAGCCCATTTTCGCCCCAAAGTGCCATAAAGCCCAAAGTTGGAAAGTACGCTAAATGGGCGCAAGCCCTTTGTTCCAATCGGTGGTGCAAAGGCATGGCTCCGCCAGCTTGCCCCGAGCCTGAATCTTAAAAACCTGGATGTCGTTTCCGCGCGGCAAGGCACCCTCGCTGCGCAAAGGTATAATTCGTTGCGGCGCAGTGGGCATCTCGTGGTGAACGATGTGACAAAATGCCTGAGCCCGCCGCTGAAGACTTTGAACGACGCATCCTGGAGAAGCAAATGATTTCCCGTCGGAGCTTTGTGAATGGACTGGCTGCAGGAGCGGCGGCCTCAGCCTTCGCGTCGACAGCGAAGAGCTATGCGCAGATCCTTGGCGCCAACGATCGGTTGAACATTGCCATTAACGGCCTGAACGGCCGCGGTTACGCGCATCTCGCTGCGATGGTGACCAACAGCAAGACGGCGCGCGTGGCTTATATATGTGACGTCGACTCCGGCATCCTTGGCAAATTTGCGGCTGCGGCGGAGCAGAAGCTCGGATATGCTCCCAAAGCGGAGACCGACTTCCGGCATGCTCTCGAAGCGAAAGAAGTCGACGCCATTACAATTGCGACTCCCGATCACTGGCATACGCCCATGGCGGTGCTCGGGCTGAAGGCCGGCAAACATGTTTATGTCGAGAAGCCGTCGAGCCAGAATCCGCGCGAGGGCGAGCTGCTGGTGGCCGCGCAGAAGAAGTACGGAAAGCTCGTACAGGTGGGCGATCAGCAACGATCCTCCGACTACACCATCCGCATGATCCAGCAGATTCACGACGGCCTTATCGGCGACGCTTACATGGCCAAGTCCTGGTATGCCAACACGCGCGGCTCGATGGGGATCGGCAAGCCCGCACCTGTGCCTGCCTCGCTCAACTGGGATTTGTGGCAAGGCCCGGCGCCGCGCAGCGAATACAAGGACAACATTCAACCGTACAACTGGCACTGGCTGCGCCGTTACGGCACTGGCGAAACGCTCAATAACGGCACGCATGAGGTGGACATTTGCCGGTGGGCTCTGCAGGCCGAGATTCCTCACGCGGTAACCGCCAGCGGCGGACGCTACCAGTACAAAGACGACTGGCAGTTTCCCGACACGACCATCACCAACTTCGAGTATCCCGGCAAACTCATCTCGTGGGAAGGCCGCTCCTGCCAGGGCATGCGTCTCTACGATCGTGATCGTGGCTCGGTCATCATGGGCACCAAGGGCTCGGTGGTGATTGATCGCGCGGGCTACGACGTCTTCGACTGGAAAGGCAAGCAGACCGATTCGTATCGCACCGGCCACGAAAGCTCGACCGGCGACCTGCTGAGCGCCGACTCCATGACCGACGGTCACTTTGCCAACTTCATCGCGGCCATTCGAGGCCAGCAAAAACTCAACTCGCCTGTCACGGTTGCCAATGTCACGGTGACCATGCTGCTGCTCTCGAACATCGCCTGGTTCGTCGGCAGGCTTTTGCGGATCGACAGCGAAACCGCGCACATCCTCGACGACGCCGAGGCCATGAAATACTGGGCCCGCACCTATGAACCGGGATGGGAAGTAACGGTTTAAGAGCGGCGAGCTGAAGGCTTCATCCTCAAGCGAAGGCCGCGTGCGGTGAGGCCGAAAAATCTGCGATGCAGAGTCGTCACCCGACGATGAGCATCAAAAGTTCTGGGAGTGTCAACAATGTCCGTCTCTGTCTCATCATTACCAGCTGCCCAAAGTGGAACCATTACCCTTGGCGGAGATTTGACAGTAAACCGCATGGGCTACGGCGCCATGCGCATCACTGGCCAGGGCATCTGGGGCCCGCCAGACGATGTTGATAAGGCGCTGGCCACATTGCGCCGCGCTGTCGAACTCGGCGTCAATTTCATTGATACGGCAGACTCTTATGGTCCGGATGTTTCGGAGGAGCTGATTGCGCAGGCGCTTTATCCATATCGTGCCGGACTCGTCATCGCGACCAAAGCTGGATGGACGCGTCATGGACCCGGAGTTTGGCAGCACGATGCCAGTCCCGCACATATTCAGCAGGCCATTGAAGGCAGCTTGAAGCGCCTGCGTTTGGAACGAATTGACGTTTACCAGCTGCACGTTCCTGACCCGGCGGTTTCTTTTGATGCATCCATGGAGACGCTTGCGCTGATAAAGGAGCAGGGAAAAATTCGCCACGTCGCTCTTTCGAACGTCACGCTCGAGCACATCAAGCGCGCACAGAAAATTGTCCCCATCGTCAGCGTTCAGAACCGCTACAGCTTCTCGGATCGCGAGTGGGATTTTGTCGTGGACTATTGCGAGGCCAACGGCATTGCCTTTCTGCCCTGGGGGCCGATGGCCCAAGGCCGCAAGGCCAGCGAAGTCGTGGAGAAGATTGCCGCGGCGCGAAGCGTTTCGACGGCAGTCGTTTCGCTGGCGTGGCTGCTGCGGCGCTCGCCTGTCGTGCTGCCCATTCCTGGTACGAGCTCTGTGAAGCACATTGAAGAAAACGTCAGCGCGGCTGCCTTCCGGCTGACCGACGCTGAGTTCGCGGAGCTTGCGGCGGTTGACCCCAAGCCCTATTGGTTGCGGGGCTGATTCCGGCGAGGCGGCAAATAATGAAAGCGGATCAAGTAAACCTTGTCGCCTTGGCCATGCTTGGCCACTTTCAGCAAGTCCAGAACGCCGAGAAAACCTGACTCGCGCGCCAGCGCTGGCGTGATATCCGGCAATCCGATTGTCTCGATCGAGTCCACTTCGATTTCGCCGCTTTCCATGCGATAGCGGCCACCCACGCGTACATGCGGCCGCGTCCATATGCGCACGCTGGATGTGATTTCGCCACGCCGAACCCCGTCCCGAAGCCGCCTCGCGAACATCATGCAGAGAGTCTACTGTGTCGCGCGCTTATTAAAGTCGTGCAGTGACTCCACACCGTCGCCAACGCTTGGACCCCCACCCGGCAGTCTCGCCCTGACAGTTGATTCTTCGTCGCTCGCCGTCCTGGAGGATTTAATCTAATTCGAGACACGTCATGCTGCTCGAATCTCTTCGCCAACAAGTTCTTCGCGCCAATCAGGAGATCGCTCGCCGCGGCCTTGCGCCGCACACCTTCGGGAATGCAAGCGGCGTCGACCGGTCCGGATCCAGGCCCCTCGTGGTCATCAAGCCCAGCGGAGTCGATTACGCGGCCTTAACCGCCGCTGACCTTGTCGTCACCGACCTCGATGGCAACGTCGTCGAGGGTTCGCTGCGCCCGTCGAGCGATCTCGATACGCACACGTTGCTCTACCGCGAGTTCCCGCAGATTGGGGGCATCGTTCATACCCACTCCGAATTCGCCACCGCGTGGGCCCAGGCGAGCCGCCCGATCCCTTGCCTCGGCACGACGCACGCCGATTATTTTCACGGCCCTGTTCCCGTTACCCAGCCACTATCCGCCGAAGAGGTCGCCTCCGGCTACGTCCGGAACACCGGAGCGGTCATCGTCCGCTGCTTTCGATCCGCAAAACTCGATCCGGTGGCCGTTCCCGGAGTGCTGGTGGCGGGCCACGCACCGTTCGCCTGGGGCAGTGATCCTGCCGAGGCTGTCGAGCACGCTGACGTTCTTGAGTACATCGCGCGGCTGGCATTTCGAAGCGTGCTGCTGGGGGCGCCGGAGGCAGGCATCCCCGGGCACATCTCGGAATATCATTACCTTCGCAAGCACGGGCCAAAAGCAACCTACGGCCAGCGTTGACCCCAGCCGGAGTCGGACCCTCCACAAGCTTTTTAGAGCTTCCGCCTGACCAGGAGAGCGCAGGGTGTGGTCAAATTGACACACACGATCCCGTCGGAACTCCTGTGTTTTACGCCAGTTGACGGATGACAATGCCAGGGCCATGCATCTACAAGTTTTCATAGGTCTATTCGGTTCTGCGGATGCGTTCTCTTGTTTTTTGCACCAACGTTGTGATTTACTTCACTTCAGGTTGACCTTTCCAAGCGTTCAAAAGTCCATATCACGATTGTTCTCAGAAGATTGACCTGGCACCTCTGGCGCTATGCCGCATTCCCTCGGCATGGCATCCGACGTGCTTGTATAGCGATTGATGTAGAAAAACCCCTCTCATGGAGACAAGCCTCCTTAACCGCGTACAGGCTACGCTGTTGGCTTTGGCCACGGCGACGCTGTTCCTGTTGGCAGTGCTGAATGTCCTTGAGCAGAGGCAATATCCGCAGCCCGACGACGGCGTATGGTGGGGCGAGGCGCCGGGCGGGCTCCAAGCCGAGAAGGTCCTCCCGGATAAGCCCGGTGAGCGCGCGGGAATTCAGGTGGGAGACCTGCTGACCGGGGTCAGTGAATCGCCCACCGCCGACGTAACGCCGGTGGCACTGGTCGCCAATCTGGAGCGTGCCCTCTACGCCACAGGGCCTTACGGACAGGTCTACTACACGATCACGCGCGACGGCATTCCCCTCGAAGCTCCGATCAAAGTCATTCCCGACCCGATCGATCACAGTCTCGAGTTCGGGTTGCGCATTATCGGCCTCATCTACCTGATCATTGGCCTTTACGTGCTCTTCCGCCGCTGGGGCGCGCCGAGGGCCACGCACTTTTACCTTTTCTGCCTGGTTTCATTTGCGTTCTACGCTCTCATCTTCAGCGGTAAATTCGACGCACTGGATTGGACTGTTTTTTGGACGAACGTGGTGGCCCTGGCGCTGCAGCCGGCGCTCTTTCTGCACTTTGCGCTCAGCTTCCCTGAAGAGCGCTTTAAGAATCTCCGCCGCCGGTGGTTGCTGCCGCTGGTCTACGCGCCCGGCGCCGGATTGCTTGCCTTGTGGATCTGGTCGCTCTCGACGCGCGAAGCCACCAAGCTGTTGCTCGACCGGCTGAATCAGATCGGTACGGCATACGACGCCATTTTCTACATGTGCGCAGCGCTTCTGTTCCTGCGCAGCTACAGCCGCGCCAGCACGCCGCTGCTGCGTCAGCAATTGAAGTGGGTTACGCGCGGCACTCTGCTCGCGGTTCTTCCGTTCACGTTCTTCTATGCCATTCCCTATCTGCTTCACCTGAATCCGCCGCAATTATTGACGAATCTGGCCGGACTGTCGCTGGTGTTTTTGCCACTCACATTCGCCTGGGCCATCGTTCGCTACCGTTTGATGGACACTGACCTGATCTTCAAGCGCGGCGTGGCCTACACGCTGGCGACGGCTCTTATTCTCGGCGGATACTTCGGCATCATCGCGCTCATCGCGGAGATCGTACACCAGCGCCTGCCGGAGACCATGCGCGAGTGGGCGGTGGTCATCGCCATTCTGGTTACTGCCGCGGTCTTCGATCCTGTCAAGCGCCGCATTCAAAGCTGGGTCGACCGCGCTTTCGACCGGCATCGCTACGACTATCGCAGGGCGCTTGTTGAGTTCGGCCGCAGCCTCGGAGCTCAAACGGACCTCCAGACGCTGCTCAACTCCATTGTCGAGCAGTTGCCGCAAACGCTTCTGGTTGCTCGCGTCGCCATTTTCCTGGCGGAAGAAGGCGGGTGTTTGCGCTTGGCCGCGTCTCACGGCTTACCGGTCGATGTGAGCGCTGGGCAAGGCAATCTCTCTCTCGGCTTTCTCGATTTCGACCACACCAAGGACCACTCGCACATCTTCTTCGAAAATGCTCAGGCTGCCCTTCACTTGCCGCCTGACCAGCAAAGGGCAGCAGCCTTGCTCGACCTCAACTACTATCTGCCTTGCCGCGTGGCACCGGTGCAACTGGAAAGCGGCGAGGCCGCCAACCGAACCATTGCGGTGATCGGCCTTGGACGCACGCTGGGCGGCGATTTCCTGTCGAGCGAAGACGTCGAGCTTCTCGAATCCCTGGCCGGCTACATCGGCATCGCCATTCAGAACGCAAGCCTCTACGCGCGCCTGGAGGAGAAGATTGTCGAGTTTGAGAGGCTCAAGGAGTTCAACGAGAACATCGTCGAATCCATCAATGTCGGCATCTTTGCCATCGACCTCAACGATCGCATCGAAAGCTGGAACGCGCAGATGGAGGCCATGTACGCTTTCAGCCGGGCCGAGGCACTCGGCCAGTCGCTGAGCTCCGTGTTTCCGTTGGAGTTTATTGAGGCGCTCGAGGGTTTCCGCAACGACCAGGGAGTGCACCACCTCTACAAATTTCGCCTGACCACGCGCGCCGGCGAGTTGCGCACCGCCAACATTGCCATTGCGCCGCTGCTCTCGCGCGACTTTGTTCCGGTGGGCCGCATTATTCTGGTCGACGACATCACCGAGCGTGTCGCCCTGGAAACGCAGCTTGCCCAAGCCGACAAACTCAGCTCCATCGGGTTGCTCGCCGCCGGAGTCGCCCACGAAATCAACACGCCCCTTGCCGTGATCTCCTCCTACGCGCAGATGCTGGCCAAGCAACTCCGGGGCGACGCGCGCCTTGGCCCCGTGCTCGACAAGATCACGCAGCAGAGCTTCCGCGCAGCCGAAATCGCCAACGGTCTGCTGAACTTTTCCCGCACGTCAACAACCGAATTTCGTTCCACGGACCTCAATCAGGTGGTCCGTGACACGCTTTCGCTGCTTGAGCACCAGTTCAAAACGGCGCTGATTGTTGTCGATCTCGATCTGGCCGAAGAGCTGCCACCGATCCACGGCAATCCCGGCAAACTGCAGCAGGTCTTCCTAAATTTGCTGCTGAACGCCAAGGACGCGATGCCTGGCGGAGGGCGCCTGACGATTGCCACCCTGGTCAATGGCCATGTTGAGGCCGTCATCTCCGACTCCGGCTCCGGCATCGCGCCCGAGAACCTGAAGCGCATCTACGATCCATTTTTCACCACCAAGAACATGCCCGGCGACCGTCGCGGCACCGGCCTTGGCCTCTCTGTTTCTTACGGCATTATTCAGGAGCATGCCGGAAAAATTCACGTCGAAAGCGCGGTCGGCTCCGGCACAACGTTTCATCTCGAGTTTCCCCTCCTAAGGAATTCTGTCCATGCCTGAGCCCACCACTGAGGACGCACCGCCCATGAACGCGACTCTCTCCGCGCCCGCATTCGAAAGCAACTCGCCCATTGCTTCGATCCTGGTTGTCGACGACGAGGCCGGAATCCAGGAATCGCTCGAGGTGCTGCTTTCCCTCGAGAACTACGCTGTGAAGACCGCGGCCAATGGCGAGGAAGGCCTGCGCATGCTCGATCAGTCGAGCTTCGATCTCGTCCTGCTCGACCTTGCTTTGCCTGGCCAGAGTGGCCTTGAGCTCCTGCCGCAATTCAAGGAGCGCCAGCCCGATGTGCCGATCATCATGATTACCGCGTATGGCACCGTCGATAACGTTGTCGAGGCCATTCGCGCCGGCGCGGAAAATTTCGTTCAGAAGCCCTGGGACAACGAGAAGCTGCTGGCCGACATTCGTTCAGCTGTCGCCCGCCACCGCGCTGAGGAAGAGAATCTTCAGCTCAAGCGCACTCTCAAGCAGCGCTACAACTTCGCCAACATCGTGGGCAAAAGCGATACCATGCTTCGCGTCTTCGATTTGGTGGCTCAGGTTGCTCCCAGCCGCTCGACGGTTCTTATTCAAGGCGAAAGCGGCACGGGAAAAGAGATTATCGCCAAGGCGATCCACGCCAACTCGCCGCGGAAGGACAAGCCATTCGTCCCCATCAACACCGGCGCCATGCCCTCCGAGTTGCTCGAGTCCACGCTCTTCGGGCACGTCAAGGGCGCCTTTACTTCCGCAGTGGCTTCAAAAAAAGGCCTCTTCGAAGTTGCCAATGGCGGCACGCTTTTCCTCGACGAAATCGCCACCATGGGCCTTGACACGCAGTCCAAGATCCTGCGGGTTCTGCAGGACAAGCGCTTCATGCACCTCGGCGGCATTCAGGAGATCCAGGTGGATGTGCGCATTCTTGCCGCGACGAACGTCGATCTCCGCCAGGCAGTGCGCGATGGGCACTTCCGCGAGGATCTCTTCTATCGCCTCAATGTGATCACCGTCGACCTTCCGCCTCTGCGCGCTCGCCGCGAAGACATTCCGCTTCTCGCCCAGCACTTTCTGGATCTTTACGCTAACGAGAACAACTTCGGCCCCCGCAAGCTCTCCGCCGACGCCATGCGCGCTCTCATCGATTACGACTGGCCGGGCAATGTCCGCGAGCTTGAAAACGCCATCGAACGCGGCGTCGTGCTTTCGTCCGGTCCGATGATCGGCGCCGAGCTTCTCCCCGGCCACATCACAGGCCGCAGTTTTCAGGACGCGCTGCTCGAGCACAACCCAAACTCCTCGCTCTTCGACATCCTCGAAGTCATCGAACGCCGGATCATCATCGAGAAGCTCGAGCGCTGTAACTGGAACCAAACCGATGCGGCTGAGCAATTCCGCATTCCGCTCTCCACGCTGAACCAGAAGATCAAGCGCCTCAACATCGAAATTCGCAAAAAGGGCAGGGAATAGGGAAGACAGGGATTAGAGGAGAAATTGCTTGGCTGCTATTCTCCGAAAAGCGGATAACCGACGACTGATCACTGCGAACTAAGAACTGTGAACTGATTATGTCTTACTTCCTCTTCAAGTCAGAGCCTGGCGTCTATTCCTTCGACGATCTTCTGCGCGATGGCGAGACGGTTTGGGACGGCGTGACCGCGCCGGCCGCCGTGAAGAACCTGCGCGAGATGAAGCCGGGGACAAAGTGGATCTTCTACCACACAGGCGACGAGCGGACAGCAGTTGGTACCGGCACTGTCGTCAGCGTAGACGCGACGGACCCGAAGATCCCTGTTGTGCGGGTCAAGGCAGGCAAGCGCCTCAAGCATCCGAGAACTCTCGCGCAAATCAAGGGTGAAAAGCTGTTTGCGCGCTCGCCGCTGCTCTTGATAGGACGCCTCTCCGTTGTCCCTCTTTCAAAAGAGCAATGGGAGTGGTTCGTCGCCTGAGCGCGAACGAGGCTGCTCGAGGCTGGACTGAGCATTTCCTCTCGACGGGCCTCGTCGCGAAGCTATCCGCGCGCCACAGGCCCGAGAGGCCACACGGTTTTGCCGTTAACCTCGTTCAGTACCTGCGCAAGGCCCGTATAGATGGCGGATGCTCCACAAAACAGGCCAACCCAGCCGGCGGCCTTGCCGATCGCGGCGTTGCCGAACGCATCGCCTGCGGCCAGCATGAAGAACAAGATCGTTAGCGTTGCAAAAACAACTTGCAGGGCGCGATTCAACCGCAGCGTGCCGAAGAACAGAACGAGCGTGAAAACGCCCCATGCCGCGAGGTAAGCCGGAATCGAATACCCGGAGGGGCCGGCGAGACCAAGCCCCGCGTGCGGCAGAGCAATCAGCGCCACCAGCGAAAGCCAGAACATTCCGTAACTTGTGAAGGCTGTGCAGGCAAACGTGTTGCCTTTCTTCCATTCCATGATGCCTGCGATGATCTGCGCGAGGCCACCGTAGAAAATCCCCATGGAAAGGATCATCGTGTCCAGCGCGATGAAACCCGCGTTGTGCAGATTGAGAAGGACCGTGGTCATTCCGAAACCCATCAGGCCAAGAGGCGCAGGGTTTCCCGTTTTGTCAGGGACAATCGTGTCGGGCATGAACTTTCTCCTTGAGAAGGGGAGAGGAAACAATTTGGACACAACAGGGCCGTGGAATCAGAGCGAGTTCAGAGAGGTCCCGTTGAATCGGAAGGAATTCTAGCACGGGCTTTATGCCGCGCGCATTAACCCTCTATTCATCTTTTCCTTCAAGCCACGCCTTGGTATTCAGCAGTTGCCGCTGGTCCAGCGCCCAGACCTTGCCCGTCAATTCGTCCGGCGCGCGGCCTTCGCGCGCCGAACGCTCGAATTCGCTGACCATGGCTTGCATCTTCGCGTCCAGATCGTCGACGAAGTTCAGCACCAGCGCCTCAGGAATCATGGGCAGCTTGGGCGAGCCGAACTCCAGTTTTCCGTGATGCGACAGAATCATATGCAGCACCAAAGTGCGCAGCCGGTCGGGGAACCCGGGTAGCCCTGCAATGGTCTTCTCCGCCAAGTCGACGCCCATCTGGATGTGCCCGAGCAGCACACCCTCAACGGTGTAATCGAAACCCGTATCCCAGCTAAGCTCGCGAATTTTTCCAATGTCGTGCAGAATCACGCCTGTGACGAGGAGGTCGCGATTGAGCATGGGATAGTGCGAAGCAATGCGGTCGGCAAGCCCGAGCAGGCTGACAACGTGCTCCAGCAGCCCGCCCAGCCACGCATGATGTAATTGCCGTGCGGCAGGTGCTATGCGATATGCCGCTGCAATCGCTGGTTCGTCGAGCAGGGCCTCAAGCAGGCGCTTGAGATCAGGATCGGTAACGCTTGCGACGACAGCTCGAAGAGCAGTCCAAAGCGCAGCTACGTCGCAGGTCGTTGCGGGGAGCATGTCCATCTTGTCCGCCTCGCCGTCGAGCGCCTTGCGCAGCTGATCCACTTTCACCTGCGCGCGATCGTCGTAGCGCGACACACTGCCGCGCACCTTCACGATGTCGCCCCGGTCGAAATCCTTGGTGATGCGCGGATCCCCAAGCTCCCAGACGCGGCCCTCAATCTGTCCCTTCTTGTCGCCAAGCGTGAGGCTCAGATAAGGCTTGTTCTGCTTGGTGGTTCGCTGCTGCTTGGTCAGCACGAGAAAGAAGCTGTCGAAGCCCTTGCCCTCGTCAAAGCCCATTAGTTCGTCGATATAGATGTCTTTCATTCTGCCGAGAAGATTAACTCAATTCTCCGTCTCTGCCAAAGGCGCAGTTCGAAACCCAAAAACAATGCGGGCCCGAGTGTGATTTCCCGGGCCCGCTCAATTAGCTCGCTAAGCCTAAGCGCTATTGCTGATTCTGTTGCTGCGGTTGCGGCGCCTCCGGATGGTCCGAGGGAGCCGGCGCGCCCGCGACGGGAGCAATGGGTGTTGGCTGTGGCGCAGGCTTTGGCTGCGACTCTTCCTCGCTCTTTTTCTTATTTGCAAGGCGAGTCTTCTCGGCTGTCGCCGTCGATGTCTTTTTCTTCTTCTTCGTCGAGGAGTCGCCGGAGGCCAGGGGGGCCGACTGCGTTTGCTGGTCGGCAACCTCAGCAGCACTGGGCGGAGCCGGCCCTGACGCACCCGCCTCTCCACCGTTGCCCTGCGGCTTCGGGGTCTTCGGCGCGTGCGCTCGTGCGCTAAAGCGAGTCTTCTGCGTAGGGGCCGTTGGCTCCAGAGGATTCGCTGGCTGGTCCGTGTTCGAGGCCGCTTCTGGCAAGGCACCAGCATTCTCGGTAGCCGAATTTACCGTTGCGGCGGGCAGCGTCTCGCGCGGTGCCTGACCGTAACGGATTTTCTCCTTCTTGCCCGGCTTCTCTGTGGGTGCTTCTTCCTTCTTGCTACCCTTTTTCTTCTTTGAGGTCGCAGGTGTTGCCGGGGGAGCGCTGGTCTCTGCCGGGTTGGCAGAATCTGCCGGCGGAGCCCCCGATCCTGACTTATTGCGGAACGTGTGTGTGCTTTCGCGGAAACGAGTCCTTTCCACTTTGGCTTTCTTCTTCGGCGCCGGCGGCACATAAGCACTGAAGCTGATGCTGGGATGCAACTCCGCGTAGGTAGCAGCGGTGTCTACATAGCCCGGCTTAATCCAAATGGCGGCCTCATTACGCATCTTGCTCAGATAATCGCGAATGGCTGGGTCCATCAGGCTCATGTAATACGCTTGTTCCACGTCTTGCTCTACGTCCTTGTAGGGCCGTGGTCCACTTGGCACATGCTGCACCACCTTCAGAATGATGTAACCCTGCCGCGTCAGAATCGGGTCAGTATATTGGCCCGTCTGCAGATCGAATGTCTTGTCCTCAAGCACCTTGGAGAGTTGGCCCCGCTTGTACTCGCCAAGGTCGCCACCCGAGGCCGCCGTTGTTCCGTCGCTAAAGCTACGCGCCAACTGCGCAAAGTCACCGCCGGCATGCAATCGAGCTTCGAGGTCGTCGGCCTTCGCTTTGGCCGCCGCAACCTTCGCCGGATCGCTGGATCCATCCGCCCCGGTGGAAAGCAGAATCTCGCTCAGCCGTTCGCTTTCCGGCTGCACATAATCCTGTTTGTGCTGCTCATAGAACCGCTCCAATTCCCCGGGGGTCATCTGGATATGTTCGCCAACTTCCTGACGCATCACCTCCTGGGTGACGATCTGGTTGCGGATGTTGGCCTTGAAGTCTTCGAAGGAGACGCCCTGCTCCTTGGCCGCTTTTTCCAGGTCTTCAATCGAATCCAGGTTGTACTGCTTGCGGATTTCGTCCAGGCGCTTCACCAGTTCCGTTTCGCCGGTGATGTCCAATTCCTTGCCCTTCGATAGCCACAGTTGCTGGTCGACCAGATTGCGCAGCAAGTCTTTCCGTTGAGTCGCCATCTCCTGCATCGAAGCGCCGTGTTGCTTCCCCTCCTGGTCGAGTTCAGTTTCCGCGCGGTCGTAGTCCGATTTGGAGATGATTTCGTCGTTGACGCGGGCGATAATGTCTTCGACCACGGACCCGCCGTAGGGGCTTTCCGGTTCGTTCACCTGGCTGAGTGCCAGAGTGGGCCACGCCGCCAGCAACGATCCAAACGCGATCAATGCAACTGCTCGAAACATTCTCAAATTCATAGAGTCGACGTCTGGCCGGGTGCCTGGCGCCTGCTTTCCTGCCGCCTGATACATAGACGTCATTGTAAATGCCGGGAGAGCGAAAACGGAAAGCGGAGGCTCGGATTCGCCTGCCGCAGGTGCCGTAAATTGAGCCAAATCGCACCAGCACCGTGGTAACTTCGCTACCGGCCCAGGGCCGTACGCGTCAAATGCGTGAGTGCTATACTTTAGCCGAAGACGGCCTCGCGGCCTTAGTGCGAGCGGCTCTTCCATTTCCGTGGCCTTGCCAGTACTGGGCAAGGTCAATTTTTATCGGGCAGATATCCAGCAATGACCGGATTCGCTCGCAGGTGATGGAGATTCCGCTCCGAGGCGCCAGCCGCACGCGCCGTCTGGAGGTTCGGTTTGCCCATGACTCCCCGCACGCGCCGCGCATTGTTCGCCGTGATTCTTTTCTTCACTGTCTGCGCCGTGGCCGGCACCGTCCTCGAGCGCCGCGTCGGCGCCCAATCTTCGCAAGACGAAAGCCAACTCCGCGACAGCCTGAAGGAATTCACCGACGTGTACGCGGTCGTCGAGCAGAACTACGCCGAGCCCATCACTCCCGATAAAGCCGACGACGTCATCTACGATGGCGCTATCCCCGGCATGCTGCAGGTCCTCGACCCGCACTCGCATTTCTACGATCCCAAGGCATATGCCCGCCTGCGCGAAGATCAAACCGGCCACTATTACGGCGTGGGTATGGTCATCCAGCAGCAAAATGACCCCTCTGGCAAGAGCAACGTCTTCGTTGTCACGCCCTATGAGGACACACCATCATTTCGCGCCGGTATCCATCCGGGCGACAAGGTGGTCGCGGTCGACGGCAAAGCGACCGACGGCTGGTCATCCGACCAGGTGGCGAAAGCGCTCAAAGGACCGAAGGGCACGCACGTTCAGGTCACCATGGTTCGTTACGGCCAGGCCAAGCCCCTCGTGTTCGACCTCGTTCGCGATGAGATTCCCCATCCCTCAATCGATCTGAAATTCGAAATTCGTCCCGGCATCGGCTATATCCATTTGACGCAGTTCCAGGAGACCACCGGCCAGGAGATGGAAGAAGCCACTAATGGCTTTGGCGACCTGAAGGGCCTGGTTCTCGACCTCCGGGAGAATCCAGGCGGCCTCTTGAGCCAGGCAGTCGATGTCTGCGATCATCTGCTTGCCAAGGGGCAGACCATTGTTTCCCAGCGCGGTCGCGCCTACTCCGACCAGAACTATACTGCGACACATGGCAACAGCGGCAAGACGTTCCCCATCGTCGTGCTGGTGAACCGCGACACCGCCTCCGCCGCGGAGATTGTTTCCGGAGCACTGCAAGACCACGATCGCGCCCTCATCGTGGGCGAAACCACCTTTGGCAAGGGCCTTGTGCAGACTGTCTACAACCTCAGCGAAGACTCGGGCCTTGCGCTAACCACTTATCACTACTACACGCCGTCCGGCCGTCTCATCCAGCGCAACTATGCGGGAGTCTCGCTGTACGACTACTACAACCATGCAGGCGCGGGGCCCAGTCCGGACTCTTCCAGCCGCGAGGTCAAGCTCACTGACTCGGGCCGCACGGTTTATGGCGGCGGCGGCATTGCACCCGACGAAAAAATCGAGCCGCCCACAACCAACCGCTTCCAGGACGAGCTGGTCTACAAAGACGTGTTCTTCCACTTTGCGCCGGTTTACGTGGCCACCCACCCCGTGGACAAGAACTTTCAGGTCGACGACTCCGTGCTTGGCGACTTCAAGAAATATCTCACCAGCCAGGATGTCGACTGGACAGACGCTGACATCAATGGCGTTTCCGACTGGGTGAAGGCGCAGATCAAGAGAGACATTTTTACCATTCAGTTCGGCCAGCTCACCGGCCTGCGGGTGATCGCCGATTGGGATCCGATGGTCCAGAAGGCGCTGACCTACATGCCCGAGGCCCAGGCTCTCGAAAATAATGTGCACAAGGTTCTGGCGGAGAAGGCGCAGGCGCGCGCCGACGCCAATCCTGGAGTCACTACCCAACCTTGAGCGAGCTTCGCGGCTTTAAAGCCAACAAAAAGGCCATCCCGATGGGATGGCCTTTCGCTTTGTGAACTCGTATTGAAGGATAGAGCTGCTGTGTTTCGGCCCGTGGGGATCCCGCAAGGCAATTGGGTTTGGCGCTGAGACACGTTCCGGGGCCGGCTTCTGAGCCGGGTGACGAAACAGGCCTTCGGGCCTCGGCTACTTCTGCGGTGGCGGTGGCGCAAAGATCTCGCGCTTGCGTCCCGGTTCTGGTTTCGGCTTAGGCTTGGGAGCCTTCTTGACTTCCTTCTTACCCCTGTCTTTGTTTCCCATGCAAGCAAGCATGACACAGAAGGTCCGCTTCTGAAAAGAGTCAAATCAGCTGGAACCCGCCCACCGTCGGGAAGAATGACCGGGCGTCGTGATTGTCCTATGTCAAGCTGTGTCTGATTTGAGATGGGAAGGAACGGGAGCTCCTACGAGTGTCACGAATCGTTCCGGACGGCAGCAGGCGTGGTCCAGCTGCGCGCGATCGGCCTGCATCTCCCGGTCGGCGCAGAATGATCCAAGGGCCGCATTCAGAATTGCGGCCGCCGCCGTGTCAGCGGGCCGCTCAATGCTATAGTGCATCCACTTTCCTTCGCGCCGCGCGCGCACAATTCCAGCCCTGCGCAGGTACGCGAGGTGCCGCGAAACCTTCGGTTGGCTTTGCTTCAAGATCTCCACGAAGTAGCAAACGCAAACTTCGCGTCCATTCATCAGGTTCAGCAGGCGCAGCCGCGTGCGGTCCGCAAGGGCGGCAAACAGGCGAGGCAAATCGACGGATTTGGGACCGCGTTTCATCTCTTTAAATATACGCCTTGACAAATATGAACATCAATAATATATTTGCTTATGCGTATACGAAAGAAGGTTCCGATGGCAGCTCCGGCGGAAGTGAAAGAGCAGGTGAAGCAAAAGTATGGCAGCGCGGCGCGCGCCGTGGCGGAATCGGGCGGCTTGCAGGCCTGCTGCGATCCCGGCCTTCGCTGCTGCGACCCGATCACGACCAATCTTTACAGCGACAGTGAAAAGGGCCTCATCCCAGAAAAGGCTGTGCTGGCGTCGCTGGGATGCGGCAATCCTACGGCGCTCATTGAGCTTAAGCCCGGCGAGGTTGTGCTCGACCTTGGCTCTGGCGGCGGAATCGATGTGCTGCTTTCCGCGCGCCGTGTGGCTCCGGGCGGCAAGGCATACGGCCTCGATATGACCGACGACATGCTTGCCCTGGCTCGCGACAATCAGCGCAAGGCCGGCGTTGAAAATGTCGAGTTTCTCAAAGGCGAGATCGAAAACATTCCGCTCGCCGACAACTCGGTCGACGTCATCATCTCGAACTGCGTCATCAATCTCTCCGCCGACAAGGATCGCGTGTTGCGCGAGGCGTTTCGCGTGCTGAAGCCCGGCGGCCGCTTCGCTGTCTCCGACGTTGTCGTGCGAGGCGCTGTTCCCGACGCCGTTCGCCAGAGCATGTTGCTATGGGTCGGCTGCATGGCGGGCGCGCTCGAGGAGCAGGACTATCGCTCGCGGCTCGTCACTGCTGGATTTGTCGATGTCTCGTTTGAGCCCACGCGCGTCTACAACGTCGAAGATGCCCGGCAGTTCCTCGCTGAGGCCGGTGTCGATGTGGATGCCATCGCCCCGGAAGTCGACGGCAAATTCCTCAGTGCTTTCATCCGCGCCGTCAAGCCTCAATCAAACTGTTGCGCGCCTGGCTGCTGCGGCGCCGCGGCATAGGAGCCACGCCGTGCCCAACCACTACAACGTTCTCTTCCTCTGCACAGGGAACTCTGCCCGTTCGATTCTCGCCGAGGCCATTTTGAATCGTAAGGGCAAAGGCATTTTCACCGCCTACAGCGCCGGCAGCCGACCCTCTGGAACGGTACGGCCCGAGGCATTGAAGCAGCTTGACTTTGCGCACATTCCCACCACGGGCCTGCGCAGCAAATCGTGGGATGAGTTTTCATCGCTCTCCGCGCCCCACATGGACTTTGTTTTCACCGTCTGCGACAACGCGGCAAAGGAACAGTGTCCGTATTGGCCCGGCCAGCCTATGACTGCGCATTGGGGAGTTCCCGATCCGGCAGCGGTGACGGGCACGCCTGAACAAATTGAACGCGCCTTTCGCGACGCCTTTTCCATTCTTGACCGGCGCATCAGCCTGTTTCTTGCGTTGCCGCTCGGGTCGCTTGAGAAGCTGGCCATCCAGAAAGAAGTCGACAAGATTGGGCAATTCTGAACGGCGGGCGCCCCAGAGAAGCACGCATATTTCCTTGTTCGAGGATTGCTCATGAACGTAACCGGCCGGCTCTCTTTTCTCGATCGCTATCTCACGGCATGGATCTTCGCGGCCATGGCGTTTGGAGTGGCGCTCGGGTGGCTCGTCCCGGGCGTGGTTCCATTCCTCAACCGCTTCAGCATCGGCACAACGTCCATTCCCATCGCCGTGGGCCTGATCGTGATGATGTACCCGCCGTTCACCAAGGTGCGTTACGAGGAGCTGCACGAGGTCTTTCGCAACAAAAAAGTGCTTGGACTTTCGCTGGTACAAAACTGGGTGATCGGGCCGATCCTTATGTTCGTTCTGGCCATCGTTTTCCTGCGCGGATACCCGGAGTACATGGCCGGTCTCATCATGATTGGCTTGGCGCGTTGCATCGCGATGGTCATCGTGTGGAACGAACTGGCCAAAGGCGACACCGAATACGCAGCCGGGCTGGTGGCCTTCAACTCTCTCTTTCAGGTCTTCTTCTACTCGCTTTATGCATGGATCTTCATCACCGTTCTGCCGGCAAAGCTGGGGCTGCAGGGCGCGGTCGTCCATGTCTCGATCAGGCAAATCGCGCAGAGCGTTTTCGTCTATCTGGGCATCCCCTGTCTCGCCGGATTTCTCACGCGCATCGTCCTTGTCCGCGCGAGGGGCCGCGATTGGTACGACCGCAACTTTGTTCCGCGCGTCGGCCCGCTCACCCTTGTAGCCCTGTTCTTCACCATCGTCGTCATGTTCTCGCTCAAAGGCGCGTATATTGTTCGTCTCCCACTCGATGTGCTCAGGATTGCCGCGCCGCTTTTGGTTTATTTCGTCGTCATGTTCCTGGTCTCGTTCTACATGGGCCGCAAACTCGGCGCAGACTACTCCAAAACAACGACGCTTGCATTCACAGCCGCTTCCAACAACTTCGAGCTGGCAATCGCTGTCGCCGTGTCGGTCTTCGGCATCAATTCGGGAGCCGCCTTTGCTGCCGTCATCGGTCCCCTGGTGGAGGTACCCGTGATGATTGCTCTGGTCAACGTGTCTTTGTTCTTTCAGCGCCGATATTTTCCAGATCCTCAGTCTCTGCAAATCGAACCCGTCTGCGCCATCGCCCGGAAATAAGCACCCCTCGACCGTTATTCTTAAAGAACCATGACCAGCACAACCAAGCCTCAGCGCCGCGTTGCCGTCTTCTGTGGATCGGCATTCGGAAACGATCCAGCTTTTCGCGCTGAGGCGACCGCTCTCGGCACTGCCATCGCGGAAGCCGGCCTCGGATTGGTTTATGGCGGAGCCTGTCGCGGCCTGATGGGCGCGGTGGCAGACGCAGCGCTGGCCGCGGGCGGAGAAGTGATTGGCGTGCTGCCCGAGGCGCTGAGTGGGCGCGAGATTGCTCATAACGGTCTCACTTCGCTTGAACTAGTTTCCACCATGCACGAGCGCAAGGCCCGCATTCACGAGCTCTCCGACGCCATATTCGCATTGCCGGGCGGCTACGGCACGCTTGACGAGTTGCTTGAAGCGATCACCTGGGCGCAGATCGGACTGCATGCGAAACCGTGCATTCTGATCAACACGCTGGATTACTGGAACGGTCTGCTGGCGTTTCTCGATACCGCGGTGACTGCGGGCTTCATCGAAACGAAGAATCGCGCTCTCATCCATGTCGCAGCTAACGCTGCTGAAGCGCTTGCCATGGCTGTCAACAACGCTTAAGCTGCGAACTCACCGCACAGCGTTATGATGCCGTTATGTCGACCAAGCTTCGTTTCGGCGTGCTCTCGACCGCCAACATCGGCCTGAAGAAAGTGATCCCTGCCATGCAGCGGGGCGAGTTCACCACCGTTAGCGCCATCGCGTCGCGCGATCTTGCAAAGGCCCGCGACGCGGCTGCGAAACTCGGCATTCCCACGGCCTATGGATCGTACGAAGATCTGATCGCCGACCCTAACATCGACGCGATCTACAATCCGCTGCCCAATCAGCTCCACGTTCCATGGACCGCCAAGGCCGCCGAAGCCGGCAAGCACGTGCTTTGCGAGAAGCCTTTGAGCATGACCGTGGCGGAGGCCAAGACGCTGCTCGACGTTCGCGCCCGCACCGGCGTCAAGATCTCGGAAGCCTTCATGATTCGCAGCGCGCCGCAATGGCTGCGCGTGCGCCAGCTTCTCGACGAGGGCCGCATTGGAGAACTGCGCGCGGTCACCGGCGTCTTCAGTTATTTCAATATCAATCCCGACAACATCCGGAACCAGGTGGAAACCGGAGGCGGCGCACTCTACGACATCGGATGCTACTGCATTCACGCTGCGCGTTTTGCTTTCGGCCAGCAGCCCAGGCGGGTGGTTGCTCTCGTCGATCGCGATGCGCAGACGGGCACTGACCGGCTGACTTCCGCGCTGCTCGATTTTGGTGCGGGCCACGCCGTCTTCACGTGCAGCACACAGCAGATCCCCTGCCAGAAGATTCAGCTTCTCGGCTCGCGCGGCCGCATTGAGCTTGAGATTCCTTTCAACACGCCGATCGACCGGCCGACGCGGCTCTTCATCGACTCGACCGGCGACCTGACCTTCAGCGGCATCATCATGGAGACGTTCCTGACATCGGATCAATACACGCTGCAGGGCGACGCGTTTGCGCGAGCCGTTCGGGATAACACCGAGGTTCCCGTGCCGCTCGAAGACTCGATCGGCAACATGGCTGTCATTGAAGCCATCTTCCGTTCCGGTAACTCAGGACGGTGGGAGACAGTGGAGGGGGTTGAGCAGCGGAGTTAGCGGCGCTAGCGGTGCTCGCGGAGTTAGCCCCGGTCGGCTAGCCCGAACCTACGAGCCATTGTTTACCATTTGGTACATCCATCCTTTCCGGGGCCATTCTTTAACCAAGATATTTGTTTTCAATGATGTAAGGCCTAAATCCGTACGTTGAGTTTTCGCGCCATTCGTCGTTGATTCCAAAGAGGTTGTTTGCGTAAATTCGACGTAATTCGGTACACATTTTCGACAATCCTGAAGAAGATTTGTTGATTATAAACGAGTTAAATGGCGAAAATCAAGCGAAACATCCTTAATTTTTTTATTTCATTATTTTTACCGGCGCAAACGGCAGCGCACTTCCGGCGCAAAAGTTGACTAAATCGTTACGACCGGCCGCAGCGTCAATGAGGATCCGGCAGAGTAGAGCCGCGGCGCGAACCTTGATCGGAGATGGTGCGGCTGAATTTGCATATATCTACAAGGATAGCGAATTGCGAGAAATAATCGGCAAACTTTGGGAAATCATAGAACAGAGATAAGAGACTAGAGAAAAAGCACTTACGAGAGGTTGACGGATTATTTTTGGGTCCGGGGACTTGACACTGCAAGGGACCAAGGGACCAAGGGACCGAGGGACGAGGGGCCAGGGAACAGGGAATAG
>Ga0265325_10000136_pt1 | contig 50918 bp, 44 predicted proteins | sample 41420metaG_FD_202090 | JGI IMG/M metagenome (GOLD analysis project Ga0265325, IMG submission 202090) | Rhizosphere microbial communities from Carex aquatilis grown in University of Washington, Seatle, WA, United States - 4-14-20 metaG | ecosystem: Host-associated > Plants > Roots > Rhizosphere...
CCCCCTCCGATCGAGGCGATCTCCATTCGCTTCGCTCCGCTGAGCGACCGCGATCGGTTCGACCCTTCGGGGTGGCCCCTCCTCGCATTGACCCCGGCGGCGGGGTCCCCGGGGTGGTGGGCGTTCGATCTGGACAGCGCGGCGCTGCGCGACGGAGCCTACGAGTACGAGTTCGTCGTCGACGGCGACGGGCAACATCCCGTGCCCGATCCATATGCCGACGAGATTACTCGCTTCGGTGGTTACCGCGGCATCTTCCACATCACGGGCGGCAGGCGGGTCGCCCCGGCATTTCGTTGGGACGACGGCGTGGAAGCCGGCACGCATTTCCCCGGGAACAACCAGATCGTCGTCTACGAGATGCCGCTCCGGTGGATGACGGACGACCCGCCCGAACACGCGCTCATGGATCTCGGTACGTTCGAGGAGACCGTCTTCGAGCACCTCGACGACCTCGAGGCGTTGGGGGTGAATTGCATCGAATTACTCCCGATCGAGGACTCGCCCCAAACTCTCAATTGGGGCTACGGAACGCGCTTCTTTCTCGCGCCGGACATCGACATGGGTAGGCCGATCGACGCGCGCTTCTTCGTCAAGAGCTGCCACGCGCGCGGGATCCGCGTGCTGCTCGACGTCGTGATGGCGTTCTTCGCCGACGAGTGTCCACTCGGAGCCTTGGCTCCGAGCTGGTTCGCCGCGTCCCGGCCAGGCGCGTTCTGGGGCGGAACCAAGTTTCTCTATTACCCCGGCACGGACGATAATACGTATTATCCGGCGCGCGAGTTTCTCTGCGAAATGGCCGAGTTCTGGATAAACCAGTACCACGTAGACGGCTTTCGCATCGACGACTTCGCCGACATCGACAATTGGGATTTCGTTCAGGAGTTTCGCGACCGGGCGACCGCTGCGAGCAATGCGGCCTTTCCCGGCAAGCCATTTTTCGTCGTCGCCGAAGACAGCTCCCGCCGGTTCGTCGCGACGGGCCCGGACCCCGGAAACCCCGGCGGGCGGAAGGTTTCCGACGCCATTTGGAACTTCGGCTTCCAGGACGAAATACGCAGGCTGGCGACGGGCACGCTGGCCACGACGCTCGGCCAACCATCGCGCACCGAGCGCGTCCGACACTTTCTGCTGAAGGACGGCCTCTGGAACGGCGAGGGCGGCTTCGATCGGGGCTACGCCGATCTCGCGTGCGCCGTGAACTACGCCACCTCCCACGACGTACAGACGGCCCCTCGCATGTTGAACGTCCTCCTCTGGTCGCTTCTCCAGCAGCGAGGGCTCAGCCAGTCTGCTGCCGACGACGCCGCGGCCGCGGTCCGCGAAGTGAGGGCTGCGGTCGACTCGGGGGCGAACGCCGACGTCCGCGCCGCCGTGAGCGACGCGCTCGGGCGCGTGTGCGGCGTCTTCGCCCTCCTGACGACGTCCGTGGGGATCCCGATGTTCCTCGCCGGGGAAGAGTTCGGCGACGTTCACGACTTCGACTACGGCGACGCGAATTCGAAGCAGCAGGATCCGGTCCAGTGGCGGCGGGCGAGCTATCCTGGAAACCAGGCGCTGCAGGCGCGCGTCCGGACGCTACTTCAGCTTCGGACGACTCATCCGGCGCTTCAGCGGAACGAAGCGCAGTTTTTCTATTTCCACCCGACGTTCGACGACGACGGAGGCACCTTCGTCTTCGCCTACTGCCGCACGGCCGGCCAAGCGCTGGGCTCTCCCGGTCAGGTCGTCGTCCTTGCCAACATGTGCAGCCAGACATTCGGTTCGTTCACGTTCCCGAGCTGGCCGTGGGTCGGCATCGCGCTCGCGGAGGTCGGCGCCGCGGCGACTTCCGCTCCGGCCTCGTCCGCACAGGGCGGCTTCACGGTAGACCTCGCCGCGTTCCAAGTCCGTGTTTTCACGACCTAACCTTTCGCCGCCGGCGCGAGGGCCGGGCAAGCCCGGAGGGAGTGGCCTTCCTGTCTTGTGCCGAATCGCTTTCTGGGCGACTCTCGAGGCGTCGAAGGGGGTCGGCGAAATGGCGGGGGCCGGCAGCCGCCGTCTGACTCATCGAGCCAAACCAATTTCGGGCGGCGAAGGGGGATTTCGTCATGAACGGAGCTGCGACCATCCTGGTGGTCGAAGACGAGCAGGTCGTTGCCGAGGATATCCGGCAAGCGCTGAATGACCTCGGTTATGCCACGCCCCGCACGGCCGCGACGGCCGCCGAGGCTTTTCAGCGAGCGGCGAGGTTCAAACCGCACCTCATCTTGATGGATATCAAGCTGAAAGGAGGGACGGACGGAATTGCCGCGGGGTCCGAGATTCGCCGTCGCCTCGGCATCCCCGTCGTCTACATCACGTCCCTGTCCGACGACGCGACCCTCGCGCGCGCCGCGGAGACGGGCCCGTACGGCTTTCTCGTCAAGCCGTTCGACGAAGGGGAGCTCCGAGCCGTGCTCGAAGTCGCATTGAAGAGGCGCGAGTGCGAAGTCGCGCTCCAAGCCCGCGAGCGACGGTTCGCGACGACGCTCGACTCGATTGCAGAGGCCGTCATCGCGACGGACTCGCGCGGCATCGTCACCTTCATGAATGCCGTGGCGCTGCGGGCGACGGGGTGGCTAGGGGACGAAGCGATCGGGCAGGACGTCACCGAGGTCGTCCGTCTCACGGACTCCGACGGCAGCACGGTCGAAAACCCGGTTTCGGTCGCGCTGCGCGAGGCTCGGGCCTGTCAAGCGCCACACTCGACCACGCTCCTACCGAAAACGGGACAGATGCTTTTGGTCGATCCCAGTGCGTCTCCCATCGTCGACGGGGAGGGGCGCGTCGCCGGCGGAGTGATGGTTCTGCGCGACGTCACCGCGCGCGTCCAGCTCGAGCAAGGCCTCGCGCAGCGCGAACGGCGCGCGGCCCTCGGCGCGATGGCGTTGGAAATGGGCCAGGAGTTCAAAGACCCGCTGATGCACCTCGTCGGCAACGTCGGGTTTTCGCTGCGCGGGCTCCGTGAAGTCATCGGGAGCCTGGGCGGCCTGCGCGTGACCGCTGAAGACGGCGCGCGTTTCGGCAACGCGCTCGTACGACTCGAGGAAGTCGGAAAAGCGCTTCTCGCGGCAGACGATGCCGTCGACCAGATGCATTCCACGGTCCTCGGCTTGAAGGAATTCACGCCTCCCGACGCACACGATTCCAAGCCCAGCACGATCCGACTCACGTTCCCCCCCGCGTCCCCCACGGTCAGCCCGTTCCGTGCGTCCGGCCAACCCTCGAAGCCGCCCCGTCGCGGTCGGGTGCTGCTCGTCGACGAAGAGGCCATCGCTTCGGAGATCGCCCGGATGCTGCGATCCGAGCACGAGGTCACGGTCGAGACCGACGCGCGGACCGCGCTGGCGAGGATCGCCCGTGGTGAACGCTACGACGCGATCTTTTGCGATTTGAGTGCGCCAACCATTTCGGGAATCGACGTTTATAGGACGCTGCTTTCGCATGCGCCGGAGCTGGCAGCGCGGCTCGTTTTCATGACGAGCCGGGACTTCTCCGCGCAGGCTCGGCCCTTTCTCGATAAAGTTCCCAATGTCTCGCTGGACAAGCCGGTCAGCCTCGACTTGGTCCGCACGATTATTTGGGATTTCGTAGCAAGCAATTGAGGCTCACCCAGACCGCAACGCAGGCCCACGACGAGGCAGCGTGACGGTAAACGTCGTGCCGTCCTCCGCGCTGGACGTGACGCCGACCTCTCCGCCGTGCGCCTTCACGATTTCGCGTGTGATGTAGAGACCAAGGCCAAGACCCTTCCTCTTGGCGCTCGATGGCGGCGATCCGCGGCGGAACGGGTCGAAGAGCAGCAGCAGCATGTCCTCGGGAATCGGGCTACCGTAGCTGTGAACGCCGAAAATGGCGGTGTCACCTCCATCGAGGAGGGTCACGCCGATCGCACGGCTAGGATCTCCGTGCTCGACGGCATTACCCAGCAAGTTCGACGCGACCTGAGCCAGCTGATCGCCGTCCCACTCGCCCCTCATCTCGAACGGGAGGTCGTTTTGAAACGTGACCCCGGGATTCGAAGTCGCGATCTCGTCGAGGACCGCGGTGATCACCGCCACGAGATCGACCGGTTTGCGCTCGATGGGCATGCCTCCGGCGAGTCGCGCGCGCGTCAGATCGAGTAACTGATTGACCATTCGCGCCATCCGGCGTCCGCTGGAGGCAATCTGGCGAATTCGCCTCAGATCGCCTGGGTCGGAGCGCCCCTGCTCGAGGAGAGCCGAGGCCAGGATGATGGAGTTGAGTGGATTGCGCAGGTCATGACCGAGGATTCCGAGGAACGTTTCGGCGAAGCGCGCGGTCTGCTCGTGCTCGGCTTGAAGCCGGTGCTCCTCCGTGATGTCGTCGAAAACGCTGACGACGAGCGCGACGTCTCCGTTGCCGCGAATCGGAACGGCGCTCGAACGAAGGACGACATCGCTCGAGGCGCCGGCGGGACGGAAGCGAACGAGCTGATTTCGGACGGCTTCGCCGGTGAGCATCACGCGCCGAAACGCGCGCTCGTCGAGCAGCCGACCGTCGTCGTACGGCGCGTCGAACATTTGCGAGGGACCCTCGCGTTCGACCCCCGTCACGTCGAGACCGAGGACCTGCGTGCTCGCCTTGTTCCTCAGGATGACTTCACCCGTCCGCGCGTGCCTCACCACGACTCCGAGGGGCATCTCGTCGAGAATGACCCGAAGCCGCTCGGCCGACTCGGCGATCTCCGCGCGCGCGCGCACCTCCTGCGTGACGTCCAAGGACGTCGCCACGATGCGCGAGACTTCGCCGGAGTCGTCGAATAGCGGTTGAAACGTGCTCGTGAAGTAGCGTTCTTCCTGTTGCCCGTCCGGCCCCCGAAGAAGCACCGAGTACTCGCGGCGCACGCTCGGTTTTTTGAGCCGGCAGACCTCGGAAAGATGCTCCCGAGTGGAGTCCATGGGCAAGTCCGGAAACGCCTCGCCCAACGTCTTCCCCACGATGTCGCGCCCAGGGACGATCTCCTGGTACGCCTCGTTGATGATCTCGATGCGGAAGTCGGGCGGGGCGTAGACGCTGGCGGCCACCGGAAGGTGCTGGATGAGCGCATTCAGCGTCGCTCGCTCCGCGCGGACCTGCTCGTTCGCGAGCCGCAGCTCGGCGCGCTCTGCCGCGAGCGCTTCGAGCAGCTGGGTGCGTTGCGACTCGGCTCTCCTCTCGTCGGTAATGTCGCGCGTGAAACAGAGGACGCTGTCGATCGACCCGTCCTCTGCTCTTTCCGGGATGAGCCGCCCTACCAGCAACCGTACACCGTCGGGCGCAGGCCATTCGAAGAACACCTGCCCCTCGGTGCCTGCGAGGGCCGCGTCGATCGCCGCATTCCAGCGCTGGGCGAGCTCTGGTGGCGTCCCGAGCTCCTCATTCGTTTTGCCGATCACCTCGGACGGAAGCTTCCCCGTGAACCGCGTGAGTTCGCTGTTGACGAAAAGGTGACGCCGGTCGCGACCGATTCGGGCCACGACGAATGGGAGGCTGTCCGCAAGCCTGTCGAACTCCTCTGCCGAGAAGGTTCTTGTCCAGTCGCTCCGTGCGACGGTCGGGCCCGTTGAAACGCCCGAAGTTTCAGGTTTGCGGTTGGCGCTTGCCATCGTGACTCCCGAGTCGACGAAGCTCAGGTCGTCGTAAGACGCCGAAGACAACTAACGTGCCAAGGTCTCGGGGTTGCAGGACCCCGACCCGACCCTGAAAATGGCAGCACCCCGACGCCGGTGTCAAGACGGCCTATGCCGGCCCCGAACCCCCCTCAGGCGGGTCGCGTTCTGCTCTCGGAGGTCGTGGAAGGCCCCCCGGCCGCCAGACCCGCGAGCATTTCGCACGCCGCATCGAACTGCGCCACGGAAGCCTGCCGGTCTCGCACGAAGTCCTCGAAGCGCTCCCAGGAAGCGGCCTCGCCGAGCGGTCCGTCAACCGTCCAAACGTGGCTGAATAGCCCGCTTTTCGCGTGATTCGAACCGAACAGTCGAAGCGATACGACATTTCGCAGTTGCGTGTGCGGATACAGATTTATTTTTACGTTATCGTGATCGTACCCTTCGTCGTGAACCGAACGAAGCGCCAGGGCGGCGGCCGGGAGCATGAACCTGTAAAGTCGTTCGTTGTCGACGGGCCGCGTCAGACGGCACCAGACGTGAAAGCCCCGGCCGCTCGCAACGACGAGCGGCTCGCATCCGGCTTCGCAGAGACATCGTCGTAGCGATCGCACGGCGGAGGCCATCTCCGGAATGACAAGCGTGTTATTTTCTCTATGGTTGTTGTCGAGGTTGAAACAAAAAGTGTCGTTCGCGCGCGGATCGAAGTAAAGGCAAACGTTCAACTGCTTGTCGACGTGGGCTCGTAGCAGTTCGTCCATTCGGTCCTCGAGAATGTCGACGAGTTTGTATCGGTGCACGAGACGCAACGGGGTCAGCTCGCCGTATTCGAGGCGGGCTCCGCCGGACAAAAGGCCGTCGAGGAAGCGAAAGCCGCACTGCGCGCTCTCGATCTTGGCGGAACCCCGGGTGAATCCCCGAGAGAACTGCCGCAGCAGGTCTATCTTGGCATCCACTCTCTCACCTCATCGAACGATCGGAAGCCGCCGGCGGCGGCGGCCTCGTCCTCGCCCTCCCGCAGGATCGGATGGAAGACGCGGACGCCATAGCTCGGGCCGTAAGCAATGCTGTTCGCGTCGTCGTCCACCAGGTACGAAATTTCCCACGCCCTACAGAATGCTATCTTGTTGAACGCGGAGAATAGGTAGTCGAACGGGATGCCGTTGTCGTAAAGCCAGGTTCTCGTGCAGTCATTGGCTCGCCTCAAGTCGCGACGGGTGCAAATGACGATGCGCCAATGTTTCTGCTTGAGCCATCGCATGAACGCTACGCCGTCGGTGCGCGCCGCGGCCAACCGGTAGCACTCTTCGTGAATTCGGTAACGGAAGAGAGAATATTCGGTACTTAGCCGATCGCCGACTTCCGGCGTGTCATTCCGAATTCGGGCCAAATACTCGACGAACGTCGCCTCCGGCAGCGCATACTTGTGGCTATACGGAAAGGTCGTCCTGCGCAGCGTCGCACTGAAATCGTTGAGGGTGTCGTCGATATCGACCGCTACCGTCTTGCCGCCGGCAGACATCGTCGCACTCACTGCCGGATTCATGGATGGACTCAGTCTTCCGCCAACCACGTCGGCAGTAAAGTACCAACGGCTCGAGAGCAAATCCGGTCGTCTGGTGTAATCAACAGACGTAGGGAGGGGCTTTCCGCGCGGGCTCGGGGCGTCGCGACGCCGGACTCGCGCCTACGTTCGCGCGGGCCGCTTCACGGCGCGTACGACGGGCGAAGGCGTCCGCCGTAGGTGGAAACGCCGTCGACTAGCGCCCGACATCGTGATTTGCCATGGTGGAGCGCGGTGATCCCGACGCCGCCCCCGGACGTTCAGGAAGGTTCAGGAAGGACGTGGCACAGTACGGCCCGCGACAAGTTGCTGGGGTGGCCTTGGGCGAGATCCTCGCCGGCAAGTATCGCGTGGAGCGTGTCCTCGGAATCGGAGGCGTGGGCGCGGTCGTCGCGGCCCACGACCTGCACCTGGACCAGACGGTCGCCCTCAAGTTTCTGCTCCCCGAGGCGCTCGCGAACGCGGACGCGGTGTCGCGCTTCACCCGGGAAGCTCGCGCGGCCGTAAAGATCCGAAGCGAGCACGTCGCTCGCGTGTTCGACGTGAGCACGCTTCCGAACGGCGCCCCGTACATCGTCATGGAGTACCTCGAAGGGGGGGATCTGGCCCACTGGCTCGTGGAGCGCGGGCCGTTGCCCGTCGAGCAAGCCGTCGAGTTCGTCCTTCACGCGGCCGTCGCGGTAGCCGAGGCGCACGCGCTCGGCATCATCCACCGGGATCTCAAACCGGCAAACCTCTTTTGCGTGCGGCGATCGGACGGGCTGCTGTCAATCAAGGTCTTGGACTTCGGCATCTCCAAGATCACCGCTCGTGCGGGATCGATCCCCGACGCCCTGACAGCTCAAGGTCACGGCGTCACCCAGGGGTCCACGATGATGGGTTCGCCGCACTACATGTCGCCCGAACAGATGCGCTCGTCCAAGGACGTCGACGCTCAGACGGACATCTGGGCGCTCGGCGTGACTCTCTTCGAGCTATTGACGGGCCGCCCGCCCTTCCAGGCCGAATCGATCACCGAGCTGGCCATCACCATTGCGAACGAACCCGAGCCCGCCCTGAGGAGCTTCCGGCCCGACGCACCGTCCGGGCTCGAGACGGTCATCGCGCTTTGTCTGAAGAAGGATCCCAGCCAGCGATTTCGCAACGTCGCCGAATTCGCGCTGGCCCTTCAGCCGTTCGCTCCCAAGCGGGCCAAGGCCTCCGTCGACCGGATTTCGGGGATCATTCAGGCGGCGGGCCTTTCGATGAGCGCGCTGCAGGTGCCCCTCTCTCCGCCGGGTCCGCGTCTCCAGGCGGCCGCGGAATCGGTGCCGCCCGTGGGTACAACGGCCCCACCCGGCAAGAAGGAACGCGGACGATTGCGGCGGCCGCCTCTCGTCGCGGCGATCGCGGGCCTCGCGTTGATCGGCGTGCTGGTCTTTGCAGGTCGGCTCAAACACCGCCCCGAGCAGGCCCCGGCCGTGCAGGCAGACAAACCATCCCCTTCTTCCCAGCCAGCGGCGGATTCGGTGGACCGCTACGATGCGGGACCGCCGGAAGCCGTGCCGATAGAAACGCTGCCCCCCGCTCCGCCGACGTGGTCTGCAGAGGTCGTCATTCCGCAGGCTTCCGCCCCGACCAAACGGAATCTGCCCGCCGGCGACCCGGGTATCGCAGTGTCCGCGATTCCGCCGCGGACGGCTCCGGCGGCGTCGGCTCCCGCCACACCGGCTGCGGCTGCGAAATGCCAACCGCCGTGGTACTTCGATGCGAGGGGCAACCGGCTCTTCAAGAAGGAATGTCTGTGAAAGCGCGAAGAGGTCGCTTGCTCCTGGTTGCGCCGATCGCGACGCTTTTCGCGTTCGCGTCCGCCCCAGTTCGCGCCGAGGGGACCATCACCAAGGACCAGTGCGTGGACGCCAACGGCGACGGGCAAGAGCTTCGGCGCGAAGGCAAGTTGTCGGCTGCCCGAGAAAAGCTTCTCCTCTGCGCCAACCCGTCTTGCCCGGCGATTGTCCGTGACGACTGCAATCGACGGCTCGAAGAGCTCGACAAGGCTCAGCCCAGCATCGCGTTCGAGGTGAAGGACGCATCGGGGGCGGACGTCGGTGGCGTGAAGGTTACCGTCGACCGCAAGCCAATGACCGACGTTGCAAACGGCTCGGCGCTGCCGGTAGACGTCGGACTGCACGCGTTCACATTCGAGATCCCCGGTCAGCCGCCAGTCACCCGAGTGCTCGTCATTGTCGAAGGAGTGAAGGGGCGTCGCGAAGTGGTGAAGATGGGGGAGGTCGCGCCCGCGCGCGAACCGGCAACGGCCGGCGCGGCCGTTCCGTCGGATGCCGAGCGGCCCGCTGCGAGCGGCGCGATGGGAACGCAAAGAGTGGCGGGGTTGGCGATGGGCGGTGCCGGCTTGGCGGGCGTCGCGCTCAGCGGCGTCTTCGGCCTTCTGGCCATCGCGGAGAAAAGCAATCAGCAAAACGTCTGCCCGAACTCGACGTCGTGCACGAGCGGCGGACATACGCGCGCGCTCATCGACCACTCGAACGGGATTACCGACAGCACCATCTCGACCGCCGCGTTCATCGGCGGGTGCGCGCTCCTGGCCGGCGGCGCCGTGCTCTTTTTCACCGCGGGCAACGCCAGGGACAAGCCCGCCATGGCCGGGGTGCTCCTTGCGCCACACGTCGAGCCCGGTGGCGGGGGGATGCTCCTGACGGGAGCGTTCTGAGGCATGCGCCCGACTCGACTTTTCTTGGCTAGCCCTCTCGTAGCGGCCGGTTGCGCCAGCATTCTCGGGTTTCCCGATGTGCCGGACATTGGCGACGCCGGTCCCGGGAGCGGGACTTGCTGCGACGCCGGGCCCGCCTGTGTCGGCGTCGCTTGCGGCGACAGCCCGACCCAGGACCAAGCCGTCCCCCCGCCGCTCGATGATTCCGGAGGCACATTGGCAGACGCGGCGATCGAAGCGCCGTCCCCTGAAACGGGTGACGATTCCCAAACCGGCGCCACTGGGGACGACACGGCGATCGACGCGCCGAGCGGCGACGACGCAGCCGTCATCGTCGGGGACGCCGACGCATCGATCGGGTTCGAAGCTTCGCCGGACGGACACCCTCACGATGCGCAGGACGCTTTGCCCGACCAATCCGAAGCCGCAGGCCCGCCGAGCAGCATCGACCTCGGTCTCGTCGCCCTCTACCACTTCGACGAAACGACCGGGACGACCGCAGCCGATTCGTCAGGCAACGGCAAGACGGCGACGATGGTGGGCGGCGCGACCTTCTCGACCGGCGTGAGCGGAAACGCGGCGACGTTGAGCGGCGCGGCTCAATACGTACAACTGCCGAGCGGCATCGTCAGCACATTGACGAGCTTCTCGATCTCCGCCTGGATCTACCAGAGGAGCGGCGCCGTGGGTTACGGCGACCGCCTCTTCGACTTCGGCACCGGAACCACCGTCAATATGTTCGTCACGACCGACGCGGACGCGCTGCGTTACGCCGTGACCAAGGGGGGACATCCGGCCGAAGAGAATCTCCTGACGAACGGCATTCTCCCCCTCGACAGCTGGCAACACCTCGCCGTTACGCAAGCTGGCGCGACGGCCACGCTCTACCGCAACGGGGCCGTCGTCTCTCAGAATGGGGCCACGACGCTCAATCCGTCCGCCCTGGGCGTCACCACACAGAACTGGATTGGCCGCTCGCAGTACACCTCGGACCACTACCTCGAAGGGGAGGTCGACGAATTTCGCATTTACAATCGGGCGCTGAGCGCGGCCGAGGTCATGGAGCTCTACACGGAGCGAAAATAACGCGGTCCGAAATCGTGTATGACAGCTGACTGGCTGATGCCTTCTCGACGCATCTGCAACGAGCCACGGCGCGGTTTCGTATGCTCCTCGGTGCGCTTCATCGCGCACGCGGCTGCAGTCGTTCTCATTTCGTGCGGCGCGCGAACCGGCCTCGATGTCGGCGTTGACCCCAGCGTGGTGGGCTGCGCGGACGGCACGCGCGAGGGCTTCGTCGACATGGCCGCCAATCCGCAGATCGCCGGTTGCAGCGGCGGCTGGAGCATTCCCGGCGTCATGCTCCAGAATCCCGGAACGGCTCCCCAGTGCCCGAGCGTTCCGACGTTCGACACGCGGTCCCCCGCGTGCGACCGCATGGGGGGCAACGACGGCCCGAACCCGGATGGCGTGGGATGCAACGTGGCTGACCTCTGCGCCAACGGCTGGCACGTGTGCACAGGCGCCGCGGACGTCGAAAATCACGCACCGAACGGGTGCGCGACGGCGACGCTCGCGGCCGACCCTCCACTCTTATTCGTGAGCCGCCAATCCTCCAACGGATGCTGCGCCTGCGCGTCCGGCACCCGCACCGACTCGGACTGCGACGCGCTCGAGTGCACCACGGGCTGCGCGCAGACGGCGGACACCGCGAACGACGTGTTCGGCTGCGGCAACTTCGGAGAGCCGCCCGACGGTACCGACCCGTTCGTCGACTGCGGGCCGCTCGACAGGAGCACGTCCAACCTGTGCGCCTTTTTGCAGGGTTCGAGCTGGAGCTGCGATGACGATGGCTCGGGATTATGCGAGGGATTCGCGATCGTGCACGGGGGCTCAGATTATGGCGGCGCGCTCTGCTGTCGCGACTGAGGGGCCGATGCCCGCTCCGTCTCGTGGACCCCGCCCGCCCTGTTTCGCGTTGGACGCGAGCAAGGCCCTGGCGCAAGGCTCCACCACGGTCGCCAGCGCGATGCGGCGGAGGTCGCCGCGCCGCGCCTCCGTCAAGACACCGAAGCCACGCCAATCCGCGTCCTCTTCGGCACTGTTCCCGGAACGAACCCCAGGCGCGGCTTCGGCGAGCGCCCGCGCGACTTCGTCGCGCACTTTGGCGCGATCGACCCGGCCCGATTCGAGCAGCCAAGCGACCGTTCGCCAGGCCAACTCGGCGTGCTTCGTTTCGTCGCGGGCAATCGTGGCGAGAGCAGCTCGTACGGCCGGGTCGGTGGCATCTTCGAGCGCGTCGAGCGCCTCGATCGCGGCCAGTGTCTCGCCGATGCATCCTTCGCGCACGATCGTCGCCAGCATGCCGTCGACGTGGAAGCCGTCCAGGGATCCGTCGATGGCGATCTCGCCGGGGCCGACGTTTCCGCCCCCGTAGGTAGCGGCCAGCGCGAACGCGAGCCGCGCGTGTTCGGTTTCGTCGCCCATCGCCTCGTGAGTCGCCCGGACCAGATCCGAAGGCGCACCCACGGCGAGAAGTTGAAGCGCGAAGCGGGCAAACGCGGCAATCGACGCGTGTTCCATCAAGCCGACGCGGGTCCAATACTCCGCCAACCGGGCTCGCACGAGGGGTGGCACATCGCGCACGTCGGGCGTCACGTTTGGCGCGGACCAGTCGCTGCGTTCCACGCTGCGCGCGAAGCGCGCCGCGCCCTCGACGAGGAACGGACGACCGACTCCGCAATAGTTGGCGGGTTGGCACGTGTGTTTGCCGTTGTCCTCCGAGCAGATTTGCCCGCCGTCCGCGCAATCCTCGCCCCGGCTGCACTCGTCGGCCCTCGTTTGGCAATCGAACCGAGGGCCGCAGTTGCCCCCCGGAGTGCTCGAGATGCATTCGCAGCCCGACCCGCAGCTCGCGCCCGAAGCGCACGATGCCGGCACGCACATCCCCACCGGAGATCCGCAAAGGCACATTTCGGATGCCTTGCAGTCGGAGTCGTGGATGCAGCCGGGGAGGCACTGGCAGGACACGGGCGTGCCGCCGTCCTCCGACCATCGCTCACAATGACCATTGGGGTAGCCCGAGCAATCGCTATCGGAATTGCACGTGCCCCCCCCACCGTCGCCGAACAGCGGCACGCAGGCGCCACCCGAAGGTCGCGGAAGGAGCGAAGGACAGGCCACCACCGCGCGACGTCTCAGGTATCCGACATCTCCGCCGTTAAAAAAGGAGTCTTTTCCTTCGCACGTATCGTAGCCCGTGTCGGCATCGCCGATGATGATCGCCGTGGGATTCACGCAGGCGTGCGACGAACAGCCGAGGGCGCCGCCGCCGCCGTCCAAGGCGTCTGTCAAGCCAGCCTCGTTGGCACCGGCCTCGTTGCCGGCCGCTTCGTCGCCGGCCTCGCTTCCGCTGGCCGCTTCGTCGCCGGCCTCCTTTGCGAGGCCTGCCGTGCCGTCGCCACCCTCGTTCTCCGTCGGACCGGCGGCTGCGTCCCCTCCGCATCCCGCCAGTAAACCCATCGCGGCAAGAAGCGCGGCGCTGACGGCATCGAACGATGAAAGCTTTCGCATTGGACCCTCTCTCCCCGCTGTGCCAAAGCGAATCTCGTACCGTCGGAAAATACCCTTCGCGCGCCGGGTGGCCGCGTGTCCATGGCCTGTGCCGGGTTGCGCCATTCAGGCCGCAGATGTCGCGATCCGGGCCTCCCGTGCCGCACCGGGAGTCATCCGACGCCCTCGGACGACTCAGTTTGCGTCACCGGGAGTGATCCCACGCCCTCGGACGACTCAGTTTGCGTCACCGGGAGTGATCCCACGCCCTCGGACGACTCAGTTTGCGTCACCGGGAGTGATCCCACGCCCTCGGACGACTCAGTTTGCGGCACCTGGAGTGATCCCACGCCCTTGGAAGACTCAGTTTGCGTCACCGGGAGTGATCCCACGCCCTTGGAAGACTCAGTTTGCGTCACCGGGAGTGATCCCACGCCCTTGGAAGACTCAGTTTGCGTCACCGGGAGTGATCCCACGCCCTCGGCCGACTCAGTTTGCGGCGGGGGGTCCTGCTCAGGGTGCGTCTCTCGTTGCGATGCGCGGTAGAGCGCACGGCGAAGAGCGCCTCACCACTACGTCTCTATGAGGCCCTCGGCGGCAAGCTCCGCCGCAGCGATCTCGGCCGCCGTTGGCTCGCCGGCTCGCTCGCCCGTGTACGCGTCGGCCAGCGCCAGCGTTTCCACCATCACGTGTCCATCGACAATCTCGGCGAGAACTGCCTTGAAATTCGCCAGGTCGAGCGGCTTTCCGGCGCCGATTGTTGCGCCCGTCATGGTTGTCACCACGTCGGCGGCGGCGTCGTTCGATTCGATTTCGATTCTGCGCGCGTGCACCCGCAAGAGCACTTTTCCCACGTCGCTCATGCGCTCTGCCCGAAACTTGAATACGTCGTCGCTCATGGTCTCTTGGCCTCGTCAGGCACCGCGTTCCGGTGCGACGTCTCGAAGGGCGTTTCGGGCTCGGTCGCTCACGTGGACCGGATTGCTACCGCGAGCGTAGCCGCGATGACGATACTCCATTTGCTGCCCCTTCTTGGTCCGATGCGGAAAGCTGGCAGGCCTGGAGGGGAAACGACGTCGCGCAGGTTCGTAGCATCCAAGGAACATGGCCATGGCCCTCTCCATCCTCGATCTGGCGTTCATCCCCGCCGGCGGGACCGCGCACGAAGCCTACGCCGGCTGCGTCGCACTGGCGCAGAAGGCCGAGGCCCTCGGCTATCTCCGGGTCTGGTACGCCGAGCACCACAATTTTCCCACGATCGCCTCGTCGGCGACGAGCGTCCTCATCGCCCACGTCGCAGCGCATACGGAACGGATCCGCCTGGGGGCCGGGGGCATCATGCTGCCCAACCATGCACCGCTCGTCATCGCCGAGCAGTTCGGTACGCTCATGACGCTGCACCCTGGTCGCATTGACCTGGGCCTAGGGCGCGCGCCCGGAACGGATGCAGTCACCCTGCGCGCGCTGCGTGTCTCGCCGACGAGGGCCGACGATTTTCCGAGCGACGTGCTCGAGCTGCAGGCCTACCTGGGCGACGAGACACGCGTCGCCGGCGTCGAGGCCACGCCAGGCAAGGGCACGCACGTGCCGCTCTATATTCTGGGCTCGTCGCTCTTCGGCGCGCAGCTCGCGGCGCGCCTGGGGCTTCCTTTCGCCTTCGCGTCGCACTTCGCGCCCGACCTGCTCGAGCAGGCGGTCCACCTCTACCGCCGCGACTTCAGACCGTCGGCGCAACTCGAGGCGTCCTACGTCATCGCCGGCCTCAACGTCCTGGCGACGGACACGCGCGCCGAGGCCGAGCAGCAGCTCCTCGCCGTGCAGCGCTCGCGCGTTCGTGCGCTGCTGGGGCGCGGTCAGCGCTGGACCGATGACGAGACCGACGCCGTACTGGAGTCGCCGGCCGGCCGTCACGTGAAAACCATGACCCGATACGTGGCGCTCGGCGTGGCCTCCGAAGTGAGAGCCTACGTCGAGCGCTTCGCTGCGTTCGCTCGGGCCGACGAGATCATGTCGGTGCACCCCGCGCCCACGGTGGAAGGGCGGCTGCGATCGATCGAGCTGCTCGCCGCTCAGGATCTTCCGATCATCGATCACCGGTAGCGCCGCGACCGATGTTCGTCGGGCTACGCCAGCGCGGCGAGAGCCGAAGGCAGCGCGTCGCGGACGTGCCCGAACCGCGGCGTCCACCCGAGCTCCGCGCGCGCCTTCGCGTTTCGGACACGGAACGACGCGACGAGGGACTTCACGAGCGGGCCTCCGATGATGAGGCCCAGGATCCAGGGCGAGATGTGCCCGACGCGCGCCAGCTTCAGCGCCCTCGTCACCTCGTCCACCAGCTCGCGCAGCGGTAGCGGCGCGTCGTCGACGATGTTGTACTCTCCGCCCGACGGCGCGCGCTCGAGTGCCGCGGCGTATGCCGCGGCGAGATCGTCGAGCTGCACGCAGCTCCAGTAGTTCGCGCCCCCGCCGATGACGCGCAGGCGTTTCTGTTTCGCCTGGTCGTAGAACGACGACTTGAAGAGGCCTCCGGGGCCGATGACGAAGCCGGCGCTCACCACGACGTAGTCGAGCCCCTGGCTCGCCTTCAGCTCCCGCAGCCTGATTACCTCCGAGGCGTGCCCGGTGCCGAGTGGCGACGGTTGAACGGCGTCTCCTCGTCGACCCAGCGCTCGCCGCAGTCGCCGTAGCTGAAGACTCCGCTCGTGTAGATGAGCCGGCGCTTGCGGGCGAGGCACTCCGCTGCCAGAGCGCCCGTCATGACCCGGTCCCCCGTCTGGACGGCTTTCAGCTTGGCCGCGCCGAACCGCCCGACTGTCGGGATCTGCGCGGCATGGATGACCGCATCGACTTGGGAGACCAGCGGCACGAACGTGCCCGGCTCGAGCATGTCGCCCACGGCGATGCGCACACCGCTTGCTTCGAGCGCCTTGCCCGACTCGCGAGTTCGCACGAGGCCAATGACGTCGTGTCCCCCGGCCTTGAGCCGTTGAACGACGGCCCCTCCGACGAACCCGGTCGCTCCGGTCACGAGCACACGTCGGAAGCGCCTCTCCTCGTTTATTTGCTCCATCCAAACCGTCCGTGTGGCGGGCCCGTGGCCGTTGCAAGTCCGAGCCTACGACCTGGAGCGGGCGGCTTCTTGTACGTTCTTGCGGATCGCGGCTCAGGGCGCGCGCGCAGCGCCGCGGTACCGCGCGGGGGTGACGCCGTGAAGGCGCTTGAAGTGCCGGTGGAAATGACTCTGGTCGAAGAATCCCGCGGAGGACGCCGCGTCAGCGATGTCTCCGGCGCCCGCGAGCAGTCGACGCGCGTGGTCCACACGCAGATGCACCTGGTAGGCGTGTGGCGAGATGCCGACCAGCCGTCTGAAGGACCGCAGAAACCGACCCTTCGGCAATCCGCTCTCCGCCGCGAGGGCATCCAGCGTGACCCGCTCGAGGTAGGCGTCGTGGAGCATCTCGCGAGCCCGGCGGATGGCCTCGTAGTCTGCGGAGCGCGCCTCCACAGGAACGCGGGCAACGTAGGCGCGGGAGATCGCGTCGACGACGGAAAGCACTCTTTCCTCGACCAGAAGGCTCGCCGAGGTCGGCTCGGCCAGAGCCGACGCCAACGCGCGGAAGGCACGTAGGCTGGCTCGGTCCCGCGTCAGCGGTCCCTTGAACGAGAGCCCGCGCTTCAGCGCGCTGGCCTCACCGCGTTGGAGCGCCGAAACGGTGTCCATGTCCACGAAGAGGACCAGCACGTCGAACGCACCGTCGACCGACTCGACAGCGTGCAGCTCTCCGGGCTCGGCGAGGATCAGCGTGTGTCCGGGCACGATCCAGCTCGACCCGCGGTAACGGAATCGGTTGGCACCGCGAACCACCATCCCGAGCTTCAGGTCGGACGTGATCATCGGCGGCGTCGGGGCCGAGCGGGTGCCGCGATCGCGCACGACCCGGATCTCGACGCCGGAGAGCGACGGGTGGCGGACGAAGCTGACCCCGCGGTCGCCCCTCCCCCCAGCCGCCTCAGGCTTCGCCAAGCGCATCAACTTCCGCCCAGAGCGCGGAGACATCGAACCGCAGTCCTTCGCATCCGGGCACGGGATCGATCGCGCCCTCCGAGATCGCCACCGCGTGTGCGTAACGTCCGTCGGCCCCCAACTCGAGCACCTCGACGCTCCGGAGCGCAGGATCGACGATCCAGTACCACTTGACCCCGAAGGCCGCATAGTCGACGAGCTTCTCTACTCGATCGCGCCGCTCGTCGCGGGGGGACGCAGAGACCACTTCGACGGCGATCGTCGGCGGGACCTCGATGAGCCCGCGCTTTGGCGGACGCGGCCCGCCAGCGAGAAAGACGGTCAGGTCAGGCATCCGTCCGCGATTGGGGCGCACGGCGAACTTCGCCCCGGAGCCCGCGACGAGCGCTCCGCGCGGCGCACCCCAGTTGCCGAGCAAGCGGCCCAGCCACATGATGATGAACTCGTGCAGGTACTCGGGCACCTCCTCCTCCACGAGGACACTGTCGACCAGTTCGCCCGGCTCGTCCTCGGGCATCGCAGCCCACTCGGCGAGCGACATGCGTCTCGGCTCTGGCTCCAGACTCGCCGCCGCGCTGCTCATGTCCGTCCCACACAATAGCACCGCGCTAGCGCCGGTCCGGCGCAACCGCAGATACGGAGACCGACGGCCCGGGCCTCGCGCCGCAAATGGGATCCCGCAAAGACCCGATTGTCGACCTGCGGCGCGCCTTTGGCTAAGGTCGCGTTTCGTGGTGGACCCGAAGAACGCAAACTGGAGTGCCCTCGAAGGCGGCGTCCTCTGGACGCCCTACAATTTTGGGGGCGGAATCGCGACAACGTTCGTCTTCCGCGGCAAAGACGACGCCCTCGTCGTCATGAGCCCCGGCTGCGGGCTCGACGGTGCGACGCTCGACAAGCTCAAGAGCTACGGGCGCGTGGCGGCACTGGTCGCGATCAATGGCTTCCACCATCTTGGCCTGCCGGCGTGGCGACAGCACTTCCCGGACGCCACGTGCTACGCCCCCCGCAGCGCCACTGGACGCCTCTCCAAGAAGGTCCCGGGCGTTTCGTTCGAGCCGCTCGAGGCACTCGCGCCCTTGCTCGGCGACGCTGCGCGCGTGCTCGAACCGGACGGCATGCCAGGCAGCGCCTTCGCCTTCGTCCGCGGCGCGGGCGGGACGTACTGGTACGTCTGCGATCTGCTCTTCAACATTCCCGAGCTTCCAAGAAACTTCGTCTTCAAAACGTTGATGTCGATGACGGACTCGGCGCCCGGCTACAAGCTGTTTCGTCCTGCCGTGTGGCTGCAAGTGAAGGACAAGAAGGCGCTCACGTCCTGGTTCGACAGGCAGCTCTCCGACGCGCCCCCGACCACCATCGTTCCAGGGCACGGTGCCCCCGTACAGGGGCAGGATCTCGTTGAGGCGACACGCGCTCAGATCGCGCGGTTGTGAAAGCGAAGGCGCACGCAAGAACGCGGGACACATGACCACCCCTCCGCTGCGTATCTCTCGCTCCTCGCGCGTCTTCGTCCTCACCGGCGCAGGGATCTCGGCCGAGAGCGGCATTCGCACGTTCCGCGACGCCGGCGGCCTCTGGGGGCAGTACCGCTTCGAAGAGGTCGCGTCCCCTTCATCACGATCGGGAGCAGCGGCGCCGTATACCCCGCCGCCGGCTTCGTCGACGCGGCACGAGGTCGCGCGCACACCGTATACGTGGGGCCCGAGCGGCCGGACAACGCGAGCGCCTTCGACGAGCTCAGGCTCGGTCGAGCGGGGGACGTCGTCCCGTCGCTCTTCGACGCGGAGTAGGCGACGGCGATTCCGATCCCAATCTGCTCGGTGGTTCCGCCAAGACCGGGAAACATGGTCATCATCGGTGACGGCGGCCGGGGTAGGTGAGATCCGGTCACTCAGGGGCCGGCTCCTCGAGGCGTCCGATCAGACGGTCTCGAACCTCGGGCCAGTCGTCCGCAACGATCGAAAACAGCACTGAGTCGCGGACCGTGCCGTCGTCGCGACGCCGGGCAGGTCGAAGGTCCAGACCTCGTGTGAGCGGCACAGGGCGTCGATGTTGAATCGCCACGTGCTCGTGTGGCCACCGCCGGGAGGAATGAGCATAAGGTGCGGACCCGAGCCGTACCGCTCGTAGTACGTGTCGATGCCGTCGATGGAGACGAAGTCCCCCTTCTTCGCCAGTGCCCGGGGGGAAAGCGGCGGGATGAGGCTCCACGCGGCCCAGTGGATGGCCGGGAGGAGTAGGACCGAGCCGATCGAGACAGCTACGATCATCTGTATCGGTTGCACGGTCTCGCTGCCGGCATCGTCGGATACGCCGTCCCGCCGCGTCGTTCAAGACGCTTCGCGGCCATCGACGCCGCCGCCGCCGTCGCCTCGATAGGCGGTGCCTTGACCTCGATGCCGTACTCCGTCCACCGCGGAACATTCAGGGGCAGCTCGTGGCAAAGTGGCAACATGGACGTGTTTCGCCGTCCTGAGCGGCTGACGAAGGAAGCCGCTTGGCCGGTTCAAAGGTCGGTCGACTCGAGGCCCGTCTGCTTCGCGATCTTCGCCAGCATGGCGGGGCCGATTTCCTCGCGGTCGTGGAACGCGAAAGTCACCGGCGCCCAGCCTGGCCTCGTGAGGCGCTTGTGCGAGCCCCGCTGCCGCGCGACCGACCAACCGATGCGCAGCAGCGCGACGAGGACGCGGTCGGCCCGCGTCGCCGGCCACTCGCCCACCTCAGGCAGCCTCGCGCATATCGAAGGTGACTGTGAGCAGCGTTTGGGCGTCCCGCTCCCCGTGCTCCACCTCGTCGGCTAGCACCGAGTAGGAGAGCGCCAGCGCCTTTGCAAGCGCCTTGTCCCGGCTATCCCCGTAGACGTGGACGCCCGGAAGCTCGGGCACGCTGGCAATCCAACGCCCGTCCGCCTCGCGATCGAACTCTACGGTGAGCCTCACAACACCTACCATAGCGCACCCGCCGGAGGGCGGCGACACGACGCAACAGGGGCGGTGACACGTCACCAGCCATGGCCGCGCGGGGCGGAAGGATGCGCCTTCCCCGTTTCCCGCTGGTTGCCCAACGCGACGTCACTTTGTGTCACTTGTCGTTCCCTCCTGTCGGAGGCGCTGACCGCCGAACCCCTTCTTTTTCCACGGTCGCGCGTGAATGGCCGCTCCTTGAAAAGGGGCCCGGACAAATCCTCTCGCCCCGACGAGCAAAGCATCCGAAATCATTTCTGATTCGCCGCGGCCACCACTGCCGCCATTGCCCCCTGTGGCCAATCGCGTAGCCAACCGGGCCGCCTTGGAAAGTTCGGGCAGGGCGTCAGCGATGCCTGGGAAGGGCGCGAAAGCCAGGTCTTCGAGCATGGTGGCCCCGCGGTCGTAGCGGGAGATCATGCCGCCCGAGAGCTCGTGCCCGGTGCGCTCGGAAATCCACGCGTCCGACTTGCCGGCCCGGCGCGCCCACATGCGGAAGCTCGACCGCAAGTCGTGAAAGCGAAGCGGCTCGACGGCCGTCAGGACGCCGTCGACCGACAAAAGTAATTGTCGTTATGCCGGCACGAGTAATTGTCGCTGATCAGGTGGGTCGGTCAGGTAATACTCCCTCGGTCCAACCTCCTCTCGTGCACCTTCAACGCCTCCTCGACCGACCTGACGATCCTCTTCTCCCTGGTCGCCTCATGCACCGCCTTCTCGACCCAGGAGAGGATGTGCTCCCTCTTGCCTGGGGGCATCCCCTCCCACGCGTCGAGCACGCCCGCATCGCTGAGCGCCTCGCGCAGGTCGGGCGGGATCGGCACCTCGCGGCGGCCGTCGTCGACGACCGCGGTGATGCGCACACGATCGCCGGGCTCGACGCCCGCGGCGCGGCGGGCCGCCTTGCTCACGAAGAGCCGGTGTCCCCCACCCGCGGGCATGAACGTCCCCCGGAACGGCTCGCTGCGCCCGATGCGCGCCTCGACGGGCGCCTTCGCGCGCCCAATCGCCTTGCTAACGGGCGCCGGCACGTCGACGTGGCTCATGCCCGAGGGGTCACTCTCGAGCTTGGCGGTGAAGACGTGACGACCTTTCATGCGGTGGCCCGGCCGCCGATGGAATCCGAAGAGGCGCGCACTGGCCACGGGCTACGTGCCATAGGAGACGCGGGCAAGCCGTTTGCGGCGCAGAAGATCGCACGGATGCTCGCCATCATCGAGCCACAGAGCCGAGCGGCTTAGCCCCCGAACACCTCCCCGGCGCGCCTACATTCCGACGGCCGTCCGAGTCGGCTGGTTTAGTTCGCCGTGCACGGTTGTCCTGCTGAGCGACAAGGGTCTATCGGGCGGGAGATGGCCCTCGCCTCGATCGGTCTTGGTGCCGTCACGGGCTCGGTCGGAGTGGAGATCTTGGGAGAGCTCCCGGACGATGCTTGGGAGGACCTCGAACCCGTTGAGGAGACCGAGCTCGCGCCCGCCAAAGTGCTCGCCGGCGGGTTGGCGAGCGCACCGCCGGCCGTGCGATCGGAGTCTGTGAAGGCCGCCCCTTCGCCTTCTGTTCGGTCCTCGTTGTTCCGAACCCGCCCCGACGCGGAGAACCGTTGACCGTGGGTCTCCTCACCGAAGGCAATGGAGGGCTCGTCGCGCGGCGGATCGCGACCGGACCGCGCGCGTTCTTAGGACCCGACCGAAGTCGAGCCCACAGGCTGCCAGGTCAAGCGTCCTCAAACGGCGACGTTGCATTCTTTCGCTCGACGGCTCAGCGCCGTCGTCAAGCGTCGAAGGACGGGATGCGAGAGGCCGTCTCTTTGAGCGCGTTCCAGAACATCCGTGGAAAGATCCGGAATGGCTCCAACCATCCGACGAAGGTGCTCCATCACGCGGTCCGTCTCGAGCTTCAGCTCGGTCGCGAGCTTGGCCCATTGATGAGGACCGATGTCGCGGAGCCGGTACTTGCCTCCCACTTTCATCGCGAGCTTGAGCTTCTGCGCGGAGGTCTCCCGTACGGAAGCGCGCTCGCAACATCGTACAGTGGAGCGAGCCGTGCTCGTCCCTCTCCACCGATCAGGATGGAGTAGTTCTTTGCGTGTGCGTCGGTCCCGCCGATGACCCAATTCAGGATCATCGCTTGAACCAAGACATCGACGTCCTCGGCAACGCTTCGCGAGTGCTCGCGCAAGAGCTCGACGATGGCCCGTGCGCCGGGACCACCGTCGGCCTCGTACTTGACGGCGGGAGCAACGCCGAGCGCCTGACAGACATCTTCCTGGTGCACACGGACGACGCCCGCTGGGGTGACCAGGCGATCATAGCGTTCGACGACGATGGCCACTTCGCCGTCGAACCGCGCGACGCGCGAGCGTGCGACCGGCAGTCCGAGGTCGGCGGCTAGCGTCAGGCAGAAGTGTTCGTTCTCGGCATGACCGTCGAGGCCGGGCACCCCTGGCTTGAGGATGTGGGTGGTCGCGCTCCGGCCCGACGGAACCCCCCATCGCCGCCCATCGAACAGGAGCGCCGTCTTCGGCTGCGCACCGCCAAGACTGAACTGTCCGCTGTCGGACTCGCGTCGCCAGGCGGATGCATCGCGACGCAGGTCGCGAAGGCGTTCGGCAACATCCTTCTCGGTGAGCCACTGGACTGCGTCCGCGCCGCGTCGAGTGACCGAGGCGACCTTGTCCGGCGCTACGAACCGGATCGCCCCGGCGCAGTCTTCGCCGACGTGGGCCAGGAGCGCGAACGCGCTTCGGGCCGAGACTTGAAAGCGCTTCGCCCAGCGCTCGATGATGAGTTCGTTGTCGGGAAGGAGGCCCCACACGTACGAGTCCACGATCCGGTGTCCATGTTCGACGAGCGCCAGCGGCATCGACAGGGAGATCGGGTACGCGTGGGGGGACTGTCTCCACGCGGCGTCGTAGGAAAAGGACAGCCGGCCGTGGCGATCGCGGGCCAGACGACCGACGGTGGCGTCGCCGAGAAGGGCCATGAGCTCGGCGGTCATGGGCGTGGCTTTCGGGCGGCGCGCACGATCGCGTCGACGTCCGCGCCGGCCGGTCCGGAGGGCGGCTTCTCTCTGGCCCGTGGACCCTCGTCACCGTGCAAGCGGACGTCGAGCACGTCGAGCGTCCGCAGCACGAGCCCGAGCTCCGCACGAGGCTTGCCGCGCTCGACATCGACGACCCACTGGCGGCTGACCCCAACGCGCTCAGCCAGCTCGAGCTGGCTGAGGTTGAGCTCATGACGCCGCTGACGGATGAGGGCACCGACGTCCTTCGAGGTTCGCAAGAGCATGTCGTCGTTCGGCGACATCCCGGGATGTCATCGCTCGATGACATTGTGGCATGTCAGCGATCGCTGACAAGCGGGAAGCCGGCCGGCTCGCGAATTCGGGGGCGTCCGAACGATTGCCCGCACCGCCCGAAAAAGATCTCGAAGAGTTTCCGCGCGTCCGGCAGGATTCGAACCTGCGACCTACGGCTCCGGAGGCCGTCGCTCTATCCAGCTGAGCTACGGACGCGTTGGGGGACCGGGCAATCTAGTAGACGTTGGGGCAGAAGGGAACCGGGTCGAACCTCGCCAGAGGCACGACTGCCGCTCGCGCGGCAGTCGGGCGTACCGGGTTTCCTCTACGTTGGGAACACAATATTCCATTCAGCCTGGCCCCCATATCGCGCCAGTGACTGAACGACATGGCTTCGGCCATCCGAGTTACCGCCACCTTTTTGTGAGCCACCTGTCCGGCCCGGGGGAACATGGTACCTTGCCCGCTCGCCCCCGCGTGCCGGCGCCCCCGTAGATGAAACGGGCGGTGAAACCGCCAGAACTCCCAGCCACTTCTCCGCGACCGAGGCCATCATGCGCGTTTCCGTAAGACCGCTTCTCCAATCCGTATTGCTCGTGGCCATGGCTTTCGTTCCCGCGCTTGCGGCGAGCTGCGCCCACTCCGAGAAGCTGCCGTCGGACACCTTTGGAGACAACGGCGGCGGTAGCGGCAGCAGCGGAGGAGGCATCATCAGCATGCCCAGCGCGGGCAACGGGGGTGGCGGCTTCGTCGCGGGCCCCCCCGCCAGCAGCAAGTGTTCGAAGGGGGCGTGCAACGACTTTTCTTCCAGCCCGATCATGGACCCGAAGGGGATGCCGAGCGGCAATCCTGCGTCTCTCTTCGGCCCGGCCGGCAGCGGCTCGACGGCGAACGGCCCCTGTCTCGTGGAGCCTGCCGACGGCGCGCTCTACCCGAAGAACTGGCTGCGCCCGCGCGTCTACTGGAAGGCCGGATCGAGCTCGCAGAACCTTTTCGAAGTCCGCTTTCATGCCGACGGCGAAATGACCGACTTGGTCGTCTACACGACCAACACGTACTGGGCGATGGACAAGAGCATCTGGCAGACCATCGCTTGGACTCCACCTGGCGCCAACGGAATGCCGGCCGCCCAAGACGGAAGCCTCATCGGGGCGCAAATCAAAGTGACGGTGCGCGGCATCAGCTCGGGCGGCGGAACGCCGGCAATCAGCAATACGGCGTCGATCCAAATCGCCCCCGCCATCGCCGACGGAGCCCTTGTCTACTGGACGACGTCGTCGTTCGCGACGGTGAGCAACAGCACGACGCTGCAGGGCTTCACCGTGGGTGACGAGGGGACCACCACGGCGCTTACGACGACGCAAGTCCAGCAGCAAGTGAGGGCGCAGCCGCCCCCTCCGGCCAACCTCCAGCCCGCCACGTTCCAACAGGTGTTTTGCATCGGGTGTCATACGGCGACGCCCGACGGGAAATTCGTATCGTTCACGTCGCAGTGGCCTTGGGCCGTCGCGCTCGCGTCGATCGACACGACCCAGGGAGCACCCGTCGTCGGCTCGCCGCCCACTTGGCTGACCCCCGGCGCCGCGTCGAACCTCAGTCCGAACATCAACGGATACTACGCGCCGCCCAGCGTGAATCAGGTCATGATGGGCATCCAGACGTTCTCGCCCGCGCACTACCAAACGGGGGACCGCAAGCTCGTCGCATCGCTCGGTGCCGCCTGGAACCAGACCGAGGCGCAAATCATGGCCGCCCAGCCCGGCTCGGCCACCGGCGTCGTGTCTCAGCTCGCATGGTACGATCTCGAATACACGGGTGCGCTGCCCACCGGCACTGCCTACACCCCTTGGAGTTCCGGGATGCTGACCTCTCCCTTGCCGGTGGCGACGCCGTGCACGAGTCTCTCCGGGGGATGTGCCTCGAGCACCGGCGGTGGGGGCTGGGGACTCATCACCCGCACCGGCGACACGAACAGCGCGGGCGGGCCCAACTGGAGTCACAACGTCAATGGCGTCGACGCGATCGCCTACGGGTCGACGAACCTGGGCACCAAAGACGGCCGAATGGACTGCGAACTGAGCGGTTCGAACTGCACGTCAGACATCTACATCGTGCCGTACAACATGGGCGCTGGGGGCACGGCGGTGCCGCTCCCTGGAGCCGCCAAGTCCGACCAGAACGAGTATTACCCCGCCTGGTCGCCCGACGACGAGCTCGTCGCGTTCAATCGGGTTCCGGGCGGGACGAGCATGTACAACGCGGCTGCCGCGGACATCTACGTCGTTGCCTACAACGGTGGAATGGGCGGCACCGAGCAGTCTCTGGTGTCGAACGCGCCGGTCTCGTGCACGGGCTTGATGCCCGGCACCGTGCAAAATACCTGGCCGAAGTGGGCGCCCAATCCCGTGAATCCCACCACGATGAAGCCCGTTCCGCAGAAGGACTCGGCGGGGAACACGTATTACTGGATCACGTTCTCTTCGATCCGAAGCCCACAGGCGCCGACCGATCCGGGTAACGCGAACAAGCGCAAGCAACAGCTCTACGTCGCGGGAATCGTCGTCGGCAAGGACGGCACCATCACGAGCTACGCGCCGATCTACCTCTGGAACCAGGACTATACGGTCAATAACCTCATCCCAGCGTGGGGTGAGTTCTCGATCCCGCCTGGTCAGGTACCACCGCCGGCGCCGACTGCTCTTTAGCGACCTAGGTTTCCGCGCCGCCGAACTTGTTCACGAGCGCTTCGCACACGGCGGCCGGGGCGTAGCGGCTTACGTCGCCGCCATGGCTCGCGATCTCGCGGACGAGCGACGCGCTTATGAAGCCCATCTTCGTTCGCGTCGGCAAGAACACCGTGTCGACGTTCGGCTCGAGATCCGCGTTGGCGTGAGCGATCTGCAGCTCGTACTCGAAGTCGGTCGCTGCCCGCAGTCCACGCACGATGACGCGAGCGCGCTTTTTCTTGCAGAAGTCGATGAGGAGGCCGTCGAACGCTTCGACCGTGACGTTCGGCAGATGGCCCGATATGCGGGACACGAGCTCCAGGCGCTCCTCGACGGTGAAGAGCGGGCTTCGGGTCGCGTGTTTGCCAAGGCCCACGATGACGTCGCTGAAGAGGGCGGACGCGCGTTCGATGAGGTCCAGATGACCCAAGGTCGGCGGGTCGAAGCTCCCGGCGTAGATCGCGAGGCGCGCGAGTGCAGGGCTGGTCATCGACCCGTATGTGCTGGAGCGGCGTTGGCCGGAGGAGCAGCGGCTGCGCTCGGATGCGGCTCGGGCGACGCTGCACCGGGGTGTTGCTCGGGTGCGGCGGACGACACTGGCGGCGGCGCCTTGGGCCGCTCGCCGCCTGGCGGCTCGGTGCCGAGCAGGGTGGGATCCGGTTCGATCCAAACGAAGCGTCCTTCGTCGGCGAACGTCACCCGGAAGAAGGCGAGGAGGTCGGCGCCGAGTACGCCCCCCAAGTCCACTTCCATTCCGTTGGAAACGTCGCCAATGTCGGCTCCTTCGATCGCGGGCGTCTTCGCCAAATCGAAGCCGCCCATCCGGAACATCGGGAGCATTCCGTGTTTGAGGTTCGGCATGTCGGCGACCGGCGCCAGCGTTCGAACGTCGACTCCGGCCTTCTTCCACGCCGCGTCCTGAAGCAAGAGGGGGAACGGACGCGAGCTGTCGACCAGAAACGGGAGCGGCGCTTCATCGCGCGGCGTGACCGTCGCGCGAAGCATCATCCCGCCTCCCCGAAGGTAATAGAGCGGAACGCGGCTGGCGTCGGGTGGGGGGGACGACTCGTGCCGGCGCACGACGAACTGGTCGCCGCGACGATCGAACGTGGCGTTGACGTGGCGCAAGAACTGCGCGCCCAGCAGGGCCTTGATGGGTACGCCGATCTGCCGCGCGATCGGCGACAGATCGCCCACGAGCGCCGGAACGTCCTTCACTTCGATGCGGTCGAAGCGGAGGCTGACCCAAGCCGGTTCGTGCCGCGAGTTCGCGTCGAGCATCACTTCGCTGTTGCCGGTCGCTACCAGCGCGAGAATCCGTTCGCCGTCGAGTTCACACGGGACCACGTCGGCCGCCCCTAGCGACACGCGGTCAAGCCCGCGGGGCATTTCGACCTCGGCGACGAGTCCGCCGTCCATCTCGAAGGGGTGACGCCCTGCGCCGCGTCGCGCGAGCGCGGCGACGTCCCGTGCCCAAGCGTCCTTCACTTTGGGGTCCGCAAGCATCGCGTCGAGCTCGTCGGCGGCATGCTCGAGGTCGCCCGAGAACCAGTGCGCGCGTCCGCGGATGCCGTGCGCGTCGGTCGAGGTCAGCCCCTCGGTGAGGCGCAGGGCTTCGGGAAAGTCCAGACGCACGAGGGCGATTCGAGCGGCGAGTTCGCGGACCTCCGGGTCGTTCGGCGCGGTTTCGAGGGCGTGTCGTGCGGCGTCCCGCGCGTCGTCGAAGTCCGCGCTGCGATAGCTCGTTCGGGCGCGGTCCAGCCATTGTGCAGCCGCCGGAGCTCGGGCGGCCGCCTGTGGACCCAGCGACGAGGCGCAAGCCACGGGTGAGGAACAAAGCGCGACAAAGACGAAAAGGCAACGGCGCATCGGAAGTACACTCTCACGACTGGGCCGGATCGGGGGCGGGTTCGATGCGCAGGATGCGATCGGCACGCAGTTGCCTTCGGCCTCGTCCCGGGAGCTGATACCCCACAATGCTCGGCGGGTCGAGGTCGGAGCGGACCTCGAGGAGGACCATCGAGAGCGGCTCCGGAGGTCGCTTGGCCGGTCGATACGTGACGATGACGGGCGAACCCCGCTGGACCGCCAAGGCGCATGCATCGACGACAGCCTGCCGAGCGCGGCGCTCGCCAACCCGGACTTCCCAAAGATCCCGCGCGCTCGACGGGGCGAGCAGCGCGACGCACCGGGCGAAGAGGGCGCGCGTCGCTCGGACGTCGCTCTCGGCCCGGTGTGCCTGCCCCGGGTCGATCCCGAGCTCGCTGCAGAGCGCACCCAGTGAATAGGAATGGAAGGCGAAGGCGCGGCGAGCGAGCACCAGGGTGTCCAGCCAGTAGTATAGCTGCAGGTCGACGTGCGCGCGCGCACACTCGGCCAGGAGAAAGCGGGCATCCCACTTCGCGGCATGTGCAACGAAGATGGCCCCTTCGAGAATGGCCACCACGTCGTGTGCGATGCTCGCGAAAGCCGGCGCCCCGGCCAGCTTTTCGGAATCGAGTCCGTGGACCTGCTGGGCACCGCCAGCGCGCTCTCCGGGGTGAACCAGCGTGCACAAAGAGGCCTCCCGCCGGCCTCCGACCATCCGTTCGATGCAAACTTCGACGACCCGATCGAGCGACAGATCGAGGCCCGTCATCTCCAGGTCGACGAACGCCAGCGGAGCCCGGTCGACCGGCATGTCCCACGGGGGCCCTGGCGGCGGCGGACTCACGTGCCGAGCTTGCCGCGTAGGGCTGCGAGCCGCCCCGAGCCGAGCAGCGCGCCCGATGCGATGACCAAGAGCGAACCCATGACCTGGACCGCGCTCGGGACCTCGCCAAAGACCGGCACGGCGACAATCCTCATGATGACGACGCTCGAGAAGCTCACGATACTCACTCGCGCCGCGTGATCCAGGGCATACGCGCGCGTCATCGCGATTTGCGCGAGGCCGCCGCTCAGCCCCATCAGCGCCAGCGCGAGGGCATCGCGGCTGTCGGGTGTCTTCCAAACGGGGATCGACACGACCAGCATGGTCGCGAAGCCCACGCAGGAAAGATGAAGGACGATCGCCTCGCTCGATTCGCTCTGGCTGATTCGCCGCAGCGACATCATCGCCAGCGCGCTGGCCAGGGCGGCGCCCGTTCCGGCCGCCACGAAGTGACCGGCGGTGGTGAACGACGGCTGCGCAAGGACGATGATTCCGCAGAAGCCGAGGGCGAGCGCGGCGGCGCTCATGGCGCCCACGCGCTCGCCGAGGATCGGCGCGCTGAGGAGCGTGACGAAGATCGGCGACGTCGATAGGAGCGTGACCGCGTCGCCGATGGGCAGGCCGGGAGCGGCGTATACGTAGAACGTTCCGAGGGCGCTCACCGTTCCGAAGGCGCTCCTCAGCCACGCTTGCCGCATGCGCGTGATGCGCAGCGATTGTCCTCGCACGCGACCGACCGCGTACGCAGTCAGCGCACCCAGCAAGAACCGCGTCGCTCCCACTTCGGGCCACGGCACGTCGCGTCCGCCGATGCGCGCGCCGATCGCCATCAAGGCGAACAGAAACTGCGCGAGGACCATCCACGCGACCGCGCGAGCCGGCTCTCGTTTCAAAGCGGCGTCGGCTCGGAGGGAATGGAATACGCGCGCTCGAGAAGCCCGAGCGGCGGGTCCCCATCCGCGTTTAGCCGGGTGCGCCACGCCGTGTCGCTCTGGCGCCGCGACCCGGGCTGGACGAGCTCGTAATGCGGAATCGACGCACCGAGCGCGAGCACCAGGCGGTGGGTCGCCGGCTCCCGCATGACCACCCACGCTTCGTCGATGCGCCCGGTGACTTCCTCGAGTACGAGGGACGAAGAATTGTCGGCGTGCACGTCGGCGGCCAGGGGGACTTCGGCGGAGCCGGCGTCGGCCAGAGCGCGCTCCAGGGCGATGAGGCGCGAAGGAAACGTGGAGAGCGCGCTCTCGAGGCGCGGCGGAAGCGCCTCGTCGGCGGCCTCGTATACCGCCGCTCCGAGCGCTGTCCAGAGCAAGTCGTCGACTTCGTCGAGAATACGAAGCGCCGGAGAACCGTGCGGCAGCTCTCCCTCCGTCACGAGCGCGCGCCTCGCCTGCCGTACGACCCCGGCGAGCTTGGCGATCGCCTCCGGGTGCGGCTCGACGAACGCGGGCACGGGGGCAAGCTCTGGACTCGAGGCGGGAAGGCTGGCCTCGCCCAGAGGAATGCGCGTCAGCGATGTGGCGTCGTGGCGCAGTTCCGTCCAGGCCGCGAGGGCGACTTCGACCTTTCGCTTTCGCCACTCCGACGTCGATGCGGCCGGCTGCACACTGTCGCCGGCCGACGGTGCGAGCCAAGTCTCGATGGCGTCGAGCATCGATAGGTACGGCGATCGGTGGCGCTCCGCGTTCGTTCGCTCGGGCCGCCGCATCCGGATGGCATGATCGAGCGTTTCGTCGTACCTGTCGTACGCGTCGTACCCCGAGTCGCGCAGCAAGGCGCGCGCCTCACCGGACCCGAGCCACGCGGCGATATCGAGCGCCGTCGGTAGCGTGCGCACGCTATGGACCGGGGCGGGGGCTCGATCCACGACGTCCGGCAGGCTCCAAGTGACCGTCGCCGTGGCGGGTCTCCGAGCTCCCACACTCGGAAACGTGAGCGACCGCAGCACTTCGGTGTCTGGAGTGGCCCGAGGGCCCAGCAATCGAAATGCGGCCGCGTCGCGGCCACGCGCGATTGCATGCCGCACTCGGTCGACGGGCACCACGTTTCCAAGCCACACCTGGCTCCGGGGGTCGACATCGGCGCGGGCCGCGGCTGCCGAGAGCTCGCGAGGCGTGACCGCGTCCGTCTCGTCGACCATCAACTGGCCCGCCCGCTCCAGCCGGTCCCACGCGTTGGCGGCCTCCGCGTCGACTCCTGCATCTAGGGCCCGCGCGAGAAGCAACGCGCAGCGCGCTTGCACGCGCGCCGCGGCGACGTCGAGGCGTGTGCGCGAAGCCCCCTCGCCCGCCCCCTCCATTGCGAGTGAAACGTTCTCCAGCCAGGCCAGGGCACGAAACCACCCGGCGCGATTGTCGTCACGATCCGCCATGCCCACGGGCGCAAGCGCCGAATAGTCGACGGGGGTGCCCAACCACGTGCTGATGCCTGTGCCCTCGTGCTCCAGGGCGCGGCCCTTCTCCGTCCCAACGATCCGTTCGAATTCGGGCCCGGAGTCATGATGCGGCTCGATCAGCCCCAGCGCGACGGCGACGATGGCGCGGGCCATCACGTACGACGCGGTCAGGTCCGCGTGCGACGGACGCCCGTCGGCCACCAGGCGCGACTCGAGACGATGGAGCATCGTGCTGACGAGCGGCGCGACGACGTAGGCGTCGACATCCGCGAGGGCGCGGTCGAGCGCGAGGTGCGCCAAGAAGAAGAGCACGTCTAGCGTGACCACCCATGGGGTCCGGGTATCCCGGACCGACCCGTAGAAGTCCCCGAGCCGAGCGGTCGGATGCGCCGGACGCGCGACGGCAAATCCGCGGGACTCGATCGCGGCGCGAAGAGCGGGCGATGCAGCGGCCCAACGAGCCTCGGCTCCCGGCAAGAACGTCAACTGGGAGGACAGGACGGGAAGCTCGACCGGCTCGAGCGACGGCGCGACGAGCGGCGCGTCCACCGGCTGCCAGTAAGTCCACGCCGGAACGTTCGATACCGAAGGGCGCGGCTCATCGCGTTGCGACACCAGAGGTTGTGCCCGCGGCGGCGCTGCGCCCGGGAGTAGCGGGAACCCGCAGCCAGACGCAACCACCAGCGCAATCGCGACCGTCGGAGTTCCGCGTTTCACCGTCCTCCTTCGGGGATACGCTCCCGTATAGCGTTCGGCGAGTTCGACGAAAAGACCGATCTCCATGACTTTTGCCAAGAAACCCCGTCCGCGCGACGGAACGCACCCGCGCATCCGAGCCGCGCCCGCGCATGCTCCCGCGCACGCTCCTACCATCGTGCGCGCTCTTCTCCTCGCCGCCTTCGTGATCGCTGCCGCGGCCTGGGCGCTCGCGCGCCACTATTCGTTCAAGCCCCCGCCGATGCTCGTCCCGGTGCCGCCGACAGCCGCACCGACCTACGATATAGAGGCGGGGGAATTGCCCGTTCCCGAAACGCTCGAGCCAGACGCGAACTGAGGAGCGGATGTCGAAGCAGGACACCCTGGTCATTCACGAGATTTACGCGAGCATCCAGGGGGAATCGACGTTCGCAGGAATGCCGTGCACGTTCGTGCGGACCACCGGGTGCAATCTCCGCTGCGCGTGGTGCGACACGCCCCAAGCGTTTCACGGGGGCGAGCGCATGCGCCGGTCGGACGTTCTCGCTCGTGCGCTCGGGTTTGCGACGCCGCTCGTCGAAGTGACCGGTGGCGAGCCCTTGCTGCAACCCGGTGTCTTCACACTCCTCGCGGAGCTCTGCGACGCAGGGCGGACCGTCTTGGTCGAGACCAGCGGCGAGGCCGACGTGTCGGGAGTGGACGCGCGGGTGCACAAGGTAATGGACCTCAAATGCCCAGGGAGCGGCGAGTCGCACCGCAATCGCTGGAGCAACCTCGACCACATCAGTCCCCGCGACGAAATCAAGTTCGTACTGGCCGACCGCAGGGACTACGAGTGGATGCGCGAGACCATCCGCGCCCGCGACCTCGCCCGCCGCACGCCGAACCTCCTCGCGAGCACGGTCTTCGGGAAGCTGTCGCCGCGAGAGCTCGTCGCTTGGGTGCTGGAAGACGCTCTCGCGGTCCGGGTGCAGCTCCAGATGCACAAGTACATATGGGGCCCGGACGCGATCGGCGTGTGAGGACTACCGAACCATGAACTCGCGGAAGGCCGCCGCGTCGCGCTTCGAGCCGAGAACGAGCGGGGTGCGGGCGTGGAGGCTCGGCGGCACGATGTCGAGGATGCGGTCGATGCCGTTGGTCGCCGTCCCGCCCGCTTGCTCGAAGAGATAGGCCATCGGGTTGGCTTCGTAGAGCAGACGCAGTTTGCCCTCGGGGTTTTTCGTATCCGCCGGGTAAACGAAAATTCCCCCTTTGACGAGGGTGCGGTGCGCGTCCGCGACGAGCGACCCGACGTAGCGGTGCCCGTATGGAAGGCCGTGACCCTTGTCGTCGCTCTTGATCCAGGCGCTCCACTTCTGGACTCGGTCGCTCCAGCGGACGAAATTTCCCTCGTTCGCGGAGTACGTGCTACCGCGCTCGGGGCAACGCATGCTCGGGTGCGACAGGAAAAATTCGCCGACTCCCGGGTCCAGCGTGAAGCCGTGTACGCCCTGGCCCGTGGACAGGACGAACGTCGTCGCGCTGCCGTAGACGGCATAGCCTGCCGCGACGATTCCGGAGCCGGGTTGCAGGGTGCCGAGGGACTTTCCGGCGCGGTCGTTCGCCCGGAGCACGCAAAAGATGGTTCCGATCGATATGTTGACGTCGATGTTGCTCGACCCGTCGAGGGGGTCGAAAAGTACGATGTACTTACCCGCTTCGCTCATCGCGCGCGCCTCGTCGAGCTCTTCGCTCACCGCAACGGCGCAGCGACCGCAGCGTTCGAGCACGGTGCACATGACCTCGTTCGCGAACGTGTCGAGCTTTTGAACGCGCTCTCCTTGTACGTTCGTTTCTCCCGTGTACCCCAGCATCCCGGCGAGCCCGGCCGCGCGTACGCGCGTGTGAATGATGCGCACGGCGAGCGAGATGGCGTTCAAGAGCGCGGTGAACTCACCCGTCGCCCCCGGAGCGCCTCGCATCCCGCCGATGATGTGAGCTTCGAGCGTCGTACCGACTGGCGACGTCAATGGGGATGGGGCGAACGACTCGTTCATGGCTTATCTTTCCTGCCCATGGGCACTCTTACCGATCGCGTCAAACGATTGCTCTCGTTTTACGCGAGCGACAACGTCGGCGTGAAGACCAACCTCGCGCGCTTGATGAATCATGGCGCGCTCGCAGGTACGGGCAAAATTCGTCATCTTACCCGTGGATCAAGGATTCGAGCACGGACCGGCGCGCTCGTTCGCTCCCAACCCTTCGGCTTATGACCCCGAGTATCATTTCGAGCTGGCCATCGAGTCGGGATGCAACGCCTACGCCGCGCCGCTCGGCTTTCTCGAGGCGGCTGCCGGTGCGCATATCGTGAAGGTCAAGCCTCCGAAAGACTCCATCGAGCAGCCTGAGGCGAAGAAGGCGTTCGAGAAGTACGCGATCGCGACGAAGACCCTCTCCGACCGCGTACGGCACGTGATCCAAAGCGCGTTCAACGGAAAGCGTATTGTGATTTTTCTGGTGGCGAGGCGAAGGATACGAACGAACTGCTCCAAGAAGTGCGAGCGATCGCGGCCGGAGGCGGCTCCGGCAGCATCATCGGGCGCAACTCCTTTCAGCGGCCCCGGGCGCAGGCGCTCGCGCTCCTCGGCGGCGTGATCGACATCTTCCGGACGGCCTGAGGCCGCGCCGTTGCAGTCTGGTCGGACGCCGGCGCGTCTTGCGATGGTGCCGGCCGGAGGGGAGGCCTATTGTCCTTCGGGGCGATGAAGACCCACACGCAATATCTCACCATGCGCACACCCAAGCGGCGCGACCTCGTCCACCTGACCCCCAAGCTCGAGCAGATCCTCGCCCAGAGCGCCATCGGGGAGGGAATGATGCTGGTCAGTGCGATGCACATCACCGCGGGCGTCTTCGTCAACGACGACGAGAGCGGCCTGCACGCCGATATCTGGGAATGGCTCGAGAAGCTCGCTCCGTTTCGCGCGGACTACCGGCACCACCAGACGGGAGAGGACAACGGCGATGCGCACTTGAAGTCGCTTCTCGTTCACCACGAGGTGATCGTTCCCGTAACGGCGGGACGGCTCGATCTCGGTCCGTGGCAGCGGGTCTTCTACGCGGAGTTCGACGGACAGCGCGAGAAGCGCCTCATCGTGAAGGTCATGGGAGAGTGAGGCGGGCCGCTCCGATCCCGGTGCTCCTTCTCTCCGCCTGCGCCTCGGCATCGCCGAGCGTGGTGAGGCCGGCTCCAGGGCGCTCCGCCGGCGGGGAGGACCGCGCGCGCACCTTTGCGTTCGTTCGAGTCGAGGACGACGCGATCGACTGGCTCGCTGCGGCGGACCCGCGGCTCGCGATGCGCGCGGACGAGACGCCGCCGGACGCCGTTCTGAAAAGGGTAGGGCTCGAAGCGGTCCTTGCCGAGGACACCGGAGCCGAGGTCCGGGGCGGGTCGGTCGACCTTTTCGCGTTCCAAGGACGCATCCGCGCGCTCGACGACGCCGCGAAGGTCGTTGCGACCTTCCGGGATCCGTTGCCCGAGGTCGGTCCCCTGGGCACGACGTTGTCGCGGCCAAGGCTGGAGCGCGAGCTCCTCGAGCGGCTCATCCAAGAGGAGCGAGCGCGTGCCGTGGAGGAGGCTGCGCTCGGGGACGCCGCGGGCGACCTCGTGCGCGGCGTCGTCTCCACGTGGAAGCCGCCCCAGGCTCCGCAAGAATCACTCGATCGCGACAAGTGGGTTAGCCAGCACCTGCTCGACATTCGGGCATCGCTGCGCGATGGCCGGCCCCGCACAGGGCCATCCGACCTCGACGTGGCGCTCTACCCCCTCGAACGACTCCTCGCGCCAGCCCAGTTTCCGCTCGGGGCGGCGGCAATCGCCGAGGTCCGCATGGCGCTGGATGAAGACATGCGACCGGTCCCCAACTTCGACGCGCCCGAACGGCTCGCGCTCGCGGTCAAGGTGCATTTCGGTCTTACGGTCGCGCCCGCGACGTTGCAGCCGCGTATCGAGCGCCTCGAGCAGCGGCTGCGTGAGGCGGCGGAGCTGGCGCTGCCCGAGAGCCGAGACGGCCGGCGGGAGATCGAGGCTCGAGCGCGCGATCTGCTGCTGGTCGAGCGCCCGTGCCCTGCGGTGCCCGACACCCGCGTCCGGTCGATGGCGCCCCCTCCCGAACGGGCGGCCATTTGCGGCGCGCTCCGTGCGTTGACCGAAGACCCTTCGCCTGCCGCCGCCTTGGTCGCCGTGCACGACGACGTCCTGCTTTCGTACGGAGCAGTCACCGCCATGCTACCGCCGCGTGGCCGACTTCTCTCACATCCGGAAGACGACGACATCGAAGCGCTGCGGCGCAAAGCGCGCGAACGCCCACTTTTGGCGCTCGGCGTCGCGCTCGCGGCCGAGATTCTCTACGGAGCCGACGGTGCCAGCGAGAGGCTTCACGCTTGGAGAGCGCTCGGCGAAGCGCCGCTCGACATCGTCGCGCGGGAGGTCGGCGCGGTGAGCGAAAGATAGCCCGCGTCCCAAGACCTCCCGATCCGAACGTCGGTCCTTCTCACTTCTTCTTCGCGGCTTCTGCCTTCTTCGAACTGGCGTCGCCCGCGCCGGCGTCGGCAGGCGCTTCGTACTTGGACTTGTCCGAGAGGGCCCACTCGGAGACGTAGTTGGTGATCTGGTAAATCGCGTCGTCGTTCGCGCGTTTTGCCCAGCGATTCGTACCGGTAGCGACCTTGCCGATCAGAATTTCGTACGTTCCAGCGTTGTCTTTGAGTTGAATCTCGACGCTCGCTTCCGGCTTGTCGAGCCCCGTGTCCGTCAGGGACTTGCCGTCGCCGAAGTCTTCGGCGTTGAGCGTCTTGTAGGCCCGCAGCATGTCCTTGATCTTCTCGGGATCCAACCGGGTGATCGGCTTCTTGTCGGCAGTGCCAGCCCAGCTGTCACCCTTGGTGAACGACAGCGACCCGTGCGAATTGTGCACGGTGACCTGGCTTGCGTTGGCGTCGTCGAACTTCAGGATCTCTTTGAACCGGAAGTCCTTCGGGTCCTTCGTGTAGAGATACGAAGAGTATCCTTTGGCCGCCCACACGTGGTCGGGCTTGTCGGTCAACAAGACGAGCTCGCCGGCGGTTCCGCTCTTGCCGAAGAGCTCGTCCACCTTCTTCTCGCCGCCCTTCCACGCGACCACATGAACGGCGTGGCCGGGGTCGAGTTGCTTCTGCTTTCGGAGCTCGTCGTCGAGCTTGAGGTTGAGCATCGACTCGACGTGCAAGTCCACCAAGTTCGCGAGGACGTCCTTCACCGCCTGCTGGTTGGCGGGACCACTGACCGGCTTGGTCATCACCCACATCGTGTCGCTGCCGCCGTCGGTGGGGGTCGCCTTCGGATCCGGTACCTTCTCGAGCACCACCTCGCCCTTGTCACCGTTGGTGATGCTCAGTTTGTCGATGTCCGGCGGAGCACTGACTCGTGGGAAGTCCTTTGCGCTCGCCATCGGAGCGCCCAGTGACTCGTCGTTCTTCGCTTGCTTGTAGACGAGGACCCCGAGGAGACCAAGCAGGACAACGCCGAGAATGATGAGTTTTTCGCGCGACATTTACGCTATTTCCGTGGAATTGGTGACCGGGTTTACGCCAATGAAACGTGGGCATGCGCTGCGAGACGCGTGCGCCAACGCGCGATTCCATAGGCCGCGAAGATCGCGGGAACGCCGAGAATGAGCAAGAATTCGATGTTGCGCTGTTGGTCTTTGTGCGCAGCCTTGAGCTCTTCCTCCTGTTTGCGGATCTGCTCCTCGCTCATGTCCGGAGTGATCCGCAGCTTGCCCACATCGCCGTAAACGAGGTTGGGCTCGCTCAGGATCTTGGCGCTCACCGCCAGCAGATCGGTATCTCCGATGACCCAGTCCAGCGTGTTCTTGAACACCAGGATCGTTCCGGTGATGAACTGCTGGGCATAAGGACCCGCCATCATCAAGAGCTGCTCGTCGCCGCCCAGACCCGGCATCATGGCGCCGTACTGGCCCATGTCCGGTCCGTTGCCGGCGCGCGCCAGCGGGTTGGAGAGGAACTGCGACGAAGCGAGAACGAAGACGCGGGACGGCTGAGCGCTCTGGGCCGGGGCGTTGACGCCCTGCTTGTCGCCTTCCGGGAAGGCGCTCTTCAGCGTTCCCTCGACGACGGCTCCGACGGCGAACTGTTGCTGCTGGAGTCCCTTGAGCTTCGGTGCCCACTTCTGGAAAGGCTTGAGGTCCGCGCTGTCCCCGGTGAGGTGGACGGAGAACGGCGAGGATCGCATGACGACGTGCATCTTGGTGCCGGGCTGCTTGTCGGCCTTGAGCGAGAGGCTCGACACGAACGGGACGGCGATGTCGGTCACGCGGAAGAGGGCGGGGAAGCTCGTGTCGACGAGCTGCTCCTCGCCCGTGAACCGGGGATCGTCTTGAACCTCGAGCACCTGCGGCATGTCGACCTGGGCCATGCCACCCGATGTCGGGAGGATGAGGTGGACGCCCCTCCGATCGATGACCGCGTCCTTGTTGAGCGCGATGCCGTAACCGTCGAGCAATTTGTCGAGCCCGTGCGTGCTGAGGGTCGCGCTCATCGTAGCGTCCCCGCTCTTCACGTTCACGGCGCCCGCGAAGACAGCAAGCGACTTACCCTTCATCACGAACTGGTCGATCCGTCGCAGCTCTTTCTCGGTCAGGTCTTTGCCCGGCTGCGTGATGAGCAGGCCGTCGAGCTCGTCGGGGATCTCACTGTCGCCGTTCTTCAGGTCTACGTCTTGAAAGCTGTAGAACGGGAAGTTCTGGGTGATGATCTGCTGAATCGCGTATTTGCCCATATTGTGGGGCGTGAGGTTGTCCTCGGTCAGCTTGATTTCGTCGTGACCCGAGAGGACGCCCACTTTGTGGTGAATCTCGTCGCCCTTGTCGCGAATCTCTCGAATCTTGTTGCTGATCCAGAACTCGAGCCCATCGGTGCGGTCGGGCGGCAGGAACTTGATGACGTCCTGCTGCTCGCCGTACTTGAAGATGAGGCCCATGAAGCCCTGGGTCACTGCGGCTTTCTCGTCTGTGTCGCTCGCCTCGCCGAACGGCTGCTCGATGAGGCCGGCGTCCTTCGCCCTCTTCTTCGAGTCTTCGTCCTTCGCCTCGATGATCGTGTACTCGAACTTCCCGGCGCCCGCGTTCTTGTACTCCTGAAGCAGCGAACGCAAGTCGCGCACGAACGCGTCGAGCTTGGGCAGGCCTTTGGTGACGTAGGCGTCCACCGCGAGCTCTTGCTTCATCGAGCGAAGGAGGTTGCCGCTCCCCTTGGACAGCGTGAACCGCTCGGACTTGGTCACGTCTTTTCGGGCGTATACGCCGAGCGCGGAAAGGGCGTTCACCGCGACGAGGATCGCCGCCACGATGAAGATGAGAATACCGCTTTCGAGGGCGGTCTTGTTGCGCTTCTCCATGGCTTTTCTATTCGTCTTTCCGGAGAGATGGAAGTTGGCTCAGGACCACTTGCGGCTCTCGAGCGAGCGAAAGCTCACGAGCAAACACACGATCGCGACCGACAGGAAGTAGATGACCGCGCGCGTGTCGATGAGTCCGCGCGCGAACGCCTCGTATCGCGTTTGGAACGACACGAAGCCAATCGCGTCCCCCGCGGCGCCCGGCAGCGCGGCGACCATCCAGCCGATGGCGTAGAGCACGAAGAGCGCCCCGGTCGTCAGGAAGAAAGCGATGACGTCGCTCTCGGTGAGGCTCGAGAGCATCATTCCAATGGCCACCGCCGCAAGCGAGAAAAGGACGCATCCGAGGTATCCCGACCACACCGGGCCCCAATCGAGCTGGCCTAGGTGCCAGGGCATCTTGAAGATGACGATCGGGTAGAGCATCGTCGCCGCGAGTAGAATCAGCACCATCGCGCACGCGGCGACGTACTTGCCCAAAATGACCTCGCTGTCACGTACGGGCATCGTGATGAGAAGTTCGAGTGTCCCCGAACCTTTTTCCGCCGCGAGCGACCGCATCGTCACGGCCGGAATGACGAAGATCGACATGATGAGCGGCAGGTATTTGAAGAGCTCTTCCATCGAAGCCCGATCCCGCTCCCAGAAGCTGCCCTCGAGGAAGCCCCCGCCCATGCGGGGGAGCATGAAGAACATCACTCCGAGCAGGAGCAAGGCTCCGCCGATGACTACATAGGCAACTGGGGAATTGAACTGGGCCCGCAGGTCGCGGCGGGCGATGATCAGAATGTTTCGCATGGCTCAGCTCCGATCGGCCTTCGCGGTTTTTTCGCTCTGCTCGGCCCGCCCCGCGCGGCTCGGCTCCTCGTCTTCACTCTCGTCGTCGTCGTCTTCGTCGTCCTGATCCGCCCCTTCGGCCGCTGCCCCCAAGTGCCGGTTGCGACGCTCGTCGCCGATCGTCAGGCTGCGGAAGACGTCTTCCAGCGTTTGTGTGTCGCGGTGAAGCTCAAGGAGCACCCAGCCCCGATCGACCATTACCTGGAAGATCTCCGGTCGGAGATCCACGTTGCGTTCGCTGACCAGCTCGCAGACGTGCGCCCGCTCGTCGGTCGGTAGCTCGCCGAGCTTCTTCACCCCGGCGATCTTGCCGAGGGCCTCCTCCACTTCCCCTCGCTTCGGGGGAATGCCGCGGCCGCGGTAGGGAGCGCTGCCGGACGATTCCTGGACCGAGACCACATATCGAACCCGGCCGCTCTTCGCGCGAATCTCGTCGAGCGGGCCGTCGGCGACGATGCGTCCGCTCGAAATGATGATGGCCCGCGCGCACGACGCTTCGACCTCCGAAAGGTTGTGCGTCGAGAGCATGACGGTGCGCTCGCGGCCGATCTGCTTGAGATAGTCGAGGAACTCGGCCTTCTCGTTGGGGTCGAGGTCGCTCGTCGGCTCGTCGAGGATGAGGATGGGCGGGTCGTGAATCAGCGCCTGCGCGAGGCCAACGCGCTGCCGGTAGCCGTGCGACAGGTACCGGATCTCCTTCCCGAGCACCTGCGCCAGCCCACACACTTCGACCACGCTCGTCGCTCGGCGCCGAAACGTGTCGTGGTCGAGATTGCGGAGGTCGGCCGCGAAGCGGAGATACTCGAGAACGCTCATCTCAAGATAGAGGGGCGCGCGCTGCGGGAGGTACCCCAGGCTCTCGCGCACCTTCAGCGACTCGTCGAAGACGTCGTGGCCGTTGACGCGCGCGCTCCCTCCCGTGGGGGAGATGAAGCACGTCAAGATGCGCATCGTGGTCGACTTGCCGGCGCCGTTGGGCCCGAGAAAGCCGACGACTTCGCCGCGTTTCACTTCGAAGTTGATCTTGTCGAGCGCCCGGAACGACCCGAAGGTTTTCGAGAGGTCGTTCGCGGAGATCATTACATCGTTGGACATTCCGAGTGCTCCGGCAGGGCTACATGGACCAAAACGCAGGAACGAGAACAGAACCGGACATTGCTGCCACCGAGAAGCGGCGCAACAGTGGAAAAAACCACCGCCCCCCAACTGCGGTCCCCGGAGCGAGTTTCATCTCCCACACGACAAAAGCGACAACCTCTCACCCCGGGGGGGGGAGCGCGGCGCATCCTAGCGACGGGCATCTTCCTGTCAACCACGAGGGCCGCGGCGGAAACAGGCGGTGGCCCTCCCTATTCCCGCGTTCGTACCCGCCGCGACAACTTCTTCCAGGCGAATTGCCGCGGCGTGTCAATTGCTCTACTCGGCCCGGAGCGTCGCGATGACCCCGAAATGGTCGCTTGGGAACGTCCCGTCCACCGCTTCGTCGAAGCAGACCCGCGCGTCGAGGGGCAGCCCGCGGGACCGTTCGTCGCGCCCCCGCACGAAGACGTAGTCCACGCGCCGGTCCGGTTCGCGCAGAGGCGCGGCGAAGGGGTTGCGCCCGGCGAACGTGAAGCCTGCGGTTCCGTCTCCGGCCAGCGCGAAGGCGTCTTGAAAGTACACGCGACGCGCGTCGCCCAGGGAGGTAAGGCCCCGCAAAAAGCGAATCTCGTCGGCGTCGGCTTCCGCGTTGAAGTCACCGACTAGAATCGCCGGGAAGGCCCCGGAAGTGGCGAGGGAGTCGATCCGCGATGCGATCTCGCGCATCTGAAGTTCTCGCACGTGGCCCTCGTCGAACTTCCAATTGAGGTGAGTCACGAAGAAGGGGACGGGGCCGAACGGGGCCGCGATCTCCACGAAGAGCAGCGTGCGCTTTTCGTCGGTTCCTCCGCGCGGGAGATCGAAGGCGTGGCTGCGCCCTATCGGCCAGCGGGAGAGCACGGCGTTGCCCCAGCGCTCTCCTTCCGCGCGGGCGTAAGCCACCTGGTAACCGTATCCGTCGGCGATGGCCGCCGCCTGATCCAGTCCGTCACCCTCGCCCGCGTCGAGTTTCAGCACCTCCTGGAGTCCGAGAATGTCCGGCGCGAGCGCCGCCACGCCGGCGCGGATCGCGGCCAGACGTTCCGGCCACGGGCCGAATCGGTTCCAAATGTTGAGCGTCGCGACACGTAGCGTCTTCATCTCACCAACCGCACGTCTGCCCTTTGTTCTGCGCAGTCAGCCATTGCCTCAGGGGCGCGAAGTACTCGAGCATCGGCCGCGCATCGGCCGTTCGACCCGCGCCTACAGCCTCCATCGCGTCGGGCCACGGCTTGCTCGCCCCGAGCGAGAGCATCGCCATCAGCTTGGCCCCCGCCGCCTGGCTGTCGTGAATAGAACATTGGTCGATCGCACCCGTTTGCCCAGCGGCCGCGCACAGCGCCTTGTGGAACTGGAATTGATAAATGCGGGCAAGAAAATACCGGACGTACGGGGTGCTGGAGGCGACGTGGAACTTGGCGCCGGGGTCGAATTCGTCGGCGCTTCGCGTGCCCGGGGGGCTCACGCCCTGGTATTGCAGCTTGAGCCTCCACCACGCGGCGTTGTAGTCCGTCGGCGCCACCTTGCCGGAGAAGACGTCCCAGCGCCACTTGTCGATGAGGAGCCCGAACGGCAGGAACGCCACTTTGTCGAGGGCCATCTTCATCTGCTGGTTGATCCGGGCGCGATCGCCGGCCTGAACCGCGTCGAGAAGGCCGATGGTTCTCAAGTACTCCGGCGTCACGCTGAGAGCCATGGTGTCGCCGATCGCCTCGTGAAAGCCGTCGTTGGCGCCCTGCTGAAAGAGGATGGGGAGCTTTACGTAGCGCTGAAAGTAGAAGTCGTGACCGAGCTCGTGATGGATCGTGACGAAGTCCTCCTCGGTCGGCTCAATGCACATCTTGATTCGGAGGTCGCCGCTCCAGGTGACGTCCCACGCGCTGGCGTGGCAGACGACTTCGCGGTCACGCGGCCGCGTGAAGAGCGAGCGCTCCCAGAATGACTGCGGCAGCGCGCCGAAGCCGAGCGCGGTGAAGAAGTGCTCGCCCTGGTGCACCATTTTTGGGGCGTCCCAGTGCTCGGACTTGAGGCGCTTGCCGACGTCGAGCGAAGGCTCGTTCGGGAACGGCACCACGAGCTCGAAGACGTTGTTCCACTCCTGGGCCCACATGTTCCCCAAAAGCTGCGCCGGAATCGGCGCATGCTCCGCCACGAGGTCTTTGCCGTAGCGAGCCCGGAGTTTCGAGCGCACGTAGCAGTGGAGCTCGTCGTAGAGCGGCTTTACCTCGGCCCACAGTCGCTCGACATCGGCCGAGAACGCGTCGGGCGGCATGTCGTATCCCGCTCGCCAAAGCGCGCCGACGTCCGAAAAGCCGGCCTCGCGCGCGCCCTCGTTGGCGAGTTCGACGTACCTCGCGTACTTGTCTTTCAGGGGCGCCGCCACCGCGTGCCAGCCGCGCCAGGCCTCCGCAAGATCGTCTGGTTTCCTGCTCGTCCTCAGTACCCGCGACAGGTCGTCGAGGTGCAGGCAGTCGCCCGGCTTCTTCTTCATCGACTCGAGCAGCGCAGAGCCTTTGGGCGGGCAGTATTGCCCCTTGCCATAGTCGCTCGTCATCTTGGCCTCGATGCCCGCGAGCTCCGCCCGCATGTTGGCATCGCCCGGCGCGGGAATCGTTTGCGCGATCGCAAGAAGGTAAAGCTTGCGCGCGACGCCTTCGGGGAGCTGGCTCCGGATGGCCGCGTATCGCTTCGATCGTTGGATCGCCTCGCCGACATACCCCGCCGTCGCCTCCTCGCCCGCCGCGGCGAGCGCCTCGGTGTCGTCGGTGATGAAGTTCTCGTTGACCCAGCTCGCCTCGTCGCGCGCCACCCAAAGCCGGCGCAAATGCTGCTCGACGTCCTCGACGAAGGCGACCGCCTCGGCAACCGTCGGGCTACTGTCTGCCGAGGTGGGAGCGGGCGAAGGACGCTGGCTCGGGCGAGCCGACGACTCGGCCTGGGGTCGCGCCCCCGTGCCGGTCTCGGCTCCGCACGAAAGGACCGCGGCAGAGGCGAAAAGGGAGGCAGCGAAGATCCGGGGGTTCACGTTGGGCCGGCCTCCGCTTGTACCACGGCGCCCTGGCGGCGGGTGGCGCTCGCGCTCGAGGCGCGTTACATGCCAGCGCCGTGAACCACCAGGACCCGGCGACATCGTTTCCGAAGGACCAAATCAAAGTCCTTTTGCTCGAGAACATTCACTCGAGCGCGCACGAGCTCTTTCACGCCGAGGGGGTTCAACTCGAAACCCTCAAGACCGCACTCGGCGAAGAGGAACTCGTGCGGAAGATCGAAGACGTTCACATCCTCGGGATCCGCAGCAAGACCCGCGTGACCGAGCGCGCCCTCGCGGCCTCACGCCGTCTGCTCTCCGTCGGGTGCTTCTGCATCGGAACCAATCAGGTCGATCTCGACAGCGCTCGCAAGCGGGGCATCCCGGTATTCAATGCGCCATTTTCGAATACGCGCTCGGTCGCAGAGATGATCATGGCCGAAATCGTCATGCTGTCGCGCAAGCTCGGCGACCGCGTGCGCGAGATGCACGAGGGGCAGTGGCAGAAGGTCGCGACGGGTAGCTATGAGGTCCGCGGGAAGACGCTCGGTATCGTCGGCTACGGACACATCGGCCGGCAGGTCGGGGTCATCGCCGAGGCGCTCGGGATGAAGGTGGTCTTCTTCGACGTTGCCGCCAAGCTTTCGATGGGCAACAACCGCGCGACGAAAACGCTCGACGAGCTCCTATCGCAGAGCGACTTCGTGACTTTGCACGTACCGGAGACACCGCAGACCAAGAAGATGATGGGCGCCCGCGAGATCGCCGTGATGCGCGCGGGCAGCTACTTGCTCAACGCGAGCAGAGGTCAGGTCGTCGATATCGGCGCACTCGCCGACGCACTCAAGAGCGGCCATGTCGCGGGGGCTGCAATCGACGTATTCCCGGAGGAACCGGAATCGAACAGCGATGGCTTCACGACCCCGCTTCGGGGTCTGTCGAACGTCGTCTTGACGCCCCATATCGGCGGGTCAACTGCGGAGGCTCAGGAGGCGATCGGTCGCGAGGTGGGCGGTGCGCTCGTCCGGTTCGTGAACGCGGGGGTGACGACGGCATCGGTGAATTTTCCGCAGGTCGATCTACCGCCCACGCCAGGCAAGCACCGCATCCTCAACGTGCACCAGAACATCCCCGGCGTCCTGCGAGATATCAACCACATCGTCAGCGACAAGGGCGCGAACATCGCCGCGCAGGTCTTGGCGACCGACGCCGATATCGGCTACCTCGTGATGGACCTCGATCAGGACGTCTCCCGCGCTGTGAAGAACGCGGTGGGCGCCCTCGAGACGAGCATCAAGACGCGGATCCTTTACTGAGGGAAGCGGAGCCCCGGCCATTTCGCCACGTTCGAGAACGTAGCCGCGCGCCCCTACTCGACTCCGCGGCGCTCTCTCACAGGGCGCTGTTCCCGGCGCAAGGTCGGGGTCCGCGTGGAAACGGAGCGGCCCCCGGCGGCGACCGCCGCGGCTCGCATCTTTTGAACCCCGTCGATCGCTCGTCCGTTCGCGAGGAGCTCGGCTTCGAGCACGTCGAGCGCCGGCCCCATGAGCTCGGTCCGCGCAAAGCGCCCGGCGCGCCCCGCCGCCAAACGCGGCAACACAGCGACGATGCGCCTGACTCCGTCGGCGATTCGCCGGGGAACCGCCACCCGCTCGATGATAGGCTCGAGGAATTCGCCCGCGCAACGGATGCGATCGCGTTCGCCGGCGCACGCTTCGTCGAGCGGCTCCTTAAGGAGGACGGTCCAAAGCACAAGGTCGTCGAGGGGACGCCCGCGGGCCCTCGTCAGCGAATCGATGGCGTCCATGCCGCGAAAGAATCGCTCCGCGCCCCCGCCGGTCGCCTCTTCGTCGTCGAGAAACGCGGCGAGCTCCGGCAGAACGACCGACATCGCGCCCGTTTCCCATGCGAGCCACATCGAGCGGTGAGCGCCGCCGCGCAGAAGGCGCAGGATCTCCTCGAAAAGCCTCGGTCGCGCCGCCTTGGCAAGGTCCTCGCGGGTCGCCACCATCGCGTCGTACACGTCCGGGGCGATCCCCAGATCGAGCCTGGCGGCGAACTTGATCGCGCGCAAGATGCGGATGGGATCCTCGCGAAAGCGAACCATCGGTTCACCGATGGTGTGAATGGTGCGCCGGCGGACGTCGTGCAGGCCGCCGCACCAGTCGAGCACCTGGTGGCGGTCCAAGTCGTAGAAGAGCGCGTTCATCGTGAAGTCGCGACGCAGCGCGTCCTCGTGCGCCTCGCCGAAGACGTTGTCGCTGCGAATGAGCAGGTCGTCGAACACCTCGCCCGATTCTTCCTCAGGCGCCTCCATCGCGGGGTTTCGGCGGAACGTCGCGACTTCGACGACCTTGCCGCCCCCGAAAAGAATGTGCGCGAGGCGGAAGCGCCGCCCGATGACGCGACAATTGCGGAAGAGGGCCCGGACATCTTCCGGCCTCGCACTGGTCGCGATGTCAAAATCTTTGGGCTTGCCGCCGAGCAGTAGGTCGCGGACGCAGCCGCCTACCAGGTACGCCTGAAACCCGCTCCGCTCGAGGCGCCGCACCACCTTCGCGGCGTCTGCATCGATGCGCTCGTCGTCGAGCACCACGTCGTGGCGCGCGAGTCCAGTGCCCGCGTGCCTCTCGAGCGGCTCGCGATTACGGCGCGCTTGCGGGGCGACTTCGACCGCTTCCTCGACCGTGTACGACGGAAGGTCGGGCGGCGCGGGTAGGTGGTCGTCGGGGGGAAGCATGAGACTCGCGCCGGTAGAGCGCGATCTGGCAGGTCAATGCGCCGACTGTAACACGCAGGATGCGAACTTGCAGCCTCGTCGTGCTTGGCCCAAGAGCTGCGGGGGCGGTGACGAAAGCAAAGCAAGCGTCTGGTCCTGGACGGAGCTCCTCAAACTTCGTGCCGTTGACGTGGGAATCCCGGTGGTTAGGTTCCCCTCGCGTCGTTGGACTCGCGGTGAAGCGCCAGGCAACTGCCCGGCTCTTCATACGGTCGGCAGCTCCAGTTTCCTTCGGCGGAAGCGCAAAACCATCCCTCGAGCTTCACCCATCTTGCGACGAGAGTAACGACAATCTTCAAGGCTCGCGGCTCGGCGGGAACACCGCCGGAAAGAGCACGGCTCGTCCGCGAGAGACACGACCATCGGAGGCACGGACCATCATGGGCAAGATAATCGGCATCGACCTCGGCACGACGAACAGCGTCGTCGCGATCATGGAAGGGCGCGAGCCCAAGGTGATCGTGAATGAGGAGGGGGCGCGGACGACGCCGAGTGTCGTCGCGTGGGACGACAAGGGCGAGGTTCTCGTCGGTCAGATTGCCAAACGGCAAGCGGTGACCAACCCCGAAAACACGATCTTCAGCGCAAAACGCTTCATCGGTCGGCGATTCGACGAGGTCACCGAAGAGATCAAGCGCGCGCCGTACAAGGTCGTGCGCGCCAACAACGGCGACTGCGCCTTCGTCGTACGCGGGAAGAACGTCAGCCCGCCGGAAACGAGCGCACGCGTCCTGATGAAGCTGAAGAAAGCCGCGGAAGATTACCTGGGCGAAAAGGTGACCGAGGCCGTCATCACCGTGCCGGCCTACTTCAACGACGCGCAGCGCCAGGCGACCAAAGACGCCGGCCGAATCGCCGGACTTGACGTCAAGCGCATCGTCAACGAGCCCACTGCGGCGGCGCTCGCCTACGGCCTCGACAAGAAAAAGGACGAGGTCATCGCCGTGTACGACTTCGGCGGGGGCACGTTCGACATCTCGATCCTAGAGGTGGGCGACAACGTCGTGCAGGTCATCTCGACCAATGGCGATACGCACCTCGGCGGCGACGACGTCGACAACCTCATCATCGACTGGATGGTCGCCGAGTTTAAGAAAGCCAACGCGGTCGACCTCCGCAACGACAAGATGGCGCTTCAGCGTCTCAAGGAAGCGGCCGAGAAGGCCAAGATCGAGCTCTCGAGCGTGCAGGAGACCGGCATCAATCTGCCGTACATCACCGTCGGATCGGGCGGGCCGATGCACCTCGACATGCGGATGTCTCGCGCGAAGCTCGAGCAGATGATCACGCCGCTCGTCGAGCGCTCGATGGAGCCTCTGCGTCATGCGCTGAAGGACGCGAAGAAGACGCCGAAGGAGATTGACGAAATCGTCCTCGTGGGGGGGTCCACGCGCATCCCCCTCGTGTACGAAACAGTGAGGAAGTTCTTCGGCAAAGATCCGCACAAGGGCGTCAACCCCGACGAAGTCGTGGCGGTGGGCGCGGCCGTGCAGGCGGGCGTTCTATCCGGCGACGTCAAGGACCTGGTGCTCCTCGACGTGACCCCGCTCAGCCTCGGCGTCGAAACGCTCGGCGGTGTGATGACGGTGATGATTCCTCGGAACACCACGATTCCGACGCAGAAGAAAGAAATTTTCTCGACAGCGACCGACAACCAGCCGTCGGTGGAGATTCATGTTCTCCAAGGGGAGCGCGCGGAGGCAAAGTACAACCGTGCCCTCGGCAAGTTCCACCTCGAGGGGATCATGGCTGCGCCGCGCGGCGTGCCCAAGGTGGAGGTCACGTTCGACATCGACGCGAACGGGATCCTGAGCGTCAGCGCCAAAGACACGGCGACGGGCAAAGATCAGAAGATCACCATCACGGCAAACTCCGGGCTGAATGAGCAGGAGATCCAGAAGATGGTCTCCGATGCGGCGGCGCACGAACGCGAGGACAAGGAGCGCAAGGAGCAGATCGAGAGGCGGAACAAGCTCGACAACCTCTGCTACACGCTCGAGAAGACCTTGAACGAAAACAAAGACAAGGTCCCGGCTGCAGATTTTGCGACGCTCGATGGGATCATCAAGGAGGGACGCGAGGCCGTCGAGAAACAGGACGACGGACGAGTCCAAGAGGTTACGGCGCGCCTCGAAAAGGAAGCGCACCGCCTCGCGAGCGTGATGTACGGGGCGAGCGGGGCTCCGGGTGGCCACGGTGGTGGCCCTGGAGCGGACGGAGCCAACGGCGGGCCGATGCCTCCGAACGACGGCGACAAAAAGGGCAAAGAAGGCGGCGTCATCGACGCGGAGTTCGAAGAAACCGGCGGCTGATTCCGCCCGGTCGTCGCGGCCGTTTCATGCGCCCATCCCCGTCCCAGTCGCCTCCCTCCTCCGTTGCAGCGCGGGTCGAGGACTGCGTCTTCGCGGTCAAGAAGCGAGTCGCGCTCGAGCCGCGCATCGGGGTCGTGCTGGGGAGCGGTCTTGGCGCGTTCGCCGACTCGCTCGAGGATTTGGTGAGGATCCCCTATCGGGACCTACCCCACATGCCCTCGAGTGGGGTTGCCGGACACGCCGGAAATCTTTGTTTCGGCCGTGTCCAGAGGGTTCCGGTCGTGTGCATGCAGGGACGCGTTCACCTCTACGAGGGGCACTCGATCGAGAAAGTGGTCCATGGCGTTCGCACGATGGCGCGCCTCGGTGTCCACGCCGTTCTCATCACCAATGCCGCGGGGGGGCTCGAGCCGTCCTGGGCGGCGGGCGACTTGATGGTGGTCACGGACCACCTCAACTTGACCGGGACCTCCCCGCTCGTGGGTCCAAACGACGACGCGCTGGGCCCGCGCTTTCCCGACCTCACCATGGCCTACGACTCGGAGCTGCGCACGATTCTCCACTCGGTCGCGGGCGAGGCGCGCATCGCGCTTCGCGAGGGCGTGTACGCCGCGCAGCTTGGGCCGGCATACGAGACTCCCGCCGAGGTCCGCATGCTCCGCATGCTCGGGGCGCACGCCGTCGGGATGAGCACGGTGCACGAAGTGATCGCGCTTCGGCACATGGGCGTGAGGGTCGGGGCGCTGTCCTGTATCACCAACCTCGCCGCGGGCTTCTCCTCGGAGCGTCTCGATCACGTCGAAGTGGAAGCGACGGCGCGTTCGCGCCGTGCCGCCATCGCGACCCTTCTCGGCGGCTGGATCGCACGGGCCGGAGCGTGAAGGCTCGCACGTCGCGGATACCCCCACCGGGGGATCTGCCGAAGAGCCTCGCGGACCTTGCGCCGGCTCTCGCCGCCGCCCGAACCGCTCGCGCGCGCGCATACGCGCCGTATTCGCACTACCGCGTGGGCGCGGCGCTGGTGACGGCCAAGGGGACCGTCTTTGCAGGCTGCAACGTCGAAAACGCCTCGTTCGGCGCGACGCTATGTGCCGAAAGGTCGGCGGTTGCCGCGATGATTGCCGCGGGGGAGCGCGAGCCCGTGTCTTGCGTG
>Ga0265325_10000138_pt1 | contig 50464 bp, 39 predicted proteins | sample 41420metaG_FD_202090 | JGI IMG/M metagenome (GOLD analysis project Ga0265325, IMG submission 202090) | Rhizosphere microbial communities from Carex aquatilis grown in University of Washington, Seatle, WA, United States - 4-14-20 metaG | ecosystem: Host-associated > Plants > Roots > Rhizosphere...
ACGGAGAAGAGATGAGAAGCGATGCTGCGATGGTCGCGACGGAAAGAGCAAGCCATTTGTTTGTCATTGCCGACCCTCCTACTTAGGTCTCTCGTAAGAGATGAGGGCCATTGAAATAGCGTTGCCTTTCTGGCGCAACGGCTGGATTTGCAGAGCTTTGGCCGAGGCGACAGGCGCACTTCCGTGCAGCCGGCGGCGATGTTACGCACTTTGGCATGGACATTGTTGCTTTTGGCGCGGAGAAAGGGTCTCATCGAAAGTTAGAGTTCCGAAGCAACCTGCTGGGCAAGAGTTTTTTCCATGGACTCAAGCGTGGAAATGGGGAGCTTGCTGTAGATGCTGGTCTTGAACGCAACGGTTCCCTTTTTGGTGAAGAGCATGACGATGGTACTCTCGACGACATAATAGGCGTCGTCGCCGATGCCGGGCGCGGGAACGATTTGCATGATTGGGCTGATGGGCTTTTTGCCGGCGTTGTAGGGGTCGAGCCCTTCGGTCATGAGGGTGACGATTTTGCCCGGCGCGGTCCAAGTGCATGTAGCCTTGAAGGTTGGCGTGACGTAAGATCCGGCGCTAACCTGGGCGCCGACTGCGGCCGAGACCTGAGCCTGGGTGAGCAGGGAGCAGGCGTCGGTGGATGATTGCGCGAAGGCAGCTGAAACTGCAGCGGCGAAGATAGTGAACCCAGCGACGGCGGAGCGGAAGGTTTTCTGAGACATGGTGCGGCCTCCGTGGGGAAGTTTCGCGGGTAGTGTACGCCAACGGATTGTGGAAGGGGCGGGAATTTTTATGCAGTGAGTTTCTTGGTATCCCACGTCTCAGAATCGAGACGTGGGGCACCCCCTCATCGTGCTGAGGGCAAAGTCAAAACGCAATCCCCTGCGATTCACAGGGCTCTGAATTCATTGTGTTAGGTTGGAAATTTGGAGTGGAAAAGCGAGATATGGCACCCATAACGGAGTTCATCAAGCATCATTATCGTCATTTCAATGCCGCGGCATTGATCGATGCGGCCGAGGCCTACAACAAGCTGCTGACTGGCGGCGGCAAGATGTTTGTGACCATTGCCGGCGCGATGAGCACGGCGGAGCTGGGGCTCTCGTTGGCCGAGATGATCCGGCAGGACAAGATTCACGGGATCTGCTGCACGGGAGCGAACCTGGAAGAGGATGTGTTCAACCTCGTGGCGCACAATTTTTATGAGCGCGTGCCTGGCTACCGTGACCTGACACCGGCGGATGAGGCGGCGCTGCTTGCGCGGCACATGAACCGCGTGACGGATACGTGCATCCCCGAGATGGAGGCGATGCGGCGGATCGAGAACGAGGTGCTGGCGGAGTGGGTGAAGGCGGACAAGGCCGGGGAGCGGTGGTTTCCGCACCAGTTCATGTACAAGATTCTGTTGTCGGGTGTGCTCAAGAAGAGCTACCAGATCGATCCAAAGGACAGCTGGCTGCTGGCGGCGGCGGAGAAGAACCTGCCCATGTTCGTGCCGGGGTGGGAGGACGCGACGCTGGGAAATATGTATGCGGGACATTGCATCACGGGCGATGTGAAGAAGGTTCACACCGTGCGGACCGGCATCGAATACATGATGGAACTGGCGGAGTGGTACACGGAGACGACGAAGAAGACGCCGCTGGGATTCTTCCAGATCGGCGGAGGGATCGCGGGAGATTTTCCGATTTGCGTGGTTCCGATGTTGCACCAGGATTTGCAGCGTGAGCATGTGCCGCTGTGGGCGTACTTCTGCCAGATTTCGGATTCGACGACGAGCTATGGATCGTACTCGGGCGCGGTGCCGAACGAGAAGATCACCTGGGGCAAACTTGGCGAGAAGACGCCGAAGTTCATTATCGAGAGCGACGCAAGCATTGTGGCGCCGCTGGTGTTTGCGTATGTTTTGGGATGGTAGAGAGACAGCCTCTAGCCGCTAGCCTTTAGCTACTAGCTAATTGTGGTGGGTTGGCGGGTGTGGCTTCCCAGGTCTCAGAAACGAGACCTGGGGCACCCGGCTTCTCGCTCGCAGCGGTGAGTACGTAAGGAGCGAGAGATCAGAGACCAGAGATCAGAGATCGGGATGGGGAAGCGGGTGGTGCTGGCGGCCATGGCGGGGGTGCTACTTGCGGGGGCGTGTGCGGCGCAGGCCAACGCGCAAGATCAGGGCGGGTGGTACGCGGCGAGCACGAACGCGATCTCGATCACGGGCGACATCGCGATTGGCAAAGACAGAGTTTCGATCGACTTCATCTCGTATCCGCTGGCGCCGATTCGGCCCTTGAAGCCGGTGGAAGTGAGCGCGGTGTTCGATGCGGATGTGAATGCGGGAATCAGCGGGATGCTCTATCGATTGAAGATTCCGGCGGCGCAGCGCTTCCTGAAAAAGAACACACTGTGCGGGGGCGAGGACACGCAGTGGATGGCGACCTACGTCGCGGGGAAGACGCTGGAAGTGGCGTTCTTCTCGGGGGACGACATGCCGGTGTTCACGTTTGACGCGGTCTCGAAGTCGACGGCATTGTGCGGGACGTTTGCGTATTCGAGATAGCCGGTAGCCGGTAGCTTGTAGCCGGTTGCCAGTAGCCCGTGGCAATTAACGCAACGTGCTGGGTTGGCGGTAGTGGGTTCCCGTGATGCCACCTTCGCGGCATTTGCCTGGCGTGCATACCGCGGCGATAGAATTTCTCATGTCTTCCCTTCGAATCAGAGGCACCGGCTGCGTGGTGCTGATCCTTCTTGGAGCAGCGCTTTGGCCTGCCCGCGCGAATACACCTGTCCCGGCAAGCTTGCCCTTAGCGCAGATTCTGGCGTTGATGGAGCATCACGATCAGATTCAGCAGGAGGGATTGAAGCACTACAGTGCAGTGCGGCACTACCATGTCGAGTATCAAGGACTTGCCAACCTCGAAGCGCAGATGGAGGTGGAGGTTAACTTTAATGCGGCTACAGGGAAAACCTTTCGCATTGTGTCTCAGAGCGGTTCGAAGATTCTTGGGGAGAAAGTTTTGAAGAGGGCGATGGACAGCGAAAAGGAGGCCTCAGAGGACCGAGGGGGAACCGCGTTGACGCCGGAGAATTACCGGTTCCAGTTGCAAGGGAGTGAAAGCGTGGACGGGCGCCCAGCCTACATTCTGAGTGTTGAGCCCTTGAAAGAAAGCAAGTTTCTGTATCGAGGCAAGATTTGGGTGGATGCGACGGACTTTGCGGTATCAAAGATCGAGGCTGCGCCGGCGAAGAATCCCTCGTTCTGGATTTCGCGAACGCTGATTCGATACACAAGCGCGAAGACGGGAGACTTCTGGCTTCCGCAACGGAGCGTGAGCGAAAGCAAAATTCGAATCGGAGGCGCTGCTGTGCTGGCTATCGATTACGGAACATACCAGATCAATCTCAAATAAGCCGCATTGCGGCGGTGCGCACTGAACCGTTGCGGGCTGCGGGTTAGCGCACATTGCAGGCTGCGAGCAGCGGAGAAAAGCAACCGCAGATCCTTCGCTCCACTCAGGATGACAAAGCCGACACGTGCGCTCTTGCTATCCCACCCAAGCGAAGCTTGGATGGGGCACCCATTTTTCGTTCGGGGTTGGGGCGCGAGGAGCGATGGCCTAGTTTTCTGGCAGGACGGCGAACGGGCCGTTGACATCGCGCCCGCCTGCGCCTTGGAATGCAGGCTGAATCAAGGCAGGTAAGCCAATCTCCCACTTGGGTCCTTCGAGCTCCGGCATGGGGCGAGCCTGGAAGAGCTTCTTGCATTGCTTGGCGGTCCACTTGGCCCATCGCTTCGACTTCTTTCGCCGCGCGCTGTCGGTGGAGATGCCTGTGCCTGCGTACATCTGGCGGTAAAGCTTGGAGAGGAAGATGAATCCGAGCCGGGCGCGCAGAGTCGGGGTGCACGCGGAGCGCTCCCAGATGGCTCCCCAGGTGTAGAACCTGTCCCACACCTTTTGCGTGCGCTCGCGAATTTCGTCGGAGCTCATGGTGGGATGCGGCGTAAACATTTTGGGCCGCACTTCGGTGGGAATCATCCAATAGCGCGTAATGGGCACATCGCCCACCATCATGGGATCGACGGACTGCTCTTTTTCCCAACGCCCGAAATCGACGGTGCCGGGGAACGGAGTCATCATGACAAACTGTGCGAAGGTCACGCCGGCCTTGAGCGCCATTTCGACCGTCGCGTCGAAGGTGGCAGGCCGATCGGTGGGCAGGCCGAAGATGAATGAGCCGAGAACGTGCACGCCATGCTGCTTGAAGGTCTGAAGTTGTTTGGCAAGGGCCTCGCCGGAGTAGTTCCAGTCCTTATAGACGGCTTTCAGGCCCTCGGGCGTGACCGCTTCAACGCCCACAAGCGCGCCCTTGATGTTGGCTTTGCGCATGGCGTCGAGATAGTTTCCGTCTTCGCCCGCCTCCATGGTCATTTGCGTGAAGAACACCATGTCCTTAGGCAGCTTGGCCAACTCATCCATCAGCTGAAGGCGCTCGTTGCGAATGGCCGTGAGCTCCTCGAGCTTGGCGGTGTTGCCCTGCTCGCGGGCGAGACGGAGATCGGTGAAGGTGACGGGGTAAAAATTGTCGTCGGCGAGAGCGATGAAGCGGAAACCGAGGCGACGGAGGGCAATGATTTCGTCGACGACGTTTTGGAATTTTCTCTGGCGGGGTTTTTGGCCGTCGGTACGCCAGACGCTGCAAAAAGAGCAGTGCTTGGGGCAGCCGCGAATGGTTTGCACCGAAGCCCACATATATTTCTTCGGATCCATCAAGTCCCAGCGCGCGGAGAGGAAATCGCTGCCTTCGAGACGGCCGCCTTCGTAAACTTTTTCAGGCTTGCCGGCGATGCAATCGGTGACGACCCGAGCCCATGCAACATCCCCGTCGCCTTTGACGACGGCATGAGCTTCGCCGCGCTCGAGAGCCTCATCTGGAAAGAGGGTGGCGTGAATTCCGCCATAAACCACCCAGGCGCCGCGGCTGCGAGCCATGCGGCCGACCGCATATCCGCGGAGCGCATTGCCGGTGTGCACACTGATACCGACGATGTCGCCGGGTTGAATCGACTCGGGCACAATTTGCTCGAGCGACTCATCGACCAGGACGGGATCACCGACGGATTGGGGTGTTGCGGCTGCGAGCACAAAGAGCCAACGCGGCGTGATGACCGCTGTGCCAAAGGAATTGTCGCTGGGATTGACCAGATGAACGCGCAATCGTTCCAACCTTTCGCCTTTCTGGTGCGGTTGGCCTCACAGCGATTGCGGGGTTACCGAAATGCGGGGGCGATGATGGGAAGCGGCATCTTCACGAAAACGGTGCCGTAGTGAAATTCGAAACCGGCAAAATGGCTCTGCGATCGAGCTTAGGTCATTGGAACCCTGTCAATTGACCAAAAGAATCCTTGCCAACTTTACCAGCAGGGCAGGAAATTCCTTGGATAAAACCTTTCCCTAGCACGTTTAGCTCATCGTACAGGTTTTAAGAGGGGCAGTGTGGTCAATATTGATCACTTTTCGCCGGGATGAACAAAAAGTCATGGGAAATGAGAGGAATTGAGTGACTCGGTGCATTATCCAGCGCGGGTGCACTCTTCGACGGGGATGGGGACCTGCTCGACGATTTCGAGGCCAAAGCCCTCGAGGGCGGGGATGTGCATGGGGGTGTTGGAGAGCAGGCGAATGCGCTGGATGCCGAGATCTGAAAGGATCTGGCCGCCGAGGCCGATGGCCCGAAGGATGCGTCCGGAGCGATCCTGAGAGCCTTCGCGGGAGCGCAGCTCCTGGTGGAGGATGAGGCGGCCGGTTTTTTCTTGCCCGCCGGAGCTGGGAATTGCTGAGCCTTGAGGGCCAGATACGGCGGGGGAGAGGGCGGTGGGAGCGGCGGTTCCCTCGGAATTGAAGGGAGGGGCGGGTGCATGGTCGATCGAAAATCCGCGCGAGGTGTTGTGGAGATAGAGAATGACGCCGCAGCCGGCTTCGGCGATGATGCGCATGGACTGATCGAGGATTTCGCGGCAGTGGCAATCGGCAGAGAAGATGTCGCCGGCGGTGCAGCGGGTGTGGACGCGGACGAGGACGGGATGCGGGCAGGCGGGGTGCGTTTGGGCAGGGGTAGTTGACGCTGCGCCGTCGATACCGCCGTTGAGCGCGCCCGGGATGGGACCGGCGGGACCGAGGTGGAGGGCGTGGCAGTCGGGGCATAGGTCGCCGCGGATGAGGGCGATGTGGCTTTCGCCGCCCTGAACCTGGCTCTCGTAGGCGATCATGCGGAATTCGCCGTAGCGGGTTTGGACGCGAGTCTCACCGGCACGGACGATGGTGCGCTCGTTGCGGAGGCGATAGCGGATGAGCTCGGCGACGGTAAGGATGCGGAGGCCGTGCTCGCGGCAGAAAGGGATGAGGTCGGGAATGCGGGCCATTGCGCCGTCGTCGCGCATGATTTCGCAGATGACGCCGGCGGGGGTGAGGCCGGCGAGGCGGGCGAGGTCGACAGAAGCCTCGGTTTGGCCCGCGCGGACAAGGACGCCGCCGCGACGTGCGCGGAGCGGAAAGACGTGGCCGGGTCGGACGAGGTCGGCAGAGGTGGAGTGCGGAGCAATCGCGACCTGAATGGTGTGGGCGCGGTCGGCGGCGGAGATGCCGGTGGTGACGCCCTCGCGAGCCTCAACGGACTCAGTGAAGGCGGTGCCGAAGCGGGAGGAGTTTTGCTGCGTCATGGGAGGCAGGCGCAGGTGGTCGGCGCGCTCCTCAGTGAGAGTGAGGCAGATGAGGCCGCGGCCGTAGCGGGCCATGAAGTTGATCGCTTCGGGAGTTACGTGGTCGGCGGCCAGGGTGAGATCGCCCTCGTTTTCGCGGTCCTCATCGTCGACCACCACGACCATGCGGCCGGCCTGAATGTCGGCTACGGCGCCGGGGACGTCGGTGAAGGGCGGGGCGACCATGCGATCGAGGGTGCGGGAGGGCTGGGGCATGTGCTGTCGCTATTGTCGCCGAAGGCGTGAGCAAACGGCAAAAGTCGTCGTGTGCCTGGCAATGTGTCGAACTTTAACCGGAGTTTGCTTGACATGCGGTGAACGATGTTGATATCAACGGCAAATCGGATCACTGCCGTTCATTGCGGTGTATCCCCGCGATCAGAAGGAGACATGGAATGTTTACGCCACAAGGAAAATTCGGTTGGTATGAACTGATGACCACGGATACCAAAGCCGCCGGGAAGTTCTACTCGGACGTCGTGGGCTGGACGACCGAAGAAATGCCCAGCACAGGCGGGATGGAATACACCACATTCAACCTGGGTAAGGTTGGAATGGCCGGAATGTTGACTGTGGGCGAGTACAAGGCGTGGATTGGCTACATCGCGGTCGATGACGTCGACGCCCATATTGAGAAGATTGTGGAAGCCGGCGGCAAGGTTTGGAAGCCGGCCGCGGACGTGCCCGGTATGTTGCGCTTTGCTGTGATGTCGGATCCGCAGGGAGCGGCGTTTGTGGTCTTTACTCCGTATCCCGCGATGCCTTCGCCCGTGCGCCCGGCGCCGCCGACACCGGGGACCATCGGATGGCACGAGCTTTACACGACGGACGTTGAAAAGGGTTTCGAGTTCTATAACAAGCTCTTTGGCTGGACGAAGGTGAGCGACATGGACATGGGCCCGATGGGCGTCTATCGCATCTTCGATGAAGGCGATCACAAGCAGATGGGCGACGGCGGCATGATGATCAAGCCTCCGAATCTTCCGGTGGCGACTTGGGGCTTCTACTTCAACGTTGACGCGATCGGCGCTGCTATTGAGCGCGTGAAGGCGGGAGGCGGCAAGGTGTTGCATGGGCCCCAGCAGGTACCAGGTGGCAGCTGGATCATCAATGCGATGGACCCTCAGGGAGCCGTGTTCTCGCTGGTGAGCAACAAGGAATAGCTGTTAGCCATTAGCTTTTAGCTGTTAGCTTGTTCGTGCTGGATGAGACGAAGTGCGATCTCGGCCTTGGAATCGGGACCCGGGGGCACCCGGGTTTCGTGCCGAATGAGCCGCCGTGCGATCCCACCCTAAAACCCCTTGCTGCGCTCGAGTCTTAGGATGGGGCACCTGAAATCACGGTTGAGAGATGATTTGGGGCGCAGCAAAAACGCCGCCCGAAGGCGGCGTCTTTGTTGAAACTGGCCAAAAGCTTACAACGTGGATTCGATTTCAAAGCCCCAGGCCTCGAGAAGGGCCTCGGGGATGTATTTGGAGTTTTTGTTGCGGCGCGCCCACTCGCGGAGGCGGGTAGACCGGATGTACTGGTCCGGGGGCAGCTTGAACTCCTTGGTAATTTGTTCAAAAGATGTAACTGTGGGCACAACCGGGCCAATGGGCTCCGGCTTGCCCCAATTCGGATTTCCACGACGCTTTGCCATTGATTTATTTGTCCTTATCCTTGGAAAGGAGTGTTTTCTCGGTTCAACCTCGGACGTGGCTGGGGATGCGAAAGGACCCGAGGAACGTACATTCTCATTCTAGGGGTTTTTCAGTGAAAAATCAATAGGAAGGAGCTTTACGGAGAGAGGACAAAACGCGGCGAGATCGGAGAATATCCTATTGTAAATCAACGATTTAGTCGAATTCAGACGAGATTCCCACAAGACGAGCTTTATCGGATGTGACGGGCGATGCTGGCGGCCAACAGGAGGGGAATGGCAGGATACTGGTATGAGACCAATTTGGCGGGTGATTGCGACAGGTTTGGTGCTTTTTGGAGGGCTGGCCATGAGTCGCGGAGTGGAGTTGACGGTGAGCCGTGACGCCCTGGAGAGGACGCTGAAGCAGGAACTCTTCAGCGGGCCGGACGGAAGGTACTATCTGAAAGGTAACGCGCACTCTGCCTGCTTTGTTTCAACCGAAGACCCCCAGCTGCGGTTTGAGCAGGACCGGATTGTGGTGCGAATGAAGACGCGGGCGCGGCTGGGAGTGGGCGGCGTGTGCCTGGCGACGGTAACGCTGCCGGCGGAAGTTTCGATGGAGCCGGAGGCGGAGGGGGAGACGATCGGCTTCAAGGACGCGAGCCTGGACAAGGTTTCAGACCGGAAGGAGATCAACTTTGTGCTGGCGCCGTTTTTGCGGGGGCAGGTGCCAAAGAGCATGAAAGTGAATGCGGCGGATTTGTTACGCGCGGCCCTTGTGGGGTCGACGGCTACCTCGGGATACAAAGTGAGCCTGGGGCGGCTTAAGATTCTGTCGATCCAGATTGTGGGCGACAAGCTAGTGGTGGAGGCGGACGGAGATTTGAGCGTGGAGTGAGACAGGCTGGGAACAGAGAGCAGAGAACAGAGAGCAGAGAACAGAGAGTAGAGAGTCAGACGGGAGGATGCATGACGGAAAGTCAGAGTGCGGCGCGGGCGCCGAATGGGCGGAAGTATTTAACGCAACCGCTGGTGAAGCAGATTTACACAGCCGATCCCTCGGCCCATGTTTTCGAGGGCAAGATTTATGTCTATCCGAGTCACGACATCGACGCGGGAATTCCCGATGACGATCTGGGCAGCCAATATGCCATGCGCGACTACGTTGTGTTGTCGATGGATGAGCCTGGTGGTCCGACGACTGCCCATCCAGTCGGGCTGAAAGTGGAAGATGTGCCATGGGCAGAAAAGCAGATGTGGGCGCCGGATGCGGCGTTCAAGAATGGCACGTATTATCTCTACTTTCCGGCTCGCGACAAAAAGGGTGTATTCCGCATCGGTGTGGCGACATCGAAGTCGCCGGCGGATTCGTTTAAGGCTGAACCGGAGCCGATCAAGGGCAGCTTCTCGATCGATCCGGCGGTATTTGTTGACGATGATGGCGAAGCTTATATGTATTTTGGCGGGATTTGGGGCGGGCAACTGCAGCGCTGGGCGACTGGGAGGTTCGACCCCAATGGTTCTGACAGCGATCTGCGCCAGGATGACAAACCGGCACTGTGCGCCAAGGTTGCCAAGCTGACAGCTGACATGAAGGGATTCGCGCACGAGGCTCGCGATGTGGTGATTCTGGACGAGGCCGGTCATCCGGTACTGGGCGGAGATCACGACAAGCGATTCTTCGAGGCTTCCTGGCTGTTCAAGCGCGGGGGAAAGTACTACTTCACCTACTCAACCGGCGACACCCATTATCTGGCCTATGCCATTGGCGACAACCCATACGGGCCCTTCACGTTCAAAGGGCATTTCCTCGAGCCGGTGCAAGGCTGGACAACGCATCACTCCGTCGTCGAATTCAAGGGCAAGTGGTGGTTGTTTTATCACGATATTCAGCTTTCGGATAAGAACCATTTGCGCTCGGTAAAAATGACGGAGTTGAAGTTCAACGCCGACGGCACGATCCCGATGATCGACCCGTTCACTGATTAGGCGTGCAGAGGTACTGCGGAGAACAAGGCCCGCATTTAGTTGGAAGAGGGAAACCGGCCGATCTGTTTCCCACGGTTGGTTGTTGGCGAATCGTTGTTCTAACCGCGCTCATGCGCTTCTCTCTGAGGTCAGACCACAGGGATAGAATTGTAATCAGACTCAAATTTCGCAGTGATAGAATTTCGATTTTGGAGAACGTATGGCGGAAGCAGTTTGTGATATCGGCCTGATTGGGCTCGCAGTGATGGGACAGAATCTGGTCTTGAATATGAACGACCATGGTTTTAAGGTGGCCGTGTTTAACAGAACCGTTTCGAAGGTGGACGATTTTACGGCGAACGAAGCGAAGGGTACCGAGGTAGTAGGCGCGCACTCGATTGAGGAGCTGACAAGCCTGCTGAAGCGGCCGCGCCGAGTAATGCTGATGGTGAAGGCCGGCGACACAGTGGACCAGATGATCGACCAGATCACGCCGCACCTGGAAGCGGGCGACATCATTATTGATGGCGGAAACTCGTTGTTCAGCGATTCGACGCGCCGCACGAAGGCCCTGGCAGCGAAGGGGATTCTGTTTATCGGGACGGGCGTTTCGGGCGGAGAAGAGGGCGCGCGGAACGGACCGTCGATCATGCCGGGCGGGAATCCGGCGGCGTGGCCGCATGTGAAGACGATCTTCCAGGCGATCGCGGCGAAGGTGGAAGACGGGACCCCGTGCTGCGACTGGGTGGGCGAGGAAGGCGCGGGCCACTTTGTGAAGATGGTTCACAACGGCATCGAGTATGGCGACATGCAGTTGATCTGCGAGGCATATGACTTGCTGAAGCGCGGGCTGGGATTGACGGCCGACGAACTGCACGATGTGTTCGCGGAGTGGAACAAGGGCGAGCTGGACAGCTACCTGATCGAGATTTCGAGCCTGATCTTCGCCAAGAAGGATGAAGATGGTACGCCGTTGGTGGACAAGATTCTGGACACTGCGGGACAAAAGGGGACAGGCAAATGGACGGTGATCAGCGCGCTCGATACGGGGCAGCCGGTGACTCTGATCGGCGAGAGCGTGTTTTCGCGCTGCCTGTCGGCGCTGAAAGAGGAACGCGTGGAGGCGGAGAAAGTTCTGCGCGGGCCGAAGTCTTTGCCAAAGGTGGGCGACCGCGCGAAGTTCATCGAAGACGTGCGCAGGGCGCTGTTCTGCTCGAAGATCATCAGCTACGCGCAGGGATACATGCTGCTGCGGGCCGCGGCCAAGGAGTATGGCTGGAATCTGAATATGGGCGGCATCGCGCTGATGTGGCGCGGCGGGTGCATCATTCGCAGCCAGTTCCTGGGCAAGATCAAGGCCGCGTTCAAGAAAAACAAGGGCCTCGACAACCTGCTGCTGGACAAGTTTTTCTCGCGGCTTTTGAACAAGTACCAGGCATCGTGGCGCAAGGCGCTGGTGAACGCGGTGAAGCTGGGCGTGCCGACGCCGGCGTTTTCGACGGCGCTGGCGTTCTTCGACGGCTATCGCGCGGGACGGCTGCCGGCGAACCTGCTGCAGGCGCAGCGCGACTTTTTTGGAGCGCACACGTATGAGCGGGTGGACAAGCCGCGTGGCGAATTCTTCCACACAAATTGGACGGGGCGTGGCGGAAGGGTTTCGTCGGGGACGTACAACGCGTAGTGCTAGCTCCCAGCTTCCAGCCGCTAGCTCCTAGCTTGTTTGTGGTGAGTTGGCGACGGCGGATTCCCAGGTCGCCGAGTGCGAGGGACCTGGGGCACGCAGCAATAATAAAGCGGCGATTTCCTGAGTGGAGATCGCCGCTTTTGTTTTTGTGGCGGAGCCTGGTGTAGATCGATTGGAGAGATTTACCGCAAGGATTCGACGGGGGCGGGATCCATGTCAGCGTAGTCCTGGTTTTCGCCACCCATGCCCCAGCAGAAGCTGTAAGCGCGAGTGCCCACGCCGCAATGGATGGACCAGCCGGGTGAGATGACGATGCCCTTGTCGGCCATGACGATGTGGCGGGATTCGGCGGGCGGCCCCATGAAGTGCATGACGCGCGCATCGGCGGCTAAGTTGAAGTACATATAGATTTCGCTGCGGCGCATGTGCGTGTGCGGGGGCATGGTGTTCCAGTTGCTGCCGGGGGCGAGATGCGTGACGCCCATGACGAGCTGACAACTGCGCGCGCCCTGGAGATGAATGTACTTGCAGATGGTGCGCTTGTTGCAGGTTTCGAGCGAGCCGAGTTCTGTGGGAGTAGCACTGTTCTTACGGACGAGGGACGTGGGGTACTCGGCGTGTGCGGGGTAACTCAAGAGGTAGTAGACGGCGGGCGCGGATTTGTCTTCTGAGGCAAACGTAACCTGCTTGTTGCCACGGCCAATGTAGAGCACATCGAGATTGTCGAGGTCATAACTCTTGCCTTCGACGGTGATGGTGCCGGCGCCGCCAATGTTGAGCGCGCCGAGCTCGCGACGCTCGGTAAAGTAGGTTGCTCGCAAGTCGAGATCGGTGGGCAGCGCGATTGGAGCTTCAACCGGGGATGCGAAACCGACGACGGCGCGATCGAGGTCGACATAATTGAGATGGATCTTGCCGGGCTCGCAAAGCGCGCTGAGCAGGAATGTTTCGCGGAGCTCGTTGGTGTTCATGCGCGGGTAGCGCACAGGGTCAGCTATCAGAACAGTCTTCATTTTTTTCCTTGAACTCAATTCTACCGCTGCGGAAGTTGGAGCGGATTCCAATTGTCGGCGCCGCGAAGAAAGACCGAGGGCTCGTATTGCTTGGCTTGGTCGGGCGTGAGGAAATGGGTGTGCGGATCGCGCTGATCGGGGTGCGCGCCGGGGCCGGAGGAGTCGAATTCGGCGTAGTAAGTGGTGTCGAGCATGTGCGTTTGTTCGGCGTGCCATTCGCTCCAGCCAGCAGGGGCGATTTTGTCGCCCATCCAGGTGTGCATATAGATGACGGTTGAATAGGCGCGCCAAGGACGCCCGAGGTAGACGTTGCCGACGACTCCGGGATCGGCAGTGAGCTTGCAGTGGTCGATGACGAAGCCGGAGTCTTCGTCAGGATAGTGTTTGGACTGCGCGGTGAGGTAGCCGCCGTTGTGCGGAGTGGAGCGAATCTCGCAGTTTTCGAAGACGGCCTTCGAGTCACCGAAGATGAAGTCGACGTTGCCCTCAACATAGCAGTCAGAGAAGTATTGACGCGTGGGGGTGCAGCCTGGAGTGTTGTTGGTGCAATGCTGGCTGCCGAGATAGACGGTGTCCTGATTGCCGAGAAGATGCACGTTGTGGAAGATGGCGCGATCGCCGGTGACGAAGAGGGCGAGCGCCTGCGAGCCTTGCGGCAACTGCTCGTGGGTACGATTGAAGTCGTTCTGGAAGGTGATGTTTTCGGCGAAGAAATTGTCGGCGGTGACGTTGACTGTGGCGGAGTGGAGGGTACCGCCATTTTGGCCGGCGCTGCGATCGTCGACAATGACGGTCTTGCCCGCGTCAGAATTGGCGCTGCGAATGGTGATGTTGGGCTTGTCGACGGTAATGACTTCGCGATAGACGCCGGGCGAGACGGAGAGAACAGCGCCGCCGGTCTTGGGGGCCATGTCGAGAGCGCGCTGGACGGAGTAGTAGTCGCCGGTGCCGTCGGCGGCGACGTAAAACGTTTTGTCTTCGGGTGGGATCTTGCCGGCCATCTCGGGGGCGGTTTTGTCTTCAGGGAAGGGGACGAAACGAGTGTCGCACGAAAGCGGCTGGCCGGGTGCAGAAGCCGGGGATTGCGTGATCGCGACGGCATCGCCTTTCGGCTGGAGATCGCCGAGGCTCGGGCCGACAATGATGTCGGCGTCCTTGTCATAGAAGAGCGAGTCTTTCTGATCGTCGGCGGAGACGTTGTCGAGCTTGATCTGGAGCTTGTGATCCGCGTCGAGGCCGTAAAACGTATACGCACCGGGCGTGAGGACGTGCACGTTCTGAAGTGTGATGTCCTGATAGATGGGAAGACGGTCGCCGGTGAAGTTGGTGTAGTGCGGGGTGAAGACCAGCGGGTTGGGCACGTTGCGGATGCAGATGTTGCGATAGAGGACCTGATGGACGAGGCCGCCGCGGCTGGGATCGGATTTTATACGGAGGCCGTTGTCGGCGCCGTCGATGGTAAGGTCGTCGACCAGAAGGTGATCGACGCCGCCATAGGTGCCGCTGCCGATGGACATGCCGTGGCCGGAATAAAAGTGATTGTGGAGGACGGACATATTCGAGACGGGCCCGGCGGCGCTGGGCTTGAGGCAGACATCGTCGTCGCCGGTGTGAATGTAGCTGTAAGCGATGGTGATGTTGCGCGAAGAGCCGGGATCGATGCCGTCAGTGTTGCGCGCGGTTTTGGGAGTCATGATTTTGACGCCCCACGCCGTGAAGCCGTCGGTCTGGTTGACGGAGACGTGGAAGCCGGGCGAGTTGCGCAGCGTGATCTTGTAGAGAATGAAGTTGTCGACGTGGCGGAGGGCGATCATTGCGGGGACGCTCTGTTGCTGGTCATTGACTTTGGCCTGATGCGCGAGATCCCACCAGGTGACGTTTTGGCCGAGAAGCATGGCGCCGCCGCGAGCGTCAATGGAGCCCTCACCCATGATGCCTGCGTTGGCGGCGTCATCGCCGGTGATGAGAGGTTTGCAGCCGCGGCCACGCTCGGAGACGATGCCGCAGGAACCGGACGAAACGTCGAAGACGCGCGGATCGCGCGAGGCGACGAGCGCCGTGTTCTTGCTGACGACGAGAGTTACGCCGGGACGAAGAGTGAGTGGGCCGGTGAGAAAAACGTTCATCTTGCTGTGGGAGCGGAGAACGACAGACTTCGATTCCGCCGATGATCCAGCGTTGGGCGCCGCGCAGTGGTTGAGCGCGTCCTGGATGCGGGCGGTGGAGAGCTTTTGCTCGTCATTGACGGCGATGACGCCGTGGTTAGCAGCGACGTCGGCCTGGAGGGTGACGCAGGCGGAAGGAATCTTCGGCTCGGTGACGGTGCGGGTGTCCTGGGCGCGGAGGGCCAACATGATGAGAAGTGAAAGTGAAATGAGCGGAAGACGGATCGAGACGGAATTCATTTTGATTCCTCCAATGGCGCTAGCGCGGCGAGAATTTGCAGAAACTCGACGATGCCCCGCAGAAAGCAACCGCAGATCCTTCGACTCCCTCGCGCTTTGCGCTCAGTAGCTCAGGATGACAAATGTATTTATTTCGCATGCTTTTAAGTCAGAACCTCAGCGTGGAATTTGCTCGAGGACCCAGCGGACGAGCTCGTTGCCGGCGGCGAAGTTGTCATAGACGGCGGGAAGCTTGCGGCCGTCGGTGTACTCGTTGTAGAGCCACGGATCAACCATGGCGTAGACCGTTCCCTTGCCGTATTTTGCGGTGGCCATGAAGATGTCGGCGCCTTCGGCGAGCACCGGGTGGGCGGGGCCGCTGATTGTGATTGTGCAAACGTCCTTGACGTAGATGGTGTGGAGGTGATGGAAGATGGGGCCTTTGCCGTCGATCACGATCTTGCCCTGATCCCAATTTGTGCCGACCACGTGCTTGCGCAGGACGCTGTTGAAGTGGATGCCAAATCTGTCAGAGATGACATTGAAGTGGTCGAGATCGGCGAAGGAGGTGTCGTTCTCCATGATCATGAGGGCGCCACCGGCCTTGACCCACTGTGCGATTTGAGTTGCGTCATCGTCGTTGGCGTAATGCGGATGAGGATTCTTGTCGAGATTGTCGGGTGAAGCGATGATGAACACATCGGCGCCTTTGAGGGCGGCGGCGGTGGGCTCCGTGTCGAGCTCCGCCGTGCTGGCGCCGTAGTTGCCGAAGATGTGACCGAAGAGCGAGTAGCCGGGTTCGTCCCATGTGTTCCATTTGTAGTGGAAATAGACCTGCTGACCAAAGGCGTCCGTGCGCTGCTGCGAGTTGAACCAGCCGTCGACGAGGACGGTGCGGCCGCGGCCGAGCTTTGCGTTCTGAGCGGTTTCCATTTCAGAGGCTGCGAGCAAAAAAGCGCCCACACCTTTGGGATCGTTGGTGGCGACTTTCTCTCCGATGTAATAGGCGTAGGAGCCGTCGCGATAGGGGTCTCCGCCGAGGCCTGAGGCTTTGACCGTATCTGTCAGCGAGAACTCCGACTCTGGAGCAATGCTGGTGAAGTGAGAGAGGATTCCTCTATATCCCCGCTCGGTGTTGGACGAGTAGGTCAGAGGAAGATAGCCGCGGCGAACGCCTTTGGCAAGGGCGTATACGAACATGCAGGCCGCGGAGGATTCGAGGTAGTTGCCTTTCGTGGCGGGCTTGTTCAGGACGTCATACCAGAGTCCGGTGTTGGGGTCCTGGTATCGCGCGACGGCAGCGGCTGCGCGGCTCAGGATCGCGAGAAGCTGCTTACGGCCGGGGTCGTTCGCGGGATAGTAGTCGAGCGTATCGACGAGGGCCATCATGTACCAGCCCATTCCGCGCGCCCAGAATTGGGATGAGTCACCGGTTTGCTTGTTGGCCCAGCGCTCCTGCTTCGACTCGTCCCAGCCGTGATAGAGGAGCCCGGTCTTTGGATCGCGCGCGTGCTGCTCCATGATGACAAATTGATGAGTGATGTCTTTGAAGTCATCAGGGTGATGGGAGATGGAGGCGTACTCGGCGCGGAAGGGTTCGGCCATGTAGAGGCCGTCAAGCCACATCTGGTTGGGATAGCGCTGCTTGTGCCAGAAGCCGCCCGAGGCATTGCGCGGCTGTTGAGCGAGCTGATCGTAGAGATACGAGGCGGCTGTGAGATAGCGCTGGTTGCGCGTGACGCGATAGAGAAGCAGAAGCTGGCGTCCGAGGAGGATGTTGTCGAGCTGATGCTCCTCGGGCTTGAGTGTGGGAATAGAACCATCTGGGGCAAGAAGGGCATCGACCGAGTTTTGGATGTAGTGGAAGTAGCTCGGGTCGGCGGTCGAGAGCCAGACGGAGTCCATGCCTTCGAGGAAGGTGCCGAGCTCGTAGTTCCAGATTCTGGGAGCGGTAGCTGGGGCAATGCGTCCATCGGGCCAGCGCGCGATGGCCGAATTGGCGAAGTGCCTGGACCAGTTCACTTCATCGCCAGGAGAGGCGGCGCGCAGCGCTAGAGTTCCGGCGGTGGTGAGCGCGAGAAGAGAGAAAAGAATGCGGAGGTTTTTCATCATTGCTCCGAGGGTCGTGATGCCGTGCCAGCAAGGGAGCTGGTGACTACCTCTAATCATCACGCAAAAGAGGCTGCCGGGTTGAAGCGGCAGCCTCCAGAGCCGATTGCATGTGAAAGGCCAACTCAGAAACTGATGCGAGCCGAGAACTGAGCGGACTTGCGGTTGAGGTTGGGGGTTTGTGTGACCTGTCCAAAGTTGGCATTGCCGACCGCGGTGCTGGCAACGGCAAACAACGTGTGATTGGTGACGTTGTACCATTCAGCGCGGAAGTCGAGCTTGGTGGATTCCCCGAGATGCAGCGGGAAGCTGCGCACCAAGGCAAAGTCAAGCTGGTAATTGCCCGGTCCCACGAGGTTGTACGGCGCCGTACGTGCCGCATCGCCGAATGTGTAGTCGTACCCACCGCCGGTGGAGAGAATCGATTTCTGGCCGGTCGGAGCAACCGGGTTGATAAAGGGACCCGTAGCCGCAACCGTCTGGCTTCCGGCGCTGGGCACGATGTAGGTGCTGGCAGCAGTGGGGCCAGCGGCTGTTGTCGTAGTAGCCGGCACTGTTGCGTTGTAGGTTGCCCAAGTCTGACCTTTGCCCCATTTGCCGTTTTGGCGCGCGACACCGGAGAAGTTGGGATTGAGGGTTGGATTGCAAGTACTGTCGGCCTGATTGGTCTGGCAGGACGAGCCGGTAATGGCGAGAGGCGAGCCGGCATAGGCCTGAAACACACCGGAGAACGAGAATCCACCCATGATTGCCCGCTCGATCGCACTGTTGGCGAGGACCGTCTTGCCGAATGGCCATGCCCAGACACCAGTTGTGACAAAGTGCTGGGGCTGGTTGGAAGTGGAGACCGTCCGCTCAATGCGGTCGGCAGGATACGAAGTTGAGGGGTGATTGGCAAGCGTACCGGCGGGAATTGCATAGCCGGTACGGAATGTGCCTCCGTCATCAATCGCACGGGCCCAGACATAGTTGGCGTTCATGGTCAAGCCATGCCATGTGCGAATGCTCAACATCGCCTGCAGCGCGTGGTAATTGGCGTTGCCGACATAGCCGAAGTTGTCGGAGGGTGTCTGGAACGGAAACGGCTTGAGCAGTGTAGAGAGCGACTGAGACGTGGTGAAGTTACTTAGGCCTGGGCAGGAGATGGCATAAGCCGTGTTCGCGCAATCTGCCGATACCGTCGTGGTTGTGGTTCCTGTGTCAGAGAGATGTGTTCCGAGGAACAGGTATTTGGGATCGAGGTCGTTGGCCGCGAATCCGCGCGCGTGGAAACTATCCAGTTGCAGGAAGTGGCCCTCCGAACCCACATACGTAATATTAAGCGCCATTGTGTTGGTGAGCTGCTGTTGGATACCGAAACTCCAGTTCTCGAATTCCGGTGCACGGCTGCCGTAATACGGATCGTCATACGTCATGGATGACGGTGTGCCGGTGGTTGCTCCGAGGGTGGCAGTCTTGAGGTAGCCCGTGCCGTAAGCCGGACCGGATGCGACACCAGTTGCGCCTGTGAAGGCAGGAATGGCACCGTTGCCGCCAGCGAGCAGGCCGGGCATGGTGGTGACGTCGGAGCCGTTGACAGAGAAGGCGGGCGCGGCCGAAAAGCCGAGCGTTCCAATGCTGGTATTCAATCCACCCACCGCGCCGCCATGCGAGAACATAATGCCGTAGCTAGCCCGGATGACGGTTGCCGGATCGATCTGGTAAGCAAAACCGAGGCGGGGCCCGAAGTTTTTGTAATAGTTGTTGGCCGGAGTAGAGCAGTTGCAAGTGCCTGCGCCTGATCCTGTGTAGGCCAGTGCTCCGTTGAGGCCGGTAGCCGGGTTGGCGAGGGTGGGATTGAAGAAGCTTTCCGCGTTGTGAATTTCCGTGACGGTCGGATAGAAGTCATACCGCAGGCCGAGGTTGACGGTGAGCTTGTTGGTCATCTTCCAGTCGTCCTGCACATAGGGCGAGATAGCGCGGAAACGCGCACCGAACTCCTGCTGCAGGTACTGGGTAAAGCTGCCCTTGTCGATCTGGCCGAGCAGGAAACTGGCGTAGGCATGCCCAGTGCCGGTGGACGCGGTAAAGGCGTTGTTCAACTGTGCAGTCTCAGTTACTGCGGCGGCCAGCGTGATGGGGGTTGAACCACCCTTGGTGGCGTTGTTCACGTTGTAGAGCATCCACGCGAGGTTGCCGCCGAAGGTGAAGGAGTGCTTTCCGACTGTCCACTGCAAGTTATCGAGGAACGTGTAATTTTCCGCCGTGGTGCGATTCTCGGTGGCGCCATTCCAGTTTGTAGGCTCAGCCGTTCCGGAGGGAAAAGTGACGAAGGGGAACATGTTCGAAGCCTGGCCAGTCGGGAGGCCGGACATACCCATCGTGGTTGCAGCGTATTTCGAATTGTCGTTGGGGTTAAACGTGGGGCCGTTATAGCGGGCATAACCCCACTTGGCCTGGTTGAGGATGTTCGGTGTGAAGACGTGCGTCTCTTCGATGGTCCAAACCGCGGTCTTGGGGGCGTAAGCCTGGCCATAGTTGTAGGGCAGAGGGCCAATGTTGCGCCCTGCCGTGGTCTGGCCTACCGGGATGGAGCTGGCCTGGCGGCCCACCGCGCCGAGTGCGCTGAGGGTGTCATGCGAGCTGAGGATGTAGTCAACGCGGGAAGTGGTCGACCAGTTGGACAGGCCGGTGGCGTTCGCGGCGACATAGTTGCTGCCGGTAGTGTCGCTGGCGATGCTTGGCAAGAAGGCGCTCATTGCCTTTGCCACCGCAGAGATCTGGCTGGACGGAATGACATTGACGGGAGAACCAGGACCGAGCGCTACAGGATTTCCGAACGCTCCCACTGTTCCGCTTGGGCCATAGCCGTACTGGTACCTGCAGGGCTTTCCGCCCGTATTGAACGAGGCGCAGGTGGCTTCAGTACTGGGGTCGTAAATGGCGATGCCGTCCGCGCTGAAGTCGCCCTGCCGTTCCCTGTTGGACGGGAACCTCATTGGCGTTGGCGTGGCGCTGGCGTAGCGGAAGCCGTCGTAGTTGGTGAAGAAGAAGAGTTTCTGCTTCAGCGAGCCGAAAGGAATGAGCGGACCGCCGAGCACGATGCCGTATTCATTGTTGTGTTCGACAGGCTTGACGGGCTTGCCAGTAGCCACGTTGGGAATCTTGCCGAACCAACCCCAGGTGTCGAGGGCGGTGTTGCGGAAGAACTCATAGACGGAACCGTGGAACTGGTTGCCTCCGTGCTTGATCGAGTAGTTCATGAGGCCCTGGCCTTCATACATGGCCCCGTAGCCTACAGTCTGCACCTGAAACTGATCGACCGCATCGACGGATATCGCAGTCCAAACGTAGCGCGGATCGCCGTTGCCGCCGGCGCGAACAAAGGGAATGCCATCGACGTAAACGTCGGAGACGGCGCCGCGGCTGCCGGAACCGTTGACGACGCCGGTGTTGGTGGTGGCGTTGCCGTTCGTCTCATTGCCTTGTACGCCAGGCATCAGATATGCGAAGTCCGTGGCGCGCCGCTGGTCGGCCTGACCGTAGGCGTTCATCTCAATGGGCAGGGCCGCATAGGTCTCCTGTTCCATGGTGGCGCCCAACGTCGCGTCGCTCGTCTCAAGTTGCGGAGGCGCGGCGGTGACGGTGATCTGAACGTCAGCAGCGCCGACCTGGAGCGCAGGATTGTAAGTCTGCGACGCCAGAGCGTCCACATGGATGTTTTGCTGGGTGAGCTTCTCGAAGCCCGGAGCGACTGTGGTCACCGTGTAGATTCCAGGGTCGAGGTCAGGAAAGTTATAGTCGCCAGCTCCGCTGGATTTGGTAACGGTTGAAACTCCGTTGGCGGTATTGGTGGCGGTGACTGTTGCATTGGCGACGACCGCGCCAGTCTTGTCCTGCACGGTCCCGGTGATGCCGCCCTTTCCAGCCAACTGCGCGTTGGCGCCAGCCGACATCATGGTGGCGATGACGAAGAATGCCACGACACCCAGCGCGAGCAAGCGAAAGGGAGCAGAGGGCGCTCCTCTCAGAATTCTCTTCATCATCGATTGGGCACTTGCCGCCAATTGCGTCATATTGACCTGCCTCCAATGGGTATTGCGTCTTCGCTCCTTAGCGGGGCGGCGCATGTCTTGATTGAGTTTTTCAAACAGGTGGTCTGACCACACTTTGAAGCGCGAGTAGTTTCTTATAGAGGGTCCGGGGCTGTCAATAGGGAATTTCGCGGAGTTTTCGGAAAATTGAATCCTGATTTTCCAATTTCTATTGGAATATGTAGAACGCGCGAATTGACCGCGCCCCGAGCAAATGATGGTCAGACCGGTCGCCTGAAGAGGCTGGATTCAGAGGCGCGGTGGGAAAGGACATAGAGATTTGGGAAGCGCAACTCGGTCTGGAATCGAATGCTCCGAGGATTCGAGAACCCTTAAGCAGCGGAGGCGGAGCGAGCATGCTTCTTTTTTAACTTCACCGGCGATCCTTTGCGACTAATGGGGCGCTCCATGCCCTGCGCGATCTGTGCCATGCGCAGATGCTGCTCCATCAGGTTGTGAGCTTCCCTGGCGTTGCGCCCCCGGATGGCGCGATAGATCTCGCGGTGCATCTCTGCGGATTCACGCATATCGGTTGAGTGTTCAACCGTCTTGCGCCGGGTATCGTAGAGCGCGGAGGTGATGGTTTCAATAATTGCGGCCAGGATAGGGTTTCCGGAGGCCTGGGAAACGATGCGGTGAAAGGTTAGATCGTGGACGAGGTACTCGGTGGGACTGTCCATGGAAGCGAACATATCGGCAACTTCTTCAGCGAGGGACGAAAATTGCTCCGGTTTGCCGCGCTCGGCGGCCAAGGCAGCCAGATGACTTTCAAGGATGATGCGGGCTTCAAACATTTGCCAGGACTGAAAGCCGTGCAGGGCGCCGATAAGGCTAAGCGAGGCGGTTCCGAATTGAGGAGGACCGTCTGCGACAAAGGTGCCGACGCCGTGGCGAATCTTCATGACGCCCATAGCGGCCATGTAACCGATGCCAGTGCGGAGGCTGGCGCGGCTGATTTTGAGGGACCGGGCGAACTCGCGTTCCGGGGGAATTTTGTCGCCCGGCTGCAGGGTTCCGCTCTCGATGAGGGAGCGAATGTGGTTAACCACTTGCATCGTACGATGTGTATTCGGTTCTTCTTCTTTCACCCTCGGCATAAGATGAGTTACCCTCTTGCGATACTGAAAATCAGTGTCATAGGGAGATTACCACTGACGGCCGGGACTGGCCGGCGAAACTCTTTCAGGGCACAAAAGAAATCGCGTCGAGGTCACGGAACGGTTTTGCCGTGTATACTTCCGGTCTGACCTCCCACTTCGGAAGCGGCATCGTGAGACGCTGCGCGAGACAATTAGAATGGAAGCCATGTTGCTTGACGAAGACCGACTATTTCCCGCCGATGCAAATGCTCGTAAAGTGGCCCGTTCATTATATGAGCACGTCCGGGGGCTTCCTATCATCAGTCCACATGGACACACACAAGCTAAATGGTTCGCGGACAACGGGCCGTTTCCCGATCCGGCGACACTTTTTGTGCAGCCCGACCACTACGTGTTTCGCATGCTCTACAGCCAGGGAATCTCGCTGGACGATTTAGGCATCGGGCAAGCGGTGATCAAGGACCCGCGCAATGTGTGGCGCATTTTTGCAAAACACTACTATCTATTCCGGGGCACGCCGACGCGGATATGGTTCGACTACGCATTTCAGGAGTTGTTCGGGCTGAAGGAGCGGCTGAGCGAGAAGACGGCCGACCACTGCTTCGACGTGATCGCCGAAAAACTGCGCACGCCCGAGTTTCTGCCCCGGGCGCTCTACGAGAAGTTCAATATCGAAGTGCTATCGACGACGGAGTCTCCGCTGGACGAGCTGAAATCTCACAAAGCGATTTGCGATTCAGGATGGAAGGCGCGGATTGTTCCAGCGTTTCGCCCCGATCCGGTAGTGGATCCGGAGTTCGATGGATTTGCCGGGCTGGTGGCGAAGCTGGGCGAAATGCATGGCGAGGACAGCTCGACGTGGAACGGCTATCTGAAGGCGTTGATGAAGGCGCGAGCGCGATTCAAGGCGCTGGGGTGCACATCAACTGACCACGGGCACCCGACGGCTCAGACGGCGGACCTGCCGCAGGCTGAGGCTGCAGCGCTGTTCAGCAAGGTGGTTGCCGGCAAAGCGGAGGCAGGGGAGCATGAAGTTTTCCGCGCGCAGATGTTAACGGAAATGGCGCGGATGAGTGTGGAAGACGGTCTGGTGATGCAGATTCATCCTGGATCTGTGCGCAACCACAATCGTTTTGTGTACGAACGTTATGGCCGCGACATGGGAGCCGATATTCCGAGACCGACGAACTATGTTGAAGCGTTGCGGCCGCTACTGAACCGGTTCGGGAACGAACGCAACCTGACGATCATTCTGTTCACGCTGGACGAGACGACGTACAGCCGCGAACTGGCGCCGCTGGCGGGGCATTATCCATCGCTGCGGCTGGGGCCGCCGTGGTGGTTTCATGACAGTCCGGAGGGGATGATGCGATTCCGCGAGCAAGCGACGGAAACCGCCGGGTTTTACAACACGGTGGGATTCAACGACGACACGCGGGCATTTCTCTCGATACCGGCCAGGCACGACGTGGCGCGGCGAGTGGATTGCGCATTTCTAGGGAGGCTGGTGGCCGAACACCGGTTGGACGAAGATGAAGCGCATGAAGTGGCGCGCGAATTGACGTATGGACTGGTAAAGAAGGCGTACCGGCTGTAAGAAAGCGAGGAGCTAATAGCCGGTAGCCAGTAGCCAGAACATAGATGCTGCCGAGGTTCTTCGCACTCAAGGAAAGTCTTTTTCAAGACGGCAGGGCAAAAGTCAGAAGGACGGAGTTCGGCTTATGAGTCTGTATTGTTCCGTGGGAAGCACCGAGACCGATCTCTCGGAGCAGCAACTGAAAGAGCTGCTGGTGGAGAGCCTTGCCAAACTGGGCAACCGGACGAGCGTGCTGGCAGTGCCGCCCGATCAAAGCCGGGAACACTCGCAGGCTGGCGCCCTAACGCGGTTTGCATGGGAATACTATGGCGAACGGATGAAGGCCGTGCTCCCCGCGATCGGAACGCACACACCGATGCGCTCCGACCAGATTGCGCATATGTTCGGGAAGATGCCACTGGAGTTGTTCCGCGTGCACAACTGGCGGACGGATATCGAAACGCTCGGCGAGCTTCCTGCGGAGTTCATCCAAGAACAATCGGAAGGCAAACTGAATTACACGTGGCCGGCGCAGGTGAACAAGTTGATTTCGCAGGGCGGGTTCGACTTGATTCTTTCCATCGGGCAGGTGGTGCCGCACGAAGTGATCGGGATGGCGAACCACTCCAAGAACATTCTGATTGGGTCAGGCGGGCGCGAGGGTATCAACCGCAGCCACTACCTGGGCGCGGTATATGGAATGGAGCGGATCATGGGGAGGGCCGAGAACCCCGTGCGCAACGTGCTGAACCGGGCGTGCGAGAAGTTCCTGCGGCACCTGCCCATTTTGTACGTTCAGACCGTGGTCGGGCGCGGCAAGAACGGCGGACTGGCAGTGCGCGGGCTATTCATTGGCGACGATCTGGAATGTTTCCTGAGAGCAGCGGAACTGAGCCTGAAGGTGAACTTCGAGATGCTCGACGAGCCGATCAAGAAAGCGGCTGTGTATTTGGACCCGAAGGAGTTCCACAGCACGTGGATCGGCAACAAGGCGGTGTACCGGACAAGGATGGCGCTGGCCGACGGGGCGGAGCTGATTATTCTTGCTCCGGGCGTGAAGGAATTCGGCGAGGACAAGGGAATCGATGCACTGATCCGCAAGTATGGCTATCGCGGCACGCCCGCCACGTTGAAAGCGGTGGAAGAGAATGCCGACCTGGCTGGGGACCTAAGCGCCGCAGCACATTTGATCCACGCATCGTCAGAGGGGCGGTTCACGATTCGCTGGTGTCCTGGAGAATTGAGCCGCAAGGAAGTGGAAGGCGTTGGATTTGAATATGGCGATTTGAAGGCGATGACGGCGCACTACGACCCGGAAAAGCTGAGACACGGCTGGAACCAAGTGGATGGCGAGCGGATTTTCTTTGTGGCGAATCCGGGGCTGGGTTTGTGGGCGCACCGCAGCCGGTTTGAAGCCTCCGCCGCTCCTGCTTTGGCGCACAGCCGCGCAGATTAGGGATTTGGCAAAGCGCGGTTAAAGAAGAATAAAGAGGTTTACAGATGGGGCGAGTATGGGGACCGAAGGGCTAACGCTGAACAAATATTCGGTTGGCACGGGTGACCGGTTTGCGCACCAAGCCAAGGCGCAGTTGCAGGCATGCGTGAAGGCTTTGGACCACGGGGTTGAAGTGGTGCCGGTCTGGAACAAGTCGAACCGCGAACACCTGATCATCGGTTCCGATCCGGCATCTGTTCGGCAGGCGGCCGATGCAGCGGTGAAGTCGCTGGGATGGAAGCTGCCCTACTACTGCGACGCGGATCACATTACGGCCGAGACGGTGGAGCGCTATTTTGCGTCGTGCGATTTTTTCACTTTCGACGTGGCGGATTTCATCGGCCGGCCCGCACAAACAGCGGACATCGCGAGCTTTGTGAATCGGCATCTGGAGTTGCAGGGGAGCATTGAATTGGCCGGGGCCGACGAGGCGTTCGAAATTACGCCAGCAATTCTGCGTGCGACCGCGGAGAAGTTTCTGGCGGCGGTAAAGGAGGCCGGCGATGTGTATCGCCGGGTTCTGAGCGCTCGCGGCGCCGGAAACTTTATTCCCGAAGTGTCGATGGACGAGACCGATCGCGCGCAGAGCCCGGTGGAGTTGTTGATCATTCTGGCGGCGATCGCCGACGAAGGCATTCCGGTGCAGACGATCGCGCCAAAGTTCAGCGGGCGATTTAACAAAGGCGTGGATTACTCAGGCAACGTGGCGCAGTTCGAGCGAGAAATGGCGCTGGATGTAGCGGCCATTGCGTATGCGGTAAAGCAATATGGGCTGCCGGGGAATCTGAAACTGAGTGTGCACTCGGGCAGCGACAAGTTCTCAATCTATCCCGCGATTTACGCGATCATGAAGCGCTTCAACGTTGGCGTCCACCTGAAGACGGCGGGAACAACATGGCTTGAGGAACTGATCGGGCTGGCCGAGGCCGGCGGCGAAGGACTGGCCCTGGCCAAGGAGTTGTATGCCGAAGCATTGGCGCATCGCGAAGAGCTTTGCGCGCCATATGCGACGGTCATCGACATCGATTCCAATCGGCTGCCCTCGGCCAATGAAGTGCGAGGATGGACCTCAGAGCAATACACTTCAGCATTGCGGCACGTAGAGTGCTCCCCGGCTTACAACAGCAGCGTGCGGCAGTTGCTTCATGTGGGATTCAAAGTGGCAGCGAAGATGGGCGAGCGCTATCTCGGGCTTCTCGAAGCGAACGAAGCGGTGATCGCCAAGAACGTGACGGAAAATCTCTACGCACGGCACATAGCACCGGTATTCTTAGGGAGTAGTTCCTAATTGGCGGTTGGGCTGGTCCGCGCCAAGCCGCGCAAAATCCCCATGGAGATCGCATGAAAGACTCGCTATTCAGCCTTGAAGGCAAGGTTGCGGTTGTGACCGGAGGAACCTCTGGGATTGGCCTGGCCCTGAGCCTCGGTTTGGCGGATGCCGGCGCGGATGTAGTCGCCACGGCGCGCCGCAAAGAGCAAGTGGACGACACGGCCCAAGAGATTGAAGCGCGGGGGAGACAGACGCTGCGCATGGCCTCGGACGTTGGCGATCGAAGCACTCTTGAGACGCTGCGGGCGGCGGTGCTGGAGCGCTTCAGCAAAGTGGACATCCTGGTGAACTGCGCCGGAATGATCAAGCGGACGCCAACCCTCGATTTGCCCGAAGCTGAGTGGACCAACATCCTGAATACAAATCTGACGGGGACGCTGCGAGCCTGCCAGGTTTTCGGCAGGCATATGCTGGAGCGCGGCTACGGGCGGATCGTCAATATTGCATCGCTGAACAGTTTTGTAGCGTTGAGCGAAGTGGCGGCGTACGCAGCGAGCAAGGCGGGAGTGGCATCGCTGACCCGATCACTGGCTGTGGAGTGGTCAAAAAAAGGTGTGACGGTGAACGCCGTTGCGCCAGGAGTGTTTCGGACGGATTTGAATGCGCAGTTGCTGGACAGCACACCGCGCGGGCAGGAGTTGCTGATGCGGACACCCATGGGACGGTTTGGCAAGACGGATGAACTGATTGGCGCGACGGTTTATCTGGCCTCCGACAGCGCTTCGTTCGTTACCGGGCAGATTCTGGTGGTGGACGGGGGGTTCCTGGCGAGCGGGGTGAATCAGTAAAACAGTTCGCAGTTCACAGTTCGAAGACCAAAAGGCTGCGCAGACGGGCGCAGCCTTTTCGTTGGGGGTGGGGTGGTTATTTGAACGTGACGGTGGCGCCAGCCATCTTGATGATCGCGTCACCTTGCGCGGCCTCGATCTTCACGTCCAGGCCCGTAACGGTAGCGTAGCCGATGGACAAGCCCTTTTCGCCGCTCAGATTGAGATTCTTGAGAACGATTCCCGTGACCGGCGCTTCAGGCAGGCCGACAATCGCGCCTGCCATCGTAGCGCCGGTTGCGGTGACGTTCTGAAACACGATGTCGTGGAAGTGGGGCGTCAGACGCGTAACCGGCGCAGGCTCCACGGCGCCCTCCGGCAGGATGTGGGGATAGTATTCGCTGATGACGAGAGGGTACTTCACATCCTTCATGTCGATGTCGCGGAAGACAAGGTTTGAGACGTCGTTGCCGCGATCGCGATTGGCTTTGACGCGAATGCCGTTGTCAGTGCCATCGAAGTGAATGCGCTCGGCAAGAATGTTGCGCGCGCCGCCTGCGATTTCGCTGCCAATGGAGAGGCCGTGGCCATGGAGGAAGGTACAGTCGGTGATGGTGACGTCGCGGCTGGGATCGTCACCGCCGGGGGAGTTGATCGCGCCGGATTTGATGGCGATATCGTCGTCGCCGACGTCGGCATAGAGGTGATCGATGTGCACGTTGGACGAGGAAAACGGATCGACGGCGTCGGTGTTCGGCGAGTGCTGCGGCGCGAGCACGCGAATGTTGTGAATGACGACGTCATCGGAGTAGTAGGGGACCACCTGCCACATGGGCGAATTCTGAATTGTGACTCCTTCGATGCGAACGTGCTTGCAGTGGTCGAAGACGATGAGGCGCGGGCGGGGATGCGGATTGCCCATAACGCCCGCGTCACGAATGGTGCGCGCCATCTGCCACCAGCTTTCGCCATTGCCATCGATGGTGCCTTCGCCGGTAATGGACACGTTCTCGGCGTTGGTAGCGCTGACTAAAGCCTGAATGCCGGGGAGGCGAAACTCGGTGATCTCTGGATAGTCGGCGTGATCGGGCGAGCCCAGAAGTGTGGCTCCTTTGCCGAGCTGGAGGGTGATGTTGCTTTTGAGGACAATGGGAGCGCTGAGATAAGTGCCCGCAGTGAGTTGAACGGTTCCGCCGCCTTTGGCCGCGCATGCGTCGATGGATTCTTGAATTGCAGCAGTGTCCTTTGTGACGCCATCGGCTTTTGCGCCCAAGTCGCGCGGGTTGCAGGTATGGGCCGCATGGAGCGTTGCGGCGGAACCGGCGATGAAGATAGATATCAAAGAGACGAGAGACGTGCGCGAGAATGAGCTTTTCCGGTGCATGGTTCCATGGACCTCGGGCGGAATGGGTGCGTCCCAAATCATAACGCCTAAGGCGGAGAGTGGTCCTACCACTGAGAAACAGCTCCCAGCTTCGAGCTCCTAGCTGCCAGCGCAAGCGTTACGAGCAGAACTACGCGGACGGAGATTTGACTGGCAGGCGGACGATGAAACGCGTGTCACCCGGCTGGGATTGGACTTCAAGCTGTCCGGAGAATTTTTGCGTGACGATGCGGTGAACGATTTCGAGTCCGAGACCAGTGCCGGAGCCCTGCGGCTTGGTGGTGAAGAACGGCTCAAAGATGTGGGGAAGAACTTCGGCGGGGATGCCGGAGCCGTGATCGCCTATGCAGACGACCAACCAATCAGGCTCAGACCAGGTGGAGATTTCGAGCTTTGCACCGTCGGGAGAAGCATCAACGGCATTGTCAATCAGGTTGGTCCAGACCTGGCTGAGAGCGGAGCCTCGCGTGCGGATTGTGGAGGGCGAGGCGGCGAACCGTTTCTCAACCTGAATCTGTTTGAGGCGCAATTTGTGGCCGAGGATGGTGAGAGTGCTCTGCAGGCTGTCGTGGACGTCGAGATCCTTGTCTGGGGTGCGCTCATCGTAAGCGAACTTTTTAACCGCCATGACGAGTTCGGAGATGCGCGAGATGCTTTCTTCGATGGCGCAAACCAGCGAGACACTTGAGACGAGTGCGCCGAACCAGTTGAGTGCGTCAGAGAACGATGCGGGATCGAAGTGCTCCTGGGCGCACTCGATTTCCCGATTGTCGATGCCCATGGAGACGAGGACGGGCCCGATGGTGAATGCATTCTCGACTTTTACGTCGGCGAGCCACTGGCTCATGGCTTCTTCCGCATCGGCTTGCTCGAGGCTGCTCATGGCAGGGAGATTGCAACCCTGGAGAGCGTGCTCGAGGAGGTCTCTCATGCACTGAAGCTGGGCGGGGGTCTTGGCTTTGCCGCTGTTGCGCAGGCTCAGCTGCTGTAGACGGAGGAGATTTTCGCGGAGTTGTGCTGCAGCGCGCTTGGCAGCGGCACCTGGGTTGTTGAGCTCGTGCATGAGACCGGCGGCGAGGGTGCCGAGGGAGACGAGCTTTTCACGATGCAGTGCTTCAACCTGATAGGCCTGAAGGCGCACGGCGCTGTCAGCCAGAATGACGGAGCGAACGGAGGGGCAGCAGGCGAGAAGCGACCAAAAATCCTGTTCGGTGAAGCGGACGAGTACGGAATCCTGCGACGCGAGAACGCGGAAGGGCGACTTGCCCCGTCCAGTGAGCAATGGCACCTCGCCGAAACCTTCGCCGGCGTGTGCAATACCAACGAGAGTTAAAGTTCCGTCGGCTTCCGGGCGCTTAGCGTAGGTTTCGCCCTGAAGGACGAGCCAGTAGTAGAGCCATGGTTCGTTGGGCTCGACGAGGACTGTGCCAGCCCTGGCAGTGACGCGCTCGAGATGGTCGACTCCGGCAATGGCGTCGAAGGGCGTCGAGGCGAAGATGCGCGTTTGCGGAAGAGCGCCGGCAAGATCCTTTAACTGGATCGCCTCAATGCGAATGGGTTGTTCTTCCTCGGTCATCTTGCTCATTGCACTCAATCCGGGATCTAGCAGCTGGCCCTAAAAACCCGCCAAATACTGGTGCATAAACTGCACCGCGATGGAACCCTCGCCTACCGCAGAGGCGACACGCTTGACCGAGCCGGAACGGACGTCTCCGGCGACAAAGACTCCGGGAACGCTGCTCTCAAGCAGGAAGGGTTCGCGCTTTTCGTTCCAAACTTCGGGCAGCTTACCGTCGTTACGCAAATCAGGCCCAGCCAAAATGAATCCCTTTCCGTCACGCATGATGCATGGCGGCAGCCACGCGGTGACAGGCGCGGCGCCGATAAAGACAAACAGTGAGGACGCGGGCACCTGAGTTTCGCCTGACGGGTTGCGCAGCCGGAGCTCAGTGAGATGTTCATCGCCGATGGCCTCAAGGATCTGGGTGCGTGCCTCAACCACAATATTGGATGTACGAACAATCTCATCGATCAAGTATTTCGACATGGTGGCGGAAAGTCCTTCCCCGCGGACCAGCATGGTTACTTTTGTGGCATATTTGGCGAAGTGGAGGGCGGCCTGGCCGGCGGAATTGGCCCCGCCGACGATAAAGACATCCTCGTCCTTGCAGGCCAGCGCCTCAACGAGCGCGGCCCCATAGTAGATGCCGCGGCCGGTGAGGCGGTCGGCGCCGGGAATATCGAGCTTGCGGTACTGGACGCCGGGAGCGAGAAGGACGCAATGGCTGGAGACCTCACGGCCATCGGCAAGCTGGAGAAAGCGGTATTGGCCGTCCACGCGCATGCCGGTGGCGCGCTGGGTGACGAACTCAGCTCCGAAGCGAGAGGCCTGGGCGTAGGCGCGGCGACCGAGGTCCGCGCCGGTGACACCGGACGGAAAGCCGAGATAGTTCTCGATCCGGGAGCTGGAACCGGCCTGTCCGCCGGGAGCCTCAGGCTCGATGACAACGGTGCGAAGGCCTTCACTGGCGCCATAAACGGCGGCAGCAAGGCCGGCAGGACCGGCGCCGACGACCACGATGTCATAGAAATCCTGGGCAGCTTGAACGCGGAGGCCGACGCGGCCGGCCAGCGTCTCGAGATCGGGGTCGACAAGGACTGTACCGTCGGATAAGAGGACCACAGGGAGTTTTTCCGGATCGAGCCCACGGTCCTTGAGGAGCGTAAGCGCTTCATCGCCGACGGAGACATCGATCCAGCGGTAAGGAACGTGATTGCGGGAGAGGAAGTTGCGCAGGCGGTGATCGTTGAGGGACCAGCGATAGCCGACGACGCGCAATCCTTCAAATGGCGGCAGGAAGCCAGCCTGCCAGTCGTCGAGGAGGTCAGTGACGACGGGGTAGAGCTTTTCCTCGGGCGGGTCCCAGGGCTTGTTGAGGTAGTAGTGGATACGTGCAGAGTTGATGGCGCGAATGGCGGCTTCAGTGTCGGCATACGCGGTGAGAAGGATACGGCGCGCGTCGGGATAGATGGTGCGCGCGCTTTCGAGCATCTCGACGCCGCTCATTCCGGGCATGCGCTGGTCGCTGATGATCAAAGCGACGGGCTCATCACGGGACTTGAGCTGGGCCAGGGTGTCGAGGGCGGCCGGGCCGCTTGCGGCGCGCATGATGCGGTAGGTGGCCCCATATTGGCGGCGCAGGTCCTGGACCACGGCTTCCAGCACGCTTATATCGTCGTCAACCGCCAGGAGGATGGGCCTTGCCATAAGGAAAGTGTAGAGCCTCCCGGTCGCATCTTTGAACTACTTCCCTCGGCGATCAGGCTGAGCCCCGTCTTGTCGCCGGGTCCGACACTTGCCCTGGCGGAGTGCATTTCCATTGATGGGACCGGTTGGGCTGGTCCCAATTTAGTTAATGGTCTCCTCGGCCCCGCCGAAGGGTTTTTGGTACCCTATTTTGACCTGAAGGCTGTAATCTCAGACGTAGCCGGGCTCGTACCGGTAACTGGGCAAAGCAATTTGAAGGGGCCGGTGTTGCCAAACAAGCCGGCGAGGGCCAGGATTGTAGCAATCAGAGACATTGCCAAGACTTTGGTGATGGCGCCGATAGGGACGAATGAGGGGGGAGTTTCTCCCGAAAGGGCGGGGCGGGCAGGAAACGCAATGAACAAGATCATACTGGCTGATTCGCAAGCGATCTTCCGAGCCGGCACCGCCAAGGTCCTGGCCATGGACGAGGACTTGCGCATCATCGCTCAATGTACCGATCTTGAGCGCATGTACCACGCCATTACCACGTTTCCGAACTCCATTGTTCTGTTTGCCGCGTCGCTGCAACCGGATTTCACACGGTTGGGCATGTTGCTGGAGACTACCAGCAGCCGCGGCATCGTGATCGCCGAGAACAATGAAAATGCGGCCTCCTATATGCAACAGGGATTTCGCGGAGTGGTGTTCCGTAGCGTCACCGGGCCGGCGCTGGTGGAATGCGTGCGCCGCGTCGCGGCAGGAGATTCATGGCTGCCGACACAGGCAGCGCCACCAGAGGCGATTGAAGAGGATCTGGTGGGAGCGCGCGTGCGCGACCGGCTGACGCCGAAAGAGATGCGCATTGTGGCGCTTATCGTGCAGGGCTGCAAGAATCGCGAGATCGCCATCCGGCTGAAGACGACGGAGCAGGTGATCAAGAATTATCTGCGCTCGATTTACGACAAGACCGGCGTAGGCGATCGGCTGGAGCTGGCGCTGTTTACGATTCATCACCGGGTGCTGGCCAAGGCTGCGGCCGAGGTGGGAAGCAAATTGGAAGCCGAGACCCAGGCTGCAAACCAGGCGGCGAGCCAATCAGCCTCTGGCGCTATCGCGTAATACTCCCGATCCGCGGAAAGCGAATCAAATTCAATTCAAGATCCGTGAAGGGTGCTTGCAGCCAAGATGCAAGACGGGCGTTTGCGTTCGTGCGTCAGGAGGCGTGAATCAGGCTGAAGGCAAGAATCAGGAGGACGATCAGGCTGACGATGGTGTAAAGGCGATCGCGCTCGAGGGTGAAGCCGACTACTGCCATGGCGACACGCGCAACCGGCGTGGCGATGAGGAGCAGCAGACCGAGCTGAATGAGGCCCAGGCTCTGGAAGTGCGCCGCGGAGATGACGATTCCGGAAAGCGAATTGAGAGCCGGGCCGCTAAAGACGAAGGTGCGATAGTCGACGTGGCCAGAGGGGCTCTGAATGAGGTAGAGTACGCCACCCGCAAAGACGGTTGCAGCGGCGACAAGTACGCCGATCTGCAGGAGGCGGCCAATCATGATCTCAAGGCGGCGGTCGTTCATTCGGGCGGGCATTCGAGTGGGCATGTGGGTTACACCTTCCCTGTGATGCCGCTGACGATCATCTCGATGGCGAGAGCCAGGATCACTACGGCGAAGACGATTCGCAGCGTGCGCACTCGAGCGTGCACGAGAACCTTGGCGCCGAGCAATGCTCCCGTGAGAACGCCGAGCATGACTGGCATTGCCACGCGGGGGTCGATAAATCCGCGACTGAGATAGATGCCTGCACTTGCGGCCGCTGTAACCCCGATCATGAAATTGCTGGTGGTGGTGGAAACTTTGAAGGGGATGCGCATGATGCGATCCATGGCGATGACTTTGACGGCACCGGAGCCGATGCCGAGGAGACCGGAAAGCGTGCCGGCGCCGAACATGAGGCCAAAGCCCGCTGGGACGTTACGCACACCGTATTCCTGCGCTTTGCCATCGACGGGGTAGGAGCTGCCAAGCCGCAGACGCCGGCCGAGCGAGTCGGATTCGATGGGTCGGTCGCCATCCGGCGCTCCTCTGAAGGAGTGGTACGCGGCCTGGATGAGTACCAGCCCGAAGATGATGGCGAGTGCGTGCGTACTAACGCGGCCAGCGAGAAAAGCTCCGAGAATTGCGCCCAGCGTAGTGGCGACCTCAAGGAACATGCCGATGCGGATGTTGGAGAAGCCCTCGCGAACGTAAGCTGCTGCCGCGCCGGACGAGGTGGCAATGACGGAGACCAGCGAAGCGCCGATGGCGTACTTGATGTTGACACCGAGCGCCAGGGCGAGCGCGGGAACGACGACCACGCCCCCGCCAAGGCCTGTGAGCGCGCCAAGGAAGCCCGCCAGGAAAGAGAGACCCCAGACCACCGCCGTAAATTCCCACGCTGTCATCGGGTCTCCGGTGTAATTCAGGTGGCGCGGACGCCGGTTATTGCGATTCAGTGGAAACTAGAGCTTTTCAGAGACGCTTTTGGCCTGGGTGAAGAGGTAGAGGTAATCGGGGCCACCGGCCTTCGAATCAGTACCGCTCATATTGAAGCCGCCGAAGGGATGTGCGCCGACCATGGCGCCAGTGCACTTGCGATTGAAATAGAGATTGCCCACATGGAAAGCACTGCGCGCGGCAGCCTTTTTTGCGGGATCGCTTGTGTAAACAGAACCAGTGAGCCCGTATTCGGTGTTGTTGGCGACGCGCAGGCCCTCTTCGAAGCTGGCGGCTTTGATGACGGCAAGCACCGGGCCAAAGATTTCCTCTTGCGCAAGCACCCCGTCGGGCGGAATTTCCGAGAAGACTGTCGGTTCAAGATAAAAGCCGCCGTCGCCTGTGGCCGGGGCCTTTCCACCTGCGACGAGCTTGCCCTCCTTTTTCCCAATTTCGATGAACTTCAACATGGAGTCGAGCGCAGCCTGGTTGATGACCGGACCCATGTTGGGGTTGGCGACGGGATCGCCAACCGTGAGCTCTGCGACGCGCTCGCGCAGGCGCTCGATAGATGCATCGTAAATGGATGCTTCAATGATGGCGCGTGAGCACGCGGAACACTTTTGCCCGCTGAAGCCGAAAGCCGATGCGACTACCCCGTCGATGGCAGCATCGAAATCGGCATCGGCACAGACGAGGATCGAGTCCTTGCCGCCCATCTCGAGGACGGTGCGCTTAATCCAGATCTGACCGGGTTGCGCATGGGCGGCACGCTCATGAATTTCGAGGCCAACGGACTTGGAGCCGGTGAAGGCGATGAACCGGGTCTTCGGGTGCTCGACGATGGCATTGCCGAATGAAGCGCCGGAGCCGGGGCAGAAATTGACCACGCCATCGGGGAGGCCGGCTTGCTCGAGGACTTCAACAAAGCGGGCGGCGATGGTGGGCGAGTCGCTTGAGGGCTTGAGAATGACTGTGTTGCCAGCGACGATGGCCGCGGCGGTCATTCCGGCCATGATTGCGAAGGGAAAGTTCCAGGGCGAGATGACTGCGCCGACGCCGAGAGGGATGTAAAGGAGCTCGTTGCGCTCGCCGGGATACTGGATGGGTGTGGTGGCGGCGGCCACGCGGAGCGCCTCGCGGGCGTAAAACTCGAGGAAGTCGATGGTTTCGCCCACGTCGGCGTCGGCTTCTGCCCAGTTCTTGCCGACCTCGTACGTGAGCCAGGCCATGAATTCGAATTTGCGTTCGCGGATGATGGCCACGGCGGCGAGGAGCAGAGAGACACGCACGTCGATTGAGGTCCGGCTCCAGGATTCATAGGCTCGGAGCGCGGCGGACATGGCGGGTTCAACCTGCGCTTCACCGGCCTTCTGGTGAATGCCGACGACTTGCCCCGGTCGCGCGGGATTAATGGAACGGATCCTTTCGGCTGTTTTGAGACGTTTGCCGCCAATGATCAAGGGGTACTCCACGCCGAGGTGCGAGGCCACCAGATCAAGCGCGTGGCGCATGGAACGCGCATTTTCAGGATTATTGAAGTCGGTAAACGGCTCGTTCGCGAACGCGCCTTGAGGCGAACGCGACTGGATGGAGGGAGAGACGCCTGCGATTGCCATAACGAATTCAGTTTAGACCAGAAAGCAACAGGCAGGAATGAAGGCGCTTTGAATGACAGTGGAGCGTCGGCGGGGCAAGGTGAGTGAGTTTTGCAAGGGTCATGGCAGCGGAGCTAAGATAGCTGCAAGCGCCGCAGAAGTGCCCTTTTAAAAGTGGCGCGGCTCGGTTCCAGCAAGAGTAGAAATGCAATTCCTCTCAAAGCGGGAATGACCTTCCAGAACTATCGGAAGCCGGAGAACCTGCCATGCCGGAGATGGAAGACCCAAAGACAGTCGAAAGCAAATCGCACCAGATCACGAGGCGCCGGTTCATTCTGGGCGTGATTGCGGGTGGCGCGATGGTGGGCGCGGCGAGCTACAAGATCTTGTCGCCAGGCGGCCGCATGCGCAGCGCGGGCGAACGGCTGATCACGCTGAATGTGAACGGGAAGATGCGGCGCGTGGAAGTGATGAAGCAGGAGACGCTGGCCTGGACGCTGCGCTACAAGCTGGGTCTGACCGGAACGAAGCTGGGCTGCGACCGGGCGGAGTGCGGCGCATGCACGGTGCTGATCGACGATGTGCCCCGCTATAGCTGCTCGGTGCTGACGAATACCGTGCGCTGCAAGAGCGTAACGACAATTGAAGGACTGGCGGCGTCTGATGGGACTCTGCACCCGGTGCAGCAGGCGGTGGTGGATGAGCAGGGATTCCAGTGCGCGTTCTGCATGTCAGGGTTCATCATGTCGGCGGTCGGGTTCCTGAAGACGCATCCCGCGCCGACGCGCAAAGAGCTGGCGTACGGGATCAGCGGCAACCTTTGCCGGTGCCAGGACTACAACAAGATTCTGGACTCGATGATGCGCGGGGCCGAATACATGCGCGACGGCGTGCCGGCGACATCGCGGAGGGGAGCCTGAGCCATGCCTGATACTCCCGAGACGAGTGCGATGAAGGCCGAGCAAGAGCAGCCGCGGCCCTATGGCACCGGGTACAAACTGATCGGCAAGGACTACACGACCAACGACCAAGTGGCGAAGGTTACGGGGAAGTCAAAGTACGCGGAGGATTTTCGCGCCGAGGGGATGTTGTTTTGCCGGCTAGTGCTGAGCCCGATGCCACACGGAAGAGTGAAGGCGATCCGAGCGGAAAAGGCGCTGGCGATGCCGGGGGTGAAGGCGATTCTGACGCCTTCGGATGTTCCGGGCCACGCAGCGTATATGAACGACAACGGCACCATGATCAAGGCAGATAAATGGGGCGAGCTGGCGCTGACGGACGAGCCGATGTACCAGGGCGAGCCCATTCTGGCGGTAGCTGCCGTGGACGAGCTGACGTGCGCGGAGGCGATCGAGGCGATCGAAATCGACATGGAGCCGCTGCCGTTCGCGACTGATCCGTTGGAGAGCCTGCGCCCCGGAAGCTCGAATGCGCGCGAGGATGGAAATGTTTGGGTGAGGGCGGCTTCAGGTCGCGGGTCAGAGTTAGCTGTGGTGAAGTGGACCGACGAAGATTTTGCCGCGGAGAAAGACGGCCGCATGCCCATGGGCCGGGCGACCGAAGAATGGTCGTATGGCGACGTGGATGCCGGGTTCAAAGATGCCGCGCTCGTACTCGATGAGACGTTTCTGACTCCGGATGTGAGCCATCAGTGCCTGGAGCCGCGGACGACGATGGCTTACTGGCAGAACGGCAAGCTGTTCCTCTATACGGGAACGCAGAGCACCTTCCAGACCGTGGCCGCGATTGCGCGCTGGATGCAGATGGATGAAGACAAGATTGTCTTCATCAGCGAGTACACGGGCGGCGGGTTTGGCAGCAAGATCACTGGTGCGCTGACCCTGGTGATTCCGGCGCTGCTTTCAAGAAAACTCAATGCACCTGTGATGATGCGCGTGAGCCGCGAGGAAGAGCATTTCATCGGGCGCGCAAGGCCGGGGATTCGATCACGGACCAGGGTCGGTTTTGCCAAGGATGGCCGCATTACGGCTGTCGACATGTTCCTGGTGTCGGACGCCGGATCGTACGGATCGAGCGGGGATGGCGGCTCGTGCGCGAGCATTGCATCGCTGCAATACCAGCCGCCGGCGATGCGCTACCGGAATGTGACGGTGGCAACGAACACGCCACCGCGCAGCGCACAGAGCGCGCCGGGAGGCATGCAGGCCATCGCGATCATGGAGCCTATCCTGGCCAAGGCGGCGCGGCAACTGGGAGTTGACCAGGTTGCGCTGCGGCGCATCAATTGCCCTGAGGGCAAGGCGGAATACGGACCTCCGAACAAGGAGGGTAAGCGCGCTTACACCACAAGCTGCTTTCAGAAGCAGGCGCTGGATCAGGGCGCCAAGCAGTTCAACTGGAATGAACGCGCAGCGCGCCAGCCAAAGCAGATCGGCACCAAGGTGCGCGGCGTGGGCGTGGCGATGACTGTCTTCCACGGCGGCAGCACGGGGTTCGATGGGCTGATCGTGATCACCCCGCAAGGACGGGTGCAGATTCATTCGGGCATCGGGAACCTGGGAACCGAAGCCGTGATCGACGTGCATCGCGCGGCGGCCGAGGTGCTGAACATACCCTGGGAGGCCTGCGACATTGTCTGGGGCGATACGTCGAAGCATTTCCCTTACACCTGCGACTCGGGCGGTAGCCAGACGGTTCACGCGATGACCCGGGCGGCGCACGCGGTGGGGCTTGAGTGTGTGCAACGGCTTAAGGAAGTGGCGGCGAAGAAACTGGGCGGACAGCCGGAGGAATACGAAGTGGCCAACCTGCGCGTGACGCGAAAGGGTGGCGGCGCCGGCATGAGTTTTGCTGAAGCCGCGCAACAGGCCATCAAGCTAGGCGGAATCTACGACGGCCACGAAGTGAATCCCGATGTGAACAAAGCGACTAAACAATCGGTGGGTAACTTGGCGGGTCAGGGACTTGTGGTCTCGGCGAAAGACAAATTTCCGCACGACGGAGACTCGTACTCCTATCTTGCGTGCTTCGCTGAAGTGGAAGCAGACGTGGAGACGGGCAAGTACGAGATCGTCGACTATCTTGCCTCCGCGGACGTGGGCACCGTGCTTCATCCCGCAGCACTGGGTGGCCAGATTCTGGGGCGGTCGACGCTGGGTATTGGCCATGCGATCGGACAGAAGTGGGTGATTGACCCGCAATACGGCATTTCCGTCGCACAACGTTTTTATCAGAATAGGCCGCCGACGATTCTGGATGTTCCGGTGGACATGCAGTGGAGCGCCCTGAACATTCCCGATCCGGAGACTCCAGTGGGAGCTCGCGGTTGCGGGGAGCCTCCGGTGGGCGGAGGGTGCGCAGCGATTCTGAACGCGCTTTCAGACGCGCTTGGAGACAACATCTTCCAGCGCGCGCCGGTGAACGCAGACACGATTTTGACGTCCTATGAAGCCGGGCGTCCGATGCAGAATCCATTATTGGCCCACATCTAACGCGGGATGTGAAACGGAGAGAGTTATGGCGGTCATTCGAGATGTGATGCCGGCATTCGATCTGCTGCAGCCGGACTCTGCCGCGGAGGCGCAAAAGCTGCTGGAGCAGAATGGAGAAGACGCGTGGGTGATGGCCGGCGGGCTGGACAGTTTTGACTGGCTCAAAGACCGCATCAAGAAGCCAAAGGTTTTGGTGGATCTGAGCGGTGTGGAGGAATTGAAGGGGATTCGTGCGACGAGCGATGGCCTGGAAATTGGCGCGATGACAACGCTGACGGAGATTGCGAATCACCCGGCTATTCAGAAGGACTACAGTGTGCTGGCGCAGGCCGTGGAATTGGTCGCTTCGCCGCAAATTCGGAATCAAGGAACGCTAGGGGGCAACGTCTCGCAAGATGCGCGGTGCTGGTACTATCGCGGCGGATGGCCGTGCTACCGCGCCGGCGGAAACATCTGTTATGCGGATACGCCGGTGGGGCGCAACCGCGAGCACGCGATTTTTGGCGCGGACAGGTGCGTGGCGGTGCATCCCTCGGACTCCGCGCCCGCTTTGATCGTGCTGGACGCGAAGTTTGTGGTTCGCACGCCAAAGGGCGAGCGCGTGGTCGATGCGGAGGACTACTTTGTTGGACCGGAGTTGGACATTACGCGGTTGAACATTCTGCGGCCGGGTGATCTGCTGACGGCGATTCGCATTCCGGCGACATGGGCGGGCGCGAAGTTCTATTTCGAGAAGGTGCGCGATCGCAACGTGTGGGATTTTCCATTGATGAATGTGGCGTCGGCGATGAAACTCGCGGGCGGCACGATCAGCGATATCAGGATTGCGGTCAACGCTGCGGCGCCGAAGCCGATGCGGCTGAAGGCGGTGGAAGACGCAGTGCGCGGAAAACCGGCAAATGCTGAGACGGGCAAAATGGCCGGCGAGCTGGCGGTTAAAGGCGCGGTGCCGCTGCAGTTCAACGCGTACAAGATTCCGCTGATGAGGAACCTGGTGAAGCGGGCGATCGGCGGCGTTCAAGCGGGTCCCGGCGGTCAGGAGGCGGCATGAGGCTGATCCAATGGGCAACGAGTCCGTGGGGACAATCGGTTCCGACGCACATAGCATGGGGGCTGGCCTGGGTAGCTGTCATCGCGGGTTTGTTCTTCATGATCGTGCATGCGCTTTACCTGATCGTGGTGAAGCCTCCGAAGCGATTTGCGGAGCTGGCGGCAGACAAGTGCGTGGTGGGAATTCCGGAGCGGGTGCCGAGGCACTCGCTGGCAGCGCGGCTATTCCACTGGATCATGGCGGCATCGATGTTCACTCTGCTTTTTACTGCGTTTCTGCCGAAGGCCGGAGTCCAGTTCAACTGGGTGCTGTACCACTGGATCGCAGGATGCGTGCTGACGATCTCAATTCTCTATCACATTGTGCATGCGTCGTTCTTCCTGGACTTCTGGTCAATCTGGCCGGACAAGACCGATCTGCGCGACGCAATGAACCGCGTGCGTCGGTTCTTTGGCAAGGCCGCACCGCCGCCGAGAAAATTTGCGAAGTATCCGCTCGAAAATAAGCTGTACCATGGCGCGATCATGGTGGCCGGGCTGGCGGTAATCGTGACCGGGCTCTTTATGATGAAGCGCGTGCAGACAGGCATCTTCACACGGAATCCGTATCTCTTCAGCGACATGACGTGGGGCCTGATGTATGTGCTGCACGGATTGGCAGGTGTGGGGCTGATCGCGCTGGTGATGGTACACGTTTACATGGGAATCCGGCCGGAGAAGCTGCCGATTACGAAATCGATGATCTTCGGATGGATGAGCCGGGATTTTTACTTAGAGGAACACGACACGGGACGATGGGCCGTGAAGGGACCGGCCGCGAAGACGAAAGAAGGTTATGCCACAAGCGATGGCGACTGAAATTGAACAGCAGTGCGAAACGATCGAGGCGTGCTACGAGTTCACGCTTTCTTATGCAGCACGCGGCCTGCCGGACGATGGCGGCGATAGCGGGCGGTTGCTTCGCGACCACCTGACGCGGGCCGCGGAGGCGATGCGCAGACTTGAGCAAAGCTGCGCAGATGTATTGGAAGAAGAGCAGCTGGCGCCCCCGGAAAAGTGCGAAGCGTTCTTTGACGTGCTGAAGCGCGATGCCCGAGCGGCCGTTGCGGCAGTCGAACTGGTGCTGGCGCAGCCAGCGATCGGTTCGCAGTTGATCGACAATTTGAATGCGTCCATCCATTTGCGCGCGCTGCTTGCCGATCTCTTTCTGGTGACGGAGATTCTGGGTGCGCGGCACACGCAAGCCGATGCCGCGAGCAACGGCGCGACCGCGCCCTGACGCGCCAGACAGAAAATGTATTCTCCACAGGTTCTCGATCATTTTGAACACCCGCGCAACGGAGGTACGGTGGCCGGCGCGGATGCGTCCGCACGGATCGAGAATCCAGCCTGTGGCGATGTTCTAGAGCTGACAGTGAGGATTGCGGACGGGCGGATCGCGGAGATTCGCTTCCGCGCCAAAGGCTGCGTCGCCGCGATGGCATGCGGCTCGGCGGTAACGGAGCTGGTGAGCGGGAAGAGCGTGGCCGAGGCGCGGAAGCTGCGCAGGGAAGAGCTGGTGCGCGCTGTGGGCGGGCTGCCTGCGGCGTCATCGCACGCAAGTCACCTGGCGATGGACACGCTGGCGGCGGTGCTCGAGCAGTTTGCCCACAAATCCTAGCGCACAGACGGCGGGGTTTTCGCGGTGAGTGCCGCGTAGTCTTCGGGCGTGTTGAGGCCGGCCTTTTCCAGGGAGTCAGGGACGGGAACATAGGCGACGCGCTGTGCGTGCGCGCGCAGGATCTCTCTGGCATTGCTGGTGACGGGCGCATCAAGGAACCGCGCGATCATTTCATCGGTGACCAAGAGGGGGTGTCCGTGTTTGCCGTCGTTCTCGGGAGCCACGGCCCAAATGCCTTTCGCCTTCGCGCCTTGAAACGAATCGCAGAGACGCTCGAGCGAGACGGGGCTTAGCGGAGGACAATCGACCGGAGTGATCATCGCGGAATTGCACCCGCGCGACAAAACTTCGCGCAAGCCCACCTGCAAGGAGCTGAACTGACCACGCTCGGGATGGAGGTTGCGGATCATGAGCGCTCCGCACGTGCTGGCGGTCATTCCAATGCTCTGAGAATTGTTGCCTGCAACGACGACGACCAGGTGTGTGAGGGGCTTGAAAGCGAGGATGGCCGCGGAGAGAAGCGTGGGACCCGGAGGCGCGACTGTTCCGGGCAGCGGCGGAGGCCAGGGAAGAAGCGCCTTGTCCGAACCCATGCGCGAAGACTCACCAGCCGCAAGAATCAGACCGCAGAGATTGGGCACACCAGCCATAAAGAATAAAGATAGCAGGGAGAAAAGATGGTAGAGCGCGGCAAGGGTTCAGGCTATTTCGTTGAGGGAACCGGGAGGGTTTCGCCAGGCGCGTTGGATTCGGGGACAGCGGCGTGCTTGCCATTCTGGAACCAGCTCATGTGGGGCAGCGCCCGCTCTGCATGGCGACGCGCGGCAACGAGCTCGGCGACGATGGAGACGGCGATTTCTTCCGGCGTTACGGCGCCGATGTCAAGCCCGACAGGGGAATGGACGCGTTCGAACAGCTCCGGGTTGAGGCCTTCGCGCGTGAGCTCGCGAAAGACCGTAATGGCTTTGCGTTTGGAGCCGACCATGCCGACGTAGCGGGCCGGCGTTTGCACGGCCCAACGCAGAACGCGCATGTCGTCGCGGTGGCCGCGCGTGGCGATGACAATATAGGAAGATTCAACGGGGCTGAGACCGCTCAGCGCATCGTTGAAGTCTTTAGCGATGACCTGGAGCGCGTTAGGGAAGCGCTCGGCATTGGCGTAGGCCTCGCGGTCGTCGGTGACGATGCAGTCGAAGCCGGCGTTGCGAGCGGCCTTGAACAGCTCGATGGCGACATGGCCGGCGCCAAAGATATAAAGCAGGGGCACCGGAAGCACAGGCTCGATAAAGATTTCAAGCGTACCGCCGCAGACGAGGCCGGTGTCGTACTTGGGATCCTGATTGAGATCGAAAGTGAGGGTGCGCGGTTTTTCCTGGGCGATTACCTCGCGCGCCGCCTGCCAGACCTCGGCCTCGACGCAGCCGCCGCCAATGGTGCCGGCGATGGAGCCGTCGTCACGGATGAGCATCTTGGCGCTTTGAAAGGAGGGGATGGAGCCTCGCGAGTTCACAATGGTGGCCACGGCGCCATTGCGGCCCTCCCGTTGCAGCTTGACGATCTCCTCATAGATGTTCATCTCTTTCGATTATTGGATTGTGCGCGGGCGAAGTCAAACAGGAAGGCGGCGCAGAAACGCGGCGACGCCGTCAGGGTGTGATGGCGTGCTGGGTTTAACAGAATTGCCGCGAGGCCTATTGCCGAAAGGGCTCATTTGAGCTAATTTCTAAGACTCACACCTTTTTCGTTTGGAGGTAGGGACCCATGCCCCGAGTTGTTCGATGTTCCATTATCCAGGCGTCGAATGCAGTACCTGCGACCGAACCGCTGCCCGCGCAAAAGAAGGCGATGGTGGAGAAGCATGTGGGGTTGATTCGCCAGGCGGCGAAGGCGGGAGCGCAAATCGTGTGCCTGCAGGAGATCTTCAACGGGCCCTATTTCTGCGCGGAGCAGGAGACGAAGTGGTACGAAATGACTGAGGCGGTTCCCGATGGGCCGACCATCAAACTCATGCGCGACCTGGCAAAGGATCTGCACATTGCACTGGTTGTGCCGGTATATGAGGTGGAGCAGGAAGGGGTCTTTTATAACACTGCGGCGATGATCGCGAGCGACGGGGCCTACCTGGGCAAGTATCGCAAGACGCATATTCCGCATGTGGCGCCGGGGTTCTGGGAGAAGTTTTATTTCCGGCCGGGAAACCTGGGATATCCGGTCTTCGATCTGGGTTTTGCCAAAATCGGCATTTGTATCTGCTATGACCGGCACTTTCCTGAAGGCGCGCGGTGCCTGGGATTGAACGGGGCGGAGATTGTGTTCAATCCATCGGCGACCGTCGCGGGCCTGAGCGAGTATCTGTGGAAACTGGAACAGCCGGCACATGCCGCGGCGAATGGATACTTTATCGCTGCGATCAATCGCGTAGGAACCGAGGCGCCATGGAACATCGGCGAGTTTTACGGGACGAGCTACTTCTGCAATCCGCGCGGGAAGATTATTGCGGAAGCGGCGCGCGACAAAGATGAGGTGCTGACCGCCGACCTGAATCTGGATGAGATTGCCGAGGTGCGGCGGACTTGGCAGTTCTATCGCGATCGCAGGCCCGATTTGTATGGTCCGCTGGTGGCGTCGTAAGTCGATTTTTCTGGAATCAAAGCACCGGAGTTTCAGGACATGAGTTAGGCGCGATTCGAATCGTGTTCCTGCATTCATGAGGTTCTGATGAGCACGGCAGCACTACCAGACGACGAGCAACTGCGAGCGCGGTTTGGCGAGCTCAAGCCGCCCCTGGCGGCGCAGGCCGCAGTGATTGAAGCGGACCGCTGCCTGAATTGCTTTGATGCGCCGTGTACAGCGGCATGTCCCACGCATATCGATGTGCCGGGGTTTATCAAACGCATTGGGTCGGGGAATCTGCGCGGGTCGGCGCTGCGCATTCTGGATGCGAATATTCTGGGAGCGAGCTGCGCGCGGGTTTGCCCTGTGGATGTGCTGTGCGAAGGCGCCTGCGTCCTGAACCGGCAGAACCTGAAGCCGATCCAGATTGCGCTGCTGCAGCGGCACGCAATGGATGCGTTCTGGGCGTCGGGTGACAACGTGCCGGCAGCCGTTCCAGGGACGCGGAAACTTCGCGTGGCTTGCATCGGTAGCGGTCCCGCTTCGCTGGCCTGTGCCGCGGAATTGTGCCGCCGGGGCGCGCAGGCAACGGTGATTGAACGGCGCGATCTGCCGGGCGGCTTGAACACCTACGGCGTGGCGGAATATAAGCTTCGCGCGGCAGACAGCGTGCGGGAAGTGGAGATGATCCGGCGTCTAGGCGTGGAATTCCGCTGTGGGGTCGCCGTGGATTCAGCGGCTGCGCTGGAGGCGCTCGAAAAGGAGTTTGACTTCCTCTTTCTGGGGCTCGGTCTCGGCGCGATGCAGCAGCTCAACATTCCCGGCGAAGATGCGGACGGCGTGATGAACGCGCTGGAGCTGATCTCCGCGTATAAAACGGGACACTTGCGCGAGATGCACGGGACAGTGGTAGTGGTCGGAGCCGGGAATACGGCCATCGATGCGGCGAACGCGGCGAGACGGCTGGGCGCAGACACCGTCTACATGCTTTACCGGCGCAGCGAGAGCGAGATGTCTGCGTTTGAATTTGAATTCGAGCACGCCAAGCAGGAAGGCGTGCAGTTTTTGTGGAACCGGTTGCCGGTTGCGATCCGCGAAGAAGCACACGGGCGGTTGCTGCTCGAAACGGTTCAGGTGCGGCAGCAGGATGGGAAGCTTGAGCGTGTTCCGGAGTCCCAAGCTGAGATTGCATGCGACCTGGTTGTGCCGGCGATCGGTCAGTCCCCACTCACCGAGCTTTTGCAGGAAATGCGCGGCGTTGCGGTGCGCGACGGCAGAATTGTGGCGGATCGCGTGACTGGAGAGACGGGTAATCCGAATTATTACGCTGGTGGAGATTGCGTGAACGGCGGACGTGAAGTTGTGGACGCGGTGGCTGGGGGCAAGCGCGCGGCACTTGCAATGCTCAAGAGCGCGGAGGTAGCCCATGCCTGATATCGGGGTGCGAAATTTCGCGGGAAAGATCGATTGCCCGAATCCATTTTGGCTGGCCTCTGCGCCGCCGACGAATACGGGCGAGATGATCATGCGTGCATTCGACGCGGGATGGGGTGGTGCGGTTTGGAAGACGATCGGCGAGCCGATTACAAACGTGAGTTCCCGTTACTCCGCGACCGACTGGAACGGGCAGCGGATCATGGGATTCAACAATATTGAGCTGATCAGCGACCGGACCGTTGAACAGAATCTGCGCGAGATGGCGGAGGTGAAGAAGCGCTATCCGCGCAACGCGGTGATTGCATCGCTGATGGTAGAGTCAACGCGCGAAGCATGGCACGAGATTGTGACGCGCACAGAAGATGCGGGAGCAGACGGGCTGGAATTGAATTTCGGCTGCCCGCATGGGATGAGCGAGCGCGGCATGGGCTCGGCGGTAGGGCAGGTGCCGGAGTACGCGCAGATGATTACTGAGTGGGTAAAGGAAAAGGCGCGCACGCCGGTGCTGGTGAAGTTGACGCCGAACATTAGCGACATTCGCATGGTGGCGCGCGCGGCGAAGCGCGGTGGGGCGGACGGATTGTCGGCGATCAACACGATCAATTCGATTACCGGGATCGATTTGGACACGTTTGTGCCGCGGCCCAATGTAGATGGCAAAAGCTCCCATGGCGGTTATTGCGGGCCGGCGGTGAAGCCGATTGCGCTGAACATGGTGCAGCAGATTTTGTCGGACGCGGAGTCGGCGCTGCCGCTTTCGGGGATCGGTGGAATCGGGTCCTGGCGCGATGCGGCGGAGTTTTTGCTGCTGGGATGCGGCACGGTGCAGGTGTGCACGGCGGTGATGCACTACGGCTATCGGATTGTCGAGGACATGGCCGAGGGGTTGGACAACTGGATGCGGGAAAAGGGGTTCAAGAAGCTCGAGGATTTTCGCGGGCTCTCGCTGAATCGCGTGACGGAGTGGAAGCACCTGAACCTGAATTTCAAGATTGTTGCGCACATTGACGAGCGAAAGTGCATTGGGTGCGATCTGTGCCACATCGCGTGCTGGGACGGCGCACACCAGTGTATTCATCTGGATCGCGTGACCGGACCAGTGGACGGACACGTGGAGCTGCATCGGACCCCGGCAATGGAGCAGGCGGAGAGTTTGGCAGCGATTGCCGAAACGCCGGTGACGCGCAAGGAACGGGCCACGATGGCCGAGACTGGGCCTTATGCGACACCGCTCGAGCGGATTCCGCGGGTGGATGAGACGGAGTGTGTGGGCTGCAATTTGTGTTCGCTGGTATGCCCGGTGGATGGATGTATCACGATGGTGCAGGTAGATACGGGACTCAAACCAGAGACGTGGGACGAGAGAACAAAGGGCGCGGCGTGCGAGACGACCGACTGAGAGATTCAGGGTTCTTCGGTATCCCAGATCTCAAAATCGAGACCTGGGGCACCCGGCAAGCTTATTAGCGACTCAGCGATTGAAGAGCGAGGACAAAGGATCGTGTCGACGACTTTGATTCAGAACGGAACGATTGTGAATGCCGACGCCAGCGTGAAGGCCGACCTGCTGATCGATGGCGCGACGATTAAGGAAGTACGTGCGGGGATCGATCCGGGCGCGGCGGACAAGGTAGTGGACGCGACGGGTCTTTTGGTGTTGCCGGGCGGCATTGATGCACATACTCATCTCGACATGCCGTTCGGTGGATCGAAGTCGGCGGACGATTTTGAGACAGGGACACGCGCGGCTGCGATCGGCGGAACCACGACCATCGTGGACTTCGCGATCCAGGCGAAGGGAACGAAGATGCGCGCGGCGCTCGATACGTGGTGGAACAAGGCCGAAGGCAAGGCGTGCATCGACTACGGTCTGCACATGATTGTCACCGACCTTGGAGACGCCGGCCTGGAAGACATGGACGACATGGTGCGCGAGGGCGTGGCCAGCTTCAAGCTATTCATGGCTTATCCCAACGTGCTGATGGTCGACGATGCCACGATCTTCAAGGCGCTGCAGCAGACAGCGAAGAATGGCGCACTGATCTGCATGCACGCGGAAAACGGGTCGGTGATCGATGTGATCGTGCAACAGGCGCTAGCGGAGGGAAAGACTGCGCCTATTAACCACGCTCTGACGCGCCCGACGAAGGCCGAGGCCGAGGCAGTGCATCGCGCGATTGCGATGGCGGAGATCGCCGGCGTGCCGATTTACATCGTGCACCTTTCGAGCGAGGATGCGCTGAACCAGGTGCGCGAGGCGCGTGACCGCGGGCTGCCGGCATTTGCTGAGACGTGCCCACAGTATCTGCTGCTCTCGATCGAAGACAATATGGAAGGCAAAGGCTGGGATGGTGCGAAGTATGTGTTCACACCGCCGCTGCGCGAAAGGAAAAATCAGCCGAAGCTGTGGGAGGGCTTGCGCAAGGACAATCTGCAGGTGGTGTCGACGGACCACTGCCCGTTCTGCTTCGAAGACCAGAAGGCGTTGGGCAAAGACGATTTCACGAAGATTCCGAATGGCGGACCGGGAATTGAGAATCGGCTGCAACTGCTGCATCATCATGGCGTGGGGCAGGGGAACTTCTCGATCAACAGGTTTGTCGAATTGGTTTCGACGGCGCCGGCGCGGATTTTCGGAATGTATCCGAAGAAGGGCGTACTGGCCGCGGGAAGCGACGCCGACCTGGTGCTTTGGGATCCCAAGGAGGATTACACGATCAGCGCCAAGACTCACCACATGCGCGTGGATTATTCGATGTTCGAGGGGTTCAGGGTGCGAGGGAACGCGCGTGACGTGTATTCGCGCGGTGAGCTGATTGTGAGCGGCGGAAAGTTCATTGGGAAGCCGGGGCGAGGAAAATACCTGCGGCGCGAGGCGAGGGGCGGGGCGTGGAAATAGGACAGCTTCTAGCCGCTAGCTTCTAGCTTTCAGCTTTTTCGAGTGGGGTCGAGGTCCGTGCTCTCGCGGGTCTCAAACACGAGACCCGGGGCACCCAACTGTCTTACCTTATATAGATACTTTTCCGACTTCACGGAGGAGGTCCCGTGAGCAGCGTCGATCCATCGTTATCGAATCGCGACCTGACACCGACGACACCGGCGCAGCGCACATGGGGTTTCTACAATTACACGGCGCTATGGTTTTCGATGTGCATGGAGATCACGACTTACCGGCTGGCGTCGGGGTTGATCGCCAAGGGGATGGATTGGAAGCAGGCAATTGGGACGGTGCTGCTGGGCAACCTGATTGTGCTGGTTCCCATGCTGCTGAATGCGCATGCCGGCGCGAAATACGGGATCCCGTTTCCCGTGTTTCTTCGCGCATCGTTTGGCGTGCGTGGAGCAAATCTGGCGGCGCTGCTGCGCGCGGTGGTGGCGTGCGGCTGGTTCGGAATTCAGTCATGGATCGGCGGCAGCGCGATTGACGCGATGCTGATCGTGATCTGGCCGGGCACCGCTGGAAACAGCGGGGTGCTGTGGGCGTGCTTTCTGGGCTTCTGGCTTTTGAATATGGTTGTGGTGTGGCGGGGCGTGGAGTCGATCAGGCGGCTTCAGGCGTTCGGCGCGCCCTTCATGTTTGTGATGGCGGTGGCTCTGCTGGTTTGGGTGCGGATGAAAGCGGGGAGTTTCGGCGCCATGCTGTCGACTCCGAGCACGTTTCATTCGCGAAGCGAGT